>SXGU01361172.1_pt1 | contig 106527 bp, 126 predicted proteins | sample 3174531 | NCBI WGS metagenome assembly SXGU01 (sample SAMN11356863, study PRJNA531348) | freshwater metagenome | isolation source: freshwater sample F1-140 | place: China: Fuxian Lake, Yuxi | collected 2017-12-25
GGCAATAGGGCAGGTTATCTACGTGTTACTGAGCAGTTCGCGTTCCTTGCGGAAACACTTGCATGCCTAAGTCAAACCAGATAGCCGCAACCGCCAGCGGGATCAACTGGATTTAATTACAAAAAAATGTTTAAGTTTTTTGAAAAAATCAGAATGATCTCGTATGCATCTGGCAAGATTGCATTTAATTATTATAATATCTTTCTAAATTAGAAAGTTTTCGCACTCGCTCCAAAAATTGAATAAGTGATGAAAAATACTACATTATGTTAAAAATTAATTTTAACTTACAGAATAAAATTCTGTAACCGATTGCATACATCATATCTTACTGTGCATTGTCGAGCGATGAACCTCGACGCTAAATGTAAGACACTCATAACGTGTTCCATCTTAATGTTGAATGTTCCAAAATATAGTATATAAACATTGTGTTCTCTTTTTTGAAATATTAATGCTTGAAATTATATCGGTATAATACTTTTTTGCGAAATCCTATTTATCTCACACAAAATCCTCGTTACAGATTAGAACTAACACGTGATTTTATAAGTTTAAGATTATTATGTCAAAGTGTCTCCCTAAAACCGCATTCTTTAGAATGTGATCGACAATTTGATATAATTCATGGAATAAAAAACGACTATCCTTATCTCGCACAGATTTTCAACAGTAAGAATGGCAGACAAGATAATTTTGATAGACAAAGGAAAAATTGTTGAGAACGGAAGTCATCACGAATTATTAAGAAAAAGAGGCAAATATGCACAATTATTTAAAATGCAGGCCGAAGGATACAGAGATTATTTTACAAAGCGTAACAAATTTTAATTTGTGTCTTACCTAATTTAAACGCACTCAAATTTTGCTTTAATATGAGACCTAGAACATATCTCTTCACCAACTTCATCATCATATTTTATCATGGGCACAACATACATATATTTTTCTTTATCTGGTAGCAAATTATAACTTGCAGCAATTAATGGTCCAATTATTTTGGTTTCTCCTGCGTTGATCTTAGTTTTATTGATGCCGAAAAATGAGGTAATAACAAAATCACTATCTTTTCTTATTACCGGGTCATGGGAAACATCTATATTTTCTATTGTGGCACCATTATTCACTAATGCAAAAGTTAATTCTACAAGATTACCTTCAGTTTTAATACAGGTTACATTTTCAATATTAAATGAAATATCTTTACATATAATTTCCTCAAATTTCGTCCTTGCTTCAACAAGAGGATCTTTTACAATCTTCGCTTTTATCAAATAAAACATCTTTAAAATAAATGGAGACACTAAAATACCAATTCCCAAAATTAAAATAATCATTAGAATTATCTTTTTATATTTCATTTTAAACAACTTTAATCGTCTTAACAGGTTCAAATTCGCGTGCAAGAACATCGCAAGTCGGAGTATAAATAAGCGAGTCATAAGTAACTCCTGGTGAAATAGGATTGAATTCTTTTATAGGCAATTCATAAATGCTAATCTTTCCATTCTTGAAAATATCTGGATTGCGACCTAAGGCAGTAACAAAAGCATCTTTCAAAGAAATATAATATTCTAATTCATATTTTGCTTTTATTTCAATCGGTTGCTGACCATAACTTCTCCCATAAATATTTTGGGAGTAAATTTCAGTAGCAATTCCAGAGCCATAATCTATTTGAGCACCTGAAATTATCCCTCCCTGAACATCATTCTTAAAAGATGGCTCGTAAATTGTATACATTGGCCATAAAGCAAGAGTAGATTGGGACCCATCAACTCGCATATTTGCAGCAGAAGCCGTCAAATCAAAACAGGCCGCCAATTTTGGAACTTCAAAGAGTCGTGAAATAACTCCGTCATTCTTGAATTTCATTTTTCCAAGAGCCATAGAAATTGATTCAATATTTCTTGCAGATTCATTTAGTAAATTTGAAGTTCCGTTCCAGCTCCAACCCTTAGACAAAGTAACCTGAATATTCGAAGTAGAAATATCTTCCTTTAAATCAAGCGTATAAGTATAATCCTGAGCATAATAAAATATTATCGCCCCCACTCCTATAACTAAAGCAAAAATTAAGACTCCAACGAGAATCGCATTATTCATTTTACTTCCCCATTTCATCACTATGAAATATCTTTGAGAAATACCAACCCAACAACATAAACAAACAAGCAGAAACAACTAACACCAACAAAATTCCACCTTTACTTAAATTGTAAACATCTAAATAAAATCCTGCTGTAAAGATATAAAGCGCAATTGAAATCATATAAAATACTGGGTTGAGCTTTTTGGTTCTAACAAATAATATTATCCCAACTATAAAAGAGATAAAAAATACACCCCAGCCTAAAAATGGATACCAATAAAACTCGTTCATCTTATTTATCAGCTCCTCGCAAAAATTCTGCGACGACGAAAGAGACAACTATTGAAACTACTAATAAAACGAGTTTAATGATATTTGGAAAATCTTTAATATATGATCGTGCAAAATACCATATCGAAATAAAAACGAAGATTACTCCAACAACATAAAACAAATATTGTATCTTCATATGGCTCTTAATTTCTTCAGATTTATAAGTCTTTTTATTTATAATTTCCGATTTTTTAGAAAACAAACTAATAAGCCCCCAAACAAGCAAGGCAACAATTACAATAGGAATTAATATAATGAAAATCTCTTCTATTTCTGTTCCACTTCCCAAATTTAAAAACAAAAGTAGCACAACTGAAATAAAACCGAAAATAATAATTCCAATAATTGCCAGAGATACCCACAACCACTTCAAAGAACTTTTTTGATCCATAAAATGCTCAAGTTTTCAAGATATATAAAATTAATTAATTATCTTAAATAACTATTAATCTCATCAAATACTTTTTTGTAAAAAGAGCTATTAACAACCGCTAATTTTTTTATTGTCATTCCTTTATTAATTGTAAAAATCCTATAAGGTTTTACCCAACTTTTATAAGGCAAATTGCCATCTTCAAAACAATTATTATCTATCAAAATACTTTCATTAGTAGGATTGCTTGTAATAAGACAGCAAATCACATCTTAGTCTATAATTCATTCCATCTCTCATCATTCTCATTATCCCATTCTTTTTTCAACACATCTTCGGAAGCAAGCATGGTAAATATACTCTCTCCATTAATCTTTTCAATCATAATTTACAATTAAGATAATTGTATAAATAACTATCTTTTACTTCGGAGGAACTAAATTTTCCCAGTCCTCAATGAACTGTTCAACGCCTGGAACAACAACATCCATTTTTCTCTGTTCAGCATATTGTTTAGCAAGGATGTATAATGCCATCCCTAAACTTTTAGCACTCTTGTTGTTTCCTGCGATGACTTGGTCAATTCCAAACAGATAGTTATTGCTATCACAAATTGCAAGAACAGGAACTCCAACATTATTTGCATCAGTAAGGGCATTTTTGTCAAGCCAAGGATCGCATATGAAAACTAATTTACATTCAAAGAAATCTTTCAAGTTTGTATTTGTTAAGATTCCAGCAGGATACTTTTTCATAAAAGCCCTTATTCCCAAAGTTTCAGAAAATAATTTAGCTGCTTTCCATCCTGCTTCTCTTTTACACACAATTATGACATCTTCAGGCGCAAATTGTGAGAAGAATTTCGCACCCTCTCTCATTGAAGAATCAAGCATTGCAGTATTGAAAACTGCCAATCCGTCTGCTCTTCTTTTATAGATATATTTCTTCATATGGGGAGTAACCACTCTAGTTCCTAAGTGCATAGAAGCTTTCAAATAATCTTCAATAGGAACAAGTGTATTTGTTGGTTCAGATTTTTCCCCAGTTACTTTTTCTTTAATATCAATCTTTTCAATTTCTTTGAATTTTCCTTCAAGTGCTTTCAAACGAGCAGCCAATTTAGCCTTCTTCTCGTCAGCTGTGTCCGCGTGTTTTTCAGTAGTTGTTTCTTCAGAGCTTTCTTTTTTCTTAGTTGCTTTCTTCTTAGTTTTCTTTTCATTCTCATCAGTGTCAGATAATTCTTCAGCTAATTTCTCTACCGCTTCACCAGCAGTCTCAACAGCATGTTCTACCGCTTCACCAATTTCTTCAACAACATGTTCCGTAGCATGAGCTACCTTTTCAACAATATTCTCATTCTTGTGTGTTTTTGCCATTGTAATCAAGTATAAACAGCGCAGGGGTTTAGTCCAAGTTGTTTCAGTTGGTACCTGCAAAATTTACTAATTCCTCAGAGTTTTGAGGGTTTTTAAACATTATTATTTATTTAATATGTTTAATGATTATTTTTAGACCTAAATATATCTTTTATTAGTTTAGGTTCTCTCACAGGAGTTAGAGGTATTGTAAAATGAAAAGTTGACCCCTCTCCAAATTTAGATTCAAACCACATTTTTCCACGGCACACGCACATTACTCTCCAATACCTTACTCCCCTCTTTTTTAGGCATATATCTAATAGCAAATAGATTTATTTAAACGTTATGGGATATAAAAATAAATTAATTCAATAGAAAAATATAGCAATAATAATCTCTAAAATAATTTAACCTCTTTGATTTAACTGACTAAACAAATATTATCTTAAACTATGCATCGGCCTCTGAATCAAACAAAACAGCAATATTTATTAATCCTAAAGAATAATAAAAAAATGCAAAAAGAGAGAGCAGTCATAGCATTATCAGTCTTTTTCGTCGCAATTTTGGCTTTTTCAGTATTTGCTCAAGAAAATTCTGAATCTATTATTCCAGAAAACGCAGATGATTCTTCTATTGAACAGGTTCAAGAAGATTTGCAAGTTCCAGTTGAAGAAACAGAACAACAAGACATTCTTGATGAAGTATCAGAAGAATATTCAGAAGAAACTTTCGATGTTGATGCAGGAACCACGCCTGGTCAATTTGGTTATTTTATAGATGAGTTTTTTGACAAATTCGGAAATGATGCAGACGTGATGGCAGAAAGGTTTGCAGAAATGAAAATTCTTCTTGCCGAGGATAAAAACGAAGAAGCAAAAGTCGCCTTAGAAAACTTCAAAGAATATGCTCACATTTTACAACAAAAAGCATCGCCAGAAGACAGAGACAAAGTAAGAAGATATATGGCTTCAATAAATCACGAATTATCATCGCTTAAGGGAAAAGGTAATGATGACTTAATTTTAGATGTAGAAGATAGTGCTAAAGATACTCTAAACGCTCTCGAGTTATCAAAAGTTATAAAAGATGCTTGTAGCAAACTTATAGAATTAGCTTCTTCAGATGTTGAAGCACAACTTCAGTTTGAGCAACTTTGCAAACCATCAGACGATTCTTCAGATTGGCACAAAGATTATTATAAAGAATTAACAACTGAACAGCAAGCAGAAGTAAAGCGTTTTGTAAAAGAAATAAAATCTTGTTTCAGAAATCCAGAAAGTTGTGATTGTTCTGCAGCAACAGACAATCAAGATTTCATAAATGCTTGTGAATTGATAACCAAAGCGGAAGTTCAATGTAGAAATGGTGATGAATCTGCTTGTGATGTATCCGAAGAATTAGGAGAGGATATATTCCAGAGTTTAGCAGACAAACCTTACTTGCGTGAAGCTCTTGAAGATATTGAGCGAGAATTTTCAGATATGGATGACGATAGATTCGATAATCACTTACCTGATGAATGCCGAGACGCCGGAGCAACAGATCGTGAGAGTTGCATGAAAGTTATGTTTTCTATAAGGGCTCCAGAAGAATGCGTTTCCGCATTAGAAAATGGAGAAATAGTTTTAACAAATGAGCGAGAAGCAAGAAAACAGTGTGAGCAAATTATGTTTGAAAGAGGTGCTCCCCCAGGATGTATTAATGAAGGGATAACTGAATTCAAAGAATGTGGGAAATTCATGTTTAAGGAATCAGCTCCTAAAGAATGCCTCGAAGCCGGACTCACAGGAGAATCTCCTCGAGACGGCAGAAAATGTGAAGAAATTATGAGAAAATTAGGGGGAGATAAAGACAATCGTGGCAGAGGTCCAGGAATAAATTTCGATTGTAGAAGAATTGAAGACCCTGAAAAAAGATTAGATTGTTTTGATAAAATGGCATCACAAGCACAGGAGGATTTTGATAACAGAGGCGAAGAAGGGAGATGGCCTCATCAATGTGAAGAAGCAGGAGCAACAGATAGAGATTCTTGTGAAAAAATAATGCGTGAATGGGGTCAAAAACAAAGAGATAACCGAGAATTTGAAGATGGAGAGGACAGAGAATTCAGAGAAGGTTTTGATAACCGCGGAAGAGGTTCATTCAATTCAGGTCCTGGAAGGTTTAGTCCACCATGTAACACTCCAGAAGAATGCGAAAAGTTCAGACAAGAAAATCCAAATTTCGGTAGAGACCAAGATTTTAGAGGCAGAGGATTCGATGATGATTTCAGAGACGACGGCTCCAGAGAATTTCCAGACGGAGAATTCAGAGACGACGGCTCCAGAGAATTCAGAGATGATTTCCGTTCTCCAGAATCACAGTTCAGCCCAGGCGAACCAATACAGGAATTTAGTGGTTCAGGCAGTCAAGAACAACAAAGTTCAGAATCGAGTTCTCCAAGCGAAAGTAGTAGTCCAGGAGAGCCATCTGGAATAACTGGAAACATCATAAGAGGAAATCCATTTCTAAGATATTATTTCAGATAATTTTGTATTCTTTATATACAACCCACTTCCCATTTTCATATTTCAAAATAGCTAGATTATCCAACTCTAAATTATATAACGAATTATAATCAGATAAATATTGCCACATTTCATCAAATTTCAATTTAATTCCCTTCGTAGCAACAGTTAGATGAAACTGGAAACCTTTCTTTTCTAATTCCTTCCATTGTAAATCTTTTATTTCCTCTAATTTAGAAATAATTTTTTTGTGAAAGCCAATCATCTCTTTACTAGGTTTTACATCAATGAAGATAACCTCTTTTCCAAAATGTCCGAACCCATTTAGTTTTAATTTAGTTTTTTCTGCATCAGCCAAAAAATCCTCTATTTTTTCTTCAACAGCATTTATATTATTCGTCTCAAAAGGAGCTTTCAAAGTCAAATGCGAAGGAATTGTTGCAGGCAAATATTTTATTCCAAATTTATTTGATAATTCAGAACAAAGCTTATGGTGATATTTTTGAGCTTTTCCTTTAATTAAATAACCAATAAAATAAATCATAATTTTATATCTCCGCGGAGAATTATAACCTTTTCTCAATCTCCACTAATCTCTTTAACTTCGCTTCTCTCCATTTCGTAGCTACACCGCACTTAATATAATCGGCTCCAAAACCAACAGCATAATCAGCAAGCCCAGAATCTAAAGTTTCTCCACTCCTATGAGATAATATGGTTTTTATTTTTCGTGCACGGCACAAATCAAAAATCTTTTTCAATTCAAGCAAAGAACCATTTTGATTCGGTTTAACGATTACAGCATTAATTGATTTTGTTTTAATTGCTTTAACAAGGCGGTCATATTGCGTAGCAATCAAATCATCTCCTACAATCAGGCATCTCTTTCCAGAATTATTATTCAATTTAGCAAAACTTTTGAAATCCTGTTGTTCAAATGGGTCTTCAACATAATGTAAATTAAATCCGGAAATTAAATTATTCATATAAAATAACTGGCTTGTAGAGTTATGTGAGTGATTGTGATATTTGTAATGATTTTTATTAAATAAAGTTGATGAAGCAACATCTAAACCAAGCCCAATTTTAACTCTAAATTTTTTTTCAGCAATTTTTCTAATTTCATTTAAAATTTCAATAGCTTCTCCGTCTGAAACAGAAGCAAGCCAAGCCCCTTCGTCATTCACTTTTTTTATTTTTATTTTTTTACCAATTTCAGAATAGACATAAGTCATTATCTTAACATTTTCACTAATTTTTTTAGAAAAAGGAATAACAAGAAACTCCTGAAAATTCGGTCGTTCTTTAATAGAAGAACTATGCAATCCTCCACCAACAACATTTCCAACAGGAAAAGGTAATCTGCAATCTTTCCCAACAATTTCAAAAAGCTCTTTTCCAGTTTCAGAAGCGAGTGCTTTCAAAACAGCGGACTCAAAAGCATAAAGGGAATTAGCACCAAATTCACGAGCATTTTTAATTTTTAATTTTTTACAAATCGCTTTTTCAACGCGTGCCAAGTCTTCAAATTTTTCAACAACAATCTCTTCATTCCATTTATTTAGAAAATCTACACAAAATTTCAAATTCCTAAAATAAGAAGGCGTTTCGTAATCTCCTACGCTTTTACCATTCGGAGAAGAAGCCCAAGCGCAACCATTCACGGAAACGGCAATAGTATCTGTGTTACGAGAGTCTTTTATAACTCGAGCAGAAACAGTTGAGATAATCATCAAATAATAAAATAAAAGGTAATTAATAAATCTTTAATTATTCGTTCTCGCTTCCAGAAGACATATCTTCCATAGCATTATCAGTATCATTCTCATTCACAAGACCCATTTCTTCAGCGTTTTCCTGAATTTCTTTCTCAATTTCTTTTTCCTTTTCAGCTATTTTCTCATCATCCATTCTATCATCTCTAATTGCTTGAAGTTTATCTTTCGTTTTCTTAGGCATAGGTCTCTTAACTGAAATTGGTAAAACTCCTGAATTAAATTCTTTTTCAGCTATTTTTATAGAATCATACCTCATTCCCTTTAATTCATCCTCTGATATATTCATAAGCAAAGGAGCATCCATCGAAATCTGTAATGCTCTTGCTCCAAGAATACGTGCTGTTTCATATCTTGTAAATTCCTGTTTCTGTTCAGCCATATTACTTCACAAATTTTTTAAGCTTTTTAAAGGTATCATCGTACAATCCTGGAAGATGTTTCATCATTACAGAAATCTCTGCGTGACTCATAGCCTCTTCAAGCCCCTTTTGGCATGAATGTATCATATGTTCTTTACCTTTCCAGTTTGAAATTCCCCAAACAACTTTACCCTCGCAAGTTTCTTCCTCTTCTCTTGTAGGGTCTACAATCAATGAATCTCCTAATTTGAAGAATGTAAATGAAAGAGGGAGTACTCCTTCAACAAAAGGTAACTTCTTAGAACCTTTAGTTTCATGGTCAATTCTTCCATCAGAATTCAAATTTGGAATATGCGCATTCATCAAGGCAGCCATAGTTGCTATGCTTGCAGCATCAATCAAGTTGCCGTCGTCATTTATAGGATAAATGTCAATAATAACCATCCAAACTTTTTTACCTTCTTCAATAACAAGTTTTTTCAAATCAATGCAATGTGATTCTCTGACCATTCTATCAATCAATCGAGGCAACTCAATTGCATTAAACTTTGGAGGTCCTGATTCAAATCTTGGTGAAGCCATAGGAAGTAAATCTCCAGATACCATAAGGTTACCTTTATCTAAAGAATCAGGATATGGTTCTCCAACTTCCATTTTAACGCCAACAACAACTTCAGTTTTTCCAAGAATTACACGAGCACTTCCTTCCGCTTTATTTGAAACATCAAATTCAACTTTAAAGTCACGCATCTCTGTAAGTTTACGTCCATCAAATCTTTTACCAGCGGCAAACATTTTAGACATAGTGTTAATAGTCAAGTTAGATGCACCCATTCCACTCATTTTGTTACTGCCTCCTTCAAAGCTTTTTTCTGAATTTCATAGATTTTAGCACACGCTTTATCAGCAAGAGTCAAAGCTTTAGGGACAACATCGGGTTGGATATTTCCATCAAGTTGCAATAAGGTATATTTATCTGTATTTGCAAGTTTAGCGATAGGGAAATCAGTTGCTCCTTCTCCATCTTCAAAATCTTCTTCTTCTTTATCAACATCAACTACAAGTTCTTTATCCATCTTTCCAATTGAAACTGCACAAATAAGATTATTCATGGGGATTCCAGCTTGAGCTAAGGCCATAGACGCAGCATTAATTCCAGCAACTCTGGTGCTCGCATCTGCTTGTAAAATATAAATTTGAACATCAACGACAGTGTTCGGGAAATCCTTCAATTCAAGAGCAGGTGACAAAGACCATTCAGTAACTTTAGAAATTTCCTGACTTCTTCTTGAAGGTCCAGGTTTTTTTCTATCTTCAACTGAAAAACTAAGCAAGTCATAATTTACTCTCAACACAGCACTTTGAGGATTCTGCATATGTTGAGGATGCAATAATCTTGGACCATAAACTGCGGCAATAGCAACAGTCTTTCCAAATGAAAACATTGCGCTTCCATCTGCATTAGGGATTATTCCAACCTTCGCAGTAATTGGTCTCATTTCATCCAATTTTCTTCCGTCTTGTCTTTTGAAAACCATTTTATTTATTCTTGGCGAACCAATCCTCCACTTTTTCTGTTAATCCTGAAACATGAACTTTATCAGCAATAAATTCAATTACTTTACGCGCCTTTATTTCCGAATCAATATCCTGTCCCTTTACCCAAATCCATCCATTTTGACCAATAGTAATATTACAACCAGTATTTATCTTAATTAAATTAATCATACTTCCCTCTCTTCCTATGACTCGAGGAACAGAATTCGGAGTTATCTTAAATACAAATCCCCCTTCAAGTTTCCCTAATCCTTTTCCTTTCATAGTCAAGTCAATTCCTTTAGGACTAACATTCCATACTCCAGCAGAAACCATATCTCCAATAGCTAAGAACTGATCCATTTCATTTTTGTTAACAAATCGTGGAGATTCCATCAAAGGCAAAAATCCATTTTGAGCATAATCAATATCAACAATCCAACCACTATGAACAATATCGCTTACTCTTCCCAAAACAATATTATTTCGCCTAGGTATAAAAGCTCCAGACAAAGGAATTATTTTAACAACTCTGCCTACTTTTTCAGCAAGACCATATTTAGAAGCAACAACATCATTTCCTTCACGTCTTGAACCTTCTCCAGGTAACAAATCTTCTCCAGAAGCAATAACCTCTCCAGGAACTACAACTGTTCTAGAACCAGATTCTGAATCAGAATCATAATCTTCATGTGCTTTATTTAATTCATTCATTTTCTTTCTGTAATATAACAACGAAACAAAGGATAATATAATCGCTCCTTTATCTATGCGTATATTTCAAAGAACCAAAAGATTTAGGGTATTTAAATTTTCCTGTTTATTTATGGAAAATTTAAGCATAAAACTTGTGAAAGTTTTTTAGTTTAAATTTTCCTGTTTATTTATGGAAAATTTAAGCATAAAACTTGTGAAAGTTTTTTAGTTTAAATTTTCCTGTTTATTTAATAGTCATGTCTATCGTTTCCCCCTAAAACGTCTATCTTTAGAGCGTGATCGGAACGTCGATCACAAACAATTTGTTTAAAATTGCAAATTGTCATACAACAAAATATTTTTCAAGATTTTCCTACAACTCTATTTTGTTTAATCATAATCAGTTACATCAGAGGATTTATCTAAATCATTACTTCCCTGTTTTTCTTTTCTCGAATAAACTCCAAATTAGATATATAAAAATACTTGGAGAAAGAGTTATTACTAAGTTAGAGTCATTATCAGAAGAAAAATAATGAAAATATACAGAATCGACAATAACAGCAAGTATCGAAACCATTAGTTTCCATTTCGTCGGTTTGAATTTCATAATAATCCTCTAAAATTTATATTTTCTCTAATCTGTTATTTTTTCATTTCTTCACTCATAACAGCACCATGTGTGACGCTGTTAAGCTTGTCATAGAAATCAATTTGCAAACCAGAAGGGATATTTATCACGACTTGTAAATCTCCATTAGCTAACCATTCCTCGCTTTCCTTATAATCTTTAAACATTCCATAAACTTGTCCACTAAATCTTGCGGGTATTTTCAGCTTTATTTTTTTCGTTTCTACTTTAATAGGAATCACCGTAGCTAACTTTGGAATTAAATCATGCATTTGAACTTCAGCAGGTTTATTGTCAAAATTAAAATGCACTTGCTCAATTGCTTTGCGTATTCTCTCCTCAGTATATGGTCTTCCATTTTGGTCAACAGCATTGCGTAAAATTAAATCTATAACTTGTTTAATTTTTTTATCTTTTTCAGCATCTCTAAATTCTTGATTTTTTTGAATCTCTCCCTTCTTCATTATTTGTTCAGCTATTTTATAGACATCAGAAGTATCAAAAGCATATTCCAATTCGGCGTTAGAAGCAGCAGTTCCCCTTTTTGCATCTGTATAAATTGAAGGCATATTCAAAGCAGAAGCCACATTTCCAGTTCCAGCTTTAACTTTTAGTGCTTCTTCCAAATGAACAGAAATCTCAAAGTTCTTCCCCTTTGATTTAATGCGTGCTTCAACGATTGCCATAAATAAAAAATACAATGTGATTATTTAAAGATTTAGATATATCGGGAAGTTTAATCCAGGTATAGTGAGAAGTTCATGGAAAAAAGAGAATATCTTATAGGATTCTACACAAAAAATTTGATAGTCGGAGTAATACGGATTTCACCAATTCTAGTAGCTTGACTCACAAGATAATGCCTATGGATAGAAATATAATTTCCAGATTATAGCGTATTTTGAATAATCATCTAACATATTTTTTTAATTCTTCGTTAGAAATTCGAGAAATCTTTGCGTCTTTTGATGAAATAGTGGCAACATCAAATCTTGAAATCTCAAAGTTCTTCCCCAAAATTTCTTTAAATATTTTCACAACAAATTTGATTCCTTCTTCCATACTCATAGTTTCATTGAAGTCCTTTCTTAATTCTTCTTTAATTTGTTCATCATTTTCTCCAATCGCATTAGCTCTATAAGCAAAAAAGTTTCCAGTAATATCTGAAGTGTATAAATGAGCTCTACCTTTAGAAATTCCTGCAACCATCATTGCAACACCATAAGGTCTTGCACCCCCATATTGAGTATACATTTGTTTATTGTCTGCAATCATCTGGATTACGCTTATCGGTTCAACTGGTGAGCTGTAAGAAATTCTATGTTGTTGTGCAAGTAATCTTGACTTATCAATCAGCACTCTGGCGTCAGAAGCAATTCCAGCGGCAGTAGCCATAACATGGTCATCAATCTCAAATATTTTCATAGCAGATTCAGGCGCAATTAATTTATCTCGAATTCTTTTATCAGCAAAAAGCACAACTCCATCTTTGCAAACCAGACCTACACTATTGCTCCCAAGCTTTACAGTTTTTTCAGCATACTCAACCTGTAAAAGATGTCCATCTGGAGAGAACATAGTCGCAGCTCTATCATAACCCATTGCTTGATGTTGCATTTCTGTTGGCATTTCCATTTTATAGTGTTATCTTAAGGATAAAATGGAAGCTAGAAAATAACTTTTCGTTTTCTTTGTTTCCATTTTATAGTGTTATCTTAAGGATAAAATGGAAGCTAGAAAATAACTTTTCGTTTTCTTTGTTTCCATTTATTACTTTTAAAATCCTCCTTAAAAGATAATTGGTTTCAGATAACGCCCTATTTAAGTTTTTTGTTAAATCTAATTGTTCTTTAAATCTATTTTTCCAAACCCTTCAAAGTTCCAGAAACCCTCAATATTTTAAGTTCCTCTTTAGACAATGTCAGTGCTGCACGAACCTTCGTGAGACCTTCACGATTAACGCACAAAACAACTTGACCATTTTTTTCAGAGACAAAAACTGGAGAAGCATCAGCCCAACCGAGAATACCTATAAATTCCAAAATTGATTTTTCAATTGAATTTCTAACTCCTTGAATCAGTAAATATCTTCTATTAGCGCGCATATTAGCTTTAAGATTTAACATTTCACACCACTATATTTGTCCCAACTAATTGGTTTGCCGTTTCTATAATAAATTTACTCTCCAACGCAAATCCTAATGCTTCTGCTCCTCCAACTTTGAAATTATTCATTCCCACAATCTTTCCAGCTTTGTCTATCAAAGGTCCACCAGAATTCCCCGGATTTAATGTTACATCTGTCTGTATGTATCTAGCAATACCATTAGGACCTTCTCTATGGGTGGCTGAAACGATTCCTTCAGTCACTGTAAATGAGAGTCCTAAAGGATTGCCTATAGCAATAACTTTCTGTCCTGGAACGACCTCATCAGAATTTGCAAATTCAAATCCCTCAATATCCCCAGTAATTCTAAGAACTGCAACATCACTATCTCCATTTCGTCCTATTAATTCAGCTGTATAAATTTTTTTATCGTAAGTTTGAATTTGAATTAAATTACTTCCTTCAAGGACATGATTATTAGTTAGAACATATCCTTCATTTCCAACAGCAAATCCCGTCCCTGCAGAAACATCTGTGGCGATAGTAACTACTTTTTTTAAAGAAGCTTCAATGACTAAAGAAAAGTCTTCTTGAGTATTTTTTAATAATTCTATTTTATTTTCAAAATCTGTTTTCTGTTGAGATATTGTTCTAACAATTTCTCCCACACTATATTGATTTTCCTGACGCATTTCACTTAATGAATTTTTAATAGATTCTTCAAAACCATTATGTTTCGCAATCAATTTAGCAGATATAGAACTTATCGATATAAACGAGATAATCTGAACAAGCAGTAAGACGATAACGGCCCCATAAAGTACATTAATATGTCGTTTCATAGGCCTAACAGTCTAATTCATTATTTATAGCTTATGCATGATAACGATTATAAACATAAACTTCCTGTTCTAAAAATGATAAAGATACACGGAGTTGGAGGTTTTGATGAAGTTGGTAAGAATATGGCTGCGATAGAATATGGTAACGATGTAATGCTCTGCGACGCAGGAATGTATCTACCAGCATTAGTTTCAGTTTCAGAAAGAGATAAGATTCCAACAGAAAGTGGGATGAGAGCAATAGGTGCTTTACCAAATGATCATTATCTTGATGAAAAAAATCTCAGAAATAAAGTTAGAGCCTTACTTATTTCACACGGACACTTAGACCATGTTGGAGCAGTTCCCTATTTAGGGCATCGTTATGCAAAGGCAGGAGTTTATGGTACACCATATACTCTAGAAGTTTTGAAAACTTTGATGCCTGAAGGAAAAACATTGCCCAACCGTTTGAACTACATAAAACCCGATGGAAAAGCATTAATCAAGGGAGATGGAAAATATGAAGTAGAATTCATAAATATGACTCACTCCACTTTACAATGTTCTATGATTGCAGTCCACACACCAGATGGAGTAGTATTATACGCAAATGATTACAAATTAGATAACACTCCAGTAATGGGAGATAAACCAAATTATAAACGTCTCAAAGAATTATCTCGTGAAGGAGTAAAAGCATTGATAGTAAATTGTCTTTACGCTCATGCAGAAAGAAAAACACCTTCTGAAAAAATAGCTCGTGGATTATTGGAGGATGTTATGTTCACCACAGAAAATCATAATTCTGGTCTAATAATAACGACTTTCGCATCTCACATAGCTCGGCTTAAGTCCATAGTTGAATTCGGTAACAAATTGGGAAGGGAGGTAATATTTGTCGGAAGGAGTTTAGCAAAATATACGTCTGCAGCAGATAAAATACACCAACTACCTTTCAAGAACAGAATTACTATTGCAGCATATGCGAAACATAAAGAGAAAATTTTAAAGAAAGTAAATTCTGATAGGAGCAAATATCTTATTGTTTGCACAGGTCATCAAGGAGAATCTGGAGCAGTGTTAGACAGAATTTCAAGAAATCAGATGCCTTTCAGGTTGCAAGAAAATGATCATATAATATTTTCGTCAAAAACAATTCCTACTCCTGTAAATTTAGCTGCAAAATCAGACCTTCAGGAAAGATTAAAAAAATTCAAACCTCGCATTTTTGACAATGTTCATGTATCTGGACACGGAGCTAAAGAAGACCTCAGAGATTTAATCAAACTAACAAATCCAGAACACGTTATTCCTGCGCACGGAGACCATTCAAAAACAATTGCTGGTATGGATTTATCTGTCGAGATGGGATATAAGAAAGATTATAATGTTCATTTGCTTTCAAATTCAGAGGGAATAGAAATATGAGAGAAGACATAGTCGGTATGTTAAAGAATGCTATTGAAAAAGGAGGTCGTCCGGAAAAGATAGCAGAGTCTTTAATAAATTCCGGATATAATTCAATTGAGGTTAGACAGGCTTTAGCATATGTTACGGGAGGAACTTTATCTTCATTAAATACGCCCCCAATTCCACAAACTCAAATCAAACCAGTTATTCTTCCTCCGATTCCACCAATACCTCCAAGTAATCATTCAATTTATCAAAGGATACCTCAAACAGTTCAGAATTCTTCTCAAGAACATTATCTACAGCTTCCTACAATTTCAAATGAGAATGATTCTGGAGTCAAGAGCCCCATAAATATAAGAGTGATTATTCTTGTTTCTATTTTAATATTTTTAATTGGTGGGTTAATAACAACAATAATTTTTAAAGAAGACATCTTAAAACTATTTGAATGATAATTTATGAACCAGCAGAAGATTCTTATCTTTTAGAGTCGGTAATTAGTAATTATGTAAAGAATAAATCGGTTTTAGATATTGGAACTGGTTCAGGGATACTCGCAAAAAAAGCAATAATTTCTGGTGCAAAATCCGTTTTGGCAATAGATATCAATGAACACGCAGTAAAAAAACTAAAAGAGGAGGGTCTCAATTCAGTTAAATCAAATTTGTTTCAAAAAATAAACGGTAAGTTCGGCGTAATTTTATGTAATCCTCCATATCTTCCAGAGAACAAAAAAGAAGACCAAGAATCTAAAACAATAACTACTGGGGGAAAGAAAGGAGACGAGTTCATTTTAAGATTTCTAAAACAGGCAACAAAACATCTTGAACACAAAGGTAAAATCTTATTATTGTTGTCTTCATTAACTCCAAGAACTAAAATTATTAATTTTTTATCAAAAAATAAACTCTCGCACAAATCAATTGTTTCAAAGAATCTTTTTTTTGAAACTTTGGAAGTTTGGGAAATCTACTACAATAATGCCTAAAAACCACGAACAACAGCAAAGACCATATGAAATTTGGTCATTTAGCAGATTGTCATTTAGGAGGATGGAGGCATCCAGAATTACAAAAGTTAAATTTTGATAGTTTTAGATATGCTCTTGAATCTTGTAAAAAAGAAAAAGTGGATTTTATTTTGATTGCAGGAGATTTATTTGATTCAGCTTATCCACCAATAGAGACAATAAAAGACACATTTGAGGAGTTCAGAAAGTTAAAAGAAACAAACATTCCAGTTTTTTTAGTGGCTGGAAGTCACGATTATTCAGTTTCTGGAAAAAGTTTCTTAGATGTTCTTGAAAAATCAGGGTTTGCGACAAATGTTCACAAGGTACAAGAAAAAAATGGTTCAATAATTTTAGAACCAACAATTCACAAAAATGTAGCTATCTATGGTTTTCCAGGTAGGAAAACCGGTCTTGAAGTTTATGATTTAGAAAAAATAAAATTACAAGAATCTCCAGGATTATTTAGAATACTAATGTTGCATACAACAATGAAAGATGCTTTACCAGGATTAGACATTCCTTCAGTGGATCCATCAAAATTACCCAAAGTAGATTATACTGCTCTGGGACATTTACATCTCGTATATGAAAAAGAAAAACGAGTTTACGGAGGACCAATTTTTCCAAATAATGCGAGTGAGTTAGAAGATTTAAAGTATGGAGCATTCTATATATGTTCAACATCAGGAGAGATAAGTCGCAGACAGATTAAATTGAAAGAAGTAATAATAATTGACTTTGAGATAACCGACTCACTCTCTGGAACAGAAAAGATAATAAGTAAGCTCAATTTATTACCTTTAAAAGATAAAATAATAATTCTCAAACTTAAGGGGATTTTAGAAAAAGGAAAAGTCACAGATATAGACTTTAATAAAATTGAGCGTTTCGTTTCATCAAAAGGAGCTTACTCTTTTTTGAAAAATACTACAAAATTAATTTTTCCAATTGCAGATATAGACATTCAGCCACAAAATGATAATTTAGAGCAAAGCATAATTTCAAAATTTATTGAGGATCATCCCCATAGATATAACGAGATTATAGTTTCAATGCTTAATTCTCTCAACTTAGACAAAAAAGAAGATGAATTATCTAGAACATTTGATGATCGTTTATTCAGCGAGGTAAATAAAATTTTACAAATATGATATTTAAAAAACTAAAATTAAAGAACATAAGAAGCTACAAAAATATAGAAATAGTTTTTCCAGAAGGTGCAGTTTTATTAGCTGGAGATATAGGTTCTGGAAAAACAACTGTTCTTTTGGCTATAGAGTATGCATTATTCGGTTTGCAACCAGGTCAAAGAGGTTCATCAATTTTAGCTAACGGAGAAGACTATGGAGAGATTTCTCTTGAAATGGAAATAAATGGGGAATCAATAATAATTGAAAGAGGACTTAAAAGAAGTGGCAAATCAATAAATCAGGATTTTGCGGCGTTAACTGTGAATGGTTCAAGATTTGAATCATCGGTAACAGAAATAAAAATAAAAATTTTAGAGTTGTTGAATTATCCTCAAGAATTTTTAAGGAAAAATAATCTCCTTTACAGATATACGGTTTATACACCTCAAGAAGAAATGAAGCAGATAATTTTGGAAGAATCAGAGTCTCGTTTGGATGTTTTAAGACATGTTTTTGGAATAGACAAGTATAAGCGAATAAAAGAGAATGCTCAAAAAGTTGCATCACAATTGAGAGAGAAGGCCAGAATTTTACAGTTTGAGGTTGCAGGTATGGAATCAAAGAAATCTGATTTGGATACTTGTGAGAAATTTTCTCAAATATTAAGAGCAAAGATTATGGACAAGGAAGCGCTATTAAAAGGAAGTTTTAATAAAAAAATAGAAAAAGAGAAGGAAATAGAATCTCTTGAGATTCTTTTAATTCAGAGGGAAGATTTTAAAAAAGGAATAGAAAAATCAAATCTTATTCTTGCAACAAAAAAAGAAAATATCGTAAATATAGAAAAAGAATTAAGATCAATAGAAAAAATAATTTCCAACAACCCTTCAGATTTTAGTCAGTCAAGACTTTTAGAATTAAAAGAAGATATTCAGAAAAAACAAAAAGAAATAGAAAAACTTGATAACACATTCATGGAGCTTTCATCAAGGTTTCATGCAGCCAACAACGCAATACTGGATGAAAAGAAAAACCAAGAACGAGTTTCAAAGATGACTTTTTGTCACACTTGTCTGCAAAATGTATCTGAATTTCATAAGCATACAATTTCTCTTTCTTACGACGAGAAATTAACAGAGATAGAGAAAACAAAAGAGACACTTTCAAAAGCTATTTCTCTAATTTCTTCAGACAGGGACAAGGAGAAAAGAGAATTGAGAATATTAGAGAATGATTTAGCAGCCATGGAAATAAAAAAAGTAAAGCAAGAGGAGTCAAAGAATTATTTATTCAAAAAAGAAACACTTCTTAGAAATAAAGAACTTTTAGAAAAAGACACTAAATTATTAGAAGACACCATATCAAAATTAAAAGAATCATCTCTGGAATATTCAAAATTTGATAACGCCATGAAAATAAAGAAAGAAGAAATCAAAAGAAATCTTGAAGAAGAAAAAATCTTAGCAATAGAGTTTGCAGAGATAAAAAAAGAGTTGGAAATAAATGATAGACAAATCAGTTCATTAGTAAGAGAGTTAGATAAGGGACAAGAGATAAAAAATAAATTAATTAATTTATTAGATAAAGAAACTTGGATTTCAAACAATTTCATAGATCTTGTAAATTATACTGAAAAGATGATTCTTGCAGCTTTAAGAAAAGAGTTTACTAAGATATTTAACAAATGGTTTTCTATGCTTACGACGGATTCATTTGAAGTATACCTAGATGAAACCTTTTCTCCAGTAATAGTTCAGGGAGATTTTGAATTAGATTATGAATTTCTTTCAGGAGGAGAGAGAACAGCTGTTGCTCTCGCATATCGGCTGGCATTGAATCAGCTCATAAATTCAGTGTTGAGCAAGATAAATTCTCAGGAAGTGGTTATTCTTGATGAACCAACGGATGGATTTTCAGAACAACAATTGGATAAAGTAAGAGACATCCTGCAAGAACTCCATATAAAACAACTACTCATAGTAAGTCACGAACCTAAAATAGAAAGTTTTGTAGATCACATTATTCGTTTAAAGAAAGAAAATGGCATTTCTAAATTGTCAGATTCAACAGAATTAACCAATTTATCTAATTCAATATGAGATAATTTACATCGCAACATGCATAAATTTTCAAGAAATATAAGAAATAGCAAAATTTAAACAAAGTTGTTTGATAACAACATGCATAAATTTTCAAGAAATATAAGAAATAGCAAAATTTAAATACTAAAATCTCAAAAAGTATTAAGAGGTTTTTTCTAATATTATGAATGAGGAAATTGAAAAGCACGTAATCAAGACAGGAACAGTCACAATAGGTATTGTTTGCAGAGACGGAGTTGTTCTCGGAGCAGACCGCAGAGTTTCTTACGCCGGTGGCGGAGGAGTAGTTTATTTTGCAGATAAGATGAAAAAGATATTGGAAGTTACCGACAGAATAATAACTACTGTCGCAGGTGGAGCAGCAGATGCAAAGAAAGAAATTCAAATATTAAGGGCAGAAGTGCGTCTTAAGGAATTAAGAACTCGTGAAAAGGTATCTGTAAGTGAGGTAGCAAGTTTATTGTCTAATATGGCGTATCAAAATATAAGAACGCCCTCTATGATTCCAATGATTGCACACTTTTTAGTGGCTGGAAGAGATTCAGAAGGAGTATGGCTTTATGATGTTTCTCCAGATGGACATTTAAAAGATGTTAAAAAATATGCCTCATCTGGGGCAGGCATAATGCAAGTAGATGCGATATTGGATTCCGAATACAAAGAAGGGATGAGTTCACAGGAAGGAGTTAATCTAATCAAAAAATGTATAATTGCAGCATCAGGAAGAGAGCCATCTGTTGGTGCAGGAATGGATATTTACACAATAACGAAAGATTCTCTGAAACAAGTTGTAGAGCAAGAAGCTCTTCTTGATTTCAAAGATATCAAGTCCAAATAATTCTCAAATAATATGAGTGAAATTTTGAAAGCGATTAAAAGTGAACTGCCTAATGGTATAGTTAGCGAAGCCATTTTTGAAGGGGCAAACATAGTTTTATACACGGCAGACAAAGATTTTTTCAAGAATAGCGATGATAAAATTCGTGAAGCTGTTTCCAAAATTAAAAAACGTATAGAATTAAGAGCAGATAACAGTATTCTGGCTCCAGAAGATGAAACAGAAAAAACAATTCGCGCATTAGTTCCAATTGAATCAGAGATAGAATCAATAATCTTTGATGTCCCAAGAAGCATAGTAATCATAGAGGCAAAAAAACCAGGTCTTGTAATTGGAAAAAGTGGTTCTATAATGAAAGACATCAGAAACTCAACAATGTGGTCTCCTCAAGTTCAAAGAAGTCCAGCAATACCCTCAAAAATAACGGAGAAAATACGTGCAGTGTTATACGCAAATAATAATTATAGAAAGAAATTTTTAAATGACATAGGAAAAAAGATTTACGAAAATTGGAATCCTGAAAAGATGGACATGTGGGTCCGTTTAACTTACTTAGGAAGTGGTCGTCAAGTAGGACGTTCATGTTTGTTACTACAAACTCCCAAATCAAAAATAGTTTTTGATTGCGGGATAAATCCAGGAATAATCGATGGTTCAGAAAAGTTTCCATATCTAGATGTTTCAGAGATCGGAGACTTATCATCAATAGATGCAATAGTTCTTTCTCATGCACATTTAGATCACAGTGCCTTAATCCCTTATTTATATAAGATGGGTTACAAAGGTCCAGTTTATATGACTGCTCCAACAAGAGACATAGCAGCACTCTTAGCATTAGATTTAGTTAGTGTTCATTACAAAAAGGCAGAAGTGCCAATTTACAGAGCAGACGATATTAAAGAAATGGTTCGTCATGCTATTTGTTTAAACTTTGGAGAAGTTTCAGATATAACTCCAGATATAAGAATTACCTTTTACAATGCAGGACATGTTTTAGGTTCAGCAGTAACTCATGTGAATATAGGGAATGGGTTACATAACTTCGTTTATACAGGAGACTCAAATTATCGAAAAACCCGTCTATTAGATCCTGCTGTAAATTATTATCCTCGCGTAGAGTCTATAATGATAGAATCAACATATGGTTCAAAAGACCAGATTCAACCCCCAATAATAGAGGTAGAAGAAAAGTTCAATAAACTTGTCAAAGATACAATAGACAGAAAGGGAAAAGTTCTTCTACCAGAATTGGGTTTAGGTCACGCTCAAGAAACATTGCTAAGAGTAGAGGATGCAATGCGAACAGGAAAATTGCCAGAAGTACCAGTATATTTAGACGGCATGTTATGGGACATAACTGCAATTCACACAGCGTATCCAGAGTTTCTAGGAAGTAACGTAAGAAATAAAATTTTCAACGATGAAAATCCATTTATGTCTCCATTTTTCAAAAGAGTAGGCTCCCCCACAGAAAGAAAGGAAGTATTTGAAGGAGGACCCTGTATAATAATTGCAACATCCGGAATGTTAGCTGGAGGAGCATCAGTTGAATATTTCAAACAATTAGCAGAAAGTGATAAGAATTTAATCATTTTCGGTTGTTATCAAGCTCCTGGTTCTTTAGGTCGTCAGGTTTCAGAAGGAAATAAAGTTGTTAAAATAGATGAGAATTTTGGTGGAGAAACCTTAAAGGTAAATCTTCAAGTGGAAACAATGTCAGGACTTTCCGCACATTCTGGTCGTGGCGAGCTAATGCAATTCGTAGCAAGAATGACTCCTCGCCCCAAGAGAATAATTATAAGTCACGGAGAACAATCTCGTTGTTTAGACTTAGCGTCAAGTATATACAGGCAATATGGAATAGAAACCGTAGTTCCAAGAAATCTTGAGACTATAAGACTTAAATAATCTCAAAATAAAATAATGAAGGTGAAAAAGTGAAGCACACAGTAAAAATAACTTTAATTTTGTTGGCGATGTTCTTCGTTACTCAGATGATAGGATTGTATGTTTCAAACGCTTACAAGCCAGAAATTATAACAATAATAGATAATCAAACGGGGGAGATGGTGGAAAAAACAATTCATAATCTTCCTTATGGCATGGAACCGCCGGCAGATATTAAACCAGCAAGCGCAGTTACTTCAATAATAATCTCTTTTTGTATAGCCATAGTTCTAATGTTTCTTTTAATGAAATTCAAGGCAGAGACCTTCTTGAGATTATGGTTCACAATAGTAGTCATTTTAGGAATCGCAATAGCCTTAAACGCATTTTTAATGAAACTACCCAATGCAGGGTTAATCTCTTTGATTGTAGCTATTCCATTAGGGGTATTGAAAATATTTAATAGAAATATGTTTATACACAATGGAACAGAATTATTAATTTATCCAGGAATTGCATCGGTTCTTATTCCCATTTTAAGTATTTGGTCAGTAGTCATTCTTTTGATAGTGATTTCTCTTTATGACATGTATGCAGTCTGGCATTCTGGTTTTATGCAGAAGATGGCAAAATACCAAATACAAAAATTAAGACTTTTCTCAGGATTCTTTGTTCCATATATGAAAAAAGAAGATCGTATCAAATTGCAACAGGCAAAAACAATGGAGGCTAAACAGAAAAAAATTAAAAAAATCAAAGTTAATTTAGCGATTTTAGGTGGTGGAGATGTAGTATTTCCAATTCTTTTAGCTGGTGTAGTTCTTCGCACTCTGGGTATTTGGCAGGCAGTCATAATTAGTATAGGTGCAACTTTAGCTTTAGCATATCTATTTTATCGTTCAGAAAAAGGCAAATTCTACCCAGCAATGCCTTTTATTTCAATAGGATGTTTAATTGCTTTAGGAATCTCTTACATAATCTAATCTTTAATTTACTCTATATCCTCGTAAAAATTCCATAATCTCTCTAAAATTATTTTTATTCCAGAATATTTTTTCTTCAATAGACTTAAAATCTGTGCTGTCTGCAAGTAGACTTTCTAAAGATTGTAACGATTCAGTTTCTGAAATAAGCTTCCCATCAGCAACTTTCACAATTTCTGTTGCCAGCAATGAATCTTGCTCTGGCAAAACTCTAGATTTTTCCCCATTAAAATATGATATCGTAGGTATGCCTCCAACTCCAGGATTCAATTCACTGGCTCTATTTGTAGCCCTAATTAAAGCAGCCATTCCATTTACAAAATCAATATCATTTCGGTCATCTCTAGGAACAGATTTTATAAAATCATGAAGAACTTTGTCGGCTTCATCATATCCAGAGCCAGCTGTAGCAAATGGTAAAGATGATTCAGTAGGTTTCCCAACCACAGACACAGAGAAAATTTTAGAATCGTTTTCATCTTTACCTATCACTACAAATTCATTTGCTCTATTTCTTTGTCCAACACGATCATCTCCCCCATATAATCTTTCAGCAGATTGAAGCACATGTATCCCTATCGGCGTTCCGTCCACAAGTTTTCCAGAAATATATTCTCCGACACCAAACCCAAAATGCGCGCGCATTTGTTCATTTATATTTTCTCTATAAGCCTCAAGCAAAATTTCAGACAATTTACAAGCATTGTCATAAGTGCTTAATTTTGGGTCATACCCATTTTCAGAAAGTCTCTTACTTGCTTCGTTAAGTACGTCTGACGATCCAGTTCCACCAAGAATAAATTTTCCACCGAGCAAAATAGATTTAACAAAAAGATCGTATTTTCTAATATTGTTAGTGCCTTGACTATCAGCAACCATTCCGCCAGAATTCTGATTAAATCGCATAGCAGTAATTACAGTCATAATATCTCGCCAAAATCCAAATATATAAACTTTTCTATTATATAACTCCTTTATAGTTACAACATTAGTAAGATTTAAATACCCTCAATTTTTCGCTCCTATATGATACTAAAACCAGAAACAGTTAAGAAAGTCAAGGAACACTTTGACTTAAACATTTATGAAACAAAAGTATGGTTAGCTCTGCTTTCCAAAGGAGTAGTCACAGCAGGAGAAACAGCCGAAATTTCAGGGGTTCCTCGTTCAAGAACATATGATGTTTTAGAATCATTAGCTAAGAGGGGATTTGCTATAATTAAAGTAGGAAAACCTGTGAAATATATTGCCGTTGAGCCAAAGACAGTTTTGGAGAGAATACAAACAAACGTAATGAATCACGCTCAGGAAAAAGTTACAAATCTTTCAAATTTGAAAAGCACTCCAGAATACGACGAACTTGTTACATTACATAGAGATGGAATATCTCCAATAAGATTAGAAGATTTATCTGGACATATCAAAGGACGTTCAAATATACTTTCAAAATTAAAAGAAATGATTGCTTCAGCAGAAAGAGAAGTTTTAATACACACAACCATAGATGATTTTGAAGACAAATCGCGAGTTCTATTATCAATTTTTAAGAATCTTAATCAAGATAAAATCAAATTAAAAATAAGTCTTTCAGGAGAAGCTCATAGAGTTAAGAGATTTGCCTTGCGAAACGATTTGAAAATAAAAGAATCAGAGCAAAATGGAAAATATTTTATAATTGATAAGAAAGAACTTCTTTTAATGATACATCCAGAAAGTGCAGAAGAAGAAGTAGGTGTATGGGTAAATTCACCATATTTCGCGAATTCATTTACTGGAATGCTTGATAAACTTGCAAAAAATTAATATGCCTGAATTAAAAAAGGAATACAGTGGAGGAAAAAAAGATATAATTCTCTATATAGATCCACTTACAAAAGAATATGTTTTTAGAGGATTAGATGAGAATAACACAGCAAATTTTTTAGAAGATTTAAGAAATAAATATAGGTCTGTAAGTATTTTAGGAATAGCCTACGGTGTAAATCCAGAAGGAGAATGTGCCGTAAGAAGTTTTGTCAATAATTCACTGTTAGAGGGAATAGCAATAACTCCACTAAACTTCAAAGACGCACTATGTGAATCGCAGAAAATATAATTTTCAGTATAAATTAATATTCATAGAAACAATATGCATCTGTTCAATCATTTTTTCATTTCCAATTTTCCAAGAATGCAAAAAAGCTTTTGATTCTTTGATAGGCAATATTCTTGCATGAATTCTCTTATTTTTAATAAAAGTTTTTGTATGTTCGGATTTAAATCTGGAGACATGCTTTTTCATCTCAATAGGTGGCCCTATTCTAATAATTTCTTTTTTCGGACTTAATGTCAAAAAGATCTTTCCGGATTGTTCACCATCATAAGAAAATTCAAATCCCGTTATATCAAAAATATTTCCAACTTCTCTATGTAAAACTTCTGCAAACTTTTTCAGTTTTGTTCCAGCTATGTCTCCTCTTTGTTTGTCAGTTCTTAACTCAATGGTCAAAAATTGTTTTTTATTTTTCAAAGCTTTCTTTCTCAAAGATTCTTCAGCTATATCCCTAAGTATAAAGAACTCTTCAGAAGGATTTTTGAAGAATAGCTTTATAGAATTTTGAATATTTATCAGAGTTTCATTGCTTAAAGCGGCCAGAGCATTTCTTTCTTTATATGTCGGATCAATTAAAATAATGGGGGAGTGTAATTTAGCCTCATTAATTTGTATAAAAACATTTTTTTTATTTTTATAATGTTTAGCAATATCTATCACCAATCTTTCTCCAATTTTAACTTTAGAGATTTCTTTTAACATTTTTGTAAAACTCTTGTATTTTATAATCAATAACTCAGCAGTATATCCTGAAAATCCCCTTACATACGTTTCAGCGCCATAAACTCTTTGTGCTTTAAAGAATTTTTTAGCGAGTCTTACCTGGTCTTCAATACCCCTTATCTTGTTTTTTACATACGAAACATGAAAATAACTTAAATCAGTCACATTTCGTTCTTCAGAAGGTTTCTTTATTTTTGTAACAGGAATGACCTCAAAATATCCTATATCTCCAGAGTGATACACTCTAAAGTAATCTCTACTTCCATGAATTTTTTCATAAACTAAATTCATTTTTTCACAGACCGGAACCATTATTTTTTCAAGTTCCTGAGAAATCTGCCCATATTTCCAATTAAATCTTACAAAAATGTCAATATCATACTTTTCAGATTTCATGAATGTGCCTTTTGCAAAACTCCCACCTACAAAAACATCAGCATCAATTTTATTGAAAGAAAGTTCATTTTCTATACCTTCTATAAATTTTTTAGTAAACGCTTTTAAAGATTTTATCTCCGAACCACCAGGTCTTAGAATTTTTGTCTGTTGAGCCAAAACATCCTTAATTTTCATAGTTCAGTATAGTTATTTAGATTTATAAAACCTATTTAACGGACGACGACAAATCAATTATATATTTCCCATCTTCAAGTTTATATACGAGTGGGCGCGTTTTATTGAAAAGATTAGGTACATCAAGAAGATATTTTCCAGGAGATGTAATCTTAACACTTTCAAAGTCAAGAATAACTGGCGCATCAATATTTTTTAGACCCACTATCTCACGAACATCTTGTTCAATATTCTGTTTATCCTCTTCAGTAAGAGAATCAATAGCTTTCTGTTGGATCTCTATGTTTTCAGTATTTTGCATTTTTTCAAGTTTTTCCTTACTTATATAAAAGAAAAACTTACTCCCACATTTAGAGCATCCTTGCAAAGTTTCTCGAGTTCCATCATCATACATAGAAGAACAATGAATACATTTATTGGGCATATTAAATCTGTAAATGCAAAGTTAATAAATATTTGGTAATTTTCAGCCTAAAAAGACTTCGATTTTCGAAGGGTCTTTCTTTATTTCTTTAACAACAGAAGCCGGGCCTATCACCGTAAGAGAATTAGTGTCTCCAAGAAGGCTCTTTGCAAGACCTCTTTTGAATCTTAACATAAAAGAGGCATCATGCCCATCTGGATCAACAACAGCAAGTTCAATACCCTTGAAAGATTTAATATGATCCACCATAGCCATAGTATCTTCAATAAGTCTTATTTCTTCTTCAGGTCTTAAACGCCCTTGCAGTATTACTACTTTATTTCCTAATACAAGTTGCAAAATTTTCTTCACTCTTTCAGTTATTGTTAATTCACGAATTTCAGAAAAAGGCATAATATGTAGGCTCAGTCCCTTAAATTGCGACGATTTATTTCGCGTTTGCAAATTCTTTGAATTTTTCATCTTCATATTTAATCCCATTTTTATTTAAACCTTTCAGACTTTTTTCGTTAATCTGAAAAGAGCATCATAAAATTCATCAATATTGAGAGCTTTTTTTGCAGATATGCCCACAACCTCATATTCTGGGAAGGCAGCTTCAATCTTTTTCATATCTGCTTTACGTAAGTCTATTTTATTAGCTGCAATAAGAACTGGGATTTTTCTGGCAAGCAAATTTCCTATTATTGTAATGTTAACTTGAGAGTAAGGATTTTCAGATGCGTCAAGAACAACTATCACGGCATCCATATCATCAAGCCACTTTATAGCTTCAATAATCCCCTGTGTCGCTTCTTTGGCCCGTTTTTTAGCTTCTTGTTTAGCAATTCCATGATTCAAAAAGTCTTCATAATCTACCTTTGTAGCAATTCCAGGAGTGTCAACAATTTTGAACATAAGTTTCTTACCTTTATGTTCTATTTCCACTTTTTCTTTAAATTGAACCTCTCTGGTTTCATGAGGCACCTCGCTCACACTTCCGAGTTCTTCTCCAGTCCAATCTTTACAGAGTAAATTAGCAAGACTCGTCTTACCAGCATTAGGAGGACCATAAAATCCAATTTTAACATTACCTTTTCGACGGAAAAAACCTCCAAAAAATCTAGTGAATAATTTTATCATACTTTCTTAAAAGATGGTCTTTTAATAAACTTTGTGTCAACAGGAGCACCTATTTTAGCAGATAAATTTGCAATAGTCTTATTATGCTGAATGTTGGTGAAAATCGGAATCTCCAACATGCCTATTCTTTTTCCTTCAATTTTTTTGAAAACAAAATCTATTTTTTCAGAATTTCTTCCAATAGCTTCAAGTTTAACCTTTATCTGTTCGTCACTTAGCTTAGCACGTCGGGCATTATATATGAAGTTCATCAAATTATATAATTCATTTTCATCAGGAAATAATCGTTTTTGATAGTTCTGCTTATACCATTCTTGTAGAATAATATATGTCACAATAAACGCAATTATCAGAACAATCCAGCTAATAATGGAGAATGTAATCCAAGTTTTTGAGCAATCTTCAGGACAGCTGTCAGCATCCTCATTATCAGAGCAAAAGCCATCAAGATTACAGGTTTTTTCAGGAGTTACTTCAATGTTTATGTAATTCACTTCTGGAGAGATATAAGCTCCGAGATTTTCAGGAGGTAAGTTCATATTAATTAAGAACTCATAAATTTCATTCTCAGACGAACTCACAGGAACATAATCTATTCCAAGCCCACTTAGAGACTTTATAGGATATTCCGATTTGTAAACTCCGCTTTTTTCAATATCTTGCCCGAATATGAGGTATGTTGTTTTTTCAAATTTTTTTATTGGTTTAGTTTCAATAGCAAATTGGCTCGCAACTATCTCATTATCTTCAAAATCCCTTATGAGTGCAAAACTTTTGAAATTTATTTCAGCAGAAAATTTATCATTCATCCATGAAACTATCCCCTTAGAAAGTTTTGAATTGTCAGCTATATCTTTTTTTGATATTCTCTCAATATAATCTGGATTCACAGAACCTAAAGAGGTTACCAGAGGAAGATTATTCAAAGAAAGTACTACTGATAATGCCTTAGGCATTCTTAGTTCAATTAAACCAAGCATTACGTTTTCAAAATCATTTGTAGTAATTGCCGTTTTGAATTTATTTTCAGAAGCATTAAGGCGAGAGCGTAACTCTTTCAATTGAACAGCCTTTTCTAAAGCTTGCACAGTCCAAGAAGGTTGCGAACTAATTTGAATAGTTAGATTCTCGATTCTCTTTTTGTAATCCGTTATTGTAAAATTCGCAAATTCTTTAGGATTACCTACAAAAACATTAAAGGATTTAGTTGTTTCAAGACCAAAGTTATCTCTGGCAGTAACCCTAATTTGAAAGATAGAAATATTTTGAGAGGTATATGTATGAACAGCTTGTCCACCATTAACAATTCTAATTGGTGTATTGTCTCCGAAATTCCAAGAAGAAGAATTAATCGTTCTATTAGCCATAATTGAGAATTGTATGGTCTGTCCAAAGGCCATAGCCTTTGGAAAAATATCAAACATAAATCCATCCTTAATAGTGATATCTTTTTCAATAATTTTATTTTCATCAATAAATATCTTTAATTTGTCTTCGTTACTGTCAAATGGTATTGTAAAATTCGCTTTTGAAATATCTATGCTAAGATTATTTCCACTTACGAAATCAGATATAGGATTTAATTCATGTAAAACATTTAACGAAGAGAGCACGCTTGAAGAGTTATATTCTAAGCTTATATTATAAATTTGTATAAACTGATTTGCTCCTGAAAATGATATTGGAACAATACATGAGGAATTTTGACATTCGCGGTTATATCTACTTGCAACATATTCATCAATTTTAGAAGCAAGACTACTCCCGAATTGATTGTTGTAATTAGTATCATTCACAATAAAATTAGGTGATGCAGAATACATCGCTGTTTCAGCAAACAAATCAAAGTCTCCATCAATATATTCAAGTCCTTGAGCAATTCCACAGTTCTCTCCCAAAGTTTCCCACCCTATTTGAAATCCAGATGTATTGCTGGTTAGAATACAAACGAAATAGTCCCTGGATACTGGAGCAACATAGTCTATAACGCAACTCAATTCTTGGATAGTTTGAGTGTTCTTAGGTAGTTGACATGTTCCAACTATTCCTCCATCGGTAATATCGTAAAGTTTCATAGTTAGGTTTGCATTAGAAGTTCCATTTTTCACTTCTCCTCCAACAATAAATCCAGATGATGCAGGAAGATTAATTTTTTCGCAATACTCAATTCCCGTAGTGATATTTGTTTTAAGGGTATTATTTAGATTATAACATCCACGATATCTCTGGCCACAGCTCTGACCATTATTATTCAAGTTAGCAAGAATTTCTATTTCATCATCGAGAACATCTATTTTTATTTGTTGAGGCGTACAACTTGCAGCGACATTGCTCTGAACGGAGAATTGAGCATGCTTTACTGAAACACTCTGCCCAGTTATTACGAATCCAGCATATTTCTTATTATCCGAGTTTATTGTGAAGCCAGAAGTAAATTCTTGTGAAGTATATTTTTTACCACAATCAGGAGTCGTACAAGTATAATCCATTCCAACATTTAAATTACTTTGAGCCCTAATTAACTGGATTAAAGTTTTATTTCCTTGAAAATTACTACTCACAATAGAAGATGTTGATTGGTTATCGAGTGTCAGAAATATTTTTCCTTTTATGATGTCTCCTTCGGAATAATTCGTTTCAAGATTTTCATTAACAAGATTTACAGATGCAAATGAGAGTCCAAAAAAGGTAAAACTCACTAAAACGACAAGAAAGATTATTTTTTTCATTTTTTAACATTTTTATTTATTTCAAAGATTAAGTAGAATAGTCCTATTATCAAAATAGAGGATATAAATTGTGCAATTCCAAAAAACCCAAGTTCAAAATTCAAAGAACCACAAGCAACAGTAATTGACTCCTTAATACAATTAGGAGTATTAGTTAGATCTCCAACATAACTAATCGTTTTAACACCATTAATACATTCTGATTGAGTTGTAGTCCATGCACAATTATTGATTGCATTTCCAGCAGAATTGCATCCACTTTGAGGAGTTGAAGGATATTGTGTGGCTCGAACTCCACAACCAGCAGTATCACTAATCCAATAACATTGAAGGAAGGTGCAGACAGGTAATTGTTGCACTCCATAAGAATTTTGAGGGTATGTCGAAATCGTATTGCTATTGCATGAATTCTGATTAGCAAAGTCTTCGCATCTCGTGATAGGATTAGTCACAACAGGTGGGACATAATTGCATAAATTTCGATATATAATTACATTTGAATCCTGATTATTGGTCCCAATTTCAGCTTTGAACATCAATTCAACATCATTGTCATTTCCATCAATGTAGGGTTGTAAGATATTTTGAACATTAGTGTCAGCAAAATTAACTGGGAAAGAAGCAATATTGTTTTGTACAGCAACACCAATTTCAAATATGAAATCATTTACAAGAATGTCTTTATCATAAAATTTGAAAGTCAAAGTAGTTCCATCTGGAACTCCTGAAGTGATGGCATAAGAATATACCGCACTATTCGGACAGAAAAGAGTTCCCGTAGATATGGGTTGCCCATCAAGATGTGCCCACCCAACGCTGACTATATTTCCAGGTCCAGTTGGAGGATTATTCGGAGTTCCAGGTCCAACCGGAGGACTACTAGAAGATGTAGAACAACAAATTTTATAATTAGATAAAGTAGTATAAACATTAGCATCTGCTTTTTCAATATGGGCATTTGTCTGTCCTGATAATGAAACAATTTCTTGCTCTCCACTCGCACAATTAGTGTTTCCAGTAACACTATGACAAACTAAATTTCCATAACAAACATCAGTAGTATAAATTGGAACAGACTGGTCGGGGATTTCTGCATGAGCATTACTTGGAGCAGACAATCTTAAAACGCGATTAGTAATGCCAGTATTGCATGCATGAGGATTTACCCCAGTATATGCCGTTCCAAAAATTTGACTATAACAAACATCAGTGGTATAAATCCCAGTTGCACTGAAAATTTCAGCATGAGCATTACTTGGAGCAGACAGTCTTAGTATGACATCATCTGGAGAAGAACAAGTATTTCCAGAGGTTTGCGCAGAAACAAAACCAGTCAACAAAATTAACACAAACACACACCAAACTCTCATAGCTGGAAATGTCCTTACAAGTTTATAAATATTCTTTATCCTTTTATCACACCTAATGGTTTCATCTTTGCGATTATCTTTCCGATTCCCAATTCATGAGAAACTCTAACTACTTCAACAACATCTTTGTAAGCTTCAGGTGCTTCTTCAACAGCTCCTTTCAAACTTTCAGTTTCAAGATAAACATCTCTCTCTTTAAGTTCCTCAATAAGTTTTTTCGAATCAATATTTTTGACTGCATAACTCCTTGATAATAATCTACCTGCTCCATGGGCAGTACTCCCCCAAGTCATTTTTTCTGCTTCTTTAGTTCCAGATAGTACATAGGAAAAAGTTCCCATACTTCCAGGAATAAATATTGGCTGACCAACATTTCTATAAACTATCGGGATTTCTTTATTTCCTGGTCCAAAAGATCTAGTAGCACCTTTTCGATGCACGCACATTTTTTTTCTTTTGCCTTTAAAATAATGTTCTTCAATCTTAGCAATGTTATGGGCCAGGTCGTAAATCAAATTAATTTTTTTTCCTGGGAAAAATTTCAAAAAAACTTCCTTTATTTTAAAAGATAAAATTTGCCTGTTAACAAATCCAAAATTCGCAGCACAAGCCATAGCAGAGAGATATTCTTTGCCAAGTTCAGATTGAATAGGAGCACAAGCAAGTTCTCTATCAGGTAAATTATCAAATCCATATTCTTCTTCCATCGCTTTAATATAGTCAGAAGCAACTTGATGTCCAAGCCCCCTACTTCCAGAATGTATCAACACAGCAACTTGTTCTTCGTTTTTTATCCCGAAAACTTTAGCGATTCGCTCATCGAATATTTTTTCTACAACCTGAACTTCAACAAAATGATTCCCAGCTCCTAAACTTCCAAGTTGGTTCATCCCTCTACCTTTAGCTTTTTGAGAAACATCTTTAGCATTTGCTCCTTGAATGCACCCATTATTTTCTATCTTTTCCAAATCATTTTTTTCTGCAAAACCTTTTTGAATTGCCCAATTAATTCCTTTCTGAAGAACTTCATCTATCTCTTTTTGTTTAAACGAAAATGAGCTTTTGGTTCCAACTCCTGAAGGAACAGCTTTACCAAGTTCTTTCATAATTTCTTTTCTCTTTTCAAGAAAATCTTTTTTTGAAATATTAGTTATAAGCATTCTAACTCCACAATTTATATCATAACCAACTCCTCCAGGAGAAACAACTCCATTTTTCAAATCAAACGCCACGACTCCCCCGATAGGAAAACCATATCCTTGATGTGCATCTGGCATAGCGTAAACAGCACCAACGACTCCTGGAAGTTTGGCCATATTTTTCAGTTGTTCAAGAGTTTTGTCCTTTTGCATATGTTCAAATAAAGATTTAGACGCAAAAACATATCCTGGAACTTTCATTCCTTTTTCAATTATCTTATGCACAAATTCGTTTCCCATATCAAAGAGTTACAATTATAGCTTATATAGATTTCCAGATTAAACGTCAACAACTACTTGGGCTTCCCAATGTCCCTCGTCTATTTTTTTAAAATACATTTCAGCATATGTTGGTGCCTTAACAGCATCTAAATCTTTATGTTTAATAACATTATCTCCATAGACTACTACATTAAGAATATATTCCTCTTTAGAGGTTATAGATACATCTGTTTTTGAAACTACAAACTGTTTTGCATCAAACAGGTAAATAAGTTCTTCAAGAAAATTATATAACAGCGCTTCATAATCTTCTCCCGAGACTACAAATTCCTTCCTTACAGATTGAGGTATTTTTTTACCTCTTGACATTATGTTAGATAAAGCCAAAGCACAATGATTAAATAAATCTTCAGCGCTCTCACCATATGCTCGGAATTTCAAATCCCCTGTATGTTCAAGCATTTCAAAATCTTTTTTAGCCATTATCTGTAGTCCACAAAAAAAGGCGTAGTTTTACAGTATTAAAACCTGTCGTAGTAGCTCCAAATATTCTCTCCGCTGAATATACTTCTCCCAGATAATTGGATTGTCCACACGCATTCCCAGATTCACAAGCACGAACTTCAAATAAAATATAATCTGGCAAAGAGTCATTTATGAAATTAGTAACATTAGTCATAGAGGCGACAGTAGTTTGAGAAGAGATTACTTCATCTCTCAAATGAGAATTAGCAGCAACTTCTCGTAATATGTCTCGAGCTATTTCATCCAAATCTAAACTTTGTTGTTCACTAGATGTTCTTTTGTAAGCAACAAGAAAAATAGTCATAATTAAGGTGAGTGCTATAACTAATTCTATCAATTTAGCAACGCCTCTTACATTTACCATACCTGAACAATTACCTCAGCATATTCTCGTTTTCCAGATTTTCTAACTATCAGAATTTTATCTCTCTTAGATTGAATCTCAATTTCAGAAGAGATATTGTTTAAAGCAATTATTTTGAATCCATCAGAAAATTGCACCCAAAATCCAAAGTCTACTCTATTTGGGAGATTAAATTGTTTTTTTAGCTCAACATAATCCGAGTAATAAGAATAATTCAAATTTAGAAGTTTATTTTCAAATATAAGTTCAGCAGAATCAGAGGAGGAGATACTATAATCATTTTCAGTTATCACAGTTCCAATAATAGGAGGATCTCCATTGTTTAAGTTATTAGCATATTGTATAACTACGAAATTATCCCTCGGTTTGACAAAATTAATTTTTGCATCAATGTTAAAATAACTTATAGGGCTACCAGAACTATTCAAAACAGAAGCATTTTTTTGTGGAGCTCCCGGAATTGAAAGAGTAATGAATTGAGGAGTAGTAGGTTTGAGAACCACAGAATAAGAATCCACTATCTCTTTAGAGTATCCACTAACTTCTCTCCAAGCATAATCTAATGTGGAAGAAAGAGTTCTATTAGTTCTAAAAGGATTAAAAAAAATAAATGCGGACGCTATAAATGCAATAAATATCACCAAAGTTAAAACAGCTTCTACATGGCCAAACCCCTTCTTCTTTAAACTTCTCATCAAAACAAAAAAAGCAAGGCAATTTATATAGGTTATCCCACGTAAAATCATGAAGGATTTAATAAAAGAAATAAAACAAAAGAAAGAACTTTCAGATTTACCTGATTCTTTGATAGAAACAGTTTTAAGTAATTATATTTTAAAAAACAGATTACCCAAGACTCTTGACAAAAAATCAAGAAAATTAGTCATAAAAGAGATTCGTTCAGATTTAAGAAGATACGCTGGGCAATACAATTCAATAAGCGAGTCAAAAAGAAAAAAACTAATATCCTCAAATCAATCAGAGAGACTTCTCAAAATTCATAAATCCACGAGGGAAAGGCTTGAAGAGTATTCAGAGATAAAATCATTTATTGAAAGAATTAATCCTAAAAGTATCCTTGATTTAGGGTGTGGTTTAAATCCATTAGCTCTTGCACAAAAGGGTATTTTATATTACGCTTATGACATAAAAAATGAGGATCTAAAAACAATATCCGATTTTTTTTTAAAGAATAAAATTGAAGGTTTCGTTATTCAGGGGGACATAACTCTAATGGAAACTTTTCCAAAAACAGATTTATGTCTTTTATTTAAGGTCTTAGATATACTTCCAGGAGAGAGATATAGGGCTTCAAGAAGTCTTATAAAAAAGATAAAATCCGAAAAAATAATAGTAAGTTTTGCTACAAAAACTCTTTCTGGTAAGCCTATGAACTTTCCAAGAAGATTATGGTTTGAGAAACTCCTAAAAGAATTAAATCTCCAGTATAAATATGAAAACAGATCTAACGAAGTTTTTTATTTTATAGATAATAAATTATAAGAATAATTTTGCACCCGTTGCTACGAGAAAAGCAGTAATTGTTAAGATAAATGAATGTTTTATTCCTGCTTTTATGCTTCCTTCGGAAAGTTTTCCTATTGCCAGACCACTAAATATGCCCTGAATTATGAGCATAAACAATAGAGGTCTTGCAAGTTCTTCAGAGCTTACAGAACTACCACTTCCAATGCCTCCAAGTCCTCCCAAAGGATTTCCAGATCCGTCCGTATTTCCAAAACCCTGAACTTCGTCAGCCAAGGGAATAATCTTAAATTGCATTACCAACATAATTCCTATAAAAATAAAGAATATGATGTATCCCTGAACAATTAAATTAGAGATTAATGCTTGTCTTTCTTTCTTTAGTTTTTCAATTTGATATATAGAAGAAGCTACTGAGTCGAGTATAGCATCTATTTTTCCTCCAGCAGCTTCTGCTTCTTTTATCAGAGTAATCGCTCTTTTTACAGTAACGCTCCCTATATCTTTTCCAAAAGTATCGAGTGCCTTGCTCAAAGGAATTCCCATGGAAAGTTGATTAGCAAGTTTAGCAATATTTTCGGTAAGTGAACCAAAATTTTTCGATCTCATTGTTATAATGCTTTGCCCAATTGGTGTCCCACCTTTCACATTTTCAGCAAGAGCTCTCGTAAATTCAAGAAACTGTTCATTCTTCTCTTTTTCTTGAACAGTTTCCACAATTGTGCCAAGAACAAAAGGCAACGCAACAACAGCAACAGAAATACCAATCAAAAAATAGAAGAGATTGTCTACTCTGAAAAGTATAATATCTGTTACCAGTATTAGAATTGATGAAATTATTCCTATCCAATGTGCTTTTTTTAGAAATGTCATTTGACCTCCACAGTTTTATCTAATAAATTTGGGAACTTTTTCAAATCATTAATAAAAGATTTTGGAGTAAATAACCAGACATCCACACTAAATATCTCAAAAATTTTAAGAGGGTTTTTATTAGAGTCCATTACTGATACTCTAAAATATCTCTTCTCTTTATTATGGTAAATCTTTCTTATTAAAGATATTTCTCTTAAACTTCTGTTTTCATCTATCAAAATAAATAAATCTATATCTGAATAATCTCTCTCATTCCATTTATTGACATATTTACCCAACTGATTTTTTATTATTGATCCACCAATCCATATTTTTTTTACTCTTTTATTTCTCAATAATTCTTTACATATTTTTCTTGTATAATTAAATGCCCTTACTTGAAAACCTTCTCTAAGTAAATATTTATCTTTTCCATTAGTAAAACGAGTAATCCTTTTTTCAAATAATTCTTGATTTTTCATATTAATACACCGGCTGCTTTAGATGCAGAAATGAGAGGAACAGTATGTTAACTATAGCAACTACTCCAATGATGGTAATAGTGAGCTGATTTGCATTGAACCCAGTTTGAACTTTTGCAACAGCGATGACCACAAGAAGCATAAGAAGAATCATAGGCGTAGCAATCACAACGCTGATATATAAATCCATAAATGTTTCTGCAGATTTAGTGGCCTTTTCTCTTTCAAGTCTATAATCTAAAAGAAGAGTGTCTGCTCTTTTTTCAAAAAATTTGCTTATATCCCCGCCAGAACTTATCGTTACTCCCAACCCATTCAATAATTCAGATAATTTTTGACTTGGAGTAGATAATGAGACATTTCTAAGAACAGAACTCAAATCATAACCGTAGATGTTAATTTGATTCAAAATTTTTCTAAATTCCTGTCCAGCAAATTCATACTCTTCGCTCATAGCTATAATTCTAAATATTTCAATAGGGTCTATTCCACTACCAGAAATTGAACCCATGTGAATTACAACAAATGGGAGTTCCTGATCTATTTTATTTCCGATAGCTTTTTTTTCAGCCGATGGATAATTATAAACTAAAATTCCTGTAATTAAAGGAATTGCGAGGGGGAGCCAAGACAATTTTAATAACCTCATAAGATATCCACCTTCATAAAATGAAAAACTCAATTCTACCAAACTTATTTTGAAAAAAGTTAATAATCCAATAAGCAAGATACCTGTAAAGAATGCAATCATCACACTAAAAAACATCATTGAAAGATAAGTGGTAGATAAAATATTTATATTGCTTTTTTTGACTTCAAGTCTTAGATTTTCAAAATATCCTTTATCAATAAGTTTCTGTGAAAGAGAAAGAAAGATTTTATTGGAGATTTTCCCATAATTATTTGATGTTTTGAGCTCGACAGCATTTTCAGATTTTTTTAATTGTTTTTCTTTGATTTTTTTAATGAGTTGTTCATTTATATTAAGCTCTTTAAGAAATTCTTCTTTGCCTTTTTCAGAAATCAGAAAATCTATTTCTTTTTTTATAGAAGGTTTAGAAATTTTTGGCTTATTTTGTTCAGGATTCAGTTTTTTAATAGGGCTTATGTCATTAAGAATTTCAGGAATCTCGTTATTAAGAAGAGATATTCTATTAATTAATGAATTCAATATTTTAAAATATATTTTTTTCTCATCTATATCAGATTTTTCATATTCATCATAAAATTTATTCAGTTCTCTAATTATAGTTATCCCAGACTCTATATTTTTTTTCAATTGATTAATCATAGAATCTCCTTTATTTTACTTTGAATTTTCATAATCTCATTTTTAGCACGTCTAACCATTTCAATATCTTCTTTTTTGAGATATTCTTCGAGTTTATCAGCAATATCTTTCATAGCATGCATGAGTTGAGCAAGTAGAACAATATCTTCTTTTTCCATACCGACGCTGTAAGTTAAAAATAGTTTATATATGTTGTTTTTTACTGCACTCCAAATTTCTGAAGAACTTCTTGAGGATTTCTATAGTAATCTGTGACAATTTTTCTTACTTCGTCAAATCCAAAAATTTTTTTCTGATAAAGTACATAAAGAAGTTTAGCTCTTTTCAAAAATTCTTGTTGAAGATGTTGCGTGCTTAACCCATATCTTACAGATATTTTTTCAAAAACTTTACTTTCTTTTTTGAAATAAAACAAATCTTGTGCTGCATTCCAGCTGAAGGGGGTGTTTATCAAGGCAGATCCATCATCTTTCACATTTATTATTTCAACAATTTCTCTAAGTCTTCTAGTTTCTTTATTTTTAGCAATCGCGTGAGTCATTATAGCGACACAGTCAAGAGAATTAACAAGAGTAGGCGATAGCTCTATTGGTGGAGTTTCCAATCTTTTTATTAAAGTATCCACAGAGTCTGCATGCATTGTGCTTATTGAAGGATGTCCTGAGGCCATTCCCTGAAACAATACAAATGCTTCTTTTCCTCTTACTTCTCCTACAATAACATAATTCGGATTTTGTCTGAATGAGTTTTTTAATAAATCAAATAAATCAATCTCTCCAACTCCTCCCTTACCTATTGCAACTCTTGCAACAGCAGGAATCCAGTTTTCTCTGGGTAGATTGAGTTCTCTTGTATCTTCTATACTCACGACTCTTGATTCAGGAGGAATGAAGAAGGCAATAGCATTTAACAAAGTAGTTTTGCCAGAAGAAGTTCCACCTGCGATAAATATATTTGCCTTATATTGGATGAGCATCCAGAAATATGCAAGCATCTCAGGACTCAAAGTGTTTAGAGCAATTAGCTGGACAGGAGTCCAAGGAACTTTAGTGAATTTTCTTATGGTAAAAGTAGGTCCTCTGGAAGTAACATCTTGCGTATAAGTAGCATTTACACGACTTCCATCCGGTAGAGAACCATCAAGCAAAGGTTCAGAATAAGATACATATTTGCCAGATCTCTGGGCAAGTTTTTCAACAAAATTTCCAAGTCTATCTATATCTTTGAATTCTAAAGTAGTTCTAATATTTCTATATACTCTGTGGACTACATAAACTGGAGTATTAACTCCGTTGCATTCGATATCTTCAATAAAATAATCTCTTAATAATGGTTCAATATCATTCAATCCTACAAAATCTCTATAAAGATAATAGAATATTCTTTCGTAGCTTTCATCTTTTATTTTTAGATTCAATTCATTTATCAAAAACTTCGCAGTCTTATCTATATATTCCATCATTTTATCATTTGTTTTCTCAGCAACTACATTTACATTAATCAGTTCGATCATGGCCTCTTCAAGTTTTTTTATCGCAAGAATTTCAGTTTCATTAAGAGTTGGTTCTTCTATTTCATAAATTAGTTCACCAATTTCAGAATCCCAATATATATGAGCATTCGCAAAGGGTTGTATCAATGAGTAACGGACATCAACTTTCGTTTTATCATCAAGTTTAGGCAGTGTGGGTAGGGGAGGATTCGGATTAATCTGAATATTTAACATAAATCACCTCGGTTGTAAAAAACTCCTCAAACATTTAAACCTAACTATTCACCTTCGCTAAAATCTATATTATAATTATTCCCTATTATTCCCTTGTTTTCAATAAAAAATTTATAAGGTATGGAAACTGGAGAGAATTCAACATAATCTTCTTTACTTTCAAATGAGAGATTATGTAAATAAAATATTTCTAATTTAATGTCATAATTTTCACCATTTTCCATAGTAGTGACATTAACTCTTCCTATTTCTAAAGAAACACCTGGTTCAGAATATCTAACTTTAGCATTTTCTAGTAAAAATCTTAAAGAATTATTCAGAGAATCTATTGAGAGAACTCCCTTATCTAACGCGAGGTCTATTCTCCTTCTGTTTCCAGGTGCGTCAAGAATTTCATTTATTTTTGAGTCAAATAAATTCATAGATGATAATGTTTCTTCAATAAGGCTTCTATCTCTAAACTCTTTTATTTTAGGAGTCAATATTGCTAAAGTCAAACCTATTAAAGAAAGTCCTATAAGTGTATAAATGACAGTTTCAATCCAAATTTGCCCGATTCTATTTTTTTTGATCATATCGTCACATCGGTATTACATGGAACAAATTTAATAATTTCAGCAACATCACATGAATTTCCAGATTCGGTAATCGCAGATATTTCGGCTTTCTCATACCCTCCAGAGATTATATAGGTTCTTTGAGCACCTATACCATTAGGAAATTTAAGATTCTCAGTATTTTCAAATGAGCCTATATTGTGCAATACGGATTGACTTCCTACTAACGCAGATACATCTTCAGCAATGTCAAAAACTTGAGAGTTACCAGTAGAATCTATCAATGCAACTCTTGCTTTGTTTATTCCAGGTTTTGTAATCTTTATAGAAAAAGATGTAGCTATGCCATTATAAGACGCAGAGTTATGGTTTCCAACGCAATTATATTTGCTATCTGCAAATTCTATTCCTCCTAAAACAGCTAAACAAGCTTTACTATTTCCAAGTTGATCATTGACAAAAGGTATTACAAACGAAAATATCACTGCTACTAATCCAATAGTCAACACAATCAAAAGCACAGTAGCAACAACTGGGCTAACACCTCTCCTATTCATAAGAATATTAAATAAAATCTCTTTTTATACATTTACCTATATAGTGATAAGTCCATCTTTTTCAGGACAAGTATAAATAATCTTATTACCTCCTCGTTCAGCAAGAAGTTTAGGCACAATTCTAAATGTATCAGTATTTGTCACGACCTTGTCTAAGCAGACATAAGAAGACTTTCCTCCAATTATTGTTCCACCAACAAATGGTTGGTCACTTAAAGACAGAACCTCAGCATTTGCATCATTCTGATTATACTCTAAAACTTGGACCCCATAAATTGGTATGTTTCCTATATTATTTATATCAATAGCAGAATTAAGTGAATTGCTTAAAGAAGGACATTGAGATGCTTGTGCGATGACCTTTGCTTCGAATTCAACTTGAGCACATGACACAGAAACAGATCTACCTTCTTTTTCGGCACTCTCAATTAAAAAACCACGAGCCCAGAAAAATATTATTGTTCCAAGAACCACAACGATAGCAATAAGCAAAACTGTCGCAATAACAGGCGTAACTCCACTTTTTTTCATATATTCAAACATTTAATCTACTTTTTATATATTGACTTTTCAAACACAGTTTATCTTTTTTCTTACAATTGCCTCTGGACACAGAACCGGAATGTTTTCAATCCACAATAATGGTTCAACGCTAATTTCCTGAATTTCAGTGGGGGCTGAAGAGTAAACATATGTTTTGCAGAATTTTGCCCCTGGTTTCAAGTTTATATCCGAACCAAGATTGTTACATGATGAACTCATCCTATCTGCATCCGGGTCATTTAAAGTAGTTCTAAAAATTCTATCTGCATCGCCAATTTTGATATATGCCGAATCTATACTAAATAGTCCTTTATTTGTAAATTCAATATTAACGTTTGAAATTCCTTGACCAACAGTACAAGTTGCAGAGTCAATAACTAAATCTATATCTTGATAACATTCTGGTTTATCGGAGGGAAGATATAATTTCAAATAAATAAAAACACCTGTTGATAGAGCAATAGCAATCGCTATCAATACCACATAACCTATCATAACGCTCTCTGCAGATTTATTCAATCGTAACATATTTTTCTCCCCCTTCTTTTTTTATCAGAACAAAATAAAAATTTTGTCCGGATTTAAGATTGAAATTGTATTCTATATTATTTATTGTTATTGTAGCCACAGAATTTATTGAACTGAGAAGTTTAACTTGAACAGGAGTTTGACTCGCAAGAACAATATTCACAGGGGCAGAAATGCTTCCCAAAGAGACAGCGTTGAGATTATTTAGATTTTGATAATATATTGCAGAAACATCACTCCTATTTCCATAAATAAAAACTACATCTTCTCTAGAAATATATTCGTTATAATTGTTTATCAGTTCAGAAGCCATAGTTCCTAGGTTCTGTCCTCCACTTATGACTCCATAATCTAGAACTTTTTTAACTTCAAAATCTATTTCTTCCGATAAGTCATAAAATACCTCTGGCTCATTTTTAGAAGTACTCCTATTAGTTATTCTTGTCAAGGTAAGCAATATCCCTGCAAGAATTATAGCAGCCATAAGAAACACTTGCCCATTTCTCTTCATCACCATACTAAAAAATAGTGAGAGAACTTTTTAAATTATAGTAACCTTCAAGATATCTAATAATCCCTCGAAAATTTCAAATATTTTAACAACCAAAATTAAGTGTAGGCAGGGAGTTAGCTTTGCGTCGTGCAAGAGTTTTACCTTTCACTTTTCTCAGTATTGCTTTCCCGCAAGCACCGACGCTTCTGATTAGGGCTGCTCCGATCAAGGTCTGACCCATTTCACAGGAGCACGGTCGAACAGGACAATACCTCAACGTCCAGCGAAAGACTATTGTCCGTGCGCATCACGCACTCCTTTAAGTTCACTTGAAGCCCGCAGGTGTAACAGCGCAGGGCTAACGCGCCAACTTGCCTACGACAATCCGGCGAATTTAAGGTTTTTAAGATTTTCTATATATAGCACAAGTGAAATTCTATAAATAAATTTATAAAGAACAAACACTAACCGTATTTATGTCTTCTAAAAAAAGTGGAAGTTTTATGCAGAGGTTAGAATTGAAAAGAGAGTTAGCTATTGTTGAAAAGCGTCTGCATAAAGAACTGACAGCGATTAATAAGACTCTAGACAACGAGTTACGTGTTGAAAAATATGAATTAGATAGAATGTTAACTGAACCATTTGGACCAGTACCCGATGATCAGCGAGAGCATTATCAGTCTAACTTAAATAAAAATTATGGAAAAGCGTGTAGCCAAATAAATAGTAAAGCTACTAATGATATAAATATAGCAAATCACAATTATTTAAATAGACAAACACAGATTTATAATAGTTTCGCAGAGGCGACAGGAGATCCAGTCTATTTTGAAAAGGCTGTAAATGGATTTGAAAAACTTGCAGCAAGACTTGAATCTGGGAATTCTTCCGTCTATCCTGATCGCAAAGCTTCTGAGAAATATAAAAATCTGATGCTTCAAAATGCAGAAGAATCAAGAACACATTATAAAAATATCACCGGACAAGAAATTCCACGCCATCACCATAGAGGCAAAGGGTTAGAAGGAACAATAGCAGTTTTAGGTATATTGGGGGGAATTATTCTTCTACCTGCAAATATGACTGGAAATGTAATTGTAGATTTAACGCCGAAAGCGACTTCATTTTTAGGAGTAGGTTTGTTTCTCGTTGGATTAATGGCAGGTTTTTTCTGGTTTAAAGGAAGAAATTAATAAATCGGTCTATTTGTCATCATTGTGAATCGAATTTCCTGTTTATCCATACAATATTAATTATATTTATTTTATACTCAAAAAATAAAAATTTCAACAAAATAAAACATATTAATTTAGTAGATTAATTATGATAAATCAAATATCCACTTCAGAATCATTAATATTTTCTTTGATTTTATGCATTTCTTTACTCAAATAAACTCTTTCCTCTTTTTTTTCTGTAGGTTTAACCATCCATAAAATGAACAGCACAAAAAGCACAACAGAAGAGACACCAGTATTTATCAAGAGCATATTTTCAATTTCAATCATAGGAGCAAGACAAAAAGTTCAGATATATAAATATTGTCGTCACTAATTCACATCTGTTTTAAAACAGGAATTCCAAGTAGTTTCAAAGTATTTCCAAGTGTTTGTGCAAAAGAATTAACTAATCTTAATCTAAATCCTTCCTCGGCACTTCCTAAGACTTGACAGGAATGATAGAACTCATTAAATGTTTGTGCAAGTTCATAAGCATAATGTGCAATTCCAGATGGAGACATATTTTCAGAAGAATTATTAATTATTTCAGGAAACTTAGAAATCAAACTTATCAAATTATGTTCAGAGCCATTTATTTCGGATGTTTCTTTTTCCATATTTTTTTTAACATTAGATAATATGCTATTGGCTCGAGCATAGCTATAGAGAAGATATGGTCCAGTATCTCCTTCAAATTTCAGAGCTTCATTTTTGTCAAAGATTATTATTTTGTTCATGTCTTGTTTAAGCATAGCATATTTTATTGAGGCAACAGCAATAGCCAAAGCTCTTTTGTCAGATTCTTTTTCAGACAAATTTTCTCTCTTTGAAATCTCTTTCTTAACAGATTCAATAACTTCATCTCTAAAATCTGCATAAAGGATATTATTTCCTGTTCTTGACGACATCTTTCCTTCTGGTAATCTAACAGACTCATAACCCTTATGCTGATATTTTTCCCAGTCAAAGTCCATTAACTCAAGAGTTTTTCTAAGTTGTTGAAAATGTAAATTTTGTTCAACGCTTGTTATCACTAAGGATTCATTAATTTTATATTTTGAAAACTTTTCCTTCGCAAGAGCCAAATCTTTGGCAGAATAAAGCACGGTGCCATCCCTTCGTAAAAGAACCCATATTCCAAGATTATAAGGTTTCAAGTTCATAATTGTTGCCCCATCATCCACTATCGCAATACCTTTCTTAACAAGTTCTTGTGCTATTTTTTTCCCATCTTTCTCAACAGCACTTTCAAAAAAATGTTTATTAAATTTGACACCTAAGTCATGATAGATAGGTTTCCAAGAATCAATAGACATCTTTCTTGTTTTAGTCCATAAATTAATCAAATTTTTATCTTTACTTTCATCTAATTTTCTATTAATTTCAAGAACTTCTATTTCTCCAGTTTCATTTTCTTCTAACTTTTGAACAGCTTCAACATAAATCTTAGCAAACCAAGATTCTTCATTTACTATTTTCTCTCCTTTGTGAAATTTATTATAACACCAAAGCCATTTGGCTATATGCATCCCAGTATCCCCAGAATAATTTGTCCTTATAACTTTGTAACCAGAAAATTCTTTTATTCTCGCAAGAGATTCGCCAAGAGATGTTCCTCTTATATGTCCAACGTGGAATGCTTTATGAGTATTTGGTTGAGAAAATTCAATCATAAATATTTTATTCTTTCCAGAGTTATTCTTACCATAATTTTCTTTTTCTTTTTCAACCTTTTTTAAAATTTCAAGAGCAAGTTTTTTCTTATCAATAAAAAAATTAAGATATGGTCCAACAGCTTCAATTTTTTCAAATCCTTTAAAGTTTTTTAATTTAGTATTCAACTCTTTAGCTATTTCAACAGGATTCTTTTTCCATGTTTTAGCGAGAACAAAACATGGGAAAGCATAATCTCCACGAGAGGATTCTTGAGGAATTTCAATTATTTTGTCTATCTCATCAGAAGATAACCCTGTAATCTTTAAAATAGAAATAATTTCAGAGCGCATCATTTATCCAAACATTTTTTATATTTAATAAGTTTATAATATTTCGTTATAAGTTTAGTGTTAGAAACATAAGTTTCAAAATTTAATTCTCCACCTTTAATGGCTTCATTAAGAGCAGAACATAATCCAATTTCTCCGATTCTTGATTCATAACCTTCAGGAAGTCCAATAAATATGTCTGGATTTGAAATAATTTCATCCTTAATAATACGCTTATTAGATATTCCATAGGCTTGGCCACCTATTTCCAAACTAATAGCAGCGTCTTTTGGAATGTCTTTCATTATAGGATGAGTTTCCATATAAACTGGGAAAGATTCAAGGCTAACAACAAGCCCAGTTGCCTCGCTCAATTGAATATTTTTCTGGTCAAAAAACATAGCAATTCCAAACAAAGCAATTAGGAAAACAAACGACAAAACAATTACACTCTTAGACGCCATAGCCTTTAAAAAACACCTTCCTTTTTATTATTTGTGCCTCAGTAGCTCAGTCGGTAGAGCGCAAGTTTCGTAACGATGTGAAAAAACTTGAGGTCGGGGGTTCAATTCCCTCCTGAGGCTTAGGGACTGAAAGTTGCCTCGGAGTGTTGTGCGTAGTTCGCCCAAAAGTGCGAAGTACCAAAATAAGTTTTCTGAACTCCTAGAAAATCTTTTTCTAAAAGATTTTGTAGTTCAATTCCCTCCTGAGGCTTAATTATCTCCGTGGGTGCGACGGCGTCTAACTCTACTAAAATCCAATAGTTCAGTGCTTCCATTTTTACCGACAAACACAAGTTCAAAAGGATTATCCGGAAGTGAAGGAACACCTCGTTGCATAAATCTATCTGCGTTAAGAGCAATCCCTTGATAAATGTCTACGAAATCTCTGTCACATGAGACGACTCTTGTTGGACATATATAGCTAAGTGCAAAACTTTTGGCAAGTATGCGTTCATCGTTGAATTTATTAGAAGGCAAACCTGTTTTAGATGCTCTTCCATATTTGAGGTGAGGATTAGAATCATAAACTTCGCGCGAAATATCCAGAACAGTATTCTCAATAGTAAGTCCATATTGAAGAATTGCATCAGGCAAAACTTCGCATACACGAGGCAAATCATTGAATAATTGGCGCCGTGCGCGAATCAGTGGGATATACCATCCGTTTTCTCCGTTATCTCTTCCATAATCTTCAAGGAGGTTAGTCATAAACTTATATTCTGCACATACCTCATGTGGAAAAACAAAATTACCCTCTTTGAATAACTTATGAAGTCGTCCAAGGAGATTACATTCAGCAGACAAAGTTTCTTTTAATTCAGACCCATGTATCTCTTCATGCTTAAGCAAAGCAGAAAAATCGAACCCACCAATTATTCCAGTATCTAGCACAACAAAACCTCCATATGGCGCAATCAAATTTTTAAAAAATGCAAGGCGTTCATCAATATTGAGTTCATAATCCCGTTTCATTAAACGAACACATAAAAACCTCATTTATAACTTTTATCACACTAAACCTTAAATACAAAAGTCATTCCATCGTCGTATGGCAAAAGAGGATCAAAAAATAAGAGTAGCAATAATAGCTGGTGCAACTCAGGCAATAAAATATTTGGAACAAAATAAAAGAGCCACGCACGACGAAGCGTTGAGGCATGTAGCAAATAATACTCAAGAAATTTTAAGCAAAATAGATGAATGTTAATCTTTCTTTTTGTATTTTTTATCCTTAGTTATTCATTTCAAACGTTCGAATCCTACTAAACATTTTTTTTCTCATAACTGATATATTAATCATCTAACGAGCCAAGACTTTCCATTTTCCGAGATAACGATTTTATATTAGACAGTATAATTTTTCATCTTGGAATTTAATATTAGCAAGTTTACTTTATCTTCAAGATGTTCGGGGCATCGTGCAATACAGCGTCTTTTTTATCAAATACAAATTTAAGAAGTCCGTTATTTTGTTGTGTGAAATATGCAATTTTTGAACCAAGAACCTCTTCCCAAGAGATTGTTTCCATTCTATAATATGTATCAGAAAAGTAAAAGTCGTCATAAATAGTTATTGTCGCTCCAGGAACTATACTCGTATAATCACATATCCCTGTCAAATCAATTTCATCTGGAGCCTCTAAAAACTCAAAATTGTCTTGTTCGATATCTTTTCTTTGACGACCTCCAGCAGTAACGTCAAAGTTATATTGTGTTCCTCCATCAAACAAAAGTTTTCCACAAAAATAAGTGATGTTTTCCATCGTTTCACCGTTGTTAGTAACATTTAAACTTAAAAATAAATGATACGAAATTGCCTCTGCTTTAGTAGGAAATACAACTCCTTCTTTATAGAGGATTACATTATTAAGTTCAAAAGATAAATCTCTCAGCTTAAGAGGATTATTTAATCCATTTGTTTCGATAAGATTTGCAGATCTTTGAGCTTGATCAGTGTTTGAAATAGTATTTGCCTCACGTCCGAAATCAGAAAATATAATGAGAGAAATAACAACAAGAAAAACAACGCTAATAAAAATCAAAGCAAAATTAAATTTAATCCAATTTTCTGCCATTATGAGCTATATACCTATTTACAAATATTAACTATAAAAGACTTTCGTTAATTTTGTATCTGCTCTAAGACTCGCTACGGAATAGAAAAATGCGGGAGGTTTTCATACTCCACAGCGAGGAGCTTCACAATCATCAGATGAGAAAGCCCACAGCAAGAGAGGATGAAAATAGTTTGTTCGAATCCTCTTTATAAAAAATGCGGGAGGGAGGATTCGAACCTCCGAAGGCACTAAGCCACAAGATGACTTACATCCTGTTTAGCTACTTCTCCTAATGGGGAAGCGACATCTTAAGTCTTGCGCATTTAACCGCTTTGCTACCCCCGCACAAATAAAAAACTAATTATAACTATTAAAAAGCTTTGTATATATACTTCGCAAACATTAGTTCGCGTGAGCCCACAGCAATAAATGATAGATATTGCTTCCAATCACCAAATAGCAAGAATTGCACAAGCAACCATTAATTCAATCAGCCAATATAATCCATTCAAAGCAAACAGGCTCCAAGGTTTATTTTCCCACAAAACACTTCCAAGAAGAGTTGTAGAAGCAAAGAATCCAAGCCATATCCAAAAACCAAGAATTGCTCCTTGGCCTACAGAAGATATTCCAAAAAGATTCACAAAATTAGCGAGAACATAAACTAGAACTATATTACCGATAAAATTAAACGTTGAAGGTTTAACCATCCCTTTATGTTTAGATTTAGCAATTTCCAAAGCAGGAATTTTAGACAACTTTAACCATTGTTTTCCAAATAATAGACCATACCACAAAAAACCTATAACAAAAAGCACAATAGATGTAATAAGAATACTAAAAAAATTAATTTCTGTTCCAAACATAAACTAGAAAGTATATTTTCATTTATATAGATTACGTTTTCTACAAAAGTCGCACACACCATTCACTTCTATCTGAAAATGACATATTTCTCCAGATATAAAATTCTTAAGAAAATCAACTAGATTAATATTCAAATGGTCTATTTTCCCACAAGACTCACAAACAAAATGCGAATGATTCATATTTTTCAAAGAATACAAAGCTTTTCGGTTACACACATAAAAATGAATCTTCCTATTTTTTTTCAAATCTCTTAAAAAACGATAAACTGTAGCAATACCTATATTTTTATCAATTTTAGAAACTTGAGCGTACAGTTCTTCAGCAGTAAAGAAGAAGCTCATACTATCAATTTCTTTCTGAATTATTTTCTTCTGTTTAGTCTCTCTTGATTCACCCATTACAATTCCGTTATTGATAATGAAAATCAATAAGCTTTAAATACATTATCTTCCAGTAAGTAAAATGAAAGAAGTCTGGATTTATACATTAGCAAGTGTTTTAGCAGTTAGCTTAATTTCTTTTATTGGCGTAGTCACTCTTTCAGTAAATCAAAAAAGACTTCATAAAATTCTTTTATATTTAGTGAGCTTCTCAGCAGGAGCATTATTAGGAGATGTTTTCATACATTTAATTCCAGAATTAATCGAGAATAACTTATTCACTCTTAAAACATCTTTCTATATCTTGGGAGGAATTGTTATCTTCTTCACAATAGAAAAGATTGTGCACTGGCAACATTGTCATATGCCTCACACAAAAGAGCATACACATCCGTTCGCAATAGTTAATTTAGTCGGTGATGGCGTTCACAATTTTCTAGATGGTTTGATAATCGGTGCAAGTTATCTAGTAAATATTCCAGTAGGAATAGCAACAACCACCGCCGTAATATTCCACGAAATACCTCAAGAAATAGGAGATTTTGGAGTATTATTGCAGGGAGGATTTTCAAGAAGAAAAGCTATCTTATTCAATTTCTTTTCTGCTTTAACTTCAGTTTTAGGAGGAATAATAGCAATTGTTGCTTCATCAAAGATACCTATAATTTCAGAAGCATTAATTCCGATAGCTATCGGAGGATTCATCTATATTGCTGGAGCAGACCTCATACCAGAACTACACAAGAATTTTGAAACAAAGAAATCAATTTTAGAATTAATTGCGTTCATATTAGGCATCTCTATAATGACTCTATTGCTATTACTCGAATAGTAAGTTATTTATGTCTCCATTTCTTCATTAAATTATGAAAGAGCTCTTAAATAAAATAAGAGAATTAGAGCAATCAGAACTTAATGAATTAGTAAACAAAAGATTAGACGAATTTGCATCTTTCAAGAGAAAGTCAGAAGATGAATGGTTTTCAGAATTATGTTTTTGTATTTTAGCCGCAAACGCAAAACAATCAACAAGTGCAACCATCCAAAATCAAATAAGCGCAGAAGGATTCAAGACACTCTCTCAAGAAACTCTTGTTAATCTTATAAAATTAAACAAGCATAGATTTCATAATGTCAAATCAAAATATATAGTAAAAGCAAGACAATTTTCAAGCATAAAATCAATAATTCAGGATATGTCTGAACAACAAGCACGTCAATGGATGGTCGAGAATATAGATGGGATTGGTATGAAAGAAGCATCTCATTTCATAAGGAATACAGGTGGTCAAAATTTAGCTATCTTAGATAGACATATTTTATCAGTTTTGGAAGAAAATAAATTAATCTCAAAACCCAAGACTCTTTCAGCACAAAAATATTTAGAAATAGAAAAAGTTTTTTTGGATTTAGCAAGCACATTAAGAATGACTCCTGCAAAACTTGATTTGATGTTTTGGTTCATAAAAAATGGAGAAATAGCAAAATGAATTTCAACGAAAAATGTTATCGTATTTTAAGTCAAGTTCCTAAAGGAAAAATCACGACATACAAATCATTAGCCCAAGAAATGAAAACAAAAGCTTATCAGGCAGTAGGAAATGCTCTAAACAAAAATCCTTATGCTCCAGAAGTTCCTTGCCACAGAGTTATCAACGCGTCAGGAAAATTGGGTGGATACGCAAAGGGCATAAAAAAGAAAATTCAAATGCTCAAATCAGAAGGAATTGAAATTAAAGATAATAAAATAGATTTACAAAAATACGAATATAAATTTAGAAGTAATAGCAAGAATAATTATTTTGGTACACTAAACGGAATGAGTTCCTTCACAAGAGAAGACAGAATAGATGACAGACTTTAATAAAAGATAATCATTTCAAAGACTTCAAGAAGCAATAATAATTTAACACACATCTAATTTCTAATTTTCATTTTTTCTTTTATTAATAATCTCTTTAATTTATTTAATATGTCTATTATTATTTTTTAAGAAAATTTTCCATTCGTTCCAAAGCAGTTTTAATCTTCTCAAAGTTTGTCGCAAAACTACATCTAATATACCCTTCTCCAAATGGGCCAAATTCAGTTCCGGGAATAACTGCAACACGAGACTCGTGCAGTAATTTTCTAGCAAATTCTCTACTATTCATTCCAAATTTTTCAATATTTGAAAAAGCGTAAAATGCTCCAGAAGGCATAGAGGTTCTCATCCCTAGACCATTTAGAGATTTTACGATAAATTTTCTTCTCTTATCATATTCTTTAACCATATTTTCAATATATCTGCTACTCAAACTCAAAGCTTTGACACCCATCATTTGAGAAATTTTAGGAGCAGATAAAACATTATAGTGGTGGCAGTTATTCATTTCAGAGATGAACTTCTTTGGTCCAGAAACATATCCCAATCTAAATCCACACATAGCATAACTTTTTGAGAAGGTATGAAATGTCAACGTTCTATCTTTCATACCATTTAGAGAGGCCATAGAAATATGTTTTACTCCATCATAAGTTATGTCTTCATAAGCTTCATCCGAAAAGATAAGTAAATCTTTATCAACAGCAATATCTGCAATTTCTTCCAACAACTTTTTGGACATAACATTTCCAGTAGGATTCGAGGGCGTATTCAAGATTAGCACTTTTGCTTTTTTGTCAATATGTCTCTTCAAAACATCTGGGTTCAAAGAAAAATTCTCTTCTTCTCTTAGGGGAACATAAACAGGAGTAGCACTAACTAATTCAATAGCAGGAGTATAGCCGACATATCCAGGACTAGGAACAAGAACTTGTTCTGTAGGGTCAAGTGCAGTCAACAAAGCTGAAAAAATACCTTCTTGACTACCAGATGTAATCAAAATTTCATCAACATCAGTTTCAATATCATTAAATCTTTTTAATTTTTTAACAATAGATTCACGAAGTTCAATAATTCCTTGAGGTGCCGAATAATGAGTCGATTTATTAATAATCTTTTTAGCATAATCTAATATAGGTTTAGGAGTCATAAAATCTGGCTCGCCAGGTCCAAGAGAGATAACTCTTTTATCTTCGGCAACTATTTTGGAAATTTCAGGGAATTCCAATTCAGGTAGTTGTAAATCTCTTTCTGAAATATGCACCATCTTTAATTTAATATATGGCTATTCTTTTATATAACTTCTCACTTGTTTTTTTTAAATTTTTTATTCTTAATCTTCTTCTTTACAACATCAGTTTTAATTTTTTTAATCACAAATATTTCTTTCTTATCAATAATCTTAACAGGTTTTGGAGCTCTCAATTGATAAGCAATTAATTTATCTAGGGCAATTATCGCTTCATCCGGATATGAGAATACCGGTAAACCTCTTTCTCTTAAAGAACGAGAAAGCAAATCTGTAAACTCTCCTCCAGTTGAAACAACAATAATCGGCTTTTTGGAATTGTTATGTGCTTCAGATATAATTTCAACAATTTCAGTAGTCAATAAAGGGGTCTGATATAACGCAATAACCACAAGTCCATCAACTCCAGAATCAGAAATACAAACATCGATAGCTTTTCTATATCTTTCAGTCGTAGCATCCCCCAATAAATCCAAGGGGTTCCCAATATTCATATGTTTCGGAGCGAATTTTTTTATTTCGGCAAGGCTATTAGTAGAGAGTATAGCAAGTTTAGCATGTTTTGAAGAAGCTATAGAGTCAATTGATAAAATTCCATAACCTCCTCCATTCGTAATAATTTGCAATCTATTTGACCCAAAATGAACTCCTTTCTCAACTAAAGCTGCGACGTGAAACATCTCTTCAAGAGAATTGGCCCTAATAGAATTTGTTTGCTCCAAAACTCCGAAAAATACAGCGCTATCTCCAGCCAAGGAGCCAGTGTGAGATATAGTTGCCCGTTTTCCAGCATCAGTAAGCCCACCCTTAAGAATGATAACTGGTTTTTTTAATGTAACTTTTGAAAGTGTTTGAAAAAACTTTTCTCCATTTTTTATCCCTTCAATATACATACATATGACTTTTGTAGTTTCATCATTTCCAAGATATTCTAATAAATCCGATTCATCAATCTGCGTAGCATTTCCATAACTCACAAATTTAGAGAACTTATACCCATTAGTAGAAGCAATATCTAAGATAGCCGAACCAATAGCCCCACTCTGGCATACAAAGCTAATTCCTCCAGGTTTAGGTCTTGTCAAACGATAGCGTGGTAAGAATAATGTATCAAAATTATGATATGCATCAAATATGCCTAAGCAATTAACTCCAACACATCTCATACCATAAGAATCAAGTTTCTCTTTCAATTTTTTTTCTAAATCAACATTTCCAATTTCTCCAAAACCAGCAGTAACTATTAGAACATTTTTTATTTTCTTTTTTTTGCATTCATCAATTGTTTCCAAAACTGATTCGGCTGGAACAGCAATAATTCCCAAGTCTATAGAATCAGTCACTTTAATCAAAGAAGGATAGACCCTATATCCTAATAGATTATCGGTTTCGGGATTTATTGGAAAAATAAGTCCTTTAAAACCTCCATCAATCAAATTTTTTAAAATAACATGCCCAACTTTAGCTGGGTTTCTGGAAGCCCCTACAACAGCCACGCTAGTAGGTTTAAAGAAACCATTTAAGTCCATCACCATTACTCAAACAAGTAAGAGTTATATTTAATCTTTTACAGGCAGAAAGATATTTATATACCATTATATAACAAATATATAATGGTAAAAGAATCGACAATTCTTCTTAATAAAGATTTAATTGAAATGCTAAAAAAGGCTAAGGAAACGCCTAATGAAACCTATAATGATTTAATAAAAAAACTTGTTTTATTATATTTTAACGTAAGAAAAAGAGATCAATATGGCAAGTTCTTACATGAAATTCAAAAGAAAAAGATGAAAGAAATATGGGACAATAAAGAAGACGAAGCATGGGAAAATGCTTAGATTCGGATTAGTTATTTTAGCAAAAGTTCAATACACAGACACTTTTGAAACAAAAAAACGTCCAGCTTTAGTTTTATTTGAAGAATATGGTAATGTAATCTGTGCGGGCATCACTAGCAATTTAAATATGGAAGGAATTCCTTTACCAAAAAGCGAAGGAGCTTTACAAGAAAGTGTAATCAAACTAAACTACATATTCACAATTCCAGAACAAGCAATAGAAAAGGTTCTTTTTACAATTACAAACGAAAAAAAGAAAATAATCAAAGAAGAATTAATCAATAAAATTGATTAATCTTTATCTAAGAATCTGTTCTGGTTCCTCAAGCAAACCTCTCAAAGTCATCAAAAACTCTGAAGCAACAGCCCCATCAATAATTTGATGGTCGAATGTCAAAGATAATGGTAAAATTTTCACATTTTCAACATTGCCTTTAGAATTTAAAACAACTTTATCAAATATTCTCCCAACTCCCAAAATTGCACTTTCTCCTGGATTTATGATTGGGGTCCCATAGGTTCCTCCAACAGAACCATAATTCGTAATCGTAAAAGTAGAACCCTTTAAATCCATAATATCAATACTTCTATTTCTGCATTTTTCAGCCAGTTCAACAATTTCACGAGCAATCTCAATAATGCTCTTTTTTTCGGCAATCTTAACAACTGGCACCATCAAACCCACATCAGTCTGAACCGCTATTCCAATATTGTAATATTTCTTCATAATTATATCCTCCCCTTCAATAGAAGAATTCAGAATTGGATGTTTCTGCAAAGCTGAAATAATTGCCTTCACTATAAATGGCATGAATGTTAATTTAACTCCTTCAATTTCAAAATGTTCTTTTTCGCGTTTACGGATTTCCCAAAGTTTAGTCACATCTATGTCTTCCATTGAAGTGACTTGTGCAGTTTGAGAAAGAGATTTAATCATATTTTGTGCAATTGTTTTTCTTATTCCTTTAAAAGGAATTCTATCAACGTATCCAAACAAGTCGTATTTTTTTTGTGAGACGATTCCGGAGGGTTTAGATTCAACTTCAGCATTATTTTCCAAATCAGACACTAATATCAAACCATTTTCACCAGTTCCATTTATAGAATCCAAATTAATTCCTTTTTCAACAGCAAGTTTGCGAACCGCTGGAGAAGCGAGAACCTTTCCAGAAACAACCGGAACATTTCTATTAATCTGAACATCATTCCTCTTTAAGATTCGCTCATCTTTTTTAGCAAATACTTTTTCTCCAAGTTCTCCAATAACACAAAGCACAGAACCGACATTAACTACATCTCCTTTCTTAAAATTTATTTTAAGAATATTTCCTGCAGAAGGAGAAGGTAAATCGGCAACTGCTTTGTCAGTTTCAACTTTTACAATCATTTGGTCATTCTTTACAGAATCGCCTTCGGAAACAAGCCATTCTATAATCGTAGCTTCAGTAATTCCTTCTCCAATATCTGGCAATCTAAATTCAATCATTTTGTTCCCACATTCTTCATGACTTTTTCAACAGCATTAACAATTTTTTCAACACTCGGAAAATAGTATTCTTCATGAAGTCTTAAAGGAACGATTGTATCATATCCTGTAACTCTTTCAACAGGTGCTTCTAGAGAATAAAGGGCTTTTTCATTTATTCTAGCAATTATTTCAGACGCTAATCCTAAAGTTTTAGGAGCTTCTTGCACTATAACACATTTTCCAGTTTTTTTCACACTTGAAATTATAGTTTCAGTATCCAAAGGAGACAAAGTGCGTAAATCAATTAATTCAATGTCTACATTTTTTATTTTTTCAATTGCTTCTTTGCATGTTTTTATCCAAGCCCCATAAGAAATCAAAGTCAAATCTTTTCCAGATTTAATCACATTCGCCTTTCCAAGAGGAATTGCATAACTTTCATTTGGTACTTCCTCTTTAATTGCACGATAGATTTTTTTAGGTTCAAAAAATATAACTGTATCTGGGTCACGAATAGCAGAAGTCAAAAGTCCCTTCGCATCATAAGGTCCAGATGGAATAACGACTTTTAATCCAGGAGTATGGACAAAATAACTTTCAGGAGAGTCAGAATGATGTTCTAGGGCCTTAATTCCTCCACCAATTGGAGAACGAACAACCATAGGCACACTAAATCTTCCTCTGGATCTATTTCTTATTCTTGAAGCATGCGAAACAAGTTGGTCAATAGCAGGAAATGTAAATCCTTCAAATTGTATTTCACAAATCGGTTTAAGTCCAGCAACGGCCATCCCAATAGATGTTCCAACTATTCCAGATTCAGCAAGAGGCGAATCTATAACTCTGTCATTTCCAAATTCTTTAGCAAGGCCATCAGTAACTCTAAACACGCCTCCATCTTCGCCAATATCTTCTCCAATTAGAATAATCTCTTTATCGCGTCTCATCTCAAGACGCAAAGCGTCATTTAAAGCATCAACCATATTTTTCAAGGGCATATTGGAGTCTCCTGTTTTTTATCAAGTACTAAAGTAAAATTTTTAGCAACAGATTTCTTTACATCTTCCCAATTCAATTCCTTTCCAACTATATCGCTCATATAAACTGGTTCAACTTCTGAAGCTGGAAATCCACATTGGTCAACAAAATGAAAATAATTTGTTTCAGGCCTATTGACATTCAAAGCAAAACCATGATGAGTATACAGATTATGTTTATGCATAGCTACCTTGATTCCTTTTGTGCATAACACTTTAGGTTTATCATCCCCCATATACCAAGTGGCTCTATAAGGTTTGTCTGTAGTAGGGTTATGAGCATCTCTTCTTTCAACTTTTATTCCAAAATCTGCCGATGTTCTAATCATAGTTTCTTCAAGCATTTTCATAAATGGTAAGACTCCTCCATAAGCTCCAATATTCATGATAGTATATCCAATAAGTTGTCCAGGTCCAAGATATGCAGTTCCTCCACCTCTATCGCTCTGAATATAACCTACTCCATTTTTTTTAGCGAATTCAGAAGTAACATGCACTTTATTCCATTTAGAATTCAAACCTAAAGTTATGACTGGATGGTGTTCAGTGAAAACAAGATGATCTTCAATAACTCCAAGCATTCTTTTTTCAAGTAAATCTTTTTGCATAGCAAATGCCTTCTCATAATCAGTTCTCCCCCAATTCAAGATTTTAAAATCCAAACTCATACCTCCTCAAGTTCTCCAACAACGCCTGCATTCTTTGCAGAGTGTTCAGAAGCTCCAACATTTTTAGTTATTTGTTTATTTTCTATTTTTGATTTTTCTCTTTGTTCATCAAGTTCATCAGTTCTATCTTTATACAGATAGTCAAACATTTCAGTAGGTGTTTGAGGTTTAGCACTTTCAGCGTTAGTCACAGCTCTTTCGATATAAGCTTCACTTTCAGATTTTACTTTTCCAATAATTGACGGATTGATTATTTTTTCTTGTAAAAGATAATTCTCAAATCTTGGTAACGGGTCTTTTTTCTCCCATTCTTTAACTTCACTTTCAGGACGATATTTTTTAGATTCGTCAGAAGTGGTGTGATCAGCAAGACGATAAGTAAAACACTCAATCAAAGTAGGGCCTTCTCCATTTCTAGCTCTAGAAACAGCTTCATTCATAGCTTTGTAAACAGCAAATACATCATTTCCATCAACCTGTATTCCCGGAAATCCATAGGCAATTGCTTTTTGTGCAATTGTTTTTGAGGAAGTTTGTTCTTTCAATGGCACAGAAATGGCCCACTGATTATTTTCACATACAAAAATACATGGTGCCTTGAAAACTCCTGCAAAATTCATAGAAGTATGAAAGTCTCCTTCTGAAGTAGCTCCATCGCCAAAATAAACTACCGAAACATTTTTTTGTTTCTTATGCTTAAAGGCCATAGCAGCACCAACGGCGTGAGGCAGATGAGCTCCAACAGTTATAGAAATCGGAAAAATATTTATCTTTTCAGGAATCTGCATACCTCTCTCATCTCCTGCCCAATATCTGAATAGCATTTCAGCACTTACTCCTTTAATCATAAAAACTCCATTTTCCCTAAACGCTGGAAAAACCCAATCATCTTTTTCAAGAGCAAAGGCTGTTCCAATTTGACAAGCTTCTTGACCCCTCATAGGGGCGTAAGTTCCCAAACGACCTTGGCGTTGTAATTTCAAAGCTTTATCATCAAATGCTCTAGTGGTAATCATATGTTCATACATTTTTTTTAATAAATCATCGGAGATTTTAGGAGCATTTTTTTTATCAAATTCACCATTCTCATTTAGAACTTGCAGATACGGAACTTCAAACTTTTCTATTGTTTCAAAAACCATCATCCCTCATCAAAATTATATTGATAAACTTTATAAACGTTCATAAAACGCACTAAATATGGAAAGAGACATTAACAGGATAGAACTCACAACAGATTTTAGTGAAACCTCCCAAAAATTAGAAGGAGTATTCGGAGAATTTGGATATTCTCTTTCAGAAGATATTTATGAGATTAATGAATTTCTTAAGAATTTTGACCCAAATCTTCCTCCAAGTGGGGAAACAGATTTTGAGCCAATTTTTAAAAAAATAATTTCTCTAGATGAATCAATAAAATGGAGACCTTATAGAAAAGAGTTCATGACATATACAAAATATCAGAGAAAGAAAGTTTTTTGTTCATTATATGGTCCAGAAGATATTCAGTTATATCTAACATCTGGTCAAAATGGTTTAGACTATAAAGTCTATGATGGACAGAAAGTTTCTGATTTATACAGAAAGTTGTCTTTAGGGCAACTATTTACCTAGGGCCCACTTCTTCAAATTCTCATACGACGTAGCACCACAAATAACTTTTTTTGAAACATCATTGTAAAAAAATGGAACGCCACCACATTTTCCTTTGTCTGCTTCCTGTAATTTTTTTGCATTAGATGAACTGTGCCAAGTCTCTAAGCGTTCAACTTTTATTTTTTCTTCCTTCTCAAGTTTCTCAATGAGGGGAACCATCTCATGACAATGAACGCATTCGGTTCCATAAAACATAAACAAAGCCATATTTATTCATATTCTGAAACATCATTTATTTTTAAACAATTCTATTCCGCAAGATATTTAACCAAGTTTAGTTTAGCATATTAATGAAAAGAGAGGTTTTGAATGCCTATGAGTCTCATAAATTTATTAGTCGAGCAGTAGCTGTTCCAGAAACCCAATTAGTAAGAAAGGTTTCAGAAATAACAATTAAATGCCCTTTAGTTTTGAAAATAGTTTCAGAACAAGCAGTTCATAAGACAGAAATAGGAGGAGTGAAATTAGTACATCATCAAACTGAAATTTCTGAATCATTTGACGAATTATTAAGTATTGCAAAAAATAACAAAATAAAATTGGAAGGAATATTAGTGCAAGAGTTTGTAGAAGGTCAGCAATTAATAATCGGTTTAAAGAAAGATGAAACTTTTGGGCAAGTAATATTAATAGGCGTAGGGGGAATATTTGCAGAATTATTAAATGACGTAGCTGTAAGAAAATGTCCTATAACCTTAGAAGACTCTAAAAGTATGATTGATGAACTTAAAACGAGCAAACTATTTTATAATTTTAGAAATATAAGCCTAAACACAACACTTCTTAAAAAAACATTAGTCGATATTTCTAATTTCGCTCAAAAACATAAAGAAATTGTAGAGATGGATATAAACCCTTACATATTAAACTCAACAAACGGACTTGCCGTAGATACAAGAATAGTCCTTGAAAAATAACTAATTTTTTTGATGCCAATACGTAAAAGATTTATAGCTCATAAAACCACTAATTAAAATAGTCAGGAACGAAATCCATTCAGGTATTTCAAAATTTTCTATTTTATATGTCCATCCACTTATTAAAATAAGCAGATGCACCAAAGCTACGAGCCCAAAAATTACTGAAGAAACGAAAAGATAATTTTTTGAAGTCATAAAAATCAGAACTTAAGTTTTGAGATAGGTTGGAAATCCTTCCAAGCAGTTTCAACCATTTGGTTCATAGATTTAGCAAAATAATCACTTGAAAGCCAGACTCCCACATCATAATTTGGATGTACTATCTTGTCGTCAAGGAGAAGAAACATCATCTGTTCCCCATCAACAATAGTGAATCTTCCATGAGATTTATCAAGATGTCTTACATCAGCAAATTTAGATAACTCTCTAGCATATTTTATATTTTCAGCAGTTATTGGGGCTGCAATTTTCAGACTAATTCCTCTTTTTTTGGCCTTTTCAAGAGTAGGCATAAGAGATTCAAACTTTCTGTTAAGGCCCTCAGCAGTAGTCACTATAACTGCTTGTTTTTTAGCATTCTTAAGCATCATATCTAGATGATTATAGATATTTTGTCTACCCTTTAAACTTCCAGATAAATCAGATGGTTCAACATATTTAATTCCATTATCATACAAACTAGAAAGCTCTTTTATCAACTCGCCACTTCTAATGTCTTCAAGATGTTTTGTTTTCTCTTGAGCTGTAGATAACATATGTTTCTTTACCCTATCAATTACTTCTTCTGGTTTCAAAGCTAAAAACTTTATAGGTTTTCCAAGTTTCATAACTACAAACCCTTTCTTCTCAAGAGATTCAAGTATATCATAAGTCCGAGACCTAGGAACATCAGATATGGTGCTTAACTCTCCAGCCGTAGAAACTCCTCTTGATAAAAGCGATGTCCATACTTTCACTTCATAAAGATTTAAATCAAAAATTTTTCTTAATCTACTCAAAAATTCTCCATTAACAATCATACAACTCCAAAGAGCTAACGACTATTTAAATCTTTTTGGATTTTTGTTATTTAAAAGTGAAATCCAATTTTTTCTTCCTTTATTTCAAATAAAACTAAATTTTTATTTTTTTCGTCGACAAATTTAATTTTTTTAGAGCCAACTCTCTTACAAATAAACTCTTCATAAGTGACAATCATATTGTGTAATTTATCACTAACGAATAACTTTAATTCGATTCTCTGTTCCTTTTTCATATTGCGTGCTTTGCGTTCTGCCTGTATCTTTCGCGCTATTTCTCTTGCGAATCCTTCAGCTTCAAGTTCAGGGGTAAGTTTAGTATCAAGAATTAACTCTTTAATTTTTGAATCAAAAATAACTTTCTTTACATTCAACTCTTCCATAATGATTTCTTTACATTCATCATCAAACTTAAAATTAGAAGTAATTGATTGTAGCGGTTGCCTTACAGCAATTTTCTCTTTATCTCTTAGCATTAAAGCTTCACTTGCAACGCGCCTAACATTTATCATTTTTTCTTGAATTTCAAGATTAATTTCTTTCTTTGAAAAAGATAACCACTCTTCGAGATGCACAGACTCTTTTTTGCCTTGAATGGTTAAATAAATTTTTTCAGAAATAAATGGCAACATCGGAGCAAGAATAATTGAAAAATCATGTAACACCGTTTTCAAAACAGTGCGAGCAACATCTGCATCTCCATCGTTGAATCTCTCACGACTTCTTCGAACATACCAAGTAGATAAGTCATCGACAAATTTAGTTATCTCTTTAGCTGTAGAAATAGTGTCATATTTATTCATAAAGTTATTAATCTCATAACCTGTTTCAGCAAGTCGAGATAAAATCCATTCATCAAGCAAGGTCTTATTTTTCAAGTCAGCTTCTTTACCAGACGAATTTAAAATATAAAAGTTCAAGGCATTTGTCAAGATTAAGATTACTTTTTTATGAACGTCTTCAACACCTTTCTCTGAAAATTTCAAATCTTCAGCAGTCATAATGGGGTTGCTCAGCAAATAAAACCTTAGAGCATCAGAGCCATATTTTTCAATTATTTCCATAGGGTCAGAGAAATTTGCTTTAGATTTAGACATTTTTTCACCATCTCGAGCCAATATAGTCCCAGTAGTTACTACATTTTTGAAAGGCTCTTTATTAAATAAAATAGTAGATAATGCTAGCATATAATAAAACCAAGTTCTTGTTTGAGCAATATACTCCGCTACAAAGTCCCCTGGAAAATTCTCATCGAACCATTTCTTATTTTCAAATGGATAATGGACTTGCGCAAAAGACATAGCTCCAGATTCAAACCAACAATCCAATACTTCAGGAGTTCTAACCATATCTTTTCCACATTTACATTTTAATTTTACTTTATCCATCGTAGGTTTGTGTAAATCAATTTTTTTAGGGAAATTCAACGCATTTTCTTTAAGTTCTTGAATGCTACCAATTACTTTTATTTCTCCGCAAGAACATTTCCATATGGGTATCGCAGAAGCCCAATATCTATTTCTAGAAATATTCCAGTCTGGTGCATTTAGAATATTATTCTTAAATCTCCCTTCTTTGAGATGATCAGGATACCAATTAATTTTTTCATTGTTCTTTAATATTTTTTCTTTAACTTTTTGTATATTTATAAAATAAGACGGCAATGGCGAATAAAATAAAGGAGTTTCACATCTACAACAGAAAGGATAACTGTGTTTATTGTTCTGTACTTTATAAGTCAAGTTCCTTTTAGATAGTTCAGATATTACCTCTTTATCTAAATTCTTAAACCACTTACCTATCCATTCTTTAGGACCTTGACGAAGCTTTCCATCAGGACCAACGTGTTCTATCAACGGCAAATCAAATTTTTTAATCATAGAATAATCAAATTCTCCATAAGCCGCCATGTGCACGATACCAGTTCCATCTGTCGTAGTTACGCCCTCAGAATCATCTATCACTTGATATGCTTTCTTTTCAGAACTTAATTCATACAATGGTTCATAATGCAAGCCGAATAAACTTTTTCCCTTAAATGACTCAAGAATTTTGTATTCCCCGTTTAATTCTGAAAGCCTATCGGAAACCAGTATATAAATTTCATTATTATTTTTTACTTTAACATATTCAGCTTCAGATTTAACTGCAAGAGCGACATTTCCAATCAGAGTCCAAGGAGTAGTAGTCCAAGCAAGTAAATATTCTTTTTTCCCAGTTATTTTGAATTTTGCAATTATAGAAGGTTCAGTAACTTCACGATAACTATTGTCCATCGCTATTTCTGCATTTGATAGAGGAGTCTCACATCTAGGACAGTACATTAAGACTTTACGCCCTTCGTAAATTAATCCTTTATTCCAAATTTCTTTAAAAGCCCACCATATTGATTCCATATAATCTAAGTCCATAGTTTTGTAAGAATTATCAAAATCGACCCATCTTCCAAGTCTTTCAATAAAAGATTCCCAATCATGAACATAATGTGTCACAGTTTTTTCACATTCTTCACAAAATTTTTCGACACCCATGCCTTCAATATCTTTTTTGTTTTTGAAACCTAATTTTTTTTCTACAATATTCTCAATTGGCAAACCATGACAATCCCATCCCCAAACTCTCTCAACTTTATATCCTTTCATCGTCCAAAATCGAGGTATAGTATCTTTTATTGTACTAGCTAAAAGATGCCCATAATGTGGCAAACCCGTAGCAAAAGGAGGGCCATCATAGAAAACATAGCTCTTTTTTTTACCTTTCAAAGATTTTTCAAAAACCTTATTTCTTTTCCAAAATTCAAGAATCTCTAATTCCGACTCGTTAGTTGAGGCCATATATCTAACTTTCCAAACTCCTTTTTATAAGTTATCGTTTTCTTACAACAGCCCATTTTTTATCAAATCTTTTCATTAGACTTATAAAAGAAACAATGGAAATAAAGCCCATAGTTTTTGTCAAAACTTCATTATAAAAAGAGAAAACAGCCATCAAAACAAAGCTCGTGATGAAAAGTATTTTTATATAAGAATATCCCTCAATAAGTTCATCTCGAGCCAACCAAGAAATTAAAAATCCAGTAGAAATAGACAACAAAATAATAATCATGTCAATCATTTTACTCAACCAAGAACTCTTCATTCTCGCAGACTTCATGAAGTATATTTTCAGAATGTATCACTCCAGATAGTTTTCCAGAATTATCATTAACTGGAAGAACACTAATGTTGTTGTCTCTCATCAAATCTATAGCTTTTTGTATTTTATCGCTTTTCTTAACAGAAATTATTTTTTTACTCATAACGGATGAGAGCATCACATTTTCTCCAAAATGCTTCACTAAATCCTCAGAGGTGATTATTCCCATAGTTTTTTCATTTGAGACTAACATAATATATTTTATTTTATTTTTAGTCATCAATTTTGCAACATCATAAAGGGACATATCTTTAGAAGTAACTACTGGTTTTTTCATCACATCTTCAATTTCCATAATATACAAAGAAAAGATTGGTTTATAATCTTTATCAAATAATTCTTGCTTTTATTATTTTAACTTCATTAATTGGCCTATCTTGAGAGTCAGTTTTAACTTGGGCTATTTCATCCATCACTTCAATTCCCTCAATTACTCTACCAAAAACAGGATGTTTTCCATCAAGAAATCTGTTATCAATCAAATTGATAAAAAACTGACTTCCTCCTGTGTTAGGCCCAGCATTAGCCATAGAAATAGTTCCTCTATCATTTCTATCTAAATTTGTTCCAGTAAATTCATCTCTTATCTCATATCCTGGACCTCCTCTGCCTGTTCCAGTAGGATCTCCTCCTTGAATCATAAATCCGTTAATTATTCTGTGAAATATCACCCCATCATAAAATCCTTTTTCTACTAGCTTAACAAAATTTCCAGCAGTCACAGGCATCTCTCCAGCATATAATTCAAGAACAATATTTCCTTTATTAGTTTGTAATTCAACTTTAGTGTGTTTTGAAACCATTAGATTAAATGCTACAATAGCAACAACAATCACAATCGAGGCTATTAAAATCTTCTTACGATACATATACTTAATTAAAAATTTAAATTAATAAACCTTATGTCAAAGTGCTTTCAAAAGACCAATGGCTAAATATAAGGGAGCACTTTGAACATCCAAAAAACAAGCATCATTCAAACCACTAAATTTAGTATGAGCGGGTGCATTGTTTTTTTGATTTTTTTGCAATTTTCCACATAAGTTCAAAATATTTTTTATAACTCTGTGCAAACTCATTTTGTTCTATTACAATCGCAAATGGGTTCTTCCCCCAAAGAATCATAGCCACAGAATTTCCATAAATATTCAAAACCATTGGGCTAGAATACTTTTCAGGCAAATAGCGTGTCTCAGCAAGGATTTTTGGTTGAATACTCCTATCTGGAGTAATTACGCGAAGTTTAATCTTTTTTTGTTTTCGTCGCTCATTAAACCATTTAAAATAGTAAGGTATCGAATTATAGGCTTCTCTATTTGCACCCAATATTAAAATTTCCGGATAATTAAGTTGATTTTCAAAAACTATTTTTAGTCCATTCTTCCCGTTGTAAAAATTAGTTTGTTCATTTTTTTTAGTAGTCTTGAATTTTTGGCTTAACTGTTCAATCAATGGAGATAGCATAACTTTTTTAGCATCTATAATATCAATCAAATGTCTTGGGTCATTAGCAGTGAAAACACGTCGGTTATTTTTAAGGATATAACTTATTACTCCTTTCTGAATCAGAGTCTCCGTAACATCATAAATTGTTCTTCTATGAAGCCCTGTTTTGCGAGAAATTTTTCCAGCAAGGCTCGGACCTAAATCAATTAATGCAAGATAAACTTTATTTTCATTTTCAGTTAAACCAGCTTCTTTCAAATCCATATTTTATACAGAATTTCATAATTTATAATACTTACTAATATGGTGGTTTAACTCACCACACATATTCATTAAGCGATTTTCTTTCATTTATTTAACAAACACAATGGAGGAAAAACAAATGGAACTTGAAAGACAAATTATTGAGTTAATTGCTACTGACAGAATAGATATTCCTATATCCAGCATGTCTGGAAAGCTAAAAAGGCAGAAGCCAAAAATAGCAACAGGAATCGATTTTGAAGGTAGAAATTCATATCAAGGAGAAAGAGTCTATGCTCGAGTTGAATACGAAGAAAAAGAAAAAGCTCGTGGACTACGTGAAGGCATAGAAGAATTCGAAAGAAAATTCCCTCAATACGGAAAAATTCTCAATGGAATAATTGAAGAAAAAAGAGTAGAGAGAGAAACACATCTATATTTTGGTTTGCAGGAAGGCAGAAGACTTACAGCAGACGATTATATGGGTGTAATGAAAAATCTTGGATTCACTGAAGGAACAGCACGAAGTCTATATCCAGAATTAATGGACATAAGCAGAAATCTCTCCAAGAAAAGAGACGAAGAAAGAAGTATTCTTATCGGATAATTCATTCTTTAAAAATTATAAATTTATTTTTATTTTTTTATTTTTAATATAGACGAAATTAGCTAATCAGTTTTGATAAATAAACTTATCAATCTGTTTTTCAGCAACTTTTCTGCGTTTCTGATGTTCTTTCAAGAACACACTTATCTTATCAATCGTAATTTGTTTTAATTCTCCAGAAGTCATTTCTCCAGACTTATACTTGCGATGTATTTTACCAAGTTCAGAATCATCAGATTCAAAAAGAAATTTAAGATATTGGAAACTTACATCTACATCTGGATTCCCTCCATGTCTGCGATGTTCTTCCAAAGTATCCCTTCCTCCAGAGAAAGCATATTTCTTTATTTTCATCTCAACATCTTTTGGAGAATCGGTCAAAAATATAGCACTTTCTTCTTTTGAAGAACTCATTTTACCATTAGCTCCTTGTAAAGGTGGTAAAAACGAGGATTGAATTGAAGCAGGTTTAGGATATCCGAGTTTAGGAAGAATATCTCGAGTAAGCCTAAAATGGGGGTCTTGGTCAATCGCATGAGGAATTAAGCAAGGCATTTTTTTATTCTTTATTATAGACGGTAAGAAAGCCGGAACTGCTTGCATAGATGTGTAAAAAATACTCCCTATGTTTGAACTCTCATCAAGACCAAAAGAACTTCTAATCATAGAATAAGTTATTTTTTTAGCAACTTTAATCGCTTCAGGATACATAATTCCTGCGTGTTTAGTATCAATCAAAAAATGAGTTTTTTTAGGGTCAAATCCTAAAGCAATTACATCAATCATATTATCTTTCATATTTTTTTGAACTTCTTCAAGAGTCATATCTTGCTTAAATAAAAATTTCTCATCGTCTGTAAATTGTATCCACAATTCCACGCCAAAAGTATCTTGAATCCATTTACAAAATATGAAAGGCATTAAATGCCCTATGTGCATTTTACCAGATGGCCCACGACCAGTATACAAAAAGAATTTATTTCCCTTATCCCACTGATCAAGTATCCAATTCAAATCACGATGAGCAAAATAAATTCCTCTTCTAATCATGAAATGAGACTCTCCAGCATTTTTTTCAAACCTTTCAAGCAATTCAGAATTTATTCTTTGCACTCCAAATTCTTTTATTATGCGTTCATAATCAACATTCCCAGAAACTTCCCAAGGATTTACGACACTCTTTTCCATGATAATTAAACTTTTAATAAGAATATAAATCTTTACTAAAATAAAACTTTTTATTTTTATCTTAAAGAGTTCGAGCCTTAACAATTTTACGAGAAACTACCTATTTTTCAGATATTTTCCACATTGCTTCAAATGTAGTTTTAAATGATTGTGCAACATCCTTATTTTTTATTACAATCGATATAATTTGTTCATCATTTCCTACATGTATCCCAATAACCTCTTGGTATAATGTAAACAATGCCGGAGTATGCCATCCTTTAGGCAAGACTCTAATTTCGTGATGTTTAGTCTTGCGTTCTTTAATTTTAAAAGCACCTTCTTTATCAAAAATTGAACGCGCCTTAAATCCTATTTTCTCTTGGTTTTGATATAACTTTAATGCATAGAGCCTCATAAATTCAGTAGTTTTACTTACACCCATAGCCTCATATATATCCCCCTTTCTTAATTCTGTTAATGTACGCTCAATAACTCGTTTAAACCCATCTACTCCTTGATAGACTTTAATATCAATAGATTGTTCCGGTAACAATGAAGTTAATGTAGGTAATGCTTTTTGTAAAGTTTCTACTTCCTTTTTTATTTGAGCTTCCTTTTCTTTCAAGTATGTAAAAAGCGTTTTTGGAGATAATGCTTGAAAATATAATATATTGTTTTTATCAATTTTACTTACAACTCCCTTTTTTATTAGTCTATCTAAAATATCATAAACTTTAGATCTAGAGATACTAGCGCTTTTGATGATTGAACCTACTTTTGTTTCTCCTATCTTCAAAAGAGTTAGATAAACTGCAGATTCTCCTTTGGTAAAACCAACTTCTCCCAATATATTTTCAATTTGTTTGTTTTCCATATTATAACCCCTTTAAGGGGAACTAATATTTAAATATACCTTATTTTTGAAAAAAATATGAGAACAGCAGCAGCACCATATATACACAGAGACATTAAACCATTAGGAATTGACTCCGTAACAATGGATGGTAGATTTGATGACTCTCTAGCAGAATTGCAAATCCTGGGTTACGAAGTGATTTCTGTAGCTCAAAATGCAGAATTAAGAATTCATCAAGGAGCAAAGGCTTCTGTTTCTCACAGGGGAAATCTTACTCGTGAAGGTATAATCTATACTCCTCACGCAAAGCCAATATTAGTGAAAAACTCCCCAATTTTGATGAAACCAAGCGTGACAACAACAGCTGAAAAACTCGGGTTCGAACGTTATCTCCGTGCAACCGAATTATCTCGGTATTTGAGCGAAGAAACAGATTTTATTGAATTTCCAGAAGAATACTTTGAAATTCCAACAAATCGTTTTGGTGAGGAGGGATTAACAGTTTTCCTATTCGGTGGAGAACAAAAGGCAAGAAGATACGGAGAATTTTTGGCCAAGGAAGGTGTCTACGAAATGCCAGTTAACCCGCTTGATAAGTCTTATGTTTATACCCACGACAGACCTTTCGCAAGACAGTTGTATTTTGGAGGGGCCAATAATATCGAAAGATCTCGCCTTTGTGGCACAACAGAGTATTTGTCTTTCGTCGATTGCAAGATTCGCGGGGTGCGCCCAGTAGCAATGCGTGCCGGCGAGATAAATGAATCAATAATCTCAGATTTTCCTCAAGAAGTTTTACGCTTGGTTGAATCCGCAGCTTTAAGAGGCGGTCGCTATCAGATCTCAAAATTAAAATTAGCTGCAAGATTAGTTTCAAAATTGCTAAAGTAATAATTTTCAATCTCTTAAATTCTTTTTATAAGAAGATGTCCTAAAAAGGAAGAACATTTTTATACTAATTAAAACATATTAATCCGAAGATGGTGTTCGATGTCAAAGTGCTTGCAGGTTTATTCTACAATACTCGTAGCACTTTAATCACAAGAAATTTTTTTACAATTAAAAATTTCTGTGCAACAAAATCCATGAAAGATTTTGTTTGCATTCCAAAGTCCAAGAGGTTCAATGAAAGGACTTTTTGATTTTGTAGTGATGGCTGCGACTGGAATGCAAGGGCGCATAGTAACACGAGATTTATTGGAAAATGGATATTCAGTTCTTCTTTGTGGAAGAGATAAAAAAAGAGTTCAACATTTATTAAACAAACATAAAAAAACCAAATTTGAATATGTTGATGCTGAAAATATTGAGCATATGGCAAAAATTTTCAAACATTCTGGTGCGAGAATAGTAGTCAATTGTATAGAGGGAGACTGGAATTTAAATGTTCTAAAAGCCGCAATGAAATCAGATATGCATTCATTAGATTTAGGTTCAGAAATTCCCATGACTAAAGACCAGTTTGCATTGCATGAAACTCTAAAAAAGAAAAAGTTAACCCACATAACTGGTTGTGGTTCAGTTCCAGGAATTGGAAATGTTATGCTTAATCACGCCGCTTCAAAATTTGATTCACTACATTCTATCGAGGTAGGATTTGCATGGAATTCAAATATGAAACAATTTGTTGTTCCATTTTCAATGGACAGCATTATAGATGAATTTACCGAACCAGCAACAAATATCAAAGATGGAAAATTTACAAAACTTCGTCCATTAGATACGTTAATAAAAACACACGAACCATTTGTGGGAAAACAAGATTGCATGTTTGTAAGACATCCTGAAACTTATACCTTCTATAAATATTTTAAAAATAAAGGTCTAAAAAATGTAAGATTCTATGCAGAATTTCCACCACATTCTTTTGATGTGATAAAACAATTAATCGATTTAGGTTTCGGTAGTCATGAAAAAAGATTAGTCGATGGAAAAGAGATAAAACCTATAGATGCCCTTACTCAAACTCTTAAAGATTTAAAATTTCCAAAGGGCTATAAAGAAAGAGAAAATCTTTGGTTGCGTTTATATGGTAAGCATAACGGCAAAAACAAACAAATTCTAATTGAATGTATCGTTGGGACAAATAAAGGGTGGGAGGATGCTGGTTGCAACATAGATACTGGAATGCCTGCAAGTATCATCGCGCAGATGATTCATAAAGGCGTCATCGGAGAATATGGCAGTTTCGCTCCAGAGGCGATAGTCCCACCAACGCCTTTCTTCAAAGAATTAAGAAAACGAGATATGGTGATATACGAAAATGGGAAGAAGGTCAATTAGCGTATGGGTTTCATAAGATCAGGTTTCACAGGGGGGTTCATAGGAATCATAATCGGAGTTGCGGCAATTTTCGTAAACTATCCGTTGTTGCAAAAGTTATCATATATTGGATTCTTAGTGGCAGAAGCATTCGGAAAAGTATGTATTTCGACAGCAACAGACACTTGCTCTCTCTCCGAAAAGTTTACAACCATTTTGGCAACAATCGTCGGCAACTGTATAGCTTATTTTATCTTCGGCATACTGATTAGTTTAGGACTAAGCATTCTAAAGCTTTGGCTCTCAAAAGAAGAAACGACTCAACAGCAAGAGCAAGTTCAACAGCCAGTAGTATCCCAACCAGTGCAACAAATTCCTAAACCGGCAGTCCAATCTACGCAGACGCCACAGCAAATAGCAAAGCCACAGGAAACACAAAAACCAATAGTGGAAAAAAAAGTAGCCCAACAAAAACCATTAAGAAAATCACGACGCAAGAATAAATCTCGAGTTTGAAATCAAAAGCAATACTTGAAAAATTTAGAAAAAATCAACTCAGCCCAAATAACCTAACTCAAGTTTTATAAAGATATTTTAGGTATTTAAAACATGAATAGAACTACGTTAGTGGGGATTATTGGTTTAGTTATCTCTTTGTTAGTTTTACCTTTCTTTGCTATGGCTCAGTATCCGCCTCCTCCTTTAAACTCTGCCTTATCTGGTGGAGAAATTGTATTAAATGGAAATGTAATTACCTCATCAAATCCCATCAATTCAGGTAAACCAATTAATCCAGAAGATAAGAATGTCAATAAGACAAAGAGGCTTAATGCAGATGATGAGCTTTGGAGTGAGAGGAAGATATGCGATTTCACTAATGGATGTGCTTCTGATAAATGCTATCCTTTTGGATATATTAAAGAAGGACTATATTGTGCTGGAAGTAAACAAGGGTTTGTAAAACAGCAATATATTCATGGAGAAACATGTTCTTATGATTTCCAGTGTACTAGTAACTTTTGTTTCAATAATCAATGTGTAAGCAATTACCAAGCCCTGATTAGAGAAGTTCTTACAAGACTTTATACTGTTGAAAACAAACTTGAGTTAGATTTAAAGGAAATTGAGACAGATGTACCAAAGAATGAAATTGTTGTAGAAACCCTTGAAATTAAGGAAAATAAGTTTTCTGGTTTTTTTAAGAGGTTATTTAGATGAAAACCAAGCAAAAAGACACCCCTTGATTACGTCAAAATGGTATTACGCCCGTCCCGGGAATTGAACCCGGATCCCTACCGCGACAGGGTAGTGTACTAACCACTATACTAGACGAGCACAAACATCACACATAAAATTCATTTTTAAATCTTATCTCCTCCCAATCTTAGCACTAAAATATATATTTCAAAGCACTCATATTAAAAAAGTTTAAATAGAACGCCAAACTTAACAGAATATGAAAAAGAGAATCATATCCAAGATACAAAGTCCAAAGTCGTATTTGAAACCAGGAGATTTGAAGCCACTCGCATTAGGTCGTACGGCAGGGATGATGAGCATTATGGTTCTTATCTTCTACGGCTTGTTTGTTTGGTTCAGCGATTACGATCCTTCATTCATCTTAGAACAGTATCCTATTTCATTTTCATTTACAGATTGGACTTTTTTATTTGGAATTCTTCAAAATTATGTTCTTTTCTATGTATTGGGATGGGTTTTTGCAAAGTTCTATAACTCTGCATGATTTTTTAGTTCAATAATTTGTCTTTTAGGTTTATTCAAAAAATAATTTTAATCAACGAAGAATAATCAAACTCCGTGAAAATCTTTGCGAGGGTGTTGATGTCCTTCTTCAGTTCTTTCGTGAAGTTCTCTTATGTGTCTTTTACCTTCATTTTTTAAGGATTCTTTATTGAATTCATCGCGAACTAACATATTTGCCATAAATTCTCCTCCTAAAAAGTGAGGCATTATCACATAATCTGCTCCTTCCCTATACAAATCAAGCGCGTTTTGTATATCGTGGGCAGTAGGAACAAAAACACAATTGTCATTCAAGATATTTTTTTTAACGAATGAATTTGTAGAATAATCTGGGATAGTAGAAATAACCATTTTAACTCTATTAAGATTAAGACTCTTCAAAAATTCAGAGTCATTTATGTCTCCATAAATACAAGGCATTCCTTTCTTTGTCAAGTTAAGTATAGTTATAGGATTATAATCCACGATTAAATATTTTTTCTTTGAAAGATTAAATGCTTTCAATAGATTAAACCCTATTCTATTATATCCCAAAAGAACCACATCATAAGACTTATCCTTTTTATTATTTTCAATCTCTTTTTTATGGCCATCAAATAATCCTAACGCATTTGAAATTTTTTCATAGATTGGTTGTGCGAAATAAATGCTATAACTGCTCAAAAACACAGTAATGAATGTAACAAGAATACTCAAAGTTAGAATTGATTGTGGAAGATGCCCAGTAGACACTCCTAACAATATAACAATAAGCGAAAATTCACTTACTTGTGTCAAACTTGTTCCAGTCATAAAATTAGTTCTTTTCTTAAACCCAAAAGAATTCATCAAAGACATTACCACGAGGGGTTTTCCGATTAAGATTAACAATGAAAAGATAACTGCCTGTTTAATCATATCCAAATTTATTGGTCCAGATAATTGTGCTCCAAAGTATGCAAAGAATAATACTACAAAAAAGTCCCTTATTCCTTTAACTTTGGATTTTATTTCCAAACTGTAAGACGAAGATGCTATGGCCATTCCAGCAAGTAATGCGCCAATTTCTATAGAAAGTCCATTAAGACTAAAAATTAAGCCGACTAATAGTGCCCAAGAAACACTACACAAGAAAAGAAGTTCTTGATTTTTTGCAGCAATATCAAATATCTTGGGAACTATTTTTCTACCAACAAAAAAGATAAATCCAATAAGGGCAACAGCTTTGACTACTTGTATGCTAATTGTTGCAAAACTTCCTTCTCCTAGAACTGGAATAATCATCAAAGCCAAAGCCGCCATAAAATCCTCAATTATTAAGATTCCTAATGCAATTTGACCATGAAGAGTATCAATTTCTTTTTTATCAGAAAGAATCTTCACCACAACTACGGTACTTGAAAATGAAAATGCAAGTGCTAAATATAAAGCGGAGGTATTTTGAAAAGAAAGAGATCTCGCAAGGATAAATGTAGTCGCACTAATTATAGCCATAGTAGATATTCCTCCAACCACAGAAGCTCCACCAATTTGTTTTAAGATTCTAAAATCAAGATTTATCCCAACCATAAACAGAAGTAAGGCCACGCCTAAATGAGCGAGAGATTTCAATTGCTCTGTCGAATTGATAATATCCAGAAAAATTGGCCCCGCAAGAATACCAGTAGCTAAATAAGCAATTATCGGAGGCTGTTTGATGACTCTTCCAAGGACACCTATAAGTGTAGCTATTCCCACTATCATTCCCAATTCTAAAAGAAGTGTTTCCATCGCCTCGTTAGTAGTTATACGATAACAATTTTAAATGTGTCGTTTTATTTTTATAAGCAAAATCTCGAAGGTATAAGATTAAAAAGGAAGACCTTCAGAAAATTTCATCACACATCATAGTTACTCCACTAAGACTGGAGCGACAGAGCCTGCGTCTGCGGCGACGCGGGCTCAACTTAATAATAACAATTTCAAATCAATAATGAATTTTTTCTAAAGATTTAAATATCTCAATGATTAAACTAAATCATGGCAGTAAAAAAGAAAGCGATGAAAAAGTCTAAGAATATGACCAAGGTCGTTTCTAAGAACAAGAAGAAAGTCTGTGACTTTTGTTAAAATTTATGAAAGAATATCCGTCGTATTTTTATACTTCGTTTTTCTAAATAGTTTATGCCTGCAGTTTTCAATCTTGATTCAAAAGAGGTCATTTCATCATTAGGTTCAGATATAAAACAAGGACTTTCTCAAAATACAGCAGACAACAGATTAAGAGATTTCGGCATAAATGAGATAAACAAGAAAAGTTCTATTAGTGGAATAAAAATATTTCTTCGTCAATTCAAAAGTTTCATAATTTACATATTAATATTTGCATTAATAGTTTCATTATTAGTCAAGGAATTCATAGATGCATATACAATACTAACAATTTTAGTTTTAAATGCATTTTTCGGATTTTTTCAGGAGTATAAAGCAGAAAAATCAATAGAAGCTCTTCAAAAATTATCTTCACTAAAATCTCGAGTTATAAGGTCTGGGCAGATTATAGAGGTTGATTCAAAATATCTAGTTCCAGGAGACATAGTAATTCTCGAGGAAGGCGATAAAGTGCCAGCAGATGGTCGTATTTTGGAAAGCTTTTCACTTTCAATATTAGAATCTTCTTTGACTGGGGAATCAAACTCTTCTTCAAAACATGTAGGCCAAATAACTGGAATGCCGACAATAGGTGACCAAAAAAATATGGTTTTTTCTGGCACGCTTGTAACAAATGGGCGGGGAAAATTCATAGTTACTTCAACAGGCATGAAAACAGAATTAGGAAAAATTGCAAATTTAATAGGTACTATAAAAAAAGAAGAAACCCCTCTGCAGAAAAAACTCAATCGGTTTGGAAAGTATATAGGCTATCTCGTAATCACAATATCTCTTGTTATTTTCATAATTGGGATAATAAAAGAAAATATTCTTGTTGAACTTCTTTCCGGCAGTTTTAAAGAGTTTTTTATAGATTCCAGAACATGGCTATTAACAGCAGTTGCATTAGCAGTCGCAGCAGTTCCCGAGGGCATTCCTGCAGTTGTCACAATTTCTTTAGCAATAGGAGTAAAAAGAATGTTAAAAAGAAAGACACTCATAAGACGACTCCCATCAGTAGAAACCTTAGGTGCAACAACAGTAATCTGTTGTGATAAAACTGGCACATTAACAAAAAATGAAATGACTGTAAGAAATATTTTTATAAATAATAAAGATTATTCAGTTTCAGGGCAAGGATACGATATAAATGGAATAATTTCTCTTTACGGAAATGAATTCAAAGAAAAAGACAAATTAATTCTTGAGATAGGAGGACTATGCAACAATGCAGATCTTAATTATTCAAATAAATCGATCTCTATTATTGGGGATCCAACTGAAGCAGCTCTTTTAGTTAGCGCAACAAAATCTGGAATAGACTACAAATCTCTTCGCGAATCAAAGAAGAAGATAAATGAGCTTCCATTTGATTCAACTAGAAAAATGATGAGCACTCTTCACAAAGAGGGGAGAAATTTGATAGTTTACACAAAAGGAGCTCCAGAAAGAGTGTTATCAAAATGCACCCATATTTTAGTCAATAATAAACTTATCAAACTATCAAGTTCAATGAAATCAGAATTATTATCTCAAAATAATTCTTATGCACGCAACGCCTTGCGAGTTCTCGGTTTCGCATACAAAAACATCAAAAGTGAAAAAGAATTTACAGAAGAAGATTTGACTTTTGTAGGGTTTCAGGCAATGATAGATCCTCCAAAGATTGAGGTATCAGACTATATTTCAAAGTCAAGAAGGGCAGGAATGAGAGTAATAATGATAACAGGAGATAATATTTACACAGCAAACGCAATAGCAAAAGAAATTGGTTTGTCAGGAGAGGCAATAGAAGGTTCTCAATTTTCACAAATGGGGATTATAGAAAAGCAGAAAATAATAGGCTCAATAAACATTTTTGCCAGAGTAGAACCCAAGCACAAGATGGAGATAATTCAGATTCTTCAACAGCGTGGAGAAGTAGTTGCAATGACAGGTGACGGAGTTAATGATTCTCCAGCTCTAAAAAAAGCAGATATTGGTATCGCTATGGGTATCAAAGGCACGGATGTAGCTCAAGAAACCAGTGATATGATTTTATTAGATGATAATTTTTCAACAATAGTTTCAGCAGTTGAAGAAGGCAGAGGAATATACAAAAACATCACTAATTTTATTAATTACCTTATTTCCTCAAATATAGCAGAAGTTTTGATAATCGTTTTGTCTATCTTTTTTGGAATGCCTCTCCCGATAACAGCGCTTATGCTTTTATGGATAAATTTAATCACAGATGGTTTACCAGCACTTGCGTTAAGTTTAGATCCATATCCTCAAGGGTTGATGAACAATTTTCCAAGATCAAAAAAAGAGCCTATAATGGACAAAGGAATGATGTTCGAAGTAATTTATGTTGCCCTATTAATAACCTCTGGAGTTTTAGGAGCATTTACTTGGGCATTAAGAGTTTATCCATCAGACTTAAATCACGCCCAAACAATAGCATTTACAACAATAGTTCTTCTAGAAATATCAAGAGTATATGTTATAAGAGTCGGTTCGGGGATAGGAGTATTCAGAAATCTTTGGCTTTTTGGAGCAGTTTCAATATCTCTTATACTTCAACTAATGGTAGTTTATGGGCCTTTAGACATTATATTTGGAACTACCCCTCTAGCTATTACTGATTGGAGATTTATTATAGTAAATATATTTGTTGTAATTTCGTTAAGTCTTTTAGGAGTTTTAGTTAGAAGAAAACTTTCAGGGAATTATTCAGAAAATTTCAAATAAAAGAAAACCAAAATTATTTTAAGATTATTAATTCTAAAATTATAAGCCCATTTAAGGAGGCATAGAAATAATATCTCTAAATAGTCCAAGCAACATAACCTTTTTAAACCGATTTTTTCTAAATCTAATATGGGTATAGTGAGAATAAAGCTTTCAAGTATTGATATAGACGCATTAAACGGAGTTATAGGCATGATAAAGGATATTTCTAATCGTACAGGAATCAACATGCGTGGACCAATACCGCTTCCAACAAGAAGAATGAAAGTTACCACGAGAAAGTCTCCTTGTGGAAACGGAACAGCTACATTTGACAGATTTGAAATGCGAGTTCATAAGAGAATCATAGATATACCCTCACAAGACAGAATTCTTCATCCTTTGATGACTTTAAAGATTCCTAGAAGTGTTCAGATTAAGATTCAAGTTAAGGATTGATTTAGCTTAAGTTTATAACTTTTAATTTTTTCTAAATAATATGAAAAGAGTAATAGTAATCGGTGGAGGTTTTGCTGGAGGTTCAATAGCCAAATCTTTAATGAATAAGACTTCTGTAACCTTAATCGATACAGAGGATTTTTTTGAATACACTCCCAGCATATTGAGGACAATTGTAGAACCAGATTATTATAATAAAATAAATTCAAAGCATAAATCTCATCTTCCAAACGCCAAAATAATTATAGGTCATGCTAAATCAATAAATAAAAAATTTGTTACATTAAAAAATGGAAAAAAGATTAATTTTGATTATCTTGTAATAGCTTCGGGTAGCAATTACGCAACCCCTATAAAAGAAGAAGATACTTTTTTTGCAAACAGAGTAAAACATCTTCTTGAAGCATATGAGAAAATAAAAAAATCTAAAAAAATTTCAATTGTTGGCGGAGGAGTAGTAGGCGTAGAATTGGCAGCAGAATTATGCACGCACTATAAAGATAAAGAAATTACTTTAATTCATGCGCATTCAAATTTAATGGAACGTAATAATAAAAAAACAAGCGATTATGTAAAATCCTTTTTAGAAAAAAACAGAGTAAAGATAATCTTTAATGAAAAAATACTCAAAAAAGAAAAGAATAAACTTGTAAGTGATTCAGGAAATTCTTATGAATATGATTCAGTATTTTTCACGATAGGAATAAAACCAAATACTGAATTTATGACTGGCATTTTTTCAAATTTAGTAGAAAAAGGAATAGAGGTTAATGAGTTTCTGCAATTAAGGGAACACGATAATATTTTTGTTGCTGGAGATGTCACAAATATTGCCGAAGAAAAAACGGCACAAAATGCAGAGAAACAAGCAAAAATAGTCGCAAGCAACATTCTTGCAAAAATAAACAATTCTCAAATGAGCCCATACAAAAGCAAAAAAAGAATGATGGTAATCAGTTTAGGTAAAAATGATGGAGTAATTGAATATAAAAATTTTGTATTTACCGGATTCATCGCCCCAATAATAAAAAAAATAATAGAAAAAAGAGTTATGAGTCAATTCAGCTAATATTTTATACAAATCTATAAATATTAAAAGATTAAAAAATAATGTGGAATACAAAGACTATCAAAAAGAGAGTAAGAGGACTTGTCCGAATTTAAATGACCAATTAAGACAAGGATTGGCCGATGAAATGCATATGGTTCTCGGCATTTCAACAGAAGCTGGAGAGCTTTTAGATGCGTACAAAAAACATTTTGCTTACGGCAAGGACTTAGACAAGACAAATGTCGGAGAGGAAATTGCAGATATAATGTGGTATATATCAAATTTGTGTCGAATGCTAAATATAGATATGGAAGAGATGTTACAGAGAAATATCGCAAAGTTGAAGGCAAGATATCCAGAAAAATTTGACGAAATCAAGGCATTGAACAGAAATTTAGAAAAAGAAAGACAAATTTTAGAAGGAAATTAAATCAAAAAATCGATGCGAATGGTTCTCGATTCATCAAAAATCATAGATTTTTGAATGCCTCGCAATGCAGAGCATTGCTTAGTTTGGATGATCGACGTGTCGACCACACCCTAAAAGATGCGATTTTAGGGAGACACTTTGACATAATTAAGAATATCTATCTTCAATAGCATATTTGTTTTTAAATGGAAATTTCTTTTTCTGTCCATGCGACAATATCAAGATTTGCTAAGAAGAGTTGTCGGGCAAGGGGATGTTCAGTTTGAACCGAGGACGCAAGAATACATCTTAGGAGTTTCTTCCGCATTAAGTAATTATGATATGAAGGAAGGATTTCCGTTAGTTACGACAAAAAATGTGCCACCGAGACTTCCATTTGAAGAAGTTCTCTGGAAATTAAGAGGTGAGAAAAATATCAAGTCTTTAGTTGAGAGAGATATCCATATTTGGGACGCAAATGGATTTGATAGACATTTAAAAAAGCAAGGTTTGAAAGATAAAATTCCGAAACATTCTTTGGAATGGAACGAAGAATTTGCAAAATATAAAGATAGAATTAAGACAGACGCAGATTTTGCCATTCAAGCAGGAGACCTTGGTCCAGTTTATGGTTATCAATGGAGACACGGTTTTCACAGACCTGATGGAAAAGAAATAGACCAGCTAAAAAATGTAATTACAGAAATTAAAAATAAACCTGGCTCGAGATACCACATTCTTAATGCGTGGAATCCATCAGATCTTCCCGAGATGGCTTTGGGTCCATGTCCATTTTGGCACCAATTCACCGTTTACGGAAATAGTTTAGATTTGACAATGGCCCAGAGAAGTTGCGACGTTTTTCTTGGAGTCCCATTCAATATTGCACAGGACGCATTTTTTGCAAATTTGGTCGCACAGGAAACCGGACTTGACCCGAGATTTTTTAATCATTTACTCGTGAACGTCCATTCTTATTTGGGAGTTCCTCCTCGAGCTAATTTTTGGACAAATCCTGAAAATGTAATTAAATTTCAGAAAAAATTTAATTCTATAACAAAAAGAGAGGACTATCTTGATTTAAGAGAAAATTATTTGACAAATGCTGGACCTGAAAAAGAAGGTAGTGAACGAAAAGACCACATACCATTTATTTTAGAACAGTTATCAAAAGAGCCAAGGCCACTCCCACAGATACAATTATCTCATGGAGATTTCTTTGAAATGATAAAAAAGCCAGCGAAAGAAATAGCAATGATTACAGATTATAATCCTCATAAATGGGACTCGCGGGCGGAGATGGCAGTATGAGTGAAGGAAATTTAGTTTTAATTGTGGCTGTTGCAGAAAATGGTGTCATTGGTCTGAACGGAGAAATGCCTTGGAAGATTAAAGGTGATTTGAAAAGATTTCGCGAGATGACTCTTAATCATGGAGTAGTTATGGGACGAAATACAGCAGAGAGTCTTGAAAAAATAAGAGTTTTTCCTCTCGATGATAGATTAAATGTGGTGGTTAGCACAACAAAATATTATCCTGATATCGACTATAATATTCTTTCCACGGGAAGTTTAGGATTTGGATTAGAACAAGCTATGCATTATAATCGTGATAGAATTGCTTATGTAATCGGTGGTGGGCAGATTTATGCGGCTACCATTGCGCTACCTGAAACAACTAAACTTGAAATTACTAAGATTCATCAGAGTCCTGAAGGAGACACTTATTTTCCTAAGGGTTATCTTGACAGATTTACACTTGCTAAAACTGAAGAGCACCATGATAAAGGATATACTTTTGAAACATGGACGAGAAAATGAACGCGACAGGAATGTTCGTAGCGTTTGAAGGAATAGACGGTTCTGGAAAAGGCACGCAGATTGTTGAAGTATTAAAGGCTATACAAGAATTAAATAAATATCAGCCGATTATTAGAACGCGTGAACCGACTTGGCGCGCAGATGAAATAAGACGCAGATTAGAATCAGAAATAGACCCTATGAGCAATAGTCCTTTGTTGGCGACACAATTTATAACAGACAGGCGAGAACATTATTTTACAGATATTCGTCCAGATTTAGCAAGAAATTATGTTGTTCTTTGTGATAGATATACGATGTCAACACTCGCTTATCAATCTCTACCTGGAAAGATGACTATGTTCGATTTAGTTAGCGCACATTTCACTGCAAATATTCGTGCGCCAGATATTACTTTTTATCTTAGTTTAAGTGCTGAAGAAGCGGCGCGACGCATAATTTCTCGAGGAGGCAAACTCGAAAAGTTTGAAGATATTAATTTTGCGCGCAAACTTGTAGAACAGCACGAATTCTTGTATAATGAATCCCAGAAAGAAGGTATTATTGGGAATCTATTAGGGAAGATAATCAAAATTGATGCAACTCCCGAAACTAAAACAGTAGCATCAGAAATATTAAGTCATCTTGAGCCCATTTATCTTTCAAAAATCCAAACAAAATAACATTTAAAAGACGCTTCTTCTAAAAAACATTAAGCCCAGATCGCATAATGGCATTGCGTACGACTGGAACTCGTATTTCCGAAAGGATACCCAGGTTCGATTCCTGGTCTGGGCGTCTCATGACTGGGTTATAGATATGTCCAAAAAAGGCAACACTTTGATGCAATATATCTTATTTTTTAAGAAGGTATATTTTATTACAATTAGAGAGACATATTGTAAATAACTTTTCACTTCCAATATATCCAATCGCTTACAGCTTCATCAGAGACAACATTACTTCCGTAAGCTCTGACATATATCCTAAATGGTTCTCCTGTTGGAGACTCAAGATTTGTTACTTTGTATTCATACACCCCTTCAGGCTCTAAACTGATTTCTTCACTTTCTATTTGACCCCAGACCTTATTTTCATCTTTGGTTTGTAATGCTACATATATCTTCATATCATCAGCATTTTCAGAGCCTAGATTACTTACAGTTACATCAACATCTGTGTAAACATTTAACCAATTATATCTATAAGTCGAATCAAAATCAATATCCAAATAAGGTCTTTCATAAATTGGAGTTACTATTGCACTTTCACCAGCGATATTAGGTGGAACTTGTCCAACATTCCAGTTCTTACCAGTTGTTTCTAAATAACAATATTTTATTCCATCTTGAGTATAATATGACTGTCCAGCCGAAGGTGTGCATTTCACTCCAACAGCCATGTGGTCTGAAAATCTAAGTAATGCTACTCCATAACCCAATTCATGAAGCATTGAAGAGGCTAAAATAGCTGTATCTTCGCAATCTCCACCATTATCATAAAAGGTTTCGTATGGGAAACGAGGATATTCATCAAAACCAGTTGTAACATCATCAGAAGTATAAGGTAAGTTTTGGACAAAGGATATTATGAAATAAGGAATTTCATCATTACTTAATCTGTTTTCTAACCCATACTCTTTAAGAGATTCTGTTAAAGATTTAATAAATGGTTTGCTATAAGAATCAGAAGCGAATAAATCATATTCCCTTATTCTTTCTCTCTCCTTAAAGACTTCATAAACTTTAGGATATAAGGTAAGAGTCACTCCATAATTATAGTTTTGATAATTCCACTCTAATTCTCTACTAAATTTTCCCTCTTCGTAATCTATTAGTTCTTCAGATTCAATTGAGCCTATACTTCTTTCAACAAATTGAGCGTCATTCTTTTTAGGTTCTGGAATATAGACTTTATCTTGAGAGTCTAACTGGCTAGCAGAAGAGGTTTCATCAATTAAATCAGAGGATTGGTCTTCGTTACCAGCAAAAAACCAAATTAAAAGGAATATGATTAATATTATCCACCATCCATAGCTAGAGTCTTTCTTTATATGCTTATTTTTATCTTTTACTTGCATTATCTCAATTATTCAATACACCTAACTATTAATTTGGTAATTAGACATTTAATTATCTGGTTATGCTACATAAAATTGCAAAGTTCTTGATTATTTTGGCTAGATTAACTCCAGCTCCTTAATTCATTAATAAAAGCTTCAGCTTGTTTCTTATCAAATTCATCTGGGTCTCCGAGACATTTTGTCTCGATAAAGTTCCTGTTCTCATCATATATGTTCCAAATTACGTGTTTGTAGGTCTTTCCAATACTTCCATCCTTAGAGATAATAGTTTTTTCTACATAGGCGTTAACACTTCCGATGCCGATTAGGTAAGAATATCCTCCGCAATAATATTTGTTTAAATTTTCACCTTCCTTAGTGCCTTTTCTACAAGTTGCTTGACCGTGTATAGTCCATCCATCAAAACTCTTACCACTAATAGAACCAATCTCTCCATTAAACCCACCATAAGAATAAAAGTTTATTGGAACATTAATTTGGGGGCATGTGTTGAGACTCTTTGATAATCCCGCAACATTAAATATTGAAATATTAAGAGAATCTAAATTAACTGGAGTAAAACTAGAGAATCTTATCTCATTATAAGCATTTGTTATATCACTAATTACTTTATCTTGATTCAAGAATGCAATTAAAAGAATTAATACAATTATCATTCCAATTATGATTTTTGTTCCATTATTGAATCCTCTAAACCAATATTTAAGATTTAAACCTAAGTGCCAACCCTTTCTTATAACTAAATAAGAAAAGACTATCAAAATTACAGACCCTAACCGTATAATCCAGATATTAATGCTGTTTAACTTGTCAAGGTTATTGTAAATAATCAAGAAGACTAAGATAAGCCCTATAAATTTGAGTAAATCGTGAATAAATACGGTTTTATTGAGCCTACTATTTGGGTGGTTTTTCTCAAAAAACCATTCTCTGAAATCTCTGGAAGTTCTTTCAAATTTATTCGAATAATGATTTTTTCTCATTTTAATATATCAGGTTTGGAAAGTACTTAAAGATGGCGAAGACCAGTAAGGTTGACCCAATTAAGAACCACCAAGTTCCTTTTTTAGTTAGATTGGTTATTATAGCATAGAACAATTTAATCGTTGTAGAAAACAGATAATAGTAAAATAACCCATTTATTATTAAATAAAAAACCTCATATCCACCACCTAGCCCATAATTCAAAGTACTTATTAAAACACCAAACCATTCCTGAACACCTCCAACGAACAAGTAATGCAATGAGAAATTTTGATAATAAACATAATTTAGTACAATGCCAATAAACAAAGCAATTGAGAATTGAGAGAGCGTATCTTTTATATGACTCGATAATCTAAATGAAAATATATTTCTGAAGGGGTTTCTAAATCTAAAGTTAAATTCTGTTCTAGAGGGGTGATACATTTCTATATGGTTTTCGTGTGAATTATTAGACTGATATTTTGCTGACTTTGAATGATTGTTATGTTTTTCAAGTCGAAATGATTCTGGCTTGATTAAACCCCTACATTCATGACTTTCAGGTAATATGTGCTCGGAACAATGACTTTCTCCGCAATACTTACATCTGTGATGTAATCCCTCAAACGATTTATTACAAAAGTCACATCCAACCATATGAATCAAAGTAAAAACTACTTTTTATTTATTGCCTTTAACTGTTTATTGATAAACGACTATAATTAAATGTTGCCTTTTTTGGACATATCTATAACCTGGCGTCTCATGACTGAAAGTCATGCCTGACCTTATTGTGCGTAGTTCGCCCATGAGTGCAAAGCACGAATTATAGTTTCTTTGACTCATAGAACTTTCTTCTCTAAAGAAAGTTGTATTTCTGATTCCCGGGACGGGCGTTTTATACCTACATTTTATCTTAAATAGCAATATTTAAATACTTTGTAGGTATACTAATATTATGAGAATAGTAAGCAAGAAAAAAGGAGACCGAAGGTATTTTTACTTGAAACATTCATTCAGAAAAGGGAAAAAGGTATTTACAAAAGAGAAATACTTGGGCTCGGAAATTCCAAAAGATATCGAACATATCAAGAATAATTTTAAAAAAGAAATTAAATTAGATTTAAACAAAAAACTAGAGTCGATAAAGAATAATTTTCAAGCAGAGTGGAAAAGAATTCCGGAAAGCGCAAGAAGAAAAGAACTCGAGGAAATAGCTATAGCTTTTACCTATAACACTAACGCGATAGAAGGCTCAACTATAACTTTAGAAGAAGTAAGAGAAATAATGCATGATAAGATTTCTCCGAATAAACCCATTAGAGATGTAAAAGAAGCAGAAGCACATAGCGAAGTTTTTCTAGAAATGCTAGAAAAAGAAAAGAAAATAACGAATGATTTAATCTTAGAGTGGCATAAAGAGATATTTGGAGAAACAAAGGTAGACATAGCAGGAAAGTATAGAGATTATCTTGTAAGAGTAGGTTCGTATCTTGCTCCAGACTGGCAGGAAGTTAAAAAAATGATGGATGAATTAATTGCCTTCATTAAGAATAATAAAAAATTGAATGTTGTCGAGCTTTCAGCAAGAGCACATTATAAATTTGAAAAGATTCATCCATTTGGAGATGGGAATGGGAGAATAGGCAGGCTACTCATGAACCACATTCTTTGGCATAGCGGGTATCCTATGCTTATAATTGAATATAAAAAAAGAAAGTCTTATTATCGAGCATTACAAAGGGATGAAGATATTTTTCTTTCTTACTTCGTGCGAAGATATTTGACCGTGTATAAAAAGAGATATACTTAATGGGAACACTTTTGTCGGGAGTGTGGTCTGGGCGTCTCACCTAAGTATGGTCTATCTCTGAAAAATACATGAAATGCCAAAGGGTTTACAAAAGATAATCACATCATCTAAAGAACTAAACTCTATTTGGGAAGGTATAACTCCTCTCGCAAGAAATGAGTTTATCTGCCGAGTTGAGTCAGTTAAGAAAATTAAATCAAGAAAATAACTCATTTAACAAAAACGCCAGAGATAATTCTTCGTTTAATCTTCTTATTTTTTCTAATGGGGAATCTTTCATCAATTTTTAATTCAGAAATATCAAAGTTAGAAAATAATTTTTTCAGCTCATCGTCAGTAAAGAAATGACAAATAATTCCGTTTTTATGTAAAATAGTATTATCTTCCATTTTTTCGCCTGTTTGTCTATAGTCTCCAACTGCAAAATCCCGAAATAAAACTTTTCCAGATTTTTTTAAAACCCTAAAAATTTCTTTAATAGCTTTTTTTCTGTCTTTTTCTAACATATTGTTTAGTAAATAATAACAAACAATAATATCAAATTCTCCATCAGAAAAATGCAGTTCTCTTACATCATAATCATAAAATTTAACTTTCTCAAATTGACTTTTAACAATCTTAATCGCCTCTTCAGAAAAATCAACAACAATAGTTTCAGAAGGTTTTTGCTTTATAATCGCTTTCAGAGTCTTACCATTTCCGACTCCAAGTTCCAAGACGCGTTTACCTTTCAAAATCAACGGCAGTTTAATAGTTTCTTTATTCCATTTATTTATATTCCTAGAATATTCATAATTCCAAATATTTTTTTGTGAGAGCATAATAATAAATAATTCTTTCAATTAATAAGTTATCTAAATTAGAAACTAATATAAGCTACACAAATCAAATATGTTTATGAAAAAATTCTGGGTAAACTGGAAACATAAGACTGATGCAGAAAAGCGAGCTATCGTTGGTTTAGAAAATGCTAGAAAAATACTTTTAAGAAATATCCCGAAAAGCAAATTAATTGCCGTATATTTAAAGGGTAGTTTTGTTAGAAGGGAGATGAATGAAAAGAGCGATGTAGATATTGTTCCGATTGTTAGTAGCAATAGATATTTACAAGTAATAAAACGACTGCAAGAAAAACATAGAATGGAATATGCTCCGGCAGATTTTACTCCTATTTCACTATGGGAACTGAAACATAATCAAAAACACGATCCAAAAGAGATGAAATCAAGCCCAGATGTTTTTGTGAAAAATATACAAAGTGCTCAGCTTATCTATGGAAGACCACTTGATACCACCAACTATAAAGTAAGAGATGATACAAAACAGTTAGGTGGCTTACTCAATGCATTTCATAAGAAAATTATTCCAAAATATGAGGATAAAGAGTTTGGTTTCTCACAGATTATAAAATGTGTTTTTTACATTGTTGATTTAGAACAGAAGATTAAAGGTAACCACAAGCCTTATTCTTTTAAGGGGTTGGCACGTTCAGTTAAAGACAATAAACATATTGTCCATGATGCTTTAAAACTAAGGCTACATCCTACTAAAAATAAAATTGTAAGGGCTAAATTCATGAAAAAGTTAAAAGAATATATCTTGGAGATGGAGAAGTTAGTAAAATGAGAAAATTCAGCAGACTTGCGAAACTTAAAGTTGATAGGCTTAGAGTTAAAAAGTTACATAGAAATGCAACGTCCGAAGGAAAAACTAGAAATCCAAGATATTAAACAATTAACTACTGCTTCTTTTTCTTTCTTGAAAACAAACCGATAAGCATATCATCAAGTTTCTCTTTCTGTTTGGAAATTCCCTTAGCATTTATTACGCTTCTTCTCAAAATATCTTCAATTTGTTCCGGCAGAGTCATGAAATTTTTTTTAGCTCGTTTCTGAAGTTTTAACATAACTTCAGAATCCAGCCATATTGTCAAACTATTTTTTGTAGGATTCTCTATATTCAGCGTATGAATTCCTTTAGCTACTTCCTTGGCGAGCCACCCTTTACTCAAAAGTGCCTCACTTATTTTATCATCCGAAAAACCTCTTCTACGAGATTCACGCATAAAATTTAACAAATCTGAATTAACCATTATTTTTTGCCTTTAGGAGAAGTATATACTTTTTGCACAGAAAAACTTTTGTAAATTCCCTCTAATATGTCTGTTCCAGCATATCCAGAAAGTAATGAAAGTCGAGGGTCAAAATCAAACACTATTCCGACAAAAATCCCAATAATCACAGCAATCAAAACAGTAATTAGATAATAACTCCATATAATTCTTCGTCTTAAAGAAAGAGCCTTCAAAAGTCCAACAACCCCTCTTGTAAGACCGCCAATAGCACCAAGGAGCCCAGCAGTCATGAAAGCATCCATACATTTTAGGAGCAAGGATAATATTTAAGTCTTTCAGCATGCTGATGCATTGTTGCATTAAAGGTTGGCAAAGTTCTTAAAAAATTAATCTTTCTTTTTTCTTGGTTCTTTATCCCATCTTGCAGTTTTACATTTCGGGCAAGTGAGAGGACGCTCATCTCCACGAGAAAACCAAACGTGAGCACATTTATTACATTTATATGCTATTTTATCAAACTCTTTTATTCTTATTTCTGTCATACCTTTCATAAGTAATCCTACTTTATAAATATTACTTATAACCGAAAGATTTATATAGTAGAGCATACTTAATAAAGTTAGATTAATTAAGTAATATGGAACAGAACAATCAAGCAATAAATAAATGCCCTTATGAATTGGCTCTTGCAGATGAAGATACTAAAGAATATCTAAAATTAGTTAAAATAAATGGTTAGGTTTAATATATCTTACAAAAGAGGCAAATATATAAAAATGAGGTCAATTAAGAACGTAAAGGTAAAAGTGAAAGAGTATAAAGTTTTAGATTTATTTGCTGGATGTGGAGGACTTAGTCAGGGTTTTGAATTAGCAGGGTTTAATATCGTTGCAGGAAATGACATTTTAGACCACGCTGGAGAGACATATAAAAGGAATCATTCAAATACCAAGTTTTTCTTAGGAGATATTACTGATAAGGATATGAAAAAACAAATCATTTCTTATATGAAAGAAAAAGGATGTGATGTTATTATTGGAGGACCACCATGTCAAGCATATTCTATTGCAGGGTTAAGAGACTCAAACGACCCAAGAGGGAAGCTATTTGAAGAATATGTGGAGATTGTTAAAGAATTACAACCTAAAATCTTTGTGATGGAAAATGTTAAAGGTATCTTGACTATGAAACAAGATAAAGATGACTTAAAAGAAGAAGAAAAGAAAGAACTTGAAGAATTAAATAATGCTGAAAAAGAAAGGGCAGAACTGCTTTTATTAAGGAAACAAAGTAAGAATAATTCTGAAAAATTTAAATTTATGATGGAAGATGATAAAAGACTTGAAGAAATTAAAGAAGAAGTAAAACGATTAAAAAGTCATTTAGGAAATTATCAAGAGAAAGTAACAGATAAAATTATTAAAAGATTTGACGAGTTAGGTTATGATGTAAAATTTAAACTTTTAAATTCTGCAAATTATGGAGTTCCACAAAAGAGAGAAAGAGTTATTTTTATTGGGAGAAAAAAGAATAGAAAAATAACTCATCCAGAGCCGACACATTCAGAGAAAGGCGATAATGGATTAAAAAAGTGGGTATCTGTTAAAGAAGCAATTGGAGATTTGGAGAATAAACAAGAAGATATCAATTTTAACCATATTTTAACAACCCATAAAGAAGATTTTACAGAAAAAATAAAATCTACTAAAATAGGGAAAAGTGTTTTTGGAAATTATTCAGATGCTTTCTTTAAAGTATATCCTGACCAACCATCAAGAACAGTTAAGGAAAATCACGGAGGTGTCTTTGTCCATTATAAAAATAATAGGGTTATGACTCCAAGAGAGTTAGCGAGATTACAAAGTTTTCCAGATAATTTTATCTTTGAAGGTAGTAAAAGTAAACAATTGGTGCAAATAGGAAATGCAGTGCCTGTCGGGTTAGCAAAGGCGATAGCCGAACACATTAAAAAATTATTAGATTAGTTTCTCTGTTTACTGATACCTAATTTATTCGCTAAATCATTTATAAAATCTAAAATTTCTGATGGCTCGGGAATATCTGAGATACTAACTCCTTCGAGTTTATCTTTTGACGGAAGTTGAAGTCTACCAGATAAAATATTAAAAGTATCGCTCCAATTTCTACTATCAGATTTTAGCAAACCCTCTTTAGTTATAAACGATTCTAAATAAACGGAACTTAGTCCTTGAAAATTAACTTGACTTTTCTTATCATTTATATCATATTCAGATTTAACTACTAAATACAATTTGGGTTTTGAATCTTTGGAGTAATAATTTTTTAAGATATTTCCCGCACAAACTCCACTATTAGTTCCACCAGACCTTTCTACTTTTAGATTAACCATTAACTCTATTTTCTCATCTATCTTGAATTTAAAGTCATACAAAGAAGCAATAGTGCTTTCTGTGGGTTTATCATAATCTTTCTTTGAAAGTTGTTGAACTAAGAACTCCTCAATTATAAACCCAAAAGCAGTAGAAGAATTGACTGCTGAGCCTTCTAAACAAATTGGAATCTTATTTAATCTCATATCTATCTTTTTCTTATGTTTTAGCCAAATATTTTGAATATCTTTAACTACCAATCTCTGAAATAAATTTGCTATTTTTTGATATTCTTCCTTTCCAATAGAATTAACTTTTTTTAGATACTTAACCAATTCCTCTTTTTCATTCATTAAAATAATAGGATTTTAGCCCTTTTATTGTTTTCTACCAATCTTTAAGGTAGCAACGCATCAGCATGCTCACATTTAAATAGGCTCATTTTAGAAAGGAACTATGGGTTTTAGAGATTCAGGAAGTCGCGGAGGATTTGGCGGAGGCCGAGGTGGCGGACGCTCTTTTGGTGGCGGAAGATCATTCGGTGGAGACAGAGGAGGATTCAGTAGAGACAGACCTCAAAGAAGAGAAATGTTCGATGTCACATGTACACAATGCTCAAAAGAATGTCAAGTCCCTTTCAAACCAACAGGAAGCAAACCTGTTCTTTGTAGCGACTGTTTCAGTAATAGTGGTGGAAATTCAAGATCTTCAAGTTCAAATGGTTCTTCAGAGTCATTCGGACAATTAAGTCAGATAAATGCTAAGTTGGATAAAATATTACAAGTATTACAAGATTTAGAATTAGTTATGGATGAGGAAGGCTCTGATGACGAAGAAGAAGTTTCTGAAGAATCAGAAGAAAATACACAAGACGAAGAAAATTAATCTAGCTTATTAAAATAATTTTTATCAATTAGTTCAAGCACACCATTAAATGCTTGTGTTGTCTTTTCTACATCTTCCTTAGTTTTTCCTTCGATCTCGACAAATTCCACTTCGGCAGGTTCAAGAATTTTCATGATTCCAAGTTCGGTGCCATGAACATCCCAATATTCACGCAAGGTTCTATTTTTCAAGATTCTTACTAGGCCTAAATTTTTTAAGATTAATTCCATTTTTTCAGCATCTCCAATTGGTACATTTATTTCAACACGTTCCCATACCGCGCTCTCTGTTTCTCTCTTGCCTTTAAATGTAATTTCAGAAACTCCTTTTTTAGTTCTAATTCTTAATAGATTTTCAGCAGTCTTCATAGTTTCGCCATTTTTTGCATAGTATGTATCAATAATTTCATACGTTTGAATCGGTTTCGCTCCAATCTTAGTCAGTCTTTCTCTTAATGATTTTTCATCGCTATACTTTAACTTGATTTCTATTTCTTTCATTTTTTCTTCAAAGTTCATATTTGGGAAGATAGTTATCAGTTATATGTTTTGCAAAAGCAAGACTCGAAGTCATCCCAGGAGAAACTGCGTTTAGTATATGTAGCGAATTTTGAGTCGTTTTTATGCAGAAGTCATTCACCAATTTTCCATTTGAATCAACGAGTTGTGCGCGAATTCCCGCAGGATGACTATACATTTCCGAAATCTTTATTTCTTTACTATATATCTTTTCAATTTCTCTCGCTAAAAATTTGGGAGAATGAGAAAGTCTTAAATTATAGGTTATTTGCTTTAAAGATGCTGGATCAATTAATGTTCTTGCGACCCAAGGGATGAATCCTCTTTGAGACAAAATTTTTGAAATTTCTATAGGGCTATATTTTTTTGCGTAATCTTCTCTACCCCCTAAGGAAATTGTTGCAGTCGGTCCTGCTAAGATTTTTCCATCGGTGCTCTTTGTCAAATGTACTCCGAGAAATGGATATCTTAAATCTGGAACTTGATAAATCATACTGTTTACCTTTGCTGAAACAGAGACATATTCTCCCCTGAATGGAATCACTGAGTAATTTAGCCCAACTCCCAGCATATGTGCGATTTTATCGGCCTGTAAACCGGCACAGTTTATTATGAAATCTGTCTGAAAATTTTCCTTTGACGTTGTGATTGTGCGTTCGTTTATTTCTTGAACTATCGTGTTAAATCTATATTTTGCGCCAAAGGATTCTGCGTCTGCTTGTAGGGACTTAGCTAAACTTTTTGGGGCCACAATTGCGCCAGTAGGAGACAATAATGCTTCTAGTCCTTTCGCAAATGGTTCGCGTTCTCTAAGCTCACTTTGTGAGATTATTCTCACTCCAGGAACTCCGACTTTTTTCGCCATCGTAAGTAAATTTTCTAAATCTGTTCTTTCTTTTTCTGTTAGAGCCACGATTATAGTTCCACATTCTTCCATCGCTATATTTCGCTCCCCACAGTATTCTCTCAATAATTTGCTTCCTTCTAAACACAATTGTGCTTTGTTTGTTCCATAGTGTTGATTTATTCCAGAATGAATGACTCCAGAGTTTCTTCCAGATGCGTGCATAGCACTATCGACTTCTTTTTCCAAAACTAAAACACTACCTATATTTTTTTTGGAAATTTCACGAGCGATTGCGTTTCCGATAATACCTGCACCAATAATTGTATATCTCATATTTTTCAAGCAAGAAATCAATATTTAATTATTTATGAGTTCGTGTTGTTTTTAGACTTAATCAGGAGTAATATAAATTATAGCTGGAGTCCGTATTATCTTGTAAAGACCATCGCAATATTTTCAGTATAATCTCTCAGTTTAATTTCTATTTCTTTTTATGTTTGTCTTTACTTTTCCAAATAACCCCAGATTGCCAATCCTTCAAAACGAGTCTCGCAGCTCTGTCCACATCAACAAATCCTCCCTTAAGTAAAAATTTTCTTTTTTTGCCCAATTCTTCAAGCAAAACTTCAGAATCTCCATCAGCAGAAATTTCATAATGATTTTCAAATATTCCGGGATGTTCCGTCATTATTTCCGCAACAATAAATTCAGGGTGTCTTGTAGAGTCATAAGTTCTTACTCCTATCGTTGCATGTTTTTTTAAATGAACTTTTTGTGATTCGGCTGCATCTTCATCACTCATGACTCCAGGAGTATCGAGTAAAAGCAGACCTTCTGCGAGTTTAACTTTTTGGATTCCTCTAGTAAATCCAGCTCGTGGCGAAGTTCTCGCAGCACCTCTTCCAGTCAACATATTAATTATTGAACTCTTTCCCACATTAGGGTAACCGATAATTCCCACATGAACTTCCTTTCCAGTTTTCAAAAACGTTCTATATCCTACCCCGTGTCTGTGAATTTGTAATTTGTCATCTTGTCCAATAGGTTCGTCTTCAAATCTACTTTCTCGTCTTTCTGTTGTCTTTTCGTTTAAACTAATCTTGCTCCTGTCTTCAGCAACCATTTTTTTGGCAAATCTTTTCGCCTCAATTTTTATTCTGTCTCTTAACATTCCTCTTCCTTGATGACTTGTGCACGAAAGTAAAACCCGAGGATTTAACTCAAGAAAATCTGGAGAACTTTCAAGTTCTTTAACATTTACCAAATCAACTTTATTTATTACATAGATAAGAAGTTTACCATGCTCTAAAGCATAATTTTCCATAACAAAATTTCGCGTATCTTTTATGAAACGAGCATCTAAAATTTCAAGAACTACATCAGATGCAGCAATGACCTCTTTGGCAAGTTCAGGATAGGCCTGCCTATGTTTATTATGTGTATCAGCTGTTCTCGTATGTCTACTTGAAAATGTAAATCTAACGCGCATATAATCATACTATATTTATCGTTTAAAAGCTAATGCTTGCTAAGTAAAGCCTTTTAAACTGATTAATAGTGCGATTTTTATGGTTGAAAATCAAAGATATGTTGTTAGTGCAGACTATGTATTCCAATATTCGAGACCCATTAGAAAAATAGCTCAAAATGGTTTTCAAAGTAAATTCATAAACGAGTTTCTAATAAATAACAAAACGCAAAATAAACCAATATTAGTTAACAATTCGAGGAAATATAATGGAGAATAAAGCAGTATTTCTTGATCGTGATGGGGTAATTACCGAACTTGAAGCATATGAAAAAGATAATCTCCAGTTCATACTAAAAAAAGAAGACATTCGATTCATTGAAGGGTCTATAGAAGCAATAAGAGCATTAAATAAACATAATTTTAAAGTTATTATTGTGTCTAATCACCCACAGATTGCCAAAGGCCTAATAACAGAACAGCAAGCACAAGAGATAAATCAAATTATAAAAGAGCATTTCAAAAACAATGGAGCAATTATTGATGAAATAATCTACTGCCCACACCATCCTAAATCAGATAGCGAATATTATTCTGAAGAATGTAACTGCAGAAAACCAAAACCTGGGATGATTTTACAGGCAGCCAATAAATCCAACATTAATTTGAAAGAAAGCTGGATGGTAGGAGATAGAATCAGTGATATTAAAGCAGGGCGTGATGCTGGATGCAAAACTATTGGTGTTCGTACGGGTTATGCATGCGAAGATAATTTCACAGATGCTCAACCAAATATTTTAGTGAAAGATATAACGGAGGCCGTGCAATATATTTTGCAAAATACAAACTAATGATTCTTACAAACACAGAGCAGAGAAAAATTAAAATGAAGTTATTTATTAGTACTGGGGGAAAAGGGACACGTTTATATCCTCTAACAAAAGAGGTCCCAAAGCCAATGGTGATATTAGCTGGTAAACCTATGCTCCATCATCTTGTTGATTGGGCAAAAAAGTATAGTATCGAAGAGGTAGTAATGTTAAATGGTTACATGGCTGATAAAATTATAGATTATTTTGGAGATGGTGCTAAATTTGGAATTAAAATAACTCATTCAAACGAACCATATGCCTTAGACAGCGGAGGAGCAATTAAATTTGCAGAAAGGCACATTGATGGCACATTTGTATATATTTCTGGAGACCATATATGTGAGGTAGATTTGAATAAAATGCTTGAATATCATAGAAGAAATAATGCATCTATGACTGTGTTTGCACATAAATCCACACATCCAAATGATGCAGATATTTTACAAGTAAATGAATCTAATCAAGTTATAAAATTTATTTCAAAACACGATGATCATACAGGGGTAGGAAATTTGTCAAATTCTGGTTTATGCATTATAGAATCAGAAGTAGTCAAATTAATGGACAAGGAGATATTTAATTTTGAAAACTATATTTATCCTAGGGCATTGAACAATGGTCTTAAAATTATGAGCTATATTACTGATGAATTCATAGCAGATATGGGGACTATCGAAAGATTAAAAAAGTGCGAGGAGCACATCTTAAAATCAACATGAAAATCTTAGTTACTGGAGCCGGTGGAATGATGGGGGCACATTTACTCGATGTGCTTATTGAGAAAAAGCACACAGTATTAGGAATAGATTTTACACCTACTACAAATATAGAAGAATTAAACAAAAAAGCAAGATATGTTGAATGTGATATTAGAGATAGAAATAAACTTACAAATATTCTACATTCATTTAAACCAGAGATTATTTTTCATCTTGCAGCACAGAGCTATCCGACAGTTTCGTGGGATCGTCCAGAATATACTTTAGAAACAAATATTTTAGGCACATTAAATCTTTTTGAAGCAGTTAAAGAACTTAAAATTGATCCTATAATTTTAAACGCAGGTTCAAGTGCTATTTACGGATTTGTTCCACAAGATGAAGTTCCTATCAAGGAGTCGAGAGTCCTCAAGCCACTACACCCATATGGCATGACTAAAGTTGCGCAGGAAATGATTGCATATCAGTATTGGGAGAATTTTAAAATAAAAAGTATAACTCTTAGAATATTTAATACGACTGGCCCAAAAAAAGTTGGAGATGTATGCGCTGATTGGACTAGACAAATAGTATCAATTGAGAAAGGTTTGCAAAAACCAATATTGAGAGTTGGCAACCTTGAAGCTAGACGGGCAATTACAGATGTGCGCGATCTTATTGAAGCATTTTTGTTAGCTATTGAAAAGTGCGAATATGGTCAAGCTTATAATGTTAGTGGAGAAAAAGTATATCAAATGCAAGAAATATTAGACCTCCTTAGAGAACTCACTCCTGTTCAGTTTGAGGTTTTTCAGGATTCTTCATTAATTAGACCAACAGATGAATCTATAATTTATGGAGACTCAACTCGTTTTAAACAAAAAACTAATTGGAAGCAAAAGATAGAACTTAAAAAAACATTACAGAACATGTTAGAATATTGGAGAAAAACTCTATGATTGATACAATCAAAAAAAATTTGAGAGAAAGTGCTAACTTAGCGGAGAGCATAGCCTCTAATCCAGAGATTGTTTCGGCAATCTCAGCAATAGCTCTGGAGATAGTGGAGGCATATAAAAAAGGAAATCGCTTATTCATAGCAGGCAATGGTGGAAGCGCAGCAGACGCACAACACATTGCTGGAGAATTGGTAAATGAATATTATCACTCAAGAAAAGCTTTAAGTGCAATAGCTTTGACTACAGACACGTCCGTTCTTACTTCATGGGCGAACGACAAGCATTTCGATCATATTTTTGAACGTCAGTTAGAAGCTCACGGTCGCCCAGGAGATATTTTTTGGGCAATAACTACGAGTGGGAAATCAAAGAATTTATTATATGCCACTGAGAAAGCAAAATCCTTGGGGATGATAACTATAAGTTTTCTTGGAAAATCAGGTGGGAGTCTTAAAGGTTTGGCTAAACACGAAATCCACATTCCTCATTCAGATACTGCGAGAATACAGGAAGTACAACATATTATTTATCATACAATATGCGAGCTGGTAGAAAAAGAGTTTTTGATTAAGGAGTCTTAACATGAGATTTATAGGTCGCGCACCTGTGCGAATTAGTTTATGTAATGGTGGTGACACAGATTATTATCTTGGTGCAATGGAGTGGGGAAATCTCATCAATGCAACAATAGCTAACTTAGGATATATCTGTAAAGTAACGCCAAAATCATCAAATGATATAACTTATATTTATGAAAATAAATTTAATAAGAAAAAAATAATTAAGACTATTAATTCATTAGAGGACTCAGATGAAAGTATATGTCTTATTTTAGCAACTTTACGAGAAATTCATCCTCAATTTAAGGGAGAAATATTTATCACTACAAATGTTCCGGAGAAAAGTGGACTAGGTGGTTCTTCAACTTTGATCGTTTCCTTAATCAAGGCATTACAGCAATCCAAGAAGGAGGTGTTAATTCCAGAAGAGATAGCAAAAAAAGCTTATCATATCGAAAGAATAGTATTAGGAATAAAGGGAGGATATCAAGATCAATGGGCAGCTGCCTTCGGAGGAGGAGTAAATTACTTAGAATTTAGAAAAGGTAATGTATTCATTGAACCACTATGGCTCGACGAAAAATTAATGCAACATTTAGAGGAGTCTATTCTTCTTTTTTATCTTGAACCGCGAATAGGGAACAGCAGTCAGACACATGAAAAATTAGAAGCAAGTTTCAAAAGAAAGAAAAAAGAAACGACTAAAATTATGATTGCCAGACGAGATAATGTCCTTAAAACCAGAGATTGTTTGTTAAAGGGAAAAATCGGGGAGTTTGCTCGATTATTAAATGAAGAGCAACGAAAAAAAGAGTTATTGAATTCAAATACAATTACTACTAAGTCTAAGGAGTTGTATGAAATAGCTATTTCTGCTGGATCAGTTGCAGGAAAAATAAGTGGTACTGGGGAAGGAGGATGTGCTTTCTTTATTTGTTCTAAATCCAGACAAAAAACAGTTATTCAGGCGTTGCAACAAAAAGGAGTAATACATCTTCCGTTGCGTTTAGAGCGTTTAGATAAAATGGGGTATAATATTTAAATAAACTAAATATTAAATTATATTGATGAAAAAAAATAAAGATATGCTTTCAATTGTCATTACTTCATTTAAAGAACCATTAGTTAAAAGAGCAATAGACGCGATTTTCGCGAATAATATAAAAGAAGATTATGAGCTTATTGTGGTAGCTCCTGATCAGGAAACTGAAAATCTTGTTAAGAAATACAGAAAAAGACACAAACAAATTAATTATTTCAAGGATCCAGGGAAGGGTAAAAGTTTCGCATTAAATTTAATATTTAAGATACTTAAGGGAAATATCTGGATATTTACCGATGGAGATGTATATCTTGATAAAAAAGCAGTCAACGAAATAAGTTCTTATTTCAAAAACACTCAAGTTGGTTGTGTAGCCGGTCGCCCAGTATCTACAAACAAGAGAGAGACTATGCTTGGTTATTGGTCGCATCTGTTATTTGATGCTGGAGCGCATAAGATTCGTCAGGAAATAGATAGACAAAAAGGAATGATTGAATGTTCAGGATATTTATTCGCATTTCGAAATAACATCACTAAGAATATTCCCCTGAATGTTGCCGAAGATTCAATTATACCTTATCTTACTATGAAAAAAGGATATCTAGTTCGTTATGCAGAAAATGCAAAAGTATATGTTAAGAATCCTACAACTTTATCAGATTTCATAAAACAGAAAGTTCGCACAGCTAAGGCACACGAAACATTAGAAGATTATGCTCCATTTTTTCCCAAAGTAAAATCTTTTACTAATGAAGTAAAAAAAGGAACATTTGCTGCTATAGCCTATTCTCGAAACAGTAAAGAGTTTCTCTGGACTTTATTGCTTTTTCCAATTAGACTATATATTTGGATAAAAACAAAATGGGAAGACAAAATAATGAAAGAAAGATATGGTGATGGGTGGGAGCGCATAGAGTCTACGAAATAATCCAAATTCTTTTATATTACGAAAGTCTTTAAAGAATATGTCTAAATTTTTAGCGAGACCAACATTTAGTAGCATAATCACAAATGCCCTACGATTTTTATTAATTATAGAGTTCATAAACGCAATACAGCACGATAGAACTCTTGCCATAGCATTTTCAGTACTAGCATTCTTAGCAACATTTTTACCAAAATTATTCAATAAGTTAGGCATAAGGACAGGAGTTGAAACAGAAATAGTAATCTTGATGATAATTTATGGTTCGTTGTTTTTAGGTGAAGTTCAGACTTTAGTTCCAAACACTTGGTGGTGGCCAGTATTATTAAGGGCAGTAGCTGGGATAGCTTTGAGTTTTATCGGTCTTACAATTATTTTAACTCTTGAAAATGAAGAATTAATAGATGCAAGTCCATTCATAATAGTAGTTCTATCGTTCTCAGTTTCCTTTGCGTTGGGAACGTTATGGGAATTATTAGAATTCTCATTAGATAGTTTATTAGGTTTCGGTATACAGAATTTAGGGACTGGTTCAACAATACAAGATTTATTCATAACAGCAATATCGGCAATAGCAGTTTCAGTTGGGGGATATATTTATACACATTACACGGGAAGAAACATACTAAGTAGCTCAATAATAAACTGGATGCGAAACAATCCTCAAATATTCAGATCTAAAAAAAATCTCGAAGTATCATCAGAGAAAATAAAGGGGATGATTCAGGCAGGAGAAAGTTCAAGATTAGAATTCAAATCTTCACTAAGAATAAATCTCCACACAAATTCAATAGACAAAGCAATAGAAACAGCAATCTTAAAGACAATCACAGCTTACCTAAATACCGAAGGGGGAACAATAATTGTAGGAGTATCCGATTCAGGAGAGATTCTCGGATTGGAAAAAGACGCATTTCCGAGCAAGGATAAACTGAAGTTACATTTAAACAATCTAATAAAAGAGAGAATTGGTTCGCAATTTATGCCGTTTATACAATACGAATTATTTCCAATAGAGGATAAGCACATTCTAAAAATAGACTGCTTATCATCAACAAAAAGAGTTTTCTTGAAAGACGGAAAAGAAGAAGAATTTTATATTCGCAACGGACCATCTTCAACAAAACTCTCAGGGAGTTCAATGATAGATTACATAAATCATAGATTCAAAGAATAATTACAAAATATAACAATATTTATTAACTAACAAACTAAAATCCAATCGTAAAAAGATGGAAATTGATGAATTTAAAGACGATATCGGTCCGGAAAAAGTTGTTGAGATGTATGACCCATTAACTGGAATGCGTGGATTTACGGTCATAGACAACACTGCAAGAGGCCCAGCAAAAGGAGGAATTCGTATGACTTCATCAGTTAATGTGAAAGAAGTTTTCAGGCTCGCAAGGGCAATGACTTTCAAAAATGCTTTGGCAGATTTACCTTTCGGAGGAGGTAAGAGTGGAATAATATTCAATAAAGAAACAGATTCTGAAAAAAAAGATAAATTCATACAATCTTTCGCAAAAGCACTTAGAAATTTAGTTCCTTCTGAATATATTGCTGGTCCAGACATAAATACCACTGAAAAAGAAATGAAGACATTTGTTGAAGCTCATGGAAATTTCAATTCAGCAACAGGCAAACCTCGAGATTATTGTAAGTCAATAGCTGGAAGAAAAGTTTGCGGTCTTCCTCACGAATTGGGAAGCACAGGTCTTGGAGTGAATTATGCAACTCAAGTCGCTTTGAAACACGCGAATATACCTATACAAGGGGCAACAATAGCGATAGAGGGATTCGGTAACGTTGGTTCTTTCACATTTAGGCACCTAGAAGAAGCTGGAGCAAAGATAGTCGCAATAAGCGACTCAAAAGGATGTTTATACAATCCAGATGGTTTAAACTTCAGAGAAATAGAGTCAATAAAGAACCAGAAAGGTTCAGTCACATTTGGAAAAGGAAGAATGCTTCCTAATAATAAATTATTTGAACTTCCTGTAGATGTTTTGATTCCCGGAGCTTTACCAGATGTCATAACAAGGCAAAACATGAATCAAGTTCAAGCAAAAATAATTGTTGAAGCTGCGAACATACCTATCCCTCTTGATGTTGAAGCAGAGATGTCCAAGAAACATTTAATCGTGCCTGATTTTGTAGCAAACGCTGGAGGAGTAATCTCAAGTTATGTTGAATATATTGGTAAGGACGAGAATTTCATGCGTAGCACTGTAAAAAAGAAAATATTAGCAAACACGGAGCACGTTTTGAAAATCGCACAAGAAAGAAATATTAGCCCAAGAGAAGCCGCTAATCATATTGCAAAACAACGCGTTTTAGATGCAATGAAAAAACGCGAGAAACTTATCAAATAAGATAGTTTTTAGCATTTAAAAAGTCTTAAAAATCAGTTCTTTCAAAGATAAACATGAAAATACGCCCAATACATATATTGCTATTCTATAAATTTGTTAACATAGAAAATCCTGAAAAATTCAAGAAAGAACATCAGGATTTTTGTAATCTTTTAGGAATTAAAGGAAAAGTTTTGGTGGCAAAAGAAGGAATAAATGGTTCAATATCCGGTTCAGATGAACAAGTTGAAAAATACAAGAGCAATCTTAAATCTGATGACAGATTTAGAGATATAGAATTTAAAGAAGAAATAGGTTTACAACATCCATTCGAAAAAATGATTGTCCGCGTTAAGAATGAAATAATAAAAATAAATCAGGAATTAGATATGAAAAATATAGGAGAATATATTTCTCCAGATGATTTTTTAAGATTATATGAAAAAGATAGTGGCGCCATTATATTAGACACGAGAAATGATTATGAGTCAAAAGTAGGAAAATTCAAAAATGCAATAATTCCCCAGATAAAAACATTCAGGGAATTTCCAGAATACATAAAAAACTCAAGTCTTCCAAAGGATAAACCTATTATAATGTATTGTACTGGGGGAATTCGTTGTGAAAAAGCTTCGGCTTACATGATTAAAGAAGGTTTCAAAGACGTAAAACAACTTCATGGAGGGATAATAAATTTCTGTCAAAAATTACCCAATACAGTTTGGGAAGGAAGTTGTTTTGTTTTTGACAAGCGACTTACTTCAAACATTAATCAAGACACTCAACCAATAACTTATTGCAAACATTGCAACGTTTCATGTGATTTATATAGAAATTGCAAGAACCTTAAATGTAATGAACTAATATTTCTGTGCGAGAATTGTGAAAAATCTTTTCATTCTTGTTGTTCACAAGAATGTATAAAGAAAGTGTTAAAATCAACCAAGTCTTAAATTATCCTTATTGTTAGAATTCACACTCTTATTAATATTTCCATCTTGGAGTTTTCTCAATTCATCTTTCTCTCTTGCTATTTGTCTTTGTAATCTAATCAGTTTTTCTTCTCCTCGAATTTGTTCAAGTTGTTTCTGTAATCCTGAAATCTTATCCTGTATTTCTTGTGCTTCCGAAGATTTATCAGCTGTAGGAACTTGAGAAACCTCTGGCTTAAATTCCTCTTTAGCTGATTCTCGCGCGACAGGTTTATCAAACATTTTTTGATGATCTGGTTCAGCAGGAGCAGATTTTTTAGATATATTAATTTTTTTTCTTAGTACAAAAATCAATAGTCCCAATCCTAAAAATCCAGCAAGAACATAATAGTATGTTTTTGGTAAACTTGGAATTATTCCTCCAATAGCTCGGCCAGTTATAGGACTCGCACTTCCAGAGGTAGCATTAGAAACATTCATAGAATTAGAGCTATTAGTGTTATTTTGTGAGGTTAGCGCATTCACAAGAACAGAATCGCTTTCAGGAGTCTCATTCAACTTCAAAGTTATAGTAATAAGTTCTCCTAAACTATAAGACCCAAAATCCTTAGAACTCAACACTTCATTAGTTCTATTATCGATTATTGAGGCACTAATCTTTATTTTTGAAACAACTCCATAATATGTAAATCTATACTCTCCAAATTTTCTAGCTCTACCTGCGAAAGTTTGTAAATCAGCTCCAGAATCATCTTTAATTACAACACTAAGATTCTGGTAAGGGTCAGTAATAACAACTATTTCCGATTTCTTCACTTCAATAGCGGAAACAAAAGAGAGTATAACAAATATAAAAAACAGAGAAATTATTATTTTTTTAGCTGTCATCATATTATTTACAGAATTAATCTCTTTATAAGATTTATGTATATATCAAAAAAAAATTAAATTTGTCCGTTTTGGGCAAACTTTCGCATTGCTTGTTCCAAAACTACTTGTGGAGCGAAACCTTTTCTGCTACAAGCCTTCATAAAATCATCAAAAGCATTTTGGTCAACCATAAAGTCAAGTTTTCTTTTCTTTGCGCCTGGTGGTGTTGCAGCCATTTTATTGTGTTCCTTTCACAGTATATAAACTGGATGTTAGAAAATAACTTTCCATTTTCTTTACTGCCATGTTATTGTGTTCCTTTCACAGTATATAAACATTAGTTTATCATCAACTCATTATTGTATGTAGAAAGATAAACAAAGATAGATCGGAAACTTAATACTAAGAAATACAGAGATAAACTAATAAACCTCTACTCCTCTTTTATGTTATGAAAAAAGAAAGCAAGAACAAGTTAGGAATTATTACTATTTTTGCAATAGCTATGGCCTTTATAGAAACAACAGTTGTAGTTTATCTTAGGGAATTATATTATGGAGGCGGTTTTGATTTTCCTCTAAAGGGTTTTATTGAGCCAAATATTTTAGCAATAGAATGGGTAAGAGAATTTGGTACAATTATCATGCTTCTTGCAATTGGAGTATTAGCCGGCAAAAAGATGTATGAGAAACTAGCTTATTTTATCTTAGCGTTTAGCATATGGGATATATTCTATTATGTATTCCTTAAAGTTTTATTAAATTGGCCAAGTTCATTTTTAACGTGGGATATTCTTTTCTTAATTCCATTACCTTGGATAAGCCCAGTTCTTGCACCTTTAATTTGCTGTGTAATTTTAATGGCCTTAGCAATATCAATTATTTATTTTAATGATAAGGGCCATAATGTAAAAATATCCCTAAAAGAGTGGACTCTTCTTATATTTGGGATGTTATTGGTTCTTTACACTTGGCTTTACGATTATTCCAAACTTATTTTCAGCGAAGGATTTGGTAAAGAATTCTTTTCCCTAGTCGAAAACGCAGAACTTTATTCAGTTATTTCTAGCTATGTTCCACAAGTTTATAACTGGACAGTATTCTGGGTAGGGATTTTATCAGCAAGTTTAGGAGTTTTCTTTTTCTTCAGAAGAAATTCAAAAAAGAAATAAAACGCCCGGACCAAGAACCAGAAATACAACTTTCTTTAGAAAAGAAAGTTCTATGAGTCAAAGAAACTATAATTCGTGCTTTGCACTCATGGGCGAACTACGCACAACATGGTAAACCAAGGCATGACTTTCAGTCATGAAACGCCCGGACCAAGAATCGAACTTGGAGATCCATTGCTGGAAACGAGGTTAGCAACCTCGCGCAGTTCCATTGTGCCATCCGGGCTTTACCATAATCAATCTAGTAAAAATGGTTCTATAAATCCAGAGCTAAAAATCATTTTTAAGTTTATGGTTTAACTAATGCATACACTTATAAACTAATATTTGGCTCTAAATATGGTTTCTACAAGGAAGCCATAATAAGTGAACGGAGGAACGTAAGTAATGGAAAGACAATTTGGCGGCGGCGGAAGATCATTCGGCGGCGAACGCAGATTTGGCGGACCTAGAAGATTTTCTTCAGGCCCAAGAGAAATGCACAAAGCAGTATGTTCA
>SXGU01043973.1_pt1 | contig 104263 bp, 104 predicted proteins | sample 3174531 | NCBI WGS metagenome assembly SXGU01 (sample SAMN11356863, study PRJNA531348) | freshwater metagenome | isolation source: freshwater sample F1-140 | place: China: Fuxian Lake, Yuxi | collected 2017-12-25
AGAGGTTGAGCTCAAAGAGAAGAAGCACCGCATCGAAGACGCAGTGCAGACAACCAAGGCAGCTGTCGAAGAGGGCGTTGTTCCTGGCGGTGGAGTTGCACTGCTCCGTGCCCAGGCCAAGGTGCTTGAGATTGCAGCGACGCTTTCTGGCGACGAAGCCACTGGCGCCAACTTGGTTGCTCGTGCCCTCGAAGAGCCACTGAAGCAGATTGCAATCAACGCAGGCCTCGAGGGTGGTGTTGTCGTCGAGAAAGTACGTAACTTGAAGGGCGCCAACGGCCTCAACGCAGCGACGGGCGAGTACGAGGACCTAGTCAAGGCCGGCGTCATCGACGCTGCCAAGGTGACCCGTTCTGCATTGCAGAACGCAGCCTCGATTGCTGCACTGTTCTTAACCACAGAGGCAGTAGTTGCCGACAAGCCAGAACCAGCAGCAGCAGCTGCTGGTGGCGGCGGCATGCCAGACATGGGCGGCATGGGAGACTTCTAAAGTAGGAGAGTCCCGCCGTAAAATAGGTCACAAAAGCAAGTTTTGAGGGCGCCTTTCGGGGCGCCCTCTCTATATTTGGTCCGTGATTCGCAACCCAATGATCATCCACTAGCCCCCCGTGTGCTGATGACTGGCAAAGGACTAATAACTGTTAGCAGTTCTATGATCTGGATAGCCATGGCCGGTCTTGTCGCGTGCAGCGAGGATCGAGCTCCAAGCAGAACAACGCGCGAATCAAGATCGTCAACTGCTGAAACTGTCGAACGGACAGATCCTGACTCGATAATTCTTGAGTCCCTACTCGCATCCATTGGGGCGGGTTCCGTGCGTTCGGCCAGTACAACTGTTATTACCGAGGACGAAGCGACATCGACTATTTCTGCGAACTGCAGCGTCGACTTTGAATCGCGTCACGCGATCGGGGAGTTTTCGACGTCTGTCGCTACGAGCGAACTTGTGCCAGGCGGCGCGCCCGTTTTTGGTCAGAGTCAGAGAATCGTAAATGGAGTTCGGTACGTAGACGTGGAAGCTGTTGTGCAGAGTTTTCTGAACGCCGAAATTCCAGGTGACCCAAATTTTTGGGATCGAGTCAAAGACATCAAGTGGGTCAAGACTGCCAAACTCGAAGGTGGTCTAAGCATCGGCGTTACCTTCAGTTTCGATGACTGTCACCCGTCGTTCCTGTTCTTGTTGGGTGCCTCGCAGGTAACACGGGTTGGCAAAGAAACCATCGATGGTTCTGTCAATACTCGCTACTCAGCGACTCTGACCCACGCCGCACTGAAAGCTCTATTGGCTGAGAAGTCGGAAGCGATCCCAGAGTTCTTGTTAAAGGCGTTAGCGGATGACCCCAACCTGCTTTCGGACCTCTTTCCTGGCGGCACCTTGCTCGATGTTTGGATTGACAACTCTGGTCGGTTGTCAAAATTCGAAATTGAAATGGGAACCCCGAATGGTGGGGATCTCCTGAAGTCCTCAGTTATTTCAAAGACGAGCTTTTCTGATTACGGTGCTGAGATTCGTGTGAGTGTCCCGCTGAAATTCATCGAAGAATCTGAGTACTACGCATTGTTCGAAGGTAGATCCGACTGAGATTTCCTCGATCTCGCGTCAATCGTCAAACGCTCCGCGTGACCAAATTTTCGTGACATTAGATCAGGGGTCGATGTCGCATTTCGTCCGCTACGCTCCGCGGGGTCCGCAGTCAGCTAGGAGATATTTGATGCCCGTTAGCAACTCGAAATCTCTTGGTGCCATAATCGTTATTGCGCTGGTCGGGTTAGGCGCGTGCGGGAGCGACGACGAGCGGCTAGCAGGTACGACGACGTCTGTTGTGGCATCCGCGGATTCCACTAGCCCGGCAACCTCAAATCCTGCCAACGACAATTCCGTGCTCGTTGATGCGGCCTTGGCAACCATAGGCGAGGGTTCGACGCGTTTTAAGGTCGTAATTCAGGTTCCAGCTACTGAAATGGGCCCTGCCAGCGAAGTAAATGCGGAAGGCATCGTGGATTTTGAAACGGGCGATGCCAGCATGTCTATGGATGCCGGTGCCGCGATCGCCGGGCTGCCTGCTGGTGTAGAGATTGAGCCGATCGAGTTGCGAATGGTGGATGGAAATTCCTATATCAACATGGGAGTTCTCTTGCAAGCAATGGTGGGTCTTGCGGGGATGTCGGAAGCGCTGAGTGATGTTGAATGGGTAATGATGGATCCAGCAGCAGGGTCGGAAGGGGGAATCGGGACTGCGTCCGCGAACACATGGTTCCATTATCAAGGGTATTTGTTAGGTGCCACGCAAATCGTTGAAGTTGGACCAGAGGAAATTGACGAAGTTGCAACCACCCACTTCACGGCGATAGCCAAGCCGGATGCGTTTGAGGCTGTTTTTGCAGATCTCAAAGATTCAGTCCCCAAAATCGTTGCTTCTAACCTAGAAGCGCAGATGGAATTCTTCGTTGAAGACGTCCCAATTGACGTATGGCTCGATGAAGATGGTCGCGTCGTGCGATTCAAGTACACGGTTGGCGAAGGATCGCCTCCAGACGGTCCGCCTGACGGTGCTGACATGATGATTGATTTTTTTGACTACGGAGTCGAAGTAGTAATCGAGATTCCTGACAACGCAATTGATGATTCGGAGTTTCAGGAACTTATGGGCACGACTCCGTAGGGGGCGCTGAGCGATGGCAGGAACCAAAGCGCTGGTCTGGAGTGCGGCCTTACTTCTGGTCACAACATCGGCTGCCTCTGCTTGCAGCAATGACGAGCGATCACCCGATGCGGCTTCGACTTCTGCGCTGACCACTACGACAACTGTTCCGCAACCTTCCAGCGATGTGCTGACCGAAGCATTAGAGGCGACCCTGAGCGAGCACTCAGCATCAGTCATATTGGCTGGACAAGGGATGAGTAGCTGGACCTTCAGTTCTGAGGTCAAACACGGAGATGTTGAATTCGAAAGTGGCGATGCAAAGGTCGATGGGAGCACCAGCACCATCTTGCTCGATGGTGGTTGTAGCCGTATTGATGGGCAACTGTCGGTCGACATTGCAGACCAGATGGCCTATCTCGACATCGACGGCGCGAGGGTGGTGCGCGGCTACCTCGACCCCGCGGAGCCTGCTTTAGAAGGCATCTCCTACGTGAAGATGCAACGATCATCCATGTTCGAGAACGACCATGGAGATATGGATCCGGAAAGGTGGATCGAGACTCTTGTGCTCGTACTCGGGGCGACGGAGATCGCCGAAGTTCCGAGCGACTTTGGCCCCGATGATTACGGGCGCGAATACACCGCCATCGTGAATGCCGAAGTTCTTGATGGGGCTTCCGAGCGAATCTCGGCGTTGTTTCCAGGACTTGCCGGTCAAAGTTCGGCCGGCATCTTGACCGAACGCTTCGGCATCCCCGACGGGACGCAACTCCACGTGTCGGTTGACAACGAGGGACGCCTCGACAAAATCACATACCAAATGAGCGATCCGAGCGAGACATCCTCCCTGCTGTTCGCTCTCGCTGACTTTGGCGTGACGGTAGATGCCGCAGTTCCATCGGCCGAGAGCGTGATCGACTACGCCGACTTTCTCAAACTCCAGCAACCAGCCTGCTGAACCAGTGAGGAAGTCCGCCGACCGGCGGGTTCTCTTGGTTCGACGGTAATCTCGGAGCGTATGGAGCCTGTGATCCCGTCGCTTGGTTGGGGTGTGTTGCACCTGTTTTTCGACGTCGATCGCGCACGGGCAGAGTGCGACCCAAACGCAGCGACGCTCGTCTTAGACGCTGTCGAGTCGCTTGAAGCCGATGGGCATCAGGCGCTCGTGTTCGCGGTGCTTGGCCACAAGGCAGACATTGGTGTCATGGCACTCGGCCCAGATATTGCTCGGCTACAGGCCTTTCAACAAGAGCTTTTGACCGCGCCCCTAATCCCGAAGGACTCGTACTTTTCTCTAACGGAACTCTCTGAGTACACGACAACTGAAGCCGACGAGCGTGACCGTCTAGCAACCGAGGAAAATCTCGCGGGCGAGGAACTAGAAGCCAAGCTCGCGGTCTGGAAAGACCGGATGGTGCACTATCAAGAGCAACGCATCCACCCGAATCTCCCTAAGAAAAAAGTCATTGGCTTCTATCCAATGAGCAAGCGCCGTGTTGCCCCCGACAACTGGTATGAACTCAGCTTCGAAGAGCGAAAACAACTCATGGCAGGCCACGGCAAGATCGGTCGCACTTATGCAGGGCGCATAGTGCAACTCATCACAGGCTCTACTGGACTCGACGATTGGGAGTGGGGCGTCACGCTGCTCGCCGATGATCCGGTCGTGCTCAAAGAGATTGTTATGGAGATGCGTTTCGATGTAGTTAGTGCGCGCTACGCAGACTTCGGTCCATTTATTACTGGGCTTGTTCTCGAACCGGTCGTAGCATTAGAACGTGTCGGACTCACGTAGCCGAACGCATGAAGGGCTTCCTAAATGATTGAAGTAGATCGCCTGTATGTGTCTTTCCCAGCGTCACTCGTGCCGCGGCCATTGCTTTACGAAATCACCAAAGAATTCGACGTCATACCGAACGTGCGTCGCGCCAACGTCGAAGGCGACCACGGCTGGGTGATCCTCGAGCTAGGTGGCCCTACCGAAGCACGTACAGCGGCCGTCGCGTACTTGCGTGGCCTCGGCTGCACAGTCGACGACATGAGCGGCGACATCGTCGCAGGCTGAACACAGTTAACACGCTCGTAACACACATCCGACTCGGCAACAAACGTGGCGCGTTAGGTTGACCCCAACATTTGAGCAGGGGGCAGCTAATGGAATTTGACGTCGCGAATCTCAACGCTGGTGACACGGCCTGGGTTCTAGTTTCAGCAGCGCTCGTGCTCTTCATGACGCCGGGTCTCGCCTTCTTCTACGGCGGCATGGTCCGCTCAAAGCATGTTCTAGGCATGCTCATGCAGAACTTCTTCTCGATGGGCCTAGTCAGCGTTATCTGGGCTGTCGCTGGTTACTCGCTCGCATTCGGCGGGACCGGTAAATGGATCGGAAACCTCGACTTCTTCGGGCTAACCGATGCCGCGACGATGTACCCAGCCGACCCAGCAGGTGTCGAGTGGTTCGCGATCTTCACGATCCCGCCGCTCGTGTTCGTTGCATATCAGATGATGTTCGCGATCATCACGCCAGCACTTATCACTGGCGCTATCGCCGACCGCATGCGGTTCTCGGCTTGGGTCTGGTTCCTCGGCCTATGGGCGATCCTCGTTTACTCGCCCGTCGCTCACTGGGTGTTCTCGCCAGCAGGTTGGCTTTTTGAGCGTGGCGCACTCGACTTTGCTGGTGGCACAGTCGTTCACATCAACGCAGGTATTGCAGCACTCGTTGCAGTGCTCGTGCTCGGCAAACGCAAAGGTTGGCCGAACAAGCCAATGCCACCGCACTCACTTCCGCTCACAATGCTCGGCACCGGAATCCTCTGGTTCGGATGGTTCGGTTTCAACGCAGGCTCTGCACTTGCCGCTAACGGCCTCGCAGGCCAAGCACTCATGAACACCCACATGGCAGCGGCTGCAGCGATGCTCGGCTGGCTCATCATCGAGCGGCTCAAAGGCGGACACGCCACAACACTTGGTGCAGCATCAGGTGCCGTCGCTGGCCTTGTCGCGATCACGCCGTGCGCTGGTTACGTCGGTGGACTTGCGCCTGTGTACATCGGCCTTGTCGCTGGTGTCGTCTGCTTCTTAGCGATCTCGCTGAAGAACAAGTTCGGTTACGACGACAGCCTCGACGTAGTTGGCGTCCACTTGGTTGGTGGAATAGTCGGATCTTTGCTTCTCGGGTTCTTCGCAGACCCTTCGATCAATGCAATCGTAGGCGCAAACCCAGGCGTGTTGATCAAGGACGGCGGCACGAACCTGCTCGTTGATCAGCTCACGGCGGTTGGCGCGACACTCATATTCTCGGGCCTTGTCACCTTCGCAATCTTGAAGGTCTTGGCGTTGGTGTTGCCTGGTGGCATCAGGGTCAGCGACGAAGACGAAGAGCGTGGCCTCGACCTTTCGCAACATTCAGAGGTCGGCTACTCATACGCTGAGCGTTAAGTCGATATCGGACTACAAGGGGAGAAGAAATAGACATGAAGCTCGTAGTTGCGATTATCAAGCCATTCAAGCTCGATGACGTCAAGGCAGCTGTCCAGAACCTCGGTGTTCAAGGCATGACAATCACAGAGGTCCAGGGGTTCGGTCGTCAGCGTGGGCACACAGAGGTATACCGCGGAGCCGAATACACAATCGATTTTGTGCCCAAGGTACGCATGGAAGTGCTGTGCGACGACGACGCTGCAGCAACGGTCGCCCAGAGCATCATCGAGTCGGCTCGTACAGGCAAGATCGGCGACGGCAAGGTCTGGGTCGTCCCCGTAGAGGCTGCATGGCGAATCCGCACCGGTGAATCTGGTCCAGACGCACTTTGAGTGCACCCTGAGTAACAAGCCCCCTAATTCGTTCGCTCGCTGTTACGGTCGCGGTTGATGCCAGGCGCGACGCTAAAAGAACTGCGTCGTCGCGTTATAGATGATCGCTCCATTCGTGGAGCGCGTTTTGGCGAGGCGCTTGCAGATGCTGTCGACGGAATTCTCATCGATGCGTTCGACGCTGAGAGTGATTGTGTGCTCGTAGCGTTGGGGAGTTACGCACGCCGCGAACTCTGCCCAGGCAGTGACCTTGACGTGCTGCTTGTGCTCCCCGCTAGGAAACGACTCCGCAGGCCGCAGGATCATTCAGGCCTAGCCGAACGTATTTGGTATCCACTTTGGGACGCTGGTTTCATCACTGGCCATGCAGCGAGAACGGTCGCAGAGTCGCTAACGCTCGCCTCAACAGACATCGATGCTCTCACCGCCATGATGCATGTTCGTGTAATCGCTGGCAACGACCTTCTCGCGCAGGACCTGCACGCTCAAGTTTGCTCCTTCGTAGCGTCGAGATCTGCGCAAGTCATCGCTGAGCTTTCTGATGGAGCGACCGCACGACGCTCTCGACACGGCGCTGTAGCCGAGATGCTCGACCCGAATTTGAAGGACGGCAGCGGAGGATTGCGAGATATTCACTCGCTCGGCTGGGCGAACTCCAGTCTCGGCGGCCGAGACCCGAACGGCCACGACGCACTAATCGAGCAAGGTGTTATTCGCACTGACGACGTCGTCCGGCTAAAGGATGCTGCTAGCTATTTGCTGAACCTTCGCGTTGAACTGCATCGCGTGAACGGAGGCAAGAGCGACTTGTTAGTACTTCAGGATCAAGACGCTGTGGCAGAGGCCGTCGACGCTCGCGACGCTGATGTGCTCGTACGAGAGCTCGCGGCAGTTGCGCGCGAAGTTGCATGGATTACGAAGGATGTTTTTGGCCAACTCGGTCGGGACAAAAAGCCGCGCATCGTTGATCGTCAACTCGAAGAGCGGCTAGGAGTAAAAGCCGGTCGAGTTTTCTTTCAGGGGGACACCGCACCGACGGCATTAGAAGTCTTGGTAGCCGCAGCCCACGCCGCCGAACTCGACATCGCCTTCGATCGTACGACTCTCGACATCTTCGGTTCCATGGCAGAACCGAAGTGGGATGTTTGGGAGCGTGCCGCGTTCGGTCGGCTGTTGAGGTCGGGTCGGCGCGCGATATCCGTGTTCGAAGCTCTCGACCATGCGGGTGTGCTGACACAAATACTTCCCGAATGGCAGCACGTGCGATCGCTTCCGCAACGGAACGCGTACCACAAGTTCACAGTCGACAGACATCTCCTCGAAGCCGTTGCAGACTGCGCCGATCTCCTTGACCTCGCCGACGCACCGGAACCTCGTCCTTTCGATGGGGTCGTGGCGCGTGCCTGTCGCCGGCCGGACCTCTTGTTGCTCTCAGCGCTTTTGCACGACATTGGGAAGGGTCTTCCCGGGGATCACTCGGCTGTAGGTGCAGAAATCGCGGAGCACATAGCGCGACGCATGCATCTCGACTCTGAAGGTGTCGAGATTCTTGTGTGGCTAGGTAAAGCGCATTTGTTGATGGCAGATACTGCGACTCGACGCGATTTGTCAGATGAAGAGACGCTCGGTCGATTCGTTAGCAATCTTGCAGGCGATCCCGAGAGGCTACGCCTGTTGTATCTGCTCACCATTGGCGACTCGCTCGCCACGGGCCATGCCGCGTGGAGCAACGCGAAGGCATCGTTGTGCCGCGACCTATTCATGAAGGCCGCAGCATTTGTCGAAGGTGCAACCTCGCAGAACTTGTTGCTTGAAAGGTGCGAGGCGCTTCGCGAAATTCTTGGCAAGCAAGCCTGCGACGATTTTCTCGCCGTTATGCCCAAGTCATATGTATCGGCGTTTGAACCGAACGTCATGGCCGTACATCACGGACTTCTGCTGCGTCGCGAACTTGTAGTTAGTTGTGTTGAAGGCGAAGCGAGTCGCCTAATCGTGACAGTCGCGGCAGCAGACCGCGCAGGCCTGCTCGCCACAGTCGCTGGCGCTCTGACTGTGTGCGGACTCGCCGTCCATGAAGCGAGCCTCTTTTCCACGACCGACGGAATGGCTCTCGATGTTTTTCAGGTCGATGACAGTTTCGGTCGCGTAGCGGATCGTGGTGTGCTCTGGGTAGAAAGCACATTGGGGGACGCGTTCACTGGGATTGTAGATATCGCAAAAGGCGTTGCAACACGCCAAAGGTATGACAAGGTGGCTGGCGAACAAGGCCCTGTTGTTGTCGCGCTGGATCTTGATGCCTCGAGTGTTGCGACTGTCATCGAGGTTCATTGCGATGACCGGCTTGGTCTTTTGTACGAACTCGCACAGACATTCACGGAACTCGGCGTCGATGTGACTGTCGCCAAAGTACAAACCCTCGGCGCAAGAGTCGTCGACACTTTTTATATTCGCGACTCGAATGGTCGGATCGAAGACGCAGACCGACTCACCACAATCGAGCAAGCATTGAGAGCGCGCCTTGCCGTTGAGAAAGTCTGAGTAGAGTCCGCGCCATGAGCGAAGATTTCATGATTGGCGCATCTGATCTCCTGCGGTGGGCAGAGACCTTGTCGGCCGTAGCCCGCACCGGTCTCGGGTTCACGAAGAGCCTTTATGAGCAAGAACGATTTCTCGAGGTGCTCCACGTCGCCTCTGACATACGCGCCGCGGCAATCGATGAAGCCGTGTCAGAAGAAATGTACGAGGACTGGCTTGACAGCGTCGGCGAAGGCGTCGCTGGTTACGTCACGCCCAAGTGCGCAGTCGCCGCGATCGTTGGTAACGAAAATAACGAGATCCTGCTCACTCAACGTGCTGACTCAGGCTGGTGGCTATACCCAGTCGGGTGGGCAGATGTCGGATATTCGCCAAGCGAGGTCGCAATTAAAGAGGCTCACGAAGAAACCGGTATCGAAGTCGAGGTTGTGTCATTGATTGCGGTAATCGACGGTTTCCGCATGGGCTTTTCGCGTCACCCGTTGTATTCGATTCTGTTCCACTGCAAGCCAATCGGCGGAACTCTCGAAGGACACCCGCTAGAGACCAGCGCCGTTGGTTACTTCTCGCGTGACAATCTCCCGCAACCGTTAGCCGGTGCACACCGTTGGGTCGACTTAGCTTTCGCCGCGATAGAAGGCGAGCAACGTGCCTGCGATTTTGATGTAGCGCGGACCCCGCCCTGGCGTGGCTAGCGCCGAAGCTGACCAATAAGTAACGAAACGAGATTCACGGCGCCGCCGCTTCGTTCGAACTCTGCGCCGAGCGCCTCATGATCTACGAGACCGAAATAGTCAGGCTCGATTCCTAACGCGCTTTGCGCTGCTTGCGCGAGCGGATTCGGCTCGACGTCTTCGCCGTATGCGCAGAAACATTCGAGACCTTCCCATAATTCTGCTAGCGGCCGAGACTCTTTGCCCAACGGAATTTGAAACTCTGGGGGAGCTGCAGGGTTCGCAGAAATTGCAGAGATCACTGCTTCCCATACGTCGTAATGCGAGAGTCCTTCTGGCGTGCGGTACTTAGAAACCGGATGCAGACGCCATTCGAGCATTGCTGTGTTAGGGCCATCGTTACTCAACCAAACCTGCGAACCATTTACATATGAGTCGACAGGACCGCCGAATACGCTGTCGAGCGCGATTATCACGGGCGGTGAGATAGTCCAGAGAGTTGTCGCTACGAGGTCTGCCACGACTCTGAGGGTAGTCCTACTATTCGGGTTTATGAGCGCCGAAGAAATCCTCGAATCTTCCGCATGCGAACTAGCCGACGCGATACGCGCCGGGAAACTCGCAGCGTCCGATGTCCTTGACGTCTACCTCGATCGCATCGAAAGGATCGAGCCACATCTCAATGCTTGGTGCGACCTAGATGTGCAAGGAGCGCGAGCGCAGGCTTCGGCGATCGATGCGCGCATCGCCCGCGGCGAAGACCCAGGGCTTTTTGCTGGAGTGCCGATCGGGGTCAAAGAACTAGCGGCAGTGAAAGGGCTATCCGACACTCATGGGTCGTTGCTCTACGAGGGCCAGATCGCTGACCATGACTGCACCGAGGTAGCGCGGCTGCGGAGTGCTGGCGCTGTGATAGTCGGAAAGACCACGTCCCCAGAGTTCGGTTCTACGAACTGGACACGGACCAAGATTCATGGCATCACTCGTAACCCATGGGATGTGACCCGGACGCCGGGTGGTTCCTCGGGTGGCTCTGGCGCAGCGGTTGCTAGCGGGATGGTCCCTATTGCAACCGGTGGCGATGGTGGCGGTTCTATCCGTATCCCGTCTTCATATTGCGGTCTGTTCGGCTACAAGGTGACGTTTGGAAAAATTGGTAGCGACCCGGAAGGCTTCGATTCGTCCCTCACATCGGTTCCTGGACCAATGGCACGCACAGTTCTAGACGCTGCCCGTTACGTCGATGTAGTCGGTGGTCCGACGGTCAATGACCCGACATCCACCGCACGCAACGCTGTGCCGTACGAGCAACAACTATTGAGCGGTGAGCCGATCGCAGCGCTTCGCGGACTACGCGCAGCATGGTCGAGCACGCTCGGCTTCGCAGTGACCGACCCAGAGGTCGAAGAACAGTCGCACGCTGCGGCAATCGAACTTGCGGCCGCCGCTCGACTCAAGCTCGTCGATGTCGACGTTCGGATTCCACGTCCCGGCATGGCATGGAGCCTGCTCTCGTCTCTTTCGACAGCGGCTGATCACCTAGCAGTAGCTCGCGGCAGGTTCGATGACCTAACGCCAGTAGTGCGCGGCGGCATGGAGTGGTGTGAACGGGTCACGATCGACGACATTGTGCACGCATACAAGCGCCGTGCAGAAATTCTTGCCGCAATCGCGCGGGTCTTCGACGACATCGACATCTTGTTTACGCCAACAACCGCCACGGTCGCGTTCGATGCAGCAGGCCCACCGCCATCAGAAATTGCTGGCCAAAAGGTAAGTGGCATGGGTTCTGTGCCGTTCACTGCGCCCTTCAATATTTCTGGCCAACCTGGCGTTTCGATACCGTGTGGATTGAACAGCGAAGGATTGCCGATCGGGTTACAGGCCATCACCCGCCGCCACATGGATGAACTCGTACTGGCGTTGGGCCTTTTGTCAGAGCGGTCACGGCCGCGGCTCAAAGCACCCGAATTACTCATCGGGTAGCCGATGTCCACACAAAGAATTTGGCCGACGCGTCTGTAGCATCGGCCACATGACGGGAGTGACCCACGGGCACTCACCGGCCCCAGATCATGTGCCGGCGAGACCACCTAAAACTGAGCAGCTACCGGCGAGCGAAGAAATAATCGAAGTCGCGCCGGGCATGATCCGTATGCAACTTCCGATATGGATGCCAGGCCTCGGTCACGTCAACATGTACGGGCTTATTGACGACAAGGGAATCGCTGTAGTTGATCCAGGCCTTCCCGGTCCGAAGAGTTGGAAGGCATTGAAGGCGCGACTCAAGTCGGCTGGCTACAAAGTCAAAGACGTGCATACCGTGATCGTCACACACTCGCACCCCGACCACTTCGGCGGTGCCGGGCGCATCGTCAAAGAGAGCGGCGGAAGGCTCGTAACTCACGAATCGTTCTCGACATGGACTGTCAAAGGCCCGAGCGCCACGCGCACGATCAGTCTGCACGAAGCAGAAGAACTCGAGACCGCCGCGGCTGCAATCGCGCAGAGCCTCGATGTCAATCCATATGAGATCCCGACGCTTGGCGACGTCGTAAACAGTGGCCACGATCACGGCCACGATCACCCTGGGCATAGTCACGACAATGCACCGGCGCACGCGACCCGCCCATGGGGTTCGCCTACGCCTTGGGGTTCTACCAACCCTGGACCTCCATGGAAGCGCCGGATGATGATTCGTGCGATGCGCTTGCTGTTCGTCCCGCCAGAACCAACCGAGCGAGTCAAGCATGGTGCGACTATTTCGTTAGCAGGCCGCGACTTCCAAGCTGTGCACACGCCCGGCCACACGGTCGATCACCTCTGCTTATACGACCAGGAAACCGGAACACTCCTAGCTGGTGATCATGTCTTGCCGACGATTACTCCGCATGTTTCTGGCGTCGGCAAGGCAGACTCTCTCAACAGTTACTTGTCGACGCTTGATCTCGTAGCCCGTTTGCCTGGCGTGAAACTCGGCCTACCCGCACATGGTGAAATCTTTGACGATGTACCTGGCCGTGTCGAGGCCATAAAAGAGCACCACTTTGAGCGCATGGAGTTCTTGCGCTCCGCTTCCTTGTCGCTTGGCCCAGCAACAGTGCAAGCATTATCCCGTGAGGTATTCCCGAAACGCCACTGGGGTGTTATGGCCGAGAGCGAAACCTTCGCGCATCTGATGCATCTGCAATTCAGTGGGCAGGCCGAGAGTTTCGATGTCGATGGCATCTTGCATTTTCGTGCCGAGCCTGTCCCATCCGAGGGTTAGGTTCAAAGCAAACGGCAAGAGCGAGGGCGAGGGACATGACTGCTGTGGAAAGTTCAACAGAGCACGAAGTCACCGACCTTCTACAGCATTTAATCCGAAACGCTTGCGTCAACGATGGGACACCCGACAGCGGTTTCGAGTCACGCAGTGCCGACGTCCTTGAGCAGTACCTAGGGTCGTCAGGACTCGACACGCAACGCTTCAGAGCGCGAGAGGGGCGCGACAGCATCGTCGCTCGCATCGAGGGAACCGATCCAACGGCACCGTCGTTGCTACTCATGGGGCATACCGATGTCGTCCCCGTCAATGCCGATAATTGGACTCGCGATCCTTTCGGCGGTGAAGTCGTCGATGTCGGCGGCCACAAGGTTGTGTGGGGTCGCGGCGCAGTAGACATGCTGAACCTAACGGCATCGATGGCCGTCGCAGTTAAGAACTTGGCGCGTTCAGGTTTTCGTCCGAAGGGAACTCTCATCTACTTAGGGGTTGCTGACGAAGAAAATATGGCTACATACGGTGCCGAACATCTCTTGAATAATGAGCGCTCAGCGATTATGGCTGATGCAGTGATTACAGAGTCTGGTGGTGTTCAGATCCCGACGGCTGACGGTCCGAAATTGCCTGTGACCATTGGCGAAAAAGGTAGCTACTGGTGTCAGGTCATCGTTCGAGGCACTCCAGGTCACGCGAGCCAACCTTTCCGCACAGACAACGCTCTTGTGACCGCAGCAGAGATCGTTCGTCGGGTCGCCGACTATCGGCCACCCACGATGATTCACGAGACTTGGCGCGATTTCGTCACAGGCATATTTCCGAAGGAGATCTCTGATCCTCTTACGGATGCTGAAGCACTCTGGGACTTTTGTGGCGCTCTTCCAGTAGGCATCGCACGTCAAGCTCATGCGTGTACGCATACGACATTCGCTCCGACAATTATTCGGGGTGGCACGAAAACCAATGTCATCCCCGACGAAGTTTCGATCGAAATTGATATCCGCACTCTTCCCGGCCAGAACACGGCAGAAGTTCGCAAGATGCTTGAGCACGCGATAGGTGACCTAATGCCAATGGTCGAGATTCTTTCTTCAGACGATGGCGAATCAACTTCATCGCCGCGCGACACACAACTTTGGGAAAGTCTCAGTCGCGTTACTGGTCGGCTGGTTGGAGGATCCTCTCTCGTTCCTTTTCTAATGGTCGGGGCAACAGATGCGCGTTTTTTTCGTCGCCAAGGTTCAACCGCATATGGGTTCGGCTTGTTCAGCCAGCGAATGAGCCTTGAGGATTACTCAACGATGTTCCATGGCAACGACGAACGTGTCGATGTCGAGTCGCTTGCGCTTTCTACAGAGCTTTGGGAAGCAGTGGCGCGCGACTACTTGGCCGACTCGATCAGTCGTTAGCCAAAGGCGGTTCGTCGTCGCCATTTTCGCGGAGGTACTTCTCTAACTCGCGAGCAATCGCGTCGCCCGACGGGAGATCGTCTTCTTCGTGGTCGTCGTCCTCGTAGTCGTCGTCCTCGTCCTCGTACTCGCCTGTATAGGCACCCCAGCCCAACGACTCATCGAAGTCAATCTCTTCTGAATTGTCCTCGTCGATTACGTCGATATCGTCCGGGTCGCCATGGTCGTAGCTATCTTCGAGCTCTCGCACATAGTTCAAGATGTTGTCGTCGTTGATCGCCTCGGTTACCTGCTGCTGCCATCCGCGGCCAGCGATCTCGAGAGATTGCAACGGAAGCGGGATCCCCGTTAGTTGAGCTAGGCGGTCCAATAACGCGTGTGTTGCCATCGGGCTAGGTGCAGTCGCGACATAGTGGGGAACGGGTGCCCAGAGAGAAACTGTTGGCATGCCGACGCGACGACTGCAATCCGTGAGGATTCCGACGATGCCGGTCGGTCCTCTGTAGCTGGATTTTTGCAACCCGAGTCGCGCACTGAGTTCTGCATCGGCTGTTCCTGTTACGCGAACCGGTCGAGAATGCGGTGCATCTCCGAGCAGGGCGCCGAGGGTGACTGCCATCGAGCAACCGAGTCCGGCCGCCATCTCGAGAATCTCAGAACAAAACGCCGGCCATTTCAGGTTCGGCTCCACGCCCATAACGAGGACCAGATCGCGCTCCGCTCTCGCTACGCGTGCAATTGCGAAGCGAGTATTCGGCCATCGAATCTTCTTGATTACGCCGTTAGCGATCTCGACCTGGGGTCGTGCGGCCTGGAAGTCGAAGTACGACTCGGCATCGACTCCGCCGATGTCGGTGGCGTTGAGTTGGCGGATCAAGAACCGAAGGGCGTCAGTGGCTGCGTTGGCTGCGTCGTTCCAGCCCTCGAAGGCACAGACCAACACTGGGTCACGGAGGCTCGGTTCGACCGCCCATGTGGTCATGTTCCGATGTTATGAGAGCAAGACCACGATGCTTGTTTGCGCCAATTTGCGAATACCGCGCGACGTCTGCACAATTGTCGGCATGTTGAGGGGAACTGTTGTCTTGGCCATGGTCCTGACGTTCGTGGGCGCCTGCGCTGGAGGTGCAACACAAGAAACTGATGGGATCAAAGTTGTTGCGTCGTTTTACCCGCTCGCATTTGTGGCCGAACAAATCGGCGGGGACGACGTTTCAGTTGCCAACTTGACCTCGGCGGGCACCGAACCGCACGAACTCGAACTCACTCCCAAACAATTGAGTGCAATCTCCGAGGCCGATCTTGTCATCGTTATGGGCAACGGGTTTCAGCCCGGTGTAGAGACCGCCGCAAAAAATGGTGGAGCAACGACTTTGTCGATTCTTGACTTGTTCGATGACCCGGAGGCAGCGGATCCACACGTGTGGCTCGACCCAGACAAGATGAGAGTTATCGTCGATGCAATCGACAGCGCGCTCGGTGCCGTCGATGCCGAGAAGAGCGAGAGCTACCACACAGAAGCGAACCGCTTGAAGACTGAGCTTGCGACTCTGAATGCCGATCTTGAATCAGGTCTCGCTTCATGTGAACGACGCGACCTCTTCACAGCTCACGACTCTTTCGCCTGGTTCGGTCTGCAGTACGGCCTTGTTGCCCACGGCGTAGCGGCTGTCAACCCAAATTCAGAACCCGGTCCAGAACGGCTTGTTGAGCTAGCCGATCTAGCGACGGCGTCTGGAGCTACAACAATATTCGCGGAGAGTTTGCTGTCACCTGAGATTGCCGAAGCGCTCGCGCAAGAAGTTGGCAACTTACAAGTCGCAGTACTCAACCCGCTCGAAGGCTTGACTGAATCGCAAGTCGAAAGCGGTGATGACTACTTCTCGATCATGAATTCGAACCTTATGGTGCTGCGAGACGCGCTCGATTGCGTGTGAAAGCAACCGATACTGCTGTCGGGGTTACGCCGCGCATAGTGGCTGGCATATTAGGTGGAGCCATCACGGTCGGTCTTGAGTGGTTAGTTGTATACCTAGCTGCACCGATCTTGTCGCGCCAGTCCGTATGGGTTGCAACCGGGGTAGTTGCCGTTGGGCTCTGCTTCTCGGCGATCATCTTGACGCGCACACGAACAAACGGTGCGATGGCTGACGACATGATCGAAGCGCTGCGAGACGGAGAGAGGCTCCCGTTGCGCACTGCGCTTGCACGACTAGTAGCGACCTGCGCCACATTGGCGAGTGGGGCACCGCTCGGGTTCGAAGGACCGGTCGGTTATGGGGGTGCAGTCGTAGGTGATGTTGTGGCGCGTCGCTCTTCGAGTTTGGCGCGGCGCGAGGTCATGGCGGCTGGCGTCGCTGGAGCCGTCGCAGCCTTGTTTCGCGCTCCTCTGGCTGGAGCGCTATTCGCAGTCGAAATTCCGGGAGGCTCGCTGCGACGATGGACAAAAGTGCCGTTGGCGTTGTGCGGTTCACTACCTGGGTTTCTCCTCTCGTGGTGGCGCCACGGGAGTAGCGTCAGATTTGATCGCCTTGGTGGGCTTGGATGGTCTGTGAATCTTCTCGGCGCAGTTATCACAACAGGGGTCGCAGTCGGCGTTGTTGTAGAACTATTTGCCTGCGCTCTCCGCTGGGTTGGTCGTTGTGAACCGCGTGGCGTTTTCCTTGTCGGGTCCACGGCTGTCGTGGCTGGAATCGCCCTTTTGGTGTCGTCCGTCGAATCGGTGGCGCTTGCTACTTCGCCGGGCAAGGAGCTATTTCGTGTCGCGATGGATCTCAAGACGGGCGCGTGGATTATTGCGTTGGTGCTGGTTGCCCGGGTCATCGGGATCACAGCAACGGTCGCAGCGCGCGGTTGCGGGGGACTCGCTATGCCTCTTTTGATGCTTGGCGGCCTGACCGGGAGGTTGGTCTCACAACCTTTTGGCGTTTCGCCGGTTGTTTCCGTGATGGTTGGAGCGTTCGCCGCCTGGGCTGCTGGTTATCGAATTCCGATCGCATCGATCGCATTAGCTGCCGAAGCAACACGGCGTGCCCCGATCGCGTTAGCCGCGCCAATCGCAGTATTTGTCGCGTGCGCTATTTCTCGCACTTCGCTCAGACGACCGCAGATCGACCAGTTGTCAGGAGCGACCGAATCTTTCGAGAGCGCCTTCTGAAAGATGGCGGACCATCTCGCCCATGCCGTCGAAACCTTCGCCGCGAGTCATGCCCATTAGGTAGCGAGCCTGGATTCCAGCCACGATGACTGCGAGCTTGAACGCCGCAAAGATTTCGTACCACTCGAGGGAATCCATGTTGATAGAAGTTGCTTTCGCGTAACGGTCAACGATTTCGTGACGACTCATGAACCCAGCTTCGGTACTCACAGCTGCGCCGGTAACCACGGAGGCTGCGGTTGAACTGCCGCCCCAATACAACAAGAAGAGCCCGAGATCTGCGAGCGGATCGCCGATCGTGCTCATCTCCCAGTCGAGAACGGCGATGACTTTGCCAGCATCGGTAGCAGACAACATCGTGTTGTCGAGCCTGTAGTCGCCGTGGACGATGGTCGGCGGTGGCGACTGCGGTACCGGCTCAGCAAGTCGACGTGATAGTTCGGTGACGGCGGTGACGTCGGGGCATCCTGCTTCTAGTGACGATTGCCATTGCCTGTTCCAGCGTCGAACTTGACGTTCGAGATACCCGTCCGGTCGCCCGAAATCTGCGAGACCAACGGTCTGATAGTCCACTTTGTGTATTGCTGCAAGAACATCTACGAGTTCGGCGGAACAGCGCCGTGCATCGTCAGCACTGAATCCCGCGACATCTGACTGAGTTCGACAAACGCGCCCCGTCACGAGTTCCATTACATAAAAAGGCGCGCCATTTACCTCGAGGTCATCGCAAAACGCGTAAGCCTTCGGAACAGGTACTTCGGTTGCGCCTAGCGCATTGATGACTCTGTACTCGCGCGCCATGTCGTGTGCGGTTGGCAACACGTGGCCAAGCGGTGGACGCCTCAAGACCCAAGTCGAAGTGCCATCAGAAATCGAGTAGGTGAGGTTGGATTTCCCACCTGAAATTAAAGACGCCGATAACGCTTCCCCTGTTGAGGCGGGGACGTTATCGGCGAAGTACTTGCGGAGTCGTTCGAGGTCGAGGCCGTCGATTGCCACGTGGTCTGTCATGGGTCTGCAATCTACGCAGTCCCGCTACGAGCGGTGGCAACGGTGCTAGCCAGCGACGCTTATGCGATGCGAGCGTCGCGTGGAGCGACAGGCTCGCCGTTACCGCGTGGGTAACGCGCAACGCGACCAACAGGCATATCCACGCGATAACCAGCGGCAGCACGCTCTTCCTCTGACTCCCCACCCCAGAAGCCGTACTCGCGGTTCTCGCGAGCCCATGCACGGCAGTCGACGAGGACTTCACATCCTGCGCAGATTGAACGCGCCTGCGACTCGCGCACTGTGCGCGCTTCTGGACGCTCGCCTGGCGGGGCGAAAAACAGTTTCGTGTTGCCCGCACATGCGGAGTCAGTTGTCCATTCGAGGACTCCGCCAAAGATGAATGATGCGGTTTCAGTAGTCATTTGAATTTCCCCTTCGTTCCTCAACGCCACTCACTTGTGGTCGCTGGGGTAGGTAGCTGGATAAATCTCGTGTGAACTAACAGCCTCGGAACTCTTGCGCTTCGAGTAGTTCAGTCTTGCGTCCTACTAGTGAACACGTTCACAACCCTATCTGTCAAACAGTTCAGACAGATAGAATCCATCAGTATGATCGATAGTTCACAATGCGTGGCGAAAATGGCGTTGTGGTACCACGCCACGCTGTAATCACACCGCTTCTCACATAGATCGGAAGCAGAACAATGGACCTTAGGCACTTAGATACCCTCGTCGCAATAGACGATTTCCGCTCTTTTACCGCTGCTGCAGACGCCATGCACACTGTCCAGTCGAATGTGTCAGACACGATTCGCCAGCTTGAGTCTGAACTCGGAGTGACTCTCCTTGTGCGCAACAAGCGTGGCGCAACACCAACAGAGTTTGGCGTGGTGGTACTTGAGCGCGCGCGTCGCATCCATGCAGAAATCGTGGCGATGCGCGAGGACGTGTCGATGCTGCTTGGTCTTGAAGCCGGTCATGCCACGCTTGGCGTAGTGGGAACTGTCAGCCGGTGGCTAGTGCCGGAACTCGTAGCGACTCTTCGCGCTGAGGCACCGGGGGTCGCGATGCGCGTCAACGAGGGAGCATCAGAGCGGCTCGCTGTAGAGGTAGCCGAACGCGAGATCGCGCAAGCTGTCGTAACCGAACATGTCAGCGACTCGCGGCTTGTATTTGAGCACCTACTCAATGAGGACCTTGTAGCCGTTGTCCCAAGTTCGTTGAAGATGCGGCATTCACGTTCGGTAAGTCTTGAAGACCTCGCAAAACATCCGATGATTCTTCCGCCAGCAGGAAATCCAATGCGTGAGGAAATTCAAAACTCTGCAGCAGTTCAAGGACTTGACTTCCACGTTCCCGTTGAGGTCGAAGGCGTCAGACTTATTGCAGACCTCGTGGCTGCAGGCACAGGGGTAAGCATTATCCCAACAACCGCCGTGCCGCCTGACGCTCCTGGCATTCGGGTCATTCCGATCGCCGACATGCCACAACGAAGACTCGCGCTAGTCGCGGCATCGGGGGCGCAATTGTCGATGGCCGACAGAGCAGTTCGCGAAATTGTTCTGCGTATCGCTCGCCGTACGCGCTCGTGAGCTGCTAGTCAGCCGGAACGAACCGCGTTCCGAGCACCGTCTGCGCCTCGGTTAGGCCTTCGATTTCGAGTCGGTCTACCCCTGGAGCAACGTCGGTGTTCTGCTCGAGGGATAATGCGGCACCACCTGGCCATTGCAGGTCGATCCGGTCTGCTGACTCTCCGACGACCGCTCCACCCAGAAGTCCCGCAAAAAACCCGAGAGCAGCCGACACGCTCGGAGTCGCCATGACAACATTTTGCAGAACCAACGGCTCGTCGACGGGTGGGTCTGCATCTACCCACCAGCGAGGATTGCCGTTCGGCCCATGCACGGCGAGATGGGCGAGTAACTCTTTGCGATCTACGAAGGCTGAGGTCTCATTTGTTTGCGCGAGTTGTACGACAGTCCCGTGTGCTTCGCGCGGCATCAGAAAACATTCCATCCAATATGGATCCCGAAGGTCGATGTTCACTGGCGAGAATCCTGACTCCCGGAATCGCTCGATTGCAGCGCGGATGTCTGGAACCTTGAAAGTCATGTGGTGCGGACCGTGAATGTGCCGTTGCACGAAGCGCTGTAGGAAGTCGTTGCGCTCGGTTTCCCACGGTTCGAGCAGCTCGATCTTCATGCCACTTTCGGCGTTGCCAATGTGCACCTGCATCGGCCTGAAGCCGATGCTTGCACCGCCCCAGAGAATCGTTCCGCCACAAACACCGGTAAGAAAACGCAGTAGATCAGAGGTATCGGCTGCAGCTAGCGCGATGTGGTCGAGGTCATAGGCATCGTTGCTCATAACGACGACAATGCAGCCACTGTTCGGCCAGCGCGCGTGAAACGCTGCGCGAGCAAGAATCCGATACCGAGAACTGCGAACCCTGCAACCGCATCGAGCAGGTAATGGTTAGCAGTTACAACAATCACTGCAACGGTGACCATCGGATAGCTAACAGCCAAGACCTTCGCCCACGTATTGCGAACCCGCTTTCGTAGAGCCACCGCGCACCAGAGGGCCCAGGCGCAGTGGACGCTCGGCATAGCGGCGTATGGGTTCGAGAGCTTGCTCATCGCTCCGGAATTGAAACTCCAAATCGCTGGGTCACGCGCGAGCGTGTCGACAAATCCGTACCGTTGAACTCGTGGTTCGCTGCCATCGACGAAACACTCTGCCGTTGCAAGTTCGCTCACGTAGCAGTCGAGCAATCTCGGCGGCATGAGTGCGAAAGTAGAAAATCCGATCAGGGCGAGAGCAGTAGCGACTGCGAGCATGTTGCGATAGCGCGGATAGTCGTCCGGAAACTTTCGGAACAAGAAGATTGCGACACCGATAGTGACGATGAAGTGCATCGAACCGTAGAAGTAGTTGCTACCGATGATGAGCGGTCTCAAGTGAAGTGCCACGTTTTGGATTGACTCTTCAACGTTGATGTGCAGAAACCGCTGCAGACTCATGAGTTGCTTCGCATGTGCGAATGCCGTGCCTGGTGAAGCTGTATTTGAGTTTCTGATCGTTGAATAGATCGAGTAGAAGATGCCGACAAAGAGCGCTTCGGCCCACCAATAGATGGCATGACCACTGCGAAGATGGTGCACTGCTGGCAGGTCGCGAAAGCGAGGCTCGACCTGGGTCATGCTGCTGGGCTCGATTTGAATGCTGTGCTGCGGTGGCCAGCGAGGAAGCTTGGTGCTCCGAGTGCGCTAGTTAGCAACATCGACGCGTACCACAACAGCCCAAGGCTGATGCTATGTCCGCGCGTAATTCCGAGTGGCGTCAGGAAATACACGAGCAATCCTTCGCGAACACCAAGGCCCGAAATCGAGAGAGGCAGTACTTGGACCATGGCAACCGCTGGAACGAAGGCGACGAGTGCAGCGATCGGGAGGTCAAGGTCCATAGCGGCGCTTATTAACACTACGCAGGCGATGACTGACGCTTGGTAGATCATGGCGGTAAGGAGAACCTCGAAAGTGCGCAGCGGGGCTCTGCGAAATTCGATAACACCTGTGTGTGCTGCGCCGAGAAACCGCGTCCAGTTTTCGTTGTCGGTGAATCGGCCAGCGAGCCTGGGATGGCCAGCTAGGAAAATGATGAGGGCTAGTACGGCCAGTGCGATTACCCCGACGAGTAGCCCAAGTATGGCGTGGTCAACGTCTAGCAACGATGGTCGCAACGCAAAGCCGATAAAGACGAGTATCGGCAGCGCGATGAAGCCGCTAAGTCGCTCTAGTGCGACAGACGCGAAAGCAACCTGAGTCGAGCCGACGCGGCTACCAACGCGTGAGACACGCAGGACATCGCCGCCGATCGTCGATGGCAACACGTTGCCCACGAAGGAACTCGCTAGGTAGATGCTGATCAAGGCGCGTAGTTGCACTTCGACCCCGAGGGCGATAAATACGCGCTGCCATCGCCAAGCGGATAGGCCGACACCGACGACGGCTAGAGCGAGCGCCACAACCAGGAACAGAATGGCCCGTCCCCGGTGCGTGTTAGGGACTAGACCGTCGAGGTCCGGAACTTTCGCGATCAGAACTGCAAGCAGACCGCAGGACAAGACGAGACGCATCGCGAAAGCCAAACGGCGCTTTGTCTCAGGTTTGGCCATCTCCGAGCGAGTCTAAGAGTTGAGCCTTGAGTTTTTCGGTAGGGCTTGAGCGTCTCCTGGCGAGTATCAGTTCCCGTAGCCTGCGGATGGTGATAATTCCTAAAGTTCGTACAGCTGTCCTCGGCGCGGTCGGTATCGCCAGCGGAACTGCACTAGCCGCGATGAACGACTGGCTAGCGAGTATCGATAGGACGTTGGTCGAAGCAGCATCTGGCGCGCCCGACTTTCTCTCGCCAGTCGCGGAAGCCGTGATGATTTTCGGCAGCCTGGTCGGCCTCGTTGCGGTCATTCCGTTCGCATACCTGCGCTTCTCGTCCTTTGTAATCGTTGTTGAATTGTTTGCCGCAGGCGTAATAGCACGCATCGTGTCGGACCTCTCGAAGCAGGCGTTCTCTACTCCAAGGCCAACCATCGAGCAAGGAATCAACGTCCGCGAAGTAGCCGACAGTTTTTCTTTTCCTTCTGGTCACGCAACTTTTGCGTTCGCAATCGCGACCGTTTGGGGTACTCGGGTTTCATCCTGGGAACGCATTGCAGTCTTCGGATTAGCGACTGCCGTAGCGGTTGGTCGCCTATACGTCGGTGCTCATTTTGTCGTTGACATTGTTGGCGGTGCTGCCGTTGGAATCCTGGTGGGTGTCGCGGTTCGAGCGGTCGCGTCACGCATAGTGCCTAGCCGGTAGCTTCACCGGCGTGAGCCAACGGAACGTATCCCGCAAGGTCGAAGCGCTGCTATATCTGTCTGGTGCGCTGAGTTATGTGGTGGCCGGTATCGCATACAAAGGACTTCTCAATTGGGTGGTCGGTCCGTTGTGGGTAGTTGTCTGGATCGAAGCTGGAAGTCGGATCAGTAATTTGCGAAATCGTCGACGCCATGCGGAGGCTTTGCGATGAGTTGGGCGGCGCACCAGTTCGAGATCTATGCGGGCGAGAATCATCTGCCGAAACGGCTACAGGGCAAGGTCAGTTTCTTTGCCATCTATCTCGGCGATTTCATGCCGGATTTTCTTGCGAAGTTCTGGGTATACGGATTCACCATCGGCGGGACCCATTACGGCGCAACGAATCCGCACAGACGGCACCGTGGATGGCCCGGAATGGGTTTTACGCACACTGCCTTTTTGGGGCTTCTAATAACTGCGGTCATCTGGATGTGGAAAAGGAATCCAAATTGGGCGATCGGATTTATTCTCGGTTACGCGGCTCATGCGCTGACGGATGTCAACGACAGTATTGGGACGATGTTGTTGTTTCCCTTCTCGCTCGACAATTTCTCAGTCGGAACTTGGGCGTACGCCGCAACGATTGAAGGCGGTAAGTATTACGACGGTGCTGCCTATTACAGCAGCCTCGGTTTTGTCATGGATTCGTTCTGGCTTGTCGTGGTTCTTTGCTCGTGGCGCTGCCTCACCCGTGATTACTGGAAGCAGCGGATCGTGCCTGCGGACACAAAAGCCTGGGGATTCTTCGGCCGCTTCCTCTCAGAGGACGGTCTACTTGCCCTTTACAGGGCGACATTCTTTTATGGTGTTTGTCGGATGGTCGCTTGGACGACCTGGGCTCACCTGATCGCGAATCCGAACATCGTGCTTCCGAACGGCGTCACGAGAACTTTCGATAGTTACCCGTGGGATCTCTCTTGGGGTGGGCCGTGGTGGGTTACGAGCGTGGAACTTAACCAGGTCAATCCGTGGATCGTGATGCCGTTCGTGTTCGCGCTGCTGTTCCTAATTTACGCGGGCGTTTTGCGGCTGTTCGACAACCACGCGCGACAGGCAGCAACATGAGCGAGGTCGAGTTTTGGCATTGTTCAACGATTTAGGGGATCATGTTCGGATGAGAATCACTACAGATGACGGTGTCGAGCTCGCAGTAGTCGTCAAGGGCGAAGGTCCATGCCTGCTGCTCGTGCACGGCTTTGGTGGAGCGAAAGAAGATTTCGCCGACCACCTCGACGCGTTGGCGCAAACGAATCGCGTTGCAACGTTTGATCATCGTGGTCACGGCGAGAGCGACAAACCTGACTCACTCGATTCATATTCACTTGAACGGCTCAGGCTTGACACGATCGCAGTAGCCGATGCTCTCGGCTTCGATACGTTCGTGTTGCTAGGCCATTCACTCGGCGGAATGGTGACCCGCAGGATCGCGACCGATTATCCGAGCCGGGTGACCGCTCATATTTTTATGGATACGAGTCACGGCCCAATTCCGGGCGTCGATCCATCGCTACTTGATCTTGGCGCCACGATCGCGATCGACGAAGGCAAGGATGCGCTAAAGGCCGCACTCGACGCGCTTGGGAGTCCACTCGATAATCCTGCATTCGATCGGCTTATCGCAGAGCGTCCAGGATTTCAGGAGTACGTCGATAAAAAGTGGACCGACCTCTCGCACATCATGTGGGCTGCCTTAGCCCGCGCAATTGCGTTCCAAGAAGACGACCTCGATGTACTCCGAGGTCTGGCGTGCCCGGTGCTCGTGATAGTTGGTGAGTTAGACAAGCCATTCCGCGCTCCGTCGGCCACCATTGCCGATGCCGTTGCCGATTCACGGCTCGCAGTGATCGAAGCTGCGGGGCATTCGCCGCAGTTCGAGAATCCCGAAGAGTGGTACGTCGCGATGGCGAAGTTCCTCGCAGAAGTTGCTGCCTGAGTGAGCGACTCGTTGCTGTTCGATGGCCATGGCGGTAGGTTGGCTGTCGAGGTACTAAAGGCGCACGATGTCGATGTCATGTTCACGCTGTCTGGCGGACATCTTTTCGTTCTTTATGACGGGTGCGTAGCGGGTGATCTGCCGTTAGTTGACGTACGCCACGAACAGACAGCGACGTTCGCCGCGGAAGGTTGGGCGAAGGTAACTAGACGTCCGGGTTGCGCTGCACTTACTGCTGGCCCAGGAATCACAAATGGTGTCAGCGCCATGGCGGCCGCACAAATGAACGGTACGCCGATGATCGTGCTTGGCGGCCGAGCACCTATGGGCCGCTGGGGTACTGGTTCTCTGCAAGAACTAGACCATGTGCCAATAGTCGCGACCGTCGTTCGCAGAGCGGCGACAGCTACTGGTCCTGAATCCATCGTCGCAGAATTGCACGCTTCGCTTATGGAGTCGCGCTCGCCGCACAGGGGACCGACATTTGTGGACATTCCGCTGGACGTCTTCGGTCCGGGAGCCGTCGCGATTCCCGCAGTTGAAACAATGGAGACTGCTGGCATTGCGCCCGATCCGGCGGTTATTACGCAGATTTCGAAGCTGGTTGGCGAAGCGTCTCGCCCCGTGTTGATCGCTGGCGCCGACGTCTACTGGGGCAATGCAGAAGAGGCGATGGTTACCTGGGCGAGTGTTGCGCGAGTCCCGGTGTTCGTCAACGGAATGGGTCGCGGCACGATTGCCGCCGACCATGACCTGGCATTTTCGCGGACTCGTTCTACTGCTCTTCGCGGTGCAGACCTAGTACTCGTGGCTGGCACGCCACTCGATTTTCGATTGGGGTTCGGCCAATTCGGAGATGCCCGCGTCATCCATATTTGCGACTCGCCAAGCGAAGTAAGTCCACACGCTGCACTTGAGGCTTCGAGCGGTGCTGATTTGCAGCGAACGTTTCTCGAGCTGGCGGAACAGGCCAGCGGAGCGGCGGGCCACCGCGACTGGATCGCGAAATTGCGCGACGAAGAGAACCTTGCGCGCTCAGCCGACGCAGCGGCCCTTAATGCGTCGACTGACCCGATCAAACCAACGCGGATCTACGGCGAGCTGCGCCGCCGGCTTGACCGTGACGCAATTGTGATCGGCGATGGTGGAGATTTCGTGAGCTACGCAGGAAAGTACGTTGACTCATATTCGCCTGGCACATTTTTGGACCCTGGTCCCTTTGGGTGTCTAGGTATGGGTCCCGGTTATGCACTCGCGGCTGGGCGCGCACGCCCGGACAAAGAACTCGTAGTGCTATTCGGCGATGGTGCGGTCGGTTTCGCTCTCGGCGATTTCGACACGTTGGTGCGCCACAAAGTCAACTGCACGATCATCATTGGCAACAACGGGATTTGGGGTTTAGAGAAACACCCGATGACCGCGATATTCGGTTACGACGTCGTAGCGGATCTCAGACCAGGAACGCGTTATGACGAAGTCATGGTGGCGCTAGGCGGCGGCGGAGAAATGGTGCAACGCTCTGATCAGATTGGCGCCGCGTTAGATCGAGCAGCTGCTCACAAGGGTCCGTACGTAGTAAACGTTCTTACGGACCCGACCGACGCATACCCGCGCAGCAGCAATCTCGCCTAGCGAACGGTCAGACCTTTTCTAAGAACCGCGCTCGGTCGACGAGAACTCTCGTTATGTAGCCAGCGGCGATCAGACCACGAGAGTCTGTAACCGTGACTTTGAAAACCAGGCGTCGGCCTTCGATTGAATCGAGAACAGCGTTCGCGGACACGTCGGCGCCGACCGGAGTTGGAGCGATGTGCGAAATTTGAACCTCGCTTCCGACCGTGGCTTGTTCGGCGAGGATGTGAGCAGCGACCGCAGCACAAGACGCTTCTTCAGCAAGTGCGATGACCCGTGGAGTGCCTAGGACCTCGACGTCGCCGCTCTTGAGCATCAACGCCGTGTCGGCGTGACTGACCTGCAACGAAACAGTTGCGCTGAGTCCAAGTTCGATAGTCACGGCCCTAACGTATGCCTCGGTACGGCCATGCACAGAACACTCCGCACGCCGCAGCCACTAGGCAGGGAGATACCAATGGCGCAACTACTTGAAACAGACCTGGTTCATAGCACGCTCAATATCGCGCTCGCAGGCGGGGGCGACTTTGCTGAAGTGTTCGTAGAAGATCGACGAAACGAAAGTGCTCGCCTTGACGAGGGCCGGATCGAAGAATTGGTCGCTGGTCGTGAACGCGGCGTCGGGGTTCGCGTCGTTCACGATGACACCACAGGTTTTGCGCACACAGCAGATCTTTCGCAGCGAGGCTTGGCCGAAGCCGCTCGTGCTGCAGCTGCTGCGGCGCGAGGCGGAGGCGCGACTGCGCGATCTGTTGCACTCGCCGTTAATCCGATCGCCTACCAAAACGATGTAGTCATCTTGCCTGAGTCGGTTCCGAGGGCAAAGAAGATCGAGATGTTGAAGGTGGCGGACGACGCGGCTCGAAGCGAGGGGGCAGCAATTCGTTCCGTGAGCGCGAGCTACGCAGAGGGTCGGCGTCGAATACTTGTTGCCAACTCCGACGGCCTTCTCGCAACGGACGAACGTGTGCGGACGCGTTTTTATGTGCAAGCCGTGGCCAAGAGTGACACGGGTATGCAGACCGGATATGAGGCGCCTGGGCGCACTATGGGCTTCGAGTTCTACGATGAGTTCGCGGTTGACGTGATTGCCCGCACAGCGGCCCGCCAAGCGCTCACGTTGCTCGAAGCTGTCCCTGCGCCGAGTGGCAAGGTGCCAGTTGTGCTCAAGCGCGGTGCTGGCGGCGTGTTGTTTCACGAAGCGTGCGGGCACGGTCTTGAAGCAGACCTCGTGCATCGCGATGCCTCAGTCTTTGCAGGAAAAATTGGCCGGCGCGTCGCCGCCGATGGTGTGACGCTTATCGACGATGGAGCGTTCGCTCGCGAGTGGGGGACATTCGCGATCGACGACGAAGGCCAATCGGCGCGTTCGAACACGCTGATCGAAAACGGTGTGTTGACCGATTACATGTGGGACCTGGTGCGCGCCCGCCAACAAGGGCGCGCGTCGAGCGGTAATGGTCGTCGCGAGACGTATCAGGTGTTGCCGATGGTACGCATGACCAACACGTTCTTGGTTGCTGGTGAGACAGATCCAGACGACATCATCGCCAACACAGAGTTTGGTGTGTACTGCGTGCAACTAGGCGGGGGGCAGGTCGATACTGCATCTGGCGACTTTGTGTTCGGAGTCACCGAGGGTTACCTGATCGAGAATGGTGAGATCACGCGCCCAATCCGCCCAGCGCAACTCATCGGAAATGGTCCAGCAGCTTTGTGCGACATCGACGCGATTGGCAACGACTTCGCGACATGGTCTGGCATGTGCGGAAAGAGCGGCCAGAGCGTGCCCGTGTCATCTGGTCAGCCGACGCTGCGAGTTCAGAACCTGACGATTGGCGGTACGGCATCGTGAACGATGAAGGGCAGGTCGATCTGCTGGACCTTTGTGAGCGAGTCGTCGCTAGTGCAGAGCAAGGAGAACATATAGAGGCCTACGCGGTTCGAACCCGCGAGACCGATATCGAGGTATTCAACGCGAATGTTGAATCGCTATCGATCGCTGGCATCGACGGCGTCGGTGTGCGCGTAGTTAGAGATGGGCGCCAGGGGTTTGCGTGGGCCGGTTCCCTCGCTGAGTCTTTCGTTCGTGACGCTGTTGCAGACGCACGCGACAACGCGAAGTTTGCTGAGCCAGACGAGTTCAACGGCCTCGCGACGGCAGCAGATGTAGCGAGTGCTCCGAAGGTCGAACTCGATCTATGGCGCGAAGAACTGTTGGCAGTCGATACAGACACCAAGGTCGAGTTCGCACTAACGCTCGATGCGACATTGCGCGCTGCAGATCCGCGGTTGCGAGCGGTGGAGTCTGCTAGCTATGGCGATGGAGCGGTCGAGACTGCGTTAGCGAGTTCTAACGGTGTCACCGCTTCATTGCGAAGAACCATTTGTTCCGCAAGCGCTGTGGCTTTGGCTGGAGTCGCAGAAGCGACTATGAGCGGATATGGATTTGCGGTCGGACGCCATTTCGCCGACCTTGATCTCGACGCGATAGTCGCGATGGCAGTTGAACGTACCGTGAGGTTGCTTGGTGCCGCTCCGATCTCGAGTCGGCGTACAGCGGTGATCTTTGATCCGCTCGTTACCTCTTCGTTTCTCGGCGTGTTGTCGAGTGCATTCAATGCAGAGTCGATGTTGAAGGGGCGTTGTCTCTTTCAAGACCGTGTTGGCGAACAAGTTGCCGCATCGCATGTGCAGATAATCGACGATCCAACCAACCTGAAAATGATGGGCGCATCACCCCATGACTCAGAGGGTGTTGCATGCAGATCAAATCAGCTTGTAAAAGATGGGGTTCTCCAAGGATTTCTTCACAATACGTATACGGCACGGAGGGCGGGTTCGAAGACGACTGCTTCTGCGGTGCGTGGGGGCTTTAAGACGACGACGGGCGTCGGGATCAAGGCGCTGTCTTTCGAGCCTGGCAACAAGAATCCTGAACAGATCATTGAGATGTCGCAGGAAGCGTTCTACGTGCAGTCGGTTAGCGGTATCCACTCGGGAACCAATCCGATCAGCGGCGATTTCTCTGTAGGCGCCACCGGAGTCCTAGTGCGCGGCGGCGAGTTTGCAGACCCGGTGAGAGAAGTCACGATCGCGTCGACCTTGCCACGGATGCTCACCGACATCGTCGAGGTTGGCTCTGACATCACCTATCTTCCTGGCAGCACTGCGGGGCTGACGCTCCTAATTTCTGACATGACACTGAGCGGAACCTGAGGACAAGATGGCACCGAGATTGATTGAATCGCCGACACGGATCGAAGCTGCTGGTAACAAACCCAAGTTGATCGACGAGGTTGTCGGTCGTGTAAACACAGGCACGGGCGACCTGAGCATCGCTCATATGCACTCTCCGGCAGGTTGGGTCGAGCCCGGGCAAACGCCCGACTTCGACGAGTACACCTATGTCCTGCAAGGGTTCGTTCGAGTCGAAAGTGCTGAAGGCTCGATAGACGTTCACGCAGGGCAAGCGATACACACACCCAAAGGAGAGTGGATTCGCTTCTCCACGCCAGAGGGCGCTGACTACGTCGCAGTATGTATTCCCGCGTTTAGCCCAGACTCAGTTCATCGCGACGAAGACTGAGGGTCTCGCACCATCAAATCGTGTTAGTTGCGATGAGTAGCAAAGTCACGCCAGCAGCTAGTAGCCGGTACGTCGCGAATATCGCTAGGCCACGTGATTCGATGTATCTCACCATCCATTTCACAGCGAAAACTGCCGATCCGAACGCGACCAATAGGCCGAGCACAGGTGTAGCAATCCCGAACGTGCTCACTAGTTCACTACCGTTGCTAGCGCCGTCGTAGATGGTTGCCGCGCTGAGTGTGAGTAGACCGAGAATGAACGAAAACTCGATCGCCGCGCTCAAAGACAAGCCAACGGCTAGCGCCGCGATGATTGTGACGAGACTCCTACTAGTGCCCGGCCATAAAGCGAGCACTTGTGCGACTCCGATAATCGCTGCCTGACGGCAGCTGATCGAGTCGAGCGATCGCGAAGCGCTCGTGCCTAATCGCGGGACGAGTATCCAAATTGCGAGAGCGCCGAGAATCCATGCGCCCACGATTGGTCCAGCAGCAAGGAGTTGATCCTTGATCAGGTCCCCGAATATCGCTCCCGTGAGCGCCGCTGGAAGGAAGGCAACTGTCAGAGCGACGAAGACGCGCCGACCTGTGGCCGAACGACCGAGAACGCCGCGCACAATCTCGATAATCCTTCTGCGGTAGAGCACGAGCACAGCGAATATTGCGCCAGCCTGAATTGTGATCGCGTACGTGTCAGCCGAATCTTTGGTCGCAGAATCAGATCCGACATCGAGTAATCGTTCGGTTACATGCAAGTGGCCTGTAGAACTGATCGGAAGATACTCGGTTACGCCTTCGACGAGACCGAGCACAACCGCCTTCCAAGCTGGCAGCGCGGTATCTGCGGCTTGATTTGCGACTGCTCGTCGTTGTCCTGCTAGTTGTGCGCTAGCAACTGGAGCGATCAGGAATCCGCAACCGATGACAATTGCGAAGATGATCGTGATTCGGCGCAACAAACGTCCTCCGGTGGCAACAGCGCGAGCATGACAACTCCATTAGCGAGAGCGAAGGCTATTCGGGGAGCATCGTCGCGGGGTACCTCTAGAAGAACCCCTAGTTCACGGCCGTTGTCGCCGCCATCTACTCCAAGCACGAGAGCGACTTCGGAGAGGACCGCAGTAGAAGCAGGAGCTCCACCATCGAGAGTCGCGATCACTTGGACGCTTGAACCAACGGTTGGGCTGAGTCCATCTTCTGAAACAACACGAACAGCGACGTGGTCCGCAGCGATTAGCTCGGCTGTGCCTCTGCGTGAAGACTCAGCGACGTTGGAATCGAGCAGGTACGCCGACTCGACGACGGGCACCACAACCGTTTTCCCGACAGCATCGCCAATCGAATGCAACGTTGACCCGGGCGTTTGGCTCGAATGTCGTTCGACGATCGCGAAATCGCTACTTTTCAGTACTGTGCCGAGGCTCAGATCGCGGTTTGCTACAAGCACAGGCGACAGATTCCCGAGGCTTTTTGCTCGACCGTGCAGGGTCGCGAGGTCGGTAGCTATGAGTCGAGCGGTGAACAGAGCGAGAGCGATCGCGAGTACGCGAAGGCAAAGAACGCGAGGACTAGAGCCCATGAAATCTCCCAAGCGCGAAAAAGGATGTGGCAATCGGGGAGGATGCGAGGGAGTGCCGCAACACTAAGCGAATCCCAACGGCTAGTCAACGCCGCCGGGCAAGGTCAATCAGATGGCAACGATGCGATCGGGCCCGACCGCGCCGCACAGCCACATGGCTTGACGTCGTTCAGTCCCGGGATTAGCTCTGTAAGGAGCGACCGCACATGATCGATGTTGGCTTTGAAGAAATCGAAGACTTGTGTCGCAGTGACCGGTGTGATGTCAGGGTCGTCTTCAACTCCGCTATCGAAGTCGGTGACGAGGGCGAGTCCGCAATAACACATGCCGAGTTCCGCTGCTAATACGGCCTCGGGCGTTTGGGTCATGTTGACGACATCCCAACCCTGAGCGCGATACCAGCGGGACTCTGCACGCGAGGAAAAACGTGGTCCATTTATTACTACTACTGTCCCTGAGTCGTGCACTGTTGTGCCGGCACTTGAGCCTGCATGAATCGCGGCTGCCCGCATTGCAGGGCAGTACGGGTCTGCAAATGACAAGTGGAAGGTATGAGAAAGACTCGTGCCCGAGCGTTCGAAGAAAGTTGCCGGCCTGCCCGCCGTGCGATCGATGATCTGATCGAGAACTACGAAGTCTCCTGGTACGTAATCCTTGCGCAAACTTCCAACGGTGCAAGGGCCGATCACTTGTCGTACGCCGAGCTGGTGCAGTGCCCAGAGGTTCGCGCGCGCCGGAACTTCGTGCGGGAGATGTTGGTGGTGGCGGCCATGGCGCGCGATGAATGCAACAGCGACCGGATTAGGTGTGCCTGTGCCGATTTCGCCCACGGTTATCGGACTGCTCGTTGGACCCCACGGCGTGTCGATGTTTAAGTCAACTGCGTCTTCGAGAAATGTATAAAACCCTGATCCGCCGATGACTCCAACGCAAGCGCGTGCTCCGACCACGGTCTAGGCGGCGCTAGATGTTTTCGAGTCCGACTTCTTGGGCGAACTTGTTGGAGTCACGGTTTTTGAGTCGGACTTGGTTTCGGTTTTCGTCTCTGACTTGGTCTCGGACTTGGTCTCGGACTTGGCCGTGCTACTTGAGTCAGAAGCACTTGACGTGGTCGTGCTCGCCGCAGTCTTTTCGCTGCGCATCTTCGACACAGATCGCGCCGAGTCGCCAGAATCGTTCTTGTAGAAGCCAGAGCCCTTCAGCACGATCCCTGCTGCGGACATCACCTTGTTGACCTTGCCGCCGCAACCAGGGTGCTTCTTCAGTGGCTCATCAGCGAATGTCTGATAAACCTCGAACTGGTCGCTGCACTTGGTGCAACGGTAGTCATAAGTGGGCATTTGCTACTCCCTAGAGGGACGTTCTGCGTGCGGTTGGCACTCTAAGTGTGAGAGTGCCAAGGTTACCCGAAGTGGCGATCTCGACCGGATACACGCTCAATAGTGCGTGAGTGCTGCGCGATGATGGCCCGTGCTCAAAATCCTCTTGGCTGTCCCTCTTGCTTATCTCATCGGCACGATTCCGTGTTCGGTAATAGTTGGGCGCGCCTTTGGCGCTGATGTGACAGCACAGGGATCGGGTAACCCCGGAGCGAGCAACGTGATGCGTGTCGCAGGCTGGAAGGCTGGCTTGTTAGCGATGATCGGCGACACGGCCAAGGGCACTGCACCAGCCGCAATCGGGCTAGTCGTAGAGGGCAGGTGGGCTGGTTTCGCACTCGGTATCGCGGCGGTCATCGGCCACGTTTTTCCGATCGTTCGACGTGGCGGCAAGGGGGTTGCGACCGCTGGCGGCATGCTTTTCGTGCTGTTTCCGTGGATCGCGCTTGCTGGCATAACGACTTGGATGCTCGTCGCGAAAGGGTTGCGCAAAGCGTCGATAGCTTCGCTTTTTATCGTGGTCGCGTTCCCAATCGTCGTTGGGATTATCGGTGCGCCTTGGTGGGAGACGCTCGCAATCTCAGCGTTAGCGCTCGTGCTCATATCGCGCCATTCGAGCAATATCCGTCGGCTGATTCATCGCGAGGAAGTCGATCTCGTAGCGGGTTCCCGTAGCATCGGAGACGCTCCCGCACATCACGAGAACCACGGTCACCAAGAGGACAAGAATCAATGACGAAGATCCGCAAGGCAGTAATTCCGGCAGCAGGACTTGGCACACGATTCCTGCCAGCCACCAAGAGCCTGCCAAAAGAGATCTTGCCTATCGTCGATAAGCCTGCAATTCAGTACGTCGTAGAAGAAGCCGTCGCAGCCGGGCTCACAGACATTCTCATCATTACGGGACGAAACAAGCGCGCAATCGAAGACCACTTCGATCGCAACTTCGAACTCGAGTACTACTTGCGCCGAGACGGCAAGGACGACATGCTAAAAGAAGTCGAAGCGAGTAGCGAACTAGCCGACATTCACTACGTGCGCCAACGCGATCCACTCGGCCTTGGGCATGCAGTATCGGTGGCTCGCGAACATGTCGGCAACGAGTCTTTTGTCGTGTTGCTGCCAGACGACATCATGGTCGATGACGCTGCACTACTTCGATCGATGCTCGACACGCACGACCGCTACGGCCGTTCGGTGCTCGCACTGTTAGAGGTAGCGCCTGACGAAATCAGTAGCTACGGCTGCGTGGATCCGGCGCCGTCTCATGATGGTCTTGTCGAGGTGAAGGCGATCATCGAGAAGCCGGTTGCCGCAGAGGCGCCGTCGAACTTGGCTGTATTCGGTCGCTACGTATTCACCGCGGATATTTTCGAGACCCTCGACCGCGTGCAGCCCGGGCGCGGTGGCGAGATTCAGCTCCCCGACGCGATCTCGTTGCTACTAGAAGACCAGAGCGTTTATGGCCAGAAGTTTTCGAGTGGCAGGCATGACATCGGTCAGAAACTCGGTTTTCTTCGTGCCAACATCGAAGTCGCATTGGACCGCGAGGACCTCTCAGCCGATGTCGCCGAAATGCTCCGCGACATCGTTCGTTCTCGCGACCTTTAGATGGCGAGGTCGCGATGATTGACCTTGCAACTGCGCAAGCAATGGTGATGGGCTCAGTTCGAGCACTTGAGCCTGTTCGTGTGAGCGCGGCTGATGCACTTGGCCTCGTGCTCGGCGAAGCAATCGTCGCCGAAGCGAACGTGCCGCCTTTTGCGAATACGGCAATGGATGGCTATGCGGTTCGCGCTGTTGACACGGCCGACGCACCGGTCGAATTACTTGTTGTCGCGGAGCTACCAGCGGGTAAGGCCCCTACGGTTCGGGTTGGAGAGGGAGAGGCGATTCGAATCATGACCGGCGCCCCGATGCCCGAAGGCGCCGACGCAGTGGTGATGGTCGAGCGAACCGAACGGGTCGGGGATAGGCATGTCCGAATCGGTAACGCTGCCAAACAAGGTGACCACGTCCGACGCTCAGGAGGCGATGTCGAAGCAGGCCAGACCGTGTTCGTAGCTGGCGAGCTTCTAACTCCGGCGCACATCGGAGTGCTCGCGAGCCTCGACGTACACGAGGTGCTTGCGTATCGCCGCCCTTTGGTTGGCGTCCTCTCAACCGGTGATGAACTCGTCCAAAGTGGTTCGCTGCGCATGGGCCAGATCCGCGACTCGAATCGCCCGATGCTGACAGCGATGTTAAGAGAAGCAGGCTGTGAACCGCTAGATCTTGGCCATGCCCGAGACGACGAACAGGTCATCACAGAGCGCATCGCCCATGGGCTGAATACCTGCGATGCACTCGTAACAAGCGGCGCTGTTTCGGTTGGCGACTATGACTTCGTGAAGATCGCGATCGAGAAGCTCGCAGCTGAGCGAGGCGGTACGTATTCGTGGTCGCAGGTTGCGATTAAGCCAGCTAAACCACTCGCGTTCGGGAGCATCGGTGGGACTCCGATATTTGGGTTGCCTGGCAATCCCGTGTCGTCGAGCGTGAGCTTTGAACTTTTCGCGCGGCCAGCGTTGCGTGTCTTGAGCGGCGCCCGCGAACCGTCTCGTCCCGTAGTCGAAGCGATAGCTACAGAGACGTTTGCGAGAAGGCCGGATGGCAAAATCCATTTCGACCGTGTGCATGTGACGATCGACTCGAGTGGCCGATTCCGAGCTCAACGGTCTGGTGCGCAGGCAAGCAATGTGCTTTCTGGTATGGCGAAGGCAAATGGGCTTGCGATCCTCGAAGATGGCGATGGAGTGGGCGAGGGAGAATCGCTTAAGGTGATGTTGCTGTAGACATCGCCGTGTCGCAGACGTGGGAACCGGGGTCGGGTTCGCTCTAGCTATCCGTCAGCGCAGCGACCAACTTCGGCCGACGGGTTACTGCTTCCCCGGGTGCTAGCCGTCGTTCTGACGGTGAACATCCACGTCAATGCCTCCCAGGCCAATCACCCTGTTGTGCGGTGACTGTTGATTCCGCCCGCCCGGGCGGTTGTGTACGTAATTTGTAACACCCCGAGACAGACATGTATAGGGCTAATTGGACTATCTGTAGCTATTTCGCTGCAATGTGAAATGTGTAACACAGGCCCGATGACCTATTGCGGAGAGTGGCAATTTGGACGAGAGTTAACACTGTCAGTGGGCGCTCAATGTAGAGCGAACCTGTGAGCGGACGTCGGTTACCCCCTTTTCCGACGTCCGCCATTTCTTTTCTAGGGCCAGTTCCGAGTAGAGACGAGCCTTGCAACCAAACTTGGCCCGCATCTCTAGGCTTATGAGATGGCACGGACACCCATCCCGCTAATAGATCCATACGCGCGACTGGTCAAGGATCTACGCATTTCCATCACGGACCGGTGCAACTTCCGTTGCACTTACTGCATGCCAGAAGAAGGCATGAAATGGATCGGCAGAGAAGAACTTCTCAGTTACGAAGAACTCGCTCGCATCGCGTCGGTGTGCGTTGAGCGTTACGCATTCGATGCAATTCGGATTACGGGCGGCGAGCCTCTAGTTCGCGCCCACGTCGTTCGCCTTATCGAGATGCTCGCTGTCCTCGGGGTCGACCTCGCTATGACAACTAACGGCGTGAAACTTCCAGAGGTCGCCCACGACTTGGCGCGCGCTGGGCTTTCACGCGTAAACATCTCACTCGATTCATTGCGCCGTGAGACATTCCTTGCGCTAACACGCCGAGACGAACTCGATCGCGTGCTTGCTGGCATAGACGCTGCGATCGAAGCCGGTCTCAAACCAGTGAAAATCAACGCAGTCGTGATGCGATCGATCAACGACGACGAGATTGTCGATCTCGCACGTTTTGCTCGCGACAAGGGAGTGGGTATGCGTTTCATCGAGTTCATGCCGCTCGATGCAGATTCGATGTGGAGCCACGACAAGGTCGTGCCAGCCCGTGAAATCCTCGACCGAATCAACGACGTTTTCCCACTCAAAACCGTGGCGATTCCCGGGAGTGGTCACACCCAGCCAGCCGAACGATTTGAGTACGCCGACGGCAACGGCGATGTTGGTGTGATCGCGAGTGTTACAGAACCATTTTGCGATAACTGCGACAGGGTCCGGATCACAGCTGAGGGCAAGTTTCGGACGTGCCTGTTCGCGCTGAACGAGTTTGACCTCAGAGCCGAGTTGAGGACAGGAGCGGGGCTCGATGCTCCCGACCTCGACGACCGCCTCGCCACTGTGATCGTTAGCGCTGTTGGCACGAAGTGGGCCGGACACCGCATCGGCCAGGTCAATTTCATTCGCCCCGACCGTTCGATGAGCCAGATCGGCGGTTGAGCGCCCCCTAGCGGAAATCGTCGGCCCGAACCTAGACTCAAGCGATGCCTCCGTCTCAGTTCACCCATCTAGATCCACTTGGCCGGGCCCGGATGGTCGATGTCAGTTCGAAGGACGCCTCGCACCGCAAAGCCGTTGCCCGCTGTCGGGTACACATGTCGGTCGACACGAGCTCAGCGATCGCATCAGGCGCTGTCCAAAAGGGCGACGTTTTAGCGGTGGCACGGGTAGCTGGCATACAGGCAGCGAAGCAGACCGCCAACTTGTTGCCGCTGTGTCACCCGCTGCTAGTTGGTTCGGTGTATGTCAACTTCAGCATCGAAGACACTTTCGTTGAGATCGAAGCGAGCGTCGACTGTATCGACCGTACAGGCGTAGAGATGGAAGCCCTTACAGCGTGCTCAATTGCTGCCCTCACGATCTACGACATGTGTAAGTCGATCGACAGGGCAATGATCATCGGAGAACTTGCGTTGTGGGAGAAGTCGGGTGGTCGTACAGGGACCTGGCATCGCGATAATTCGAGCGAAGGCGACCCGCTCGCAAGCTTCGATCGCTAAGCGTCCCTCAGCAGACCAAAAGCTGTCTGTCCTTGAGGCAAAACCCCAGGTCAGCGACGCTGAGTTTGCATCTAGCCGGTACCGCACTCTAAACAGGGTGGGAATTGTCAGAGGGTCCACCACTTGGACGCGACTCTCAGTTATTGTCCCCGAACATAAGGCGGTAGAAGGGTTTTGGCAACGGTGGCACTCGTCGTATTAGCAGTGTTCTGGATCGTGGTCTTGGTGCCACCGCTCCTTCGAGCACGTGCAGAACACGTCAGCCGAGACTCCATACGCGATTTTTCTTTCCGGATCGGCGCGCTTGGCACAGCTAACACCCCTCGCCGATCCCACGGCATGCAATCCCTCAGGATGTCCGCTAGCAACACCCACACGGCCAATCTTCGCCCTGTGAGCCTCCCCGCCGAGGCCTACCGACCATCGATGGCCGCATCGAGTCGCTCTGAGTTACGTCGCCGCCAAGTCGTCTCGGTTCTCGGGATCAGCGCAGTTGTAAACCTCATGCTCGCGGTGAGTGGGACTCAAGCGGCTTGGCTTATGTTTGGTGTTTCTACGGTCTTGCTTTTGGGCTTCGTTGGATTGATCGCACATTTTCGACCGACGTCATCTGCGCGGGTGGCGATCGACCGAATCGCTTCGGTTCGATACCTGCCAAGCCCGCAATCCGAAATTCGCGAAGAACAGCCCGCGTACCGCCGAACAGCTAACTACTAAGCACTCCTGTGGACCGCGCCGCTGAGGTTTCGGCACTCGGCAAGGTCGCTCTAAAGCGATTCGAAGAAAAGCACCGTGCGCGCGAGGTAACGATCCGCGCAGCCCGACTCGCGATCCAATGTTGTGCAGCCTCGATTCGCGCTACGCATCGTGGCGAATGGGAATCCGCTACTCAGCTTGCAGCCGAAGCGCAAGGCCATCTCAACTCTGCCGATGAAGCGACCGCGGGATTTCCTGAGGTGCGGTCGAATGGTCCGTTACAAGACGCCAAGAAAGAGTTGGCCGAAGCGTGCATCACGCTTGCACTCGTTCGCGATGAACCGCTACCGACTCCAGATGATCTCGGGGTTGAATCTGCGGCATATCTCAACGGAATGGCCGAAGCAGCGAGCGAACTCCGTCGCGAAATTCTTGACTTGCTGCGCGGCGGCAACTTGCATCGCGCCGAATCACTGATGGCTGCGATGGACGACATCTATTCGGTGTTGGTGACCGTCGATTATCCAGATGCCGTAACCGCTGGGCTGCGCAGGACCACCGATGCACTTCGGGCTGTTCTAGAAAGAACGCGGGGCGATCTAACGACAACGATTGTTGCAGCGAGACTGCAAGCGTCGATAGATGCAGAACGCGCCGACCGCAACATCTGAAGGTCGCCACGTGCACCGACCGCGAGCCGAGGACTTGAAAATGCCTTCTGGTATCGTGCGCTTCTGGTTTTGGGGGTGTAGCTCAGCTGGTAGAGCGCTACGTTCGCATCGTAGAAGTCGTCGGTTCGAGTCCGGTCACCTCCACCAAAGTTGTCGCCCGGTTACACGTCCGGTGTGTTTTTTTCAGCCGACGAAGTAGAGCAGCCCTCCGAAGATGCCAGAGATCAGAACGACGCGAGCAATGCTGAGTTTGTAACGGTAGAGCAGGATCGTAGAAGCGATGGCGATCACCACGGCCCGCCTAGGAAAACCACAGAAAACAGGGAACATACGTCACCCATGTGACGACGAACGTGGCTTGTTTGAACAGCGTGCTGTTCGTCCCTTGCCAGAGGGCGAAACCAACGATTGGGAATGCCCATAAGAACGCGCCAAATAGCAGGACGTTTGCGGGCCGACGAACCGATCGTGAGGCACCGTGTAACTCGTCGTCGGCAATGAGTGGCGGCGACAACTCCGCGGCCTCGGCGTGGCTGATCGTTTTCGGTTCGAATGCATTAGGGCGGATCGTCCCCCCGATGAGCCCTGTGAGTAACGCTGCTGCGACGACGTTCGGGAACGACTCGCGCAGTGGCTCAAGCAGTTCAGCTAGAGGCTGAAATGGTGTGGGTCCGGCCGCTGCCGGGGCCGGTCGACCGCTACAGGGACCTGTTGCGCCGCGACGCGGCCTGACTGCTCAAGGTTTTTCCGAGATCCCGTTAGTCGGTGGTTTCGAGCGCTAGTTCTCGGTCGTTGAGTGGTTGCACTGGTCGGTTGTTTGGTTCTGCTTTACCGTCGGTGATCGCTGTCTACGGAACCATGAAGTTCACGCCTTCGGCCCGCGACGCCGCGAGCCTCGCATCAGTGGTGATTAGCGGAGCGCGGAGGTGACGGGCCACGACGACGTACAACGCGTCGGCGATCGTGATGTTGTCGCGCAAAGTCCATGCCTCCGAAAGCAGCGGTCGTAGCTGCACACGTAGAAGAGGCATCGTGAGGTTGCGAGACACGGCGACGGACGCTCGCTCTGGCGTGATCTGATTTGCTATCCGAAGGCGGGGGGTATACTGGCAGTCTGCATGTTATAATGTGACATACTATCGACCTTGAAATCGAGAGTCTGAACATTTCACTTAGACCACGAATGGAGAGACCCGATGCGCCGTCACAAGAAAATGCTGATTTCGTTGGTGATATTGCTGATGTTGGGTGGAGTAGCGCTCTGGCGCGTAGCAGGCGATGGTGGCAAGTTGGCTGGGACCGCCACAACTCCTTGCAACAATGATACGGAGCTGTGCGCACCTGCGATGATCCCCGACGCGTCGGGCGCAGCCCACTGGACGAATACGTCTGCAATAAAGTTTGAGAACAGGAGTGGCTCTTATGGGAATCAGATCAACTGGCGTTCGTCGCACGGTGCGTACACGGGATCATGGTTCTTTTTCCACCTCGACTCTGGCAAGAACAAAACGCTGTCGTTTCCATGTCAAATGGACCACATATGGGCTGACAATAAGGGTCCGGCCGCAAATGTTTACACGAGTGTCGCTCCGGCGCCGGAACGTCCCGTTTACAAGGCCTTCAAGGCCAATTGGTTTCTGAATAAGGATGATGTCAACACGTCGGCAGCGAATCAGTACCTCGACCTGCTATATATGAATGCGCGTGTCCTGAAAGTGACAAACAAGAGTGACAAGGTCACTGCATTCCTTAACTGGCGTTGGCAGATGTCTGATTTGCCGAACTATCGCGCATCCGACCCTATGTACGGACAAGACTGGTGGTATGACTCGAACGAGGTCGCGTTCAGCGACAAGAACCAGATTGACCTAGGGCCGGGCAAGACGATGCAGATCGTGCTTCCTTGCTCCGCCAACATTTGGATCGCTAACAGCGCTGTTGACCGGAAGGCACTTGAGGGCCAACGCTGCAACGAGTTCGGTGATAATAACGGCACGGGGCTCTGTCATGACCTACCAAATTTGTGGGTTACAAGAGTCGCATAGTCGCTTCAAGAAATTCGGCGTGACTGTTTCGCGCTAGTCCGTGATGTCCAGAGCTAGCTCTCGGTCGTTGAGCGATTGCACCGGCCGGTTGTTTGGTTCTGCTAGTCCGTCGGTGATCGCTGCTATCTGAGCTGCGCTCATCGTTATCGGTGTGGCGAGCACGGTCCACTCGACGCCTTCGCTACACGGCGGCGTTGTGAGCGAACCGTCGTAACGGAATGCCGAGTGAGCGCCTGGGAGCATCGCGTTCGGGTCGACGTTTGACTCAAGCGATGTTGGCTCGCTGCTAGCGGGAAGGCCCGCAATGAGAGAGTCGAATGCAGGGTTGTCTTGCGCACCTTCATCGACGAGGAACCCGATTACCGCAAGATTCCCGTCAGAGGTCTTGTGCACGAGGTGGCCCTCGAGCGGAAAGACCTTGCCGTCAACAGTGTGTTCACTCGGTCCGTGGAAGTGGTATTGAACTAGTTCGTAGCTCGTGCCGTCGAGGACGATGCCGCCGGCACCGCTTACATCCACCTGGATCGTGTGACCGTTGTTGACGACTGTGCCTGATGCTGGTGTGTACTTAATCGTGGCGTTAGGGAGGTCTGCTGGTTCTTCGCCTGCCAGGTCGATGGGCGACTGGTGCGTCCCAGATTCACAAGTTGCGAACTCTTCAGAGAGTTCGCCCCACTCTTCGGCCTCTGCGTAGGTCCAATGCGGTGTTTCGCCATGTGCGGCGGTCTCGTGAGTAGTTGGCGGCGCAGAGGTGCTGTTATTCGCGTCGATCTTCGTGCCATCATCGGCGCAAGCCGAAAGCATATAAACGAATACACAGCCCAAGTACCCGGCTTTGCGCCCGACCGAAAACATATTGCCTCCAGTAAATATTTTGTCAGTTTTGCTGACAGCAAATTGACACAGTAGCCACTTACGCCGACCCATGTCAATTGCTTCGTCCGCCAAATGGACTTCGTAGTTCGACGTTCGAAGGGTGCGCGGAGTTGCCATTGCTGTATCTCTGAGCACCTCTATTGCGATGATCGAATCTCGGCGCATAGTGACTGTTGTGTTCACAGTCGCGGATCTTGATCGTTCTATGCAGCTTTACTCAGAAGCATTCGGACTTGTGTTCCGCTTGAGCGACCATGATGGCGACAACCCGTGGGCTAGTGGCAGACATGCAGCGATTTCGTGGACCGGGAGCGAGTTGATGGACTTCGCCCTGTACGCGAGCAAGGACGGCACCACCACGAGCGGTGCGCAAATCGCATTCCGAGTCGAGGACACCGAGTCGGCTCACACAACGGCAGTGGCTGCCGGAGCCGAGGTCCTGCACGATCCGATCGCGCAACCGTGGGGCCGGTCGTCTCGCTATAAAGACCTTGACGGCAATGTCATTGAGTTGACTCAGCCTGGCTGATAGGCCGGATCGAATGCGCAGTGTTGCGAAGGGTAGTTCGGGACGTTTGGCCCTTCAGCCTTGTGGCCTTTTGGCTCCGCCAATAGGCACGATGACACTCGCAACTGCTTCCGTGAGCGCAGAGAGTGAGAAGTGTCACTTGATTCTCTAGCAATGGAGGGGTCCCATGCGTCGCTCAACACTTGACAAGTTCTTTGCTGTGGGTGGGCTCGTGCTCGCTGTGCTCTTGTTTGTGCTTGGCACTGTCCTGACGTCAAACGCGAACTTCGCGAGCGACTACGTGCACGACCAACTGTCTGCTCAGAAGATCTCATTCACACCAGCTGCAAACCTCTCAGATGAAGAGAAGAAAAGGAGTTGCCTTGCTGACAACGCTGGCAGTGCGTTGACGACAGGCAAGCAAGCGGAGTGTTATGCCAACGAGTACATCGGGCTGCACCTCAAGGCAGTGAACGATGGACAGACCTACTCGCAAACTTCAGGCGCGGCGCGCGCAGCGCGTGCCGAGGCGATCGCAGCAGCTGAAGACGGCACTCCTGACGAGGCTCTAGAAGCAACGGCCGCAACACTTGAAGGCAAGGTGCAATCGTTGTTCCGAGGCGAATCACTGCGAGGCCTACTCCTGACTTCATACGGGTTCAGTGAATTCGGACGCAAGGCCGACCAAGCAGCCATCGTGTGTTTCCTCGTGGCGTTCGTGTTGCTGCTCGCATCGATAGCTGGTGCAGTGCACGCAATCAAGAGTCCACGCAACGCGATTGTTGAGTAGTCGCAACGTATCGGGCGCCTCAAGTCTCTCGCTCTGGTGAATCCGACTTGAGGCGCCACGGCTACCGTCAACGACCATGGGTCCCCGATTTCGTCGCTTCGGGTCACGATCGGTAGAACTAGTCACTTCCTGTGATCCTTCTCAATGCCTAATTGCGGCGACCTTCGTCGTGATCCTGGCTCGAATCGCGACAGTCATTCTTGGTGACTATGTGGCTAATGGGGATATCGCTGTTATCGAACTCCGCGTTCGTGACGTGTTTTCGCCTGGCGTTCAACTCGGGGCTTTTTCTCGATTTGGGTGGTCGCATCCTGGACCTCTGCTCTATTGGGTGTTCGCTCCGTTCTATGAACTTTTCGGAGAGCGATCGGTCGCGTTGCAAGTTGTTGCTGGTCTGATCGCGATTGGAAGTGTTGTTGGTATCGCTTCGACGGTCAAGAAAGTTCTAGGAAGCGCACTCGTCGTTGCCGTGATCCCGCTTGTGCTGTTGGTGGCATCGCTCGGCGGCGAATTCTGGGTGAGCCCATGGAATCCAGATGTTCCGCTCTTGCCGTTCGCATGGCTTGTCGCCTTGTTGTGGGCGTTGGCTAGTGGCACTCGACAACCACTCTGGCTGATTGTGTTCCTAGCGAGTTTCATTGTCCAAGCCCATGTCGGATTCGTATTGCCGGTATTCACAATGCTGATCGCTGGGGTCGGATTCCAGCTGCTTGTGCGTGATCCGTCTGATTCGAAGCAGCGGTTCTCTCGCACAGATTTTCTATTGGCATTCACAGTCGGGCTTATTGCGTGGTTGCCTCCGCTAGTCGAACATTTTCGCGAAGGATCAGAAGGCAATATTTCGAAGATGTTCGAGTTCTTCACCGGTCGCCACAATCCCCGCGGGACGGCGTTCGGGCTGCGCATGATGAGCAACGAATTCGGAATAGCAGGGTCATGGTGGCGGGGAATCGGCGAGTCGCACGCCTTCACTGGAGATGTCGTCCGCGCGCACACCTACGCCGCCCCAGTAGTTCTAATCGGTCTCGTTGGCGTCGCAGTCGTAGCGATTCGAGAGGGCGACCGTGTTGTACAAGCCGGAGTTGCGCTGGCCAGTTCCCTGACATTCGCCGCCGTCATCGCGGTTGGATCTATCGAGGGGTACCTCTACAACTATTTGGTCCGCTGGGTAGCGGTAGTCGGCTGGTGGACAGTGACGATCATCGTCGTGGGCGCAGCGCGATGGATTGATCGCAATTTCGAGCTTCGCGAAATCGAGGGGATACCCCGAAACATTCAACGACTCTCGAAGAGCGTTGCGGCGTTAGTTGTCTGCGCCGTTGTACTCGGCCCAGCAGTAGTGCGCGGAATCAGTAATCCGGTAAACGCCGATACCTTCGATCGTTTTGTTCCGAGAATCGCAGAGAGCCTGATCGAATATGACGGGTCGGTCTTACCGAGAGTGATTATCGGTCAAGGGAGCCTCGAAGCCGAACTCGTTTCGAAGGGCTTGCTACTCGAACTTGAGAAGCGTGGCATGAACGTATTCGCGATCCCTGATGAGGGCTACATAGTTGGAGATCACCGAACGTACGCGGACGGTGATGGCTATGAATTAGTAATCAACGTCGCAACCGATACCGCGAGCATCCACCCCGCAGAAGGCGCGGAGGTGGTTGTACGGCTTGACGAGCTCAAGCCAGCCGAACGGGTGAAGTGCGACGTGTGGACTGCACTCGTAACGCAACTGCTTGTAGGTGGCAAGTCTGTTGATGAAGCGACACTTGGTCAAAAACCTAAATGCGGCAAGCTGATCATTGTCAGTCGGCGGGACCCGGTGCACTGATCAACAACGCGCTATTGGCCATGGGCCATCTCGCTGATACTTTCAAGCAAACAAATCGTCGACGAAGGGGAATCCAATGGATATCGCGTCATTGAAGGAAGCAATTGCAACAACTCGGCGAGTCCTTGCGGCTACCAGCAAAGACCAACTAGACCTCGCAACTCCATGCGCGTCTTGGAAAGTGAGTGACCTCATCGATCACATTGTCGGCGGCCACTATTTCTTTGCTGCTGGAGTCAACGGTACGCCTCCGACCGACGGCGGTGGCGGGTTCGCTGGCGGCGACTTTCTCTCGGCATTCGACGAGGCGAGTGCGGTATCAGTCGCGGCATTTAGTGGCGAAGGCGTGATGGAAAAAATCCTTACGTTGCCGTTCGGTCAGTTCCCTGGCAGTGCCTTCATAAGTCTTGCGACTACAGATGTCCTCACGCACGGTTGGGATCTCGCGCGTGCCACTGGTCAGTCAACCGATCTTGCGCCTGAACTCTCGGAAAAGATGCACGCCGTTGCCAAGATGGCGATACAAGACGCGTTCCGCGGACCCGAAGGTGCGCCATTCGGTGTCGAGCAGGTAGCCCCAGCGGGCTCTAGCAACGCCGATCGGCTAGCAGCGTTGCTCGGGCGCGTCGTCTAAATACTCAAAAAACTCAACGTAGAGTCGTTTCGCGGGCGTATCCGTGTGTGAGGATGCACGCCTGTGAAACAGCTTCAGGCACGACAGGAACACCAGTTCTTCGCATCGCTGTATCGCGCCGCGCCAGCTCTCGCCGTTACTTGGTGGGCAATGTTGATTGTGCGCTCAGTGCTGCCGGCCCTGTTAGCCGTTGCGACCGGCTCGCTGATCGGAGCGCTCGACAATGGCGAGCCGATCACGGGATCACTCGTTTTCGTTGGCATCACGTTCATCGTCTTTTCGATGATCGTGCCGTTGCACCAAGTCGTAGGACTCAACTTAGGTAGCCGCTTGTCGGCGTGGTTGAGCGATCGTCTCATGGTCGCAACCACAGCCCCACCGGGCATGGGCCATCTCGAACGCCCAGAACTTACGCACGATCTGACGATGGCGAGGGACTTTGACCTGGGCATCATGGGTCCGCCGCTACATATCTCGATGGACTTCATCGCTAGCGGGTTAGGTCGCCTGTTCGGTGGGCTAGTGGCAGCCGCAATCCTGTTCAACTACTCATGGTGGGCGCCGCTAGTTCTTGCAGGCGGGTGGCTGAGCACGCATTGGATGTTGCGCGAAAGTGCCGTCTGGCGTGACCGCAATACAGACGAAGTTCGCTCGGCTCAGCGGCACGCCGAATATGCGTATCGGTTGGCAGTCGACGCTCCGGCAGCAAAGGAGATCCGTCTGTTCGGCCTGGCGCCGTGGGTCATCGATCGCTTCGTCACTGTACGCACGACCTTGTTCGACCTACAACGCAACGCGACGCGGTTGCGTGAACGGTCTGTTGCCGGTGCGCTAGTAGTCGTGCTAGCTGCGAACGTCGCTGTTTTTTGGTCACTTGGCAACGACGCAGCAAATGGGCAGTTGAGTCTCGCTGCTGTAATCGTCTACATGAGCGTTGCCGCGGGCACGTTCACGATCGCATTCGGCGGATGGAGTTGGGCGTTAGACGGCGCCGCTGCCCCCGTCGCTGCTGTACTCCGGTTGGAATCATCGATGGCCGAAGCTGGAGCGTTATCTGGCACAGCGAGCGCGACAGCCGTCATTCGCAGACCTGACTCTGTTGCAAGAGAAATTCGATTCCACGATCTGAGCTTCGGGTACGAGTCGAGTAGCCGACCAGTTCTCGAAAATTTTGATCTCACGATTCCTGCCGGAACCTCGCTAGCAATCGTCGGCCAGAACGGTGCCGGCAAGACAACCCTTGCCAAGTTGCTGTGTCGTCTATACGACCCGCAGCACGGCTCGGTAGAGGTCGACGGCGTAGATCTACGTGACCTCGACGTCGCCCTGTGGCGCTCGACCGTCACAGCGGTATTCCAAGATTTTGTTCGCTACGAACTCTCACTTCGCGACAATGTCGCGCCTTCGGGCGCTCCCGACGAAGAGATTCTCGCTGCTTTACTCGAAGCCGGAGCAGATCAACTCGCCGATCTCGACACAGTTCTAGCCAAGGGGTATTTCGGCGGGATCGATCTGTCTGGCGGACAATGGCAGCGAATAGCGCTTGCTAGAGCTTTATGCGCTGTGCGTCTCGGCGCTGGTGTGGTGCTGCTCGATGAGCCGACCGCGCAACTCGATGTGCGCGGCGAGTCCGAAATCTTTGAACGTATTCTGGGTGCCACGCGCGGTTGCACAACCATTTTGATCTCACATCGGTTCTCTACCGTTCGGCTTGCCGACCGCATTTGCGTACTCGAACACGGCAAGGTCGTCGAACTCGGAACGCACGACGAACTAATAGCTGCTAGCGGTCGATACCGCACGATGTTCGATCTCCAGGCGAGTCGCTTCATCGAACTAGACGAAGAAGGCGACGAGGTGGTCTATGAAAAGCTCTGAGCCAGACCGCGATCTCCCACCAGCGCTTAATTCGCTTTGGCGCACAGTCAAACTCGGATATTCGGCTGAGCCAAAAATGTTGCTGTTGTCGTTTGCGATGACATTGTTGAGCGCTCTCCCGGATGCGCTCATCGCGCTGTGGCTAGCGCTGCTTGCGCACGGAATGCTCGAAACTGACCGGACACTTATTTTCGTCGCCGCCATCGGACTTGGCATCAGCGCAACAATGACTTGGTTTCTCACGATCGTCTTCGACCGCGTTCAGAGAAGGTTTCGTGACAAGGTCGCAGTCGCACTCGAGTCGCACGTTGCGAGGCTTCAGGCGACCGTCGCAACAGTCGAACACCATGAGCGCCCGGATTACCTCGATCGCCTCGCAATGTTGCGCGATCAGGTCTTCGCGCTCGACCATCTCTTTATGTCGTTGTTCGCTACGGCTGGTTGGATTATTCGGCTTGTGATCACGCTCGTTTTGTTGGGGTCAATTCACCCCGCGCTGATCCTGCTTGGTTTGTTCGCGATCCCGACGGTGATCACCTCGACGTGGCGACCAGGTGTAGAACGCAGAGTGGAAGAGCGCGCGGCAACTAAGAATCGGCTTGCTCGTCATCTGTTTATAGTCGGAACTACTGCGCCTCCCGGCAAAGAAATTCGCGTAAGCGGCAATGCTCAGTTGTTGGTCGAGCAAAGACGCGCCGCGTGGGATGCTTGGTATGGCCCAGTAGCTACGGCTCGATGGATGAGCGCGCTATGGCACTGCCTTGCGTGGTTGTGTTTCAGCGGCGGTTACGTCGGCGCTGTTGTATTCGTCGCCGACGGCCTTGACGGCGGAACTATCGCAATAATCCTTGTGCTCACAGCAGGTAGTCGCCTCAGCAACTATGTCGGCGCCGCTGTCGGCGAACTTGGTTTCCTTCGAGGTATCTGGCTCGATTCATCGCGGCGCCTTACATGGCTTGAGGATTACGCGAACCGTCTCGATGAAAACGCGGATCTCGACTCGCCACTGCGCCTTACCGACGGCATTCGATTCGAGAACATCACGTTTTCGTACCCTGGAGCCAATCGTGTCGTCCTCGACGACGTGAACCTGTTCTTGCCTGCAGGGGCAGTGATCGCAGTAGTCGGTGAAAACGGTGCAGGTAAGAGCACGCTCGTCAAACTTCTTGCACGCCTATATTCGCCCGACTCGGGCCGCATCCTCGCAGATGCAACAGACATTGCAAAGGTGCCGAACTCTGATTGGCGTTCCCGGCTTGCAGGTGCTTTCCAAGACTTCTACAGATTCGAGTTCAACGCCAAGACAACTGTGGGGTTGGGCGACGAGCCGCGCATCGGGGACACTGACGCCATTCGCGTGGCGATTGATCGTGCAGGCGCCAACGACGTCATCGGGCATCTCCCGGATGGCCTAGACACCCAGTTGGGGCCGACATGGGACGGGGGTGTCGAAGTGAGCTTCGGCCAGTGGCAGAAGTTCGCGCTGGCGCGTGGGTTTATGCGCGACGATCCGCTCGTTCTGATTCTCGACGAACCAACTGCGGCTCTCGATGCCGAAACGGAACACTCGCTGTTCGAGCGCTTCGCAGCAGCGTCGCGCGCTTCGACAGAGACAAACGGCCGGATCACGGTGCTTGTTTCGCACAGATTCTCGACTGTCAGAATGGCAGACCTGATCGTTGTGCTCGACGGCTCACGCGTTGCCGAAGTCGGGTCGCACGAGGAGCTAATGGCTAACGGCGGGCAGTACGCAGAGCTTTACGCGATCCAGGCTGCCGCGTACCGCTAAATCTCCGTCATCGAACGAGTTGGGTGACAAACACGACGAGCATCCCAGCTAGACAAATGAAGTGGTCGCGGCAGATTCCACGGGCGAGACGAGTCTGGACCTCTTGTGTTTCCGTCTGCGCGCCGAGCCGAACAGAGTCGCGCACAACTCTGGCGAGCGCTAGCCCGACCGCCACGACCGTGGCGCCTATTGACAGCACATCGATAAGAAGCGTCGCATCCTCTGAAGCAGCCCGTACGATCAGCGAAACGAACAGCGTGAGCATCGCTACGGCGACGAGCCTGCCCATAGGGAATGCATCAGTCGTGACCCGTTTGTAATACCGAGCGATTGAGTCGAGAACATCGGTAGGCAGCAAGGAAGCGTTGCGATGGCGGATTACTTGCACGTCAAACATCAGGTCGAACCACAGGACAGCAATTAGGAAAGCGTTGCTCGCGCTGATTAGGCGTTCGGCAATTGTGGACATCGTCACATAGTAATAATTCCCCCTTAGGAGCGACGGAATATCCTGACGTAGTCTCCGTGTGTGATCGACGGTACAAATAGGGATCCTCGCGTGGCACACCCGGCCGTGTCCGCTTTGCAAATTGATGAATACGCGAACCCGAAAGTTTTCGATCGCGAACGGTCACAGCTTTTTCATCCAGGGACAGGGTTTTCATATCTCGACCACGATCGACTTTGGGCAGGGAGTGGGTCGCGCCGCTCAGATGGTGATCCACGCCTGTTGATCACACGCGAAAACGGCAAGGTACGAGCACTCGCCAACCTCTGCTCGCATGCGCTACGACCTTTAGTAGACGACGACATAGTGAACGAACGGACCGTAATCACGTGTCCTTACCACCAGTGGTCTTTCAGGCGCGACGGATCGTTTGTTGGTGGACCAGGATGTGAGTTCGCTGATGACGAAGCAGGCGTTGCCGAACGCCGAGCACTCGACTTGCGAGAGTTCGAAACCATCGAGTGGTGCGGCATGATTTTCGTCGCCGATGTCGACCGCGTCGCAGAGTTCGATGCCGACTTGGCGGCACTCGACTCGGCACTCAAACGTCGCGGAATCGATGCGAACATCGGTTCTGACTGGGTCTTGCACTCGAGTGAAGACGACCACTACGACGCTGACTGGAAGATCTTCTTAGAAGTCTTCGGCGACTGTTACCACGTGCCGCCATTTCACGATGGTCTTAGCGCTTTCGCCGACTGCGCCACGCTCGAGTGGGAGTTCGGTGAACATTTCCATGCACAGTTTCTGGACTTCGCACATGTCGACAGCTCATCGGCGCAATACGCCAAGTGGGCTGACGGGATCGCGAAGGATGCTGCTGGTCGCGGCGTAGAACTCGACGAACTTGCTGTGGCTTGGATCGCGATTTACCCGAATGTGATGATCGAACTCTACGCCGGCTTGCGCGTGATCTCAGTCGTGATACCAACGGGTCCGAACTCATTTATCAACCGAGCACATTTCTTTGTACGTGAAGGAACAGAAGAACATGCGCCCGGACTCACCGCGGCAATGATCGCTGCTTACGCCGAGACCGCCGTGCAAGACATTGAACTTGTAGAAACCCGTGCGCGCGGTATCGCTACGGCGCGAGCGTTCGATCTCGGCAACGCCGGATACCTAGTCCAGACAAGTGGCATTGGTCCAGAAGCTGGCGTAGCCCATTTTCATGCATGGTGGAGAAGAACTATTTCGTTACCTCGGTAATCGCGAATATGTAGGAGACGTTCATGATCGTTCAGATACTTGCCTCGGTGGCCATTGTCATAGTGGTAATCGCCACATGGCAGTCGATCAACATCATCGGCCCAACACAGATTGGTCTCGTCACCAAACACTTCTCGTTCAAGAAATTAAGAGACGACAACCCGATTGCCTTTAGTGGTGAAGCTGGGTATCAGGCAGACCTATTGATGCCCGGTGTGCGCTTCAAGCTTTGGCCGATCTTCGGTGTGAAGAAGCACCCGTGGGTGCAGATTCCGGCCGGCGAAATTGGAGTCGTAGTTGCGCAAGTCGGAAAACCACTGCCGATAGGCGCCAAGAGCGGTGTCTATGTTGCATCGTTCGGGAACTTCTCGAGTGTCCGCCCTTTCATAGAAGGCGGAGGCGAAAAGGGAGTCCAACGACCTGTGCTTCCTCCGGGAACTCTTATCCCGATTCATCCTGTCGCATTTCTAGTAATTAGCGCACGGCAGGTTTACGGCGTACCTGTGGCACCGGAGCTTGAACAACGCGCTCGGGCTACTGGTGGAGTGATGCGTCCAGAATCATTCGGCCTCGCACCAGAACACTTACGGGTAATGGTGATAGCACCAGATGGCCCGCAAGACATCGTCGGCATAGTGACTGCGCTCGAAGGCGAGCCGTTGCCTTCTGGAGACATTGCGAATCGGCTTGGCGGGTACGCAGATGTCGAACCGCTCGAGGCTGCTGGAGCTACCGACGCTGACATCATCGACGTGCTTCTCGGCAATAAAAACAACCTGCACAACAACTACCAAGATTTTCAGAGCTTCATTACCCACGGAGGCAAGATCGGACTGCAACACGACCCACTTTTGTACGGCGCTTATTTGCTGAACCCGTTCTTGATTCAGGTTGAACTTGTCCCGATGCTTGTCGTCAACCAAGGCGAGGTCGCAGTAATCAAGGCGTATGTCGGCTTACCAACGAGTGACACTTCAGGCACCGAGTTCAAGTTCGGTTCGATCGTGCGTCCCGGGCACCGCGGTATATGGCAGGAACCACTGCGTACAGGCAAGTACCCGATCAACTCGCGCTGTTATGCGGCCGAGATCGTGCCGACATCAATCCTGACATTGAACTGGTCGGAGACGGTGTCAACGGCTCATTGTCTCGACGCGAACCTGAAACCAATCGAAGGTAAGAGCCGCGAGGGTTTCGTGTTTCGAATCGAACTTCAAGTTCAGATTCACGTTCCGGACACGCGCGCTCCGAAAGTCATTTCGATGGTCGGCACAATGTTGAATCTCGTGAACGAAGTGTTGCAATCTGCGGTAGGAAACCATTTCCGCAACACACTTCAAGACCTAGAGGCTGTCCGCTTCATCGAAACTCGAATGGAAGTCCAGCAGGCTGCGCTCACGGCGATCATGCAGTACCTCGGTTTGTATGAGGTTGAGACCAAAGGTGTCTACATTCAAGATGTCGTTTTCCCGCCAGAGCTAGTCGACGTTCTCACCAAACGGGAGATAGCCAACCAAGAAAAGGCGACTTTTGCGGAGGAAGAACGCGCCCAAGTCGCTCGTGTCGAAATGGAAAAGGCGAAGGGAACGGCCGAGATGCAAGCGCAACTCGCAGCCTCTCAGGTCGGCGTTGGCATAAAACAGAACGAGGCTCTAGCGCGTGAAGCAGAGGCTCGTGGCCAGGCGAGCTATGTGGAACTGACAGGTCGTGCTGAAGCTGCAAAGATCGAAGCGATTGGTCTTGCCGAAGGCAAGGCAGTTGAAGCGCTCGGACTAGGTCGTGCCGAAGGTTTTAAGGCTCAGCGCGAAGCCATCGGCGAGATAGCGACAGCATTGGTTGCGGTCGCAAACGCAGTTGCGGAGGGCAAGATAACTATCGTGCCGGAGGTTTTGGTGACTGGTGGAGGCGGGGCTGTCGAAGGCCTAGCCGCGACCTTGATGAGAACACTCACGAACGGCGAAGGCCTGTCTAAATTGTTGCAGTCGCCCTCACCGGAGCTTGTGGCAGTTGAGGAGCAACCAGCCTGACATGAAGAGTGAGTACGCCGAGATAGTCGGCGCCGAAGCAATCGGCTTAGACCCAACCAAAGTCGATGCACTCATCGACCGTGCCCGTCAAGAAGTCGACAGTGGTTTGTTGCCGAGCTGTCAACTAGCGATCGCTCGCAACAATGAAGTTGGTGTCTTCGAGACAATCGGCGAAGTTGCACCATCGAGTCGGTATGTCATGTACTCGGCTACCAAGGCATTTGTTGCGAGTGGATTTTGGTTGTTGCTGCAAGATGGCAAGATCACGCTCGACACCAAGATCTCTGCGTTGATTCCAGAGTTCGCAACCAACGGCAAGTCTGAGATCACGCTCGAGCAGGTGATGTTGCACACGAGCGGCTTTGCTTACGCTCCGCTCGGACCGCCACTGTGGGACAGCCGCGAAGGCAGACTCGAAGCGTTCGCGAAATGGCGACTCAACGCAGAACCAGGGACCAAGTACGAGTACCACGCAACGACTGCGCATTGGGTCCTCGCCGAACTCATCGAAATTCTCGATGGGCGCGACTATCGACAGTTTCTACGTGAGGAGATCATCGACCCGCTCCAACTAGACGACGTAGAGATCGGCGTGCCCCCAGAGCATCTCGCTGAAATCAACAGGCCCGTGTTGTGTGGTGAGCCAGCATCGCCCGATGAGTTAGAGGCAGCGCTCGGCGTGCGCGATCTCGGCGTTTCTGTAATCCCCGAAGAGCAGCTCTTGTCTTTTAGCCGCGACGAAGTCTTGCAGCTTGGTGTCCCAGGTGGTGGTGGTGTGGCGACGGCGGTCGGAGTCGTACGGTTCTATCAAGCGTTACTTCATGCTGGACCATGGACGAGCGAGACCAAACAGGCGTTCACCTCCGAAGTGCGCAACAGTCTTCCTGATCTACGCGGAATCCCGGCCAACCGCAGCCTCGGCCTCGTTATCCAAGGTGGCGACAAGTGGGCGTCCATGCGGGGCTTCGGTCGTACCTGTTCGCCGCGGACATTTGGACATGGCGGCGCTGGTGGCCAGATCGCATTCGCCGACCCCGAAACTGGCATCTCATTTTGTTATCTGACGAACGGTCTAGATGAGAATGTCTTGCGAGAGTGGCGACGTACTGCAGCGATAGCCAACCGCGCTGCTACGTGCGCTCTCTAGCAAGCTTGGGCTAGTCCAATAGTTCCGGCAAGCCGCACTACTGTTTGACGTCGATCCCAAGAATTTCAACTCTGGAGTTGTAATGAGCGCACGCAAACTCGGAACCTCACTCGTTGGCGTCGGAGCCACGACTCTTGTTCTCTCACTGCTCATCGATTGGTTCCGCTATGTCGATGACGACGCCTTAGCGCAGAGCGAGGCGATCTTCGATTTCGGTGTTCCGACCCATGTTTTGTTTTTTGCGGCGACTTGCATTGTTGGCATTGGCGCCTTAGTGCTGGCGTTCGGTGAACGCATACTAAGCGGCACAAACGCTGGCCCGAAAGTTCTTGCTGGTGTGTTCGTTATCGCACTGATTGGTGTGACAGCCGCGGTGGCCGATTCGAGTTCGTACTCCAAGCCTGCAGAGATGGATCACCACGCCGAAGACACGACTGCGACAACATCGGGTGCAGATCATCAGGGCGACGACGCGACACCGACCACAGCAGCAAACCACGACATGGACCACGGCGACGTGGCTATCGCTGCTGGCGAAGTAATTCCTGGGACAGCAGACGGGACCTCTCCATGTGAGATCTCATCTCCAACGCCTGCTTCGCCTGGCCAGGCTGGCTCTGGAGACGGCGGCCAAGAAGGCCAAGCCGCTGGAGACCACGGGCACCGTGGACTCGTGAAGCAATTTCCGCTTAGTAACGCCGAGCGAGAGACCTTGATCGTTCAGATGGCACAGGCCCGAACCGTGATCGACGAGTTCCCGACCGTCGCTGATGCGCTCGCAGCCGGATATAAAGAGAGCACAGTATTTGTGCCATGCATTGGCGCTCACTACACGAACATCTCTCGGGTGCCTGGGTTTAACCCTGCGGCACCATCTGAGTTGCTATATGAAGGTACAGATCCGACCAGCAGAATCATTGGGCTCAGCTACCTCGTGCTCGATGCATCAGGAGTTCCCGAAGGTTTTGCTGGCGCTAACGACATTTGGCACCAGCACAACGCCAACGGCGGCCTTTGCCTCGACGAAAACTTCACTGTCGTCGCCGGGGAAAATGCAACCGAAGAAGAATGCATTGCCCGTGGCGGCAAGAAATCCGGTGAACTGATGAAACACATCTGGATGACCCACGCGTGGGTTGCGCCGGGTTGGGATTGCAGTTGGGGAGTGTTCGCAGGCGAGTGTCCAGAACTAGGCGGCAAGCTTGGCGGTACAGCGCAGTCTTAGGCGGTTAGCGCAATCAGGATTTCGCCGAAGGCAGCTTCGGCGAGCGCAATAATTTCGTCGTTCGTGCGATCCTGGATCGGGTGAGCAACAAAAACCGAAGCTGGATTAGCGCCGAGAGAAGACGCTTGCGCGGCGCTCGCGGCTACGAAAGCGCTCGAAGCCACGAAAACGGTTGGCACGCCTGCGCCTTCGAGATTCACGGTGTCGTGCACACTGCACGACGCGCAACTCCCTCAATCGGCCAATGCCTCGATAACGACATCGCAATTCAGTGCAATTTCTTGCCGAAGGTCAATTGGAGCGGGTTTTGTAAATGTCGGTTTGCGGTAGCGCAAGACCGTGGTGCCATTCGCGGTGAGCAACTCTTCGATCCGGTTCAGAAAAACGTCGCCGCGTGGCTTACCGATATCGAGCAACCCAACAGTAAGGCCGTCGAGGGAAGCCGGCCGTGGTGTAAGCGACCGAGTCGCAGGCACGCGCTCGGAAGTTGGGTCCAAGATCGTGGTCATAGCGTGATCTCCTTCGTGATGATTTCGGAACCGACTGCGCCACTCGCCCATCCACCGATGATTGCCGAGAATAAACCTGCATCTCCACCAGCGTGAACGATTTGCAAGCCTCCTTCTCGAAACTTCGGAATGGATGTGCCGCTGAGTTGCTCTGGCACGCCTTCAGCAATTCCACCTGCGCCCTTGATGATCTCATCGGCCGAAATCTGCAACGCTGACGTGATTTCGTCGCGGACCCGTTGTTTACTCCAGCTGGCTTCGCCAAAGACGCGTGCGTGTTCTGGGCTAACTACGAGCATGGCGTCCCATACGTAGACGTTTTTGGGGTGGCCGACTGTTCGCAAACAGGCAGCGAGACTTCGTGCGAGCTCTTCTGGTTCTCGGCTTAGCTGGTCGACGGCTGGTTGCACGCCACTTGCCGCGAAAAGCGTTACCGTGCTTTGGCGTTCGTCGAACCCGCGCTCGACATGGAATGGCTCCCACGGCGAATCATGTTCTCTTTCAGCAAAGCAGAAGGTGTACTTACCAGGGTTGCCCAACGTTGCTCTATCGATCTCGCCTGGGCGTCCACCACCGACGTTGCGAATCACTAGCTGCAACGCGCGCCCGATTGTCGCATTCGCTCGGTTGCCTTGCCCGAGGGCGTTCACTCCACTGTTCATTCCAATCACGCGTGAGTACGGGCCATTCACGAGTACTAGAGGGCCGCTGAAATAAGTCGTGCACAGGAGTCCGTGAGCATTGAACGATTCGGTGCACGCCGCTTCCACGGCGGCGATGACAACGGGTAGGTATTCGGGCTTGCATCCGGCCATCACAGCGTTGATTGCGATCTTTTCGATAGTGCATTCGACGAGGTCAGGTGGCGCGAGCACGACTATCTCATCTGGTTCGCGCGTTGTACCAGCCAGCATGCGTGCGACGCGCTCGACAGTAGGAGGTACGACAGGGAGTCCGTCGGTCCAACCCCGCTCGAATATCGCTTCGACGTCGTCTTCATCTGCTCCTAATGAAACCGTGCGGCTACTGAGTTCCGAGGCGTAGTTAACGACCAAGCGCGCATCGAGAACTGCATGGTCGTTAGTCAGGCTTCCACACCCTGGTCTGTATTCCGGAAGTTCCGCGCCAATATCAGGTAACCCCGTTACTTCTTGCCAGGCTGACCGTAACCAACCTTCAAGACGTTCGGTGACGACCCCTGCCTCGACCTTCAACAGTGTCGGGACTGTCTCGACTTCAAACTCGAAAGACTTGTTGAGGTCAGTGTCGTTGATTGGTGATAGGCCCTCTGGAAACGCTGGGTCATCTTGAGTGAAAACGGTGAGGGGGAGTTCCTTCGCGATTGCGCGGAGAGTCGGGACAATTACCTCGCATGTCGGGCAGTCTCGCTTGACAAAAACTACGAATCCGTCGGCTAGTGCCACGGTGCAACTCTAGGCAGTAGTTGATCGCTCTAGGACGTAGTCGAGGCAAGCTGTGAGTCGCTCGATGTCGGACGGGTCAATGTTCGGGAACATCGCGATCCTGAGTTGGTTGCGACCGAGCTTGCGATATGGCTCGGTATCAATGATTCCGTTGGATCGCAGAGTCTTAGCGACTGCAGCTGCGTCGATTGACGCGTCGAAGTCGAGTGTCGCAGTCACATTGCTCCGGTGCCGGGTGTCACTCACGAACGGTGTGACGAGAGGGTGCTTTTCTGCCCAGCCATAAAGCGTTGTCGCGCTCGAGTCGGTTCTCTGTGCCATACCTTCGAGGCCACCACCGTCGAGCATCCACTCGACTTGCTCGGCGAGAAGGAACACAGTCGCAAGTGCCAGCGTGTTGTAGGTCTGATCGAGTCGACTTTGTTCGAGCGCGATACCAAGATCAAGTGAGGCAGGACGCCAGCGATCGGTCTGACTCAGCGACTCGATGCGAGCGACGGCATCCGGAGATACGAGTGCGATCCACAACCCTCCATCGCCGCCGAAACACTTCTGCGGAGCGAAGTAGTAGACGTCGAACTGGGCGGGGTCTACACGCAAGCCGCCTGCGGCACTTGTGGCGTCTACGAGAACGATGCCGTCTGCGCCGTCTGGTCGCTCGACGTTCATCGTTACGCCGGTACTCGTTTCGCTGTGAACGAAGCAATAGGTATCGATGTCGGTGTTCATGCGACACGGGGTTGGCGTCTGGCCTGGCGCCGTCTCGATAATTTCGGGTTGCCCGAGGTGCGGTGCTGCGGTGTTGACGGTTGCGAACTTGCTCGAAAACTCACCGATAACGCAATGCTGAGCACGGTTTTGTACAAGTCCGAAGCTTGCGGCATCCCAGAACGATGTGCTTCCTCCGTTGCCGAGTAGCACTTCGTAGCCGTCCGGCAGCGCGAAAAGGTCGCGCATTCCTGAGCGCATTTTTCCGACCACGGAACGCACGGCAGGTTGGCGATGGCTCGTACCAAGGAATCTCGGTGCTGCATATGCAAGCTTGGACACGAACTGGGTCTGGACCTTGCTTGGTCCTGACCCGAAACGTCCATCAAGTGGCAATAGGTCAGTTGGAATAACTATTTTTTCACTCATGGGCGCATTTTCCATTGGTATTGACCCTATCGAGAGTCGCCCAAATCGCTTGCATCATTTTCAGACGCTTGTATGACTTCGGAATACCAACGGGGTCGTCCGGTGGCTGCCCACTCAGATGGGACAGTGCCTCGAATCATCCCGTCGAGCGCAGAGCGGTCGCGTATCGCCATGTAGATGTGGCCGATTACGACTAGCCCGAGGGCTAGTGCAGTCCAGTCGTGGACGAAAGTTGCTCCCGTGCGCCAGTCGTCGCCGAACGGCGAGTACCACTTCATGATGGCGCCAGTTCCGAGAAGTGCGAGCAGAGCCGCGAGTGTGAAACTCGCATTGGCCTTCTGGCCAGGATTGAATTTTCCGAGCCGAACTTCCGTGCGCTTTGACTTAAACCACCACCGCTTGTCTTCTGCGCTCCAACGCGACAGTCGCCTGAAGTCGTCACGCAACCCCGAGCTTGAAGCGAGACCGACGATCAGGGGAAGCAGCAGGAAAATGCCGACCCACACGTGAACATTGCGTACTAGGTCGCGTCGTCCAACCCACTGTGTTCCCGGCGCTCCGTACATCGCAGCACCTGTGAAGGTGAGTAAGCCGAAGCCGATCGCATTTAATGCATGTACTACACGCACAGTCGGAGCGAAGCGCGCGATGCGCGCAGGTATCTCAGACGGGATTGTCATTGCGCCCGTTTGAGTTTCCGATCCACGCGTCGACCGCGTAGAACCGGCGCTCCCAATATCCCGGAACGACTTCGTCTGTGACTTCTATGCTCTCTAGCCACTTGATGCTCTTGTAGCCGTACATCGGCGCGACATACAACCGAACGGGACCACCGTGAGCGCGGGTGATGTCATCGCCGAGCATCGAGTACGCAACGATCACGTCGTCACGGCGGGCCTGAGCGAGAGTCAGGCTCTCTGTGTATATGCCGTCGAAGCTAAAGAACCGCAGCGCAGTCGCGCTCGTTTGCACGCCAGCAGCATCGAGCAGATCTGCGAGCCGTATTCCTGTCCACTTCACATCCTCGACACGCCAACCTGTAACGCACTGAAAATCTTTGGTGAGATGGGTTGGCTCAAGTTCGAGTAGCTGCTCATAGCTGAAGGTCAGTTCCTCATCGACGAGTCCGTGTATCCGAAGCGAGTAGTCGGCTTGCGAACGCTTCGGTAGTCCGCCGGTGACTGTGTAGATCCGCCAGCGACCGCCGACTGGCAGTTGGTTCAGGCCAGGCACACCGGAGATGACCTGAGCGGTTTTTTCCTGAATCGGTCGCCCGAAAATAATGCCAGCGGCTCCGGCGCCCATGAGGCCCAACACGATGCGACGCCCGACCCGAGTTCCGAGGCGTTCGTCGACATCGAGCAACCCGACGTAATCGGTTACGTCAGCATCTTCTGGTCGGACTGGTCCAGTCATCGTGTATTCACGTTAGTGACGGTCGCATCGAGGCGCTTCAGACGTTTCGTGGCTATGCATACATCGAGTTGGCGGTACTGTGCGGCCCCGTGAGGGAGCGCTATGTGGTTGCTAACAGAATGCGATTCTTTTGTCTCGAAGCAGGTGACTCAGCCGACCCACTAGTTCTGTTGTGCCACGGATTCCCAGAAATTGCGTTGTCATGGCGCCACCAGATCGACGCGCTTGCTGCCCTCGGATTTCATGTCGTAGCACCAGACCTGCCTGGCTACGGCCGTACTGACAAGCCAGATGTCGACTATGACATCGTGTTCCTGAACGGCGCACTCGCGGCCCTAGTTACCGCACTCGGACACGAAACCGTTGTAGTTGCAGGCCATGATTGGGGCGGAATTTTGGTATGGAACTTCGCTCGCCAATTCCCCGAGATGACTGCCGGTGTCATCGGTGTCAACACGCCTGACCTGGCACGCAGTCCGATCCCGCCCGTGCAGATGCTCCGGATGGTCTTTCCTGACACACCGATCTACATAATCGGTTTTCAAGACCGCGGGGTAGCGGAATGGATCTTTTCTTGGGGCAAAGGACACGATGACTTCATAGAAATGATTTTCTTGAATGACATGGTGAAGAACCCGGATGCGTTTCCAGACGAGATTCTCGAACAGTTCAAGATTGCATTTCGGCCCGCCGGCGCGCTAACCCCACCGATCGAGTACTACAGAAACCTCGACCGAAACTGGGAACTATCTAAAGGCTGGGCAGATCGCAAGATCGATGTGCCGTGCCTCATGATTTCTGCAGCAGATGACCCGGTGCTAACGCCTGCGATGGCAGACGGCATGGAAGAACGTGTCCCAAATCTCGTGAAGGTCGTGATCGACAACTGTGGCCATTGGACCCAACAAGAACGGCCAGCCGAAACAACCTCGGCGATGGCTGCCTACTTAGTGAAGCTCAACCGGTACTAGCCACAGCTGCTGACAAGAATCGCTGATGTAGGCCGTAAAAGTCCACGGGGCTGTCCCACAGAATCGCTGTCGCAGATTCTTTGTCGAGTCCCGGGTTGTTGCTTTCGAACTCGAGCAACGCATCAGGGAATGCGGCATCGGGGTGGGGGAAGTCGCTTGCCCAGATCATCCGGTCGGCGCCAACTACTTCGCAAGTCTGTGCGGCGAGGCGATCTTCGGGGTCCGAAGAAATACAGCATTGCCGCTTGAAGTACTCCGTCGCGCTGAGTGAAAGATGCTTGGTTTCGGTGTCTGACATCCACTCGATGTGGTCGTCTAGGCGCGCTAGCCAGTAGGGCAACCACCCGGTTCCGCTTTCGAGGAAAGCAACTTTCAAGTAAGGGTGACGCTCGAGCGCACCACCCAATACCAGCGACGCCAGCGCTGCCATCTGCTCCATTGGATGCGAACAAAGGTGTCGCCCGGCGAAACTCGCGAAGTGATCGGCGCCGAGGGTCGGGCCACCACGCAACCCCATGCCTTCGTGTACGGCCAGGACCAGACTGTGTTCCTCTAGTACGTCGTACAGATGGTCGTAAGCAGGGTCGCCGAGGCTCCGGCCATATAGGTAGTTCGGACGAGCGAGTATGCCGACTAAGCCGAGCGCGGCGCAACGACGCGCCTCGAATGCAGCCGCCAAAGGGTCGGCTAGTGGAGCGATGCCTACTCCGGCGAGACGAGATGGCGCACTATCGCAGTAACCCGCAATCCATTCTGCATAGCCCGAACATGCGGTTGTTTGCTGGGCACTGTCAATGTCTGCCTGAAACGGAACGAATAGCCCGACCGAGGGGTAGAGGACCGCCGCATCGATCGCTTGGGTGTCCATTGCGCGCAGGTATGAGGGAGCATCCCAGCGATTTTCCCACTGGTCACTGAGGTCGGCGCCGCCACATGCGTTAGTTGGCGTTGTGGGAGGTATGTCGATGGGGTTTCGGTCGAGGCTCTGTGCATCGCCGAAGATTCCGTACGGTTCGATGACGTGTGCATCGGCGTCGAGGACTCGGCGGGTCAAACGATCCGCCTTGCCGCCATGGCTCCATCGAGCGGGATGACTGCGCCTGAAATATAGGCAGCGCCAGGCGAACACAAGAATGCGACGGTGTCACTGACCTCTTGGGACGTGCCGAGGCGGCGCATCGGGCTGTTGCGTGTGACCATGTCGATGATTGCTTCGGGGTTTCCTGTGGCTTCTGCCATCTTCATAAACAGGCCTGTGTCAGTGGCAGACGGGGACACGAGATTCACACGTACGCCTGCGGCGGCGTTTTCGATCGCTGCCTGCTTCATAAGGTTCGCGAGTGCTCCCTTAGATGCGCTGTACGCGCTGTACCCAGGTTGGCCAATGAACCCGAGCACAGAACCGAGAAGCACGACAGACCCACCACCGCCGTTAGCGATCGCGGGTATCGCGTGTTTCATGCACAAGAAAGGGCCCTTGAGATTGACGTCGAGTATGCGTTGCCAATCGTCATTCGATGTGTCGAGCAGCGACGCACGGGTTTCGATTGCTGCGCTACAAATCAGGTGATTCAGAGTGCCTTGTCGCTCGACCACCGAATCGACGAGGGCTGCGACTTCGCCTTCCTGGGTCACATCACAGGTTTCGTAGTCGGCTCCTAGACCGGCTTCGCGAAGGTCGTCGGCGACGCTTTGGCCGCGCTCCTCGTCTGTGTCTGCGAGAACTACATGCATCGCATCGCTAGCTAGTCGCGCTGCGATTGCGGCACCAAGTCCAGACGCTCCGCCAGTGATTATCGCGACCTGTCCCTTGAATTCGGTACCGGAACTCATCGCAGGGCAGCCAAGCCGCCATCTACAGGTATTACTGCGCCAGACGTGTAAGACGAACTCTCGCTTGCGAGGAACAGAGCAGCAGCCGCGATGTCTTCGGCTGTCCCAAGCCGTTTCAGAGGCATGTTGCCCAACAACATTTTCATGAAGCCGTTCTGATCGGGGTTGTCGTCAAGCACTGTACGAAAACGAGGCGTATCGATTGACCCAGGAGCGATCACGTTTGCGCGCACAACCGGTCCGAACTCGACAGCTAATTGTTTAGTGAGCATCACGAGACCTGCCTTAGCTGCGCCGTAGGCAGCGAACCCTTCGCTTCCGATTAGTCCAAGCGTGCTAGCTGTGTTGATTATCGACCCGTAGCCACCCTTTTTCATGTTCGGGATTGCCGCACGGCACGCCCAAAAAATCGCTGACAGATTCGTGGCAATCGTGAGATCCCAGTCTTCGACAGTGCAGTCAACGAGCCTGCCGCTCATCTGCACAGCAGCGTTGTTGTAGAGCACATCAAGGCGACCGAATCGATCCATGGTCTCATCGACCATTCGATCGACGTCGTGACGGTTGGAAACGTCGGCATGAATCGCGACAGCTTCGCCACCGTCTGACTCGACCATCTTGGCTGTCTCAGCTGCGCAGTCGTCTCTTAGGTCTATTACTGCGATCCGCGCGCCGTGCTGAGCAAACAACCGTGCTGCGGCGCGACCTTGACCAGAACCGGACCCAGTGATGAGTGCGACCTTGCCATCTAGCAGTCCGTCAGCCACCATGGGTCAGAAGCTACGACGAAGTATCGCCTGTCGCCAAGACCTGATATCGACTAGTGGAGAGACAAGTATTGCTAGTTATTCGTCGTCGGTATTGCGTTCTACGTCGGCAGCGCACAGATCGAATTCGCCGTTGCGGAACACGATTGAAATAGGGCGGCCATTAAGAGGGTGGCGTAGTCCGCCTTGGGTGAGATCTACGCGGACGCCAATGGTCCGGCGTCCACGCGCAGTGAGCATCATGACACGACCTTCGCCCCATTTGAACGCGCCCGGAGGCAAGGTGAGAGATTGAAAAGCAGAGAATTTCTGTTGCTTGCCAGCGCGGCGTTCGAGGCTGGTCTGGACTCGCTGGGTGATTGGTGTGATGAACCCGTCGGGGAGTTTGGCCTTAGCCACGTGTTCCTTGACTACCTCTCGCAAGATCGGTCCGTTAAACACTTGGAGTTGCAGGGCTTCGGCGCGCGCGAGGTTGCTCACGTTGTTGGCGCGCTCCAAGGTGTTGGAGAGCAGTTCATGGGATGTGTCGTCGGGAAGTACCCGTACTTGATCGAATGTCATATCTCGCCGGTCGGTCGGTCACGGCGCCGGTAGGCCAAGCGCTATGCGAATAGCGCAGTAGGGAGACTTAGCTCCGCTTACCTGCGTTCGGCTTCTTGCCGTGGTTGGCCTTCTTGCGCTTGGCATTCAGGCGACGCATTTTTGTCTTCTTAGGCATTGAAATCTCCTGGAAATGGAACTCCGGCAGGATAGTCGCTGGCCTGCGAAATCGTTCTACCCTGCTCAGCGATGGAAAACCTGGGAATCGTAGGACTTGCCGATGCTGGCACTAACAGGCTCTTTAGTGCCCTGACCGGGCTTGCTGATCCTGGCCTTTTTGAGACAGCGGTAGGCATCGCTCATATCGCAGACGAGCGCCTGAACCGACTCGCGGCGATGAGTGAGAGCAAGAAGGTTGTCGCTACTGGCTTCGAGGTCGTGCACATTGCGTTGCCGCCTGGAGCTAAGGCTGGCGAAGGCCTTGGAGCCAAGTTTGTTGGGGCGCTCCGCAACTGTGATGCCGTGTTGTTCGTGCTGCGCGCACACACGGGAACAGGTCCAGCTGACCCAGAATCTGACCTCGCCTTATTGGAACTCGAACTAGTTATGGCCGATGCCACAACAGTCGGTAAGCGGCTCGATGCAGCTCGCCGAGCATCGAAAGGCAACAAGACTCTCGGTCCTGAGATAACAGCGTTAGAGCGCGCACACGCGGCACTCTCCGACGGCACTCCTTTGCGCCGAGCGGATCTCACAGCCGATGAACTCGAGTTGCTAGAGCCATGTTTTTGTCTCACAACGAAGCCGAGCCTCACCGTGTTGCACGTGAGCGAAGACCAACTCGCCGACTCAGGAGAGCTCACAGCGAAGTTTGGTGACGACGCAATCGCTGCTGCCATCGACATCGAGGCCGAGATTGCAGCGTGTGACCCGGCCGATCGCGAAGAAATGCGCGAGACCTTCGGTATCGGCGAAAGTGTCTTACCGCGTCTTGCTCGCAATGCCTATCACCTTCTTGGCCGACGCACGTTCCTCACCACAGGAGACAAAGAGTCGCGAGCATGGACCTTCCGAGCTGGAGCGAAGGCTCCCGAGTGCGCCGGAGTGATTCACTCTGACTTGCAGCGGGGATTCATTCGGATTGAAGTGATCCAGTGGGACGAACTGCTCGAGTGCGGGTCATGGAGCAAGGCCAAAGAAGCCAACAAGATTCGACTCGAAGGCAAGGACTACGAAGTCAAAGATGGCGACGTAGTCGAAATCCGCTTCAACGTCTGAGCGATTTCGATGCTTGGTTCTTAGCCGCGCTCAAAGACGCGCAGTGACTTTTCGTAGTGCGAATTCACGAGCGTCGAATTCGGTCGCTCCCGCTCGCGAATGTGAAGCGTCCCTCCATCCAACGGCCGGTAGGTGTCAAAGTCATGCAGCCGTGGCGCGATCTCGATCTTCCACGAACGAGGGTTAACCGTCATCAGGTTTGCATCGAACAGTGCATGAAAGTCTCTGCGCAGTAGGAGACCGCCATCTAGATGATGTTTGCCGGTTTCGGCGAATGGAGCTATATGCGCGGGTTCGAGAACTTGCGGTGGCTGATCGCCAGAGAACGCGCACACTTCTCCGAACTTCTTCATCGTGTTGAACCGGAACTGGCGTTGCCCTCGGCGCCTCCGTACCGTCGTTTCGACATGTCCTCCAATAATCAGTTCGAAGTCGTGTCCGCCGATGTCGACCAGCATGTCTACATCCCGACCAGAGATCGTTTCGAGGAATGGAGTCAGCTTGGTCCGGTCGAGTGGACGGATCGCATTGAAGGTATCGCGGGTCTTGATAATGGACTCGAGCTCAGTTCTGAATACGGGTCGAACTGCCTCCGTCCAGGTATTGGCGTAATACGCACGAAATGCAGTGACAAGTTCCTCGGATCGATAAGCCTCAAAGTCTTCGAATTCATATTTGCATGAATCGCAGCGATTAGCCGGACATTTCACCACTCGTCGCGAGAAGTTCGTCTTGCGGCAATTTGGACAGCGAGCGATTTCTTTACGCGAGTTCTCGGTCACTTCAATGAACTCGATGAAGCCCCAACCAGCCACATGGTTGTCCTCGCGGACGACAATCAGATCGCCGATGGAGACCCGTCGGCAGTTCCCTACATTCGAGTCGTAGGAGTAGTAGATCCCTGCCGAATCGTCGTACCCGCGGTTCGCAGCCCAGGACCTCTCGGCGTCACTTTTCATGACGAAGACCCATGCGCGTTCGCCGAGGGCGGTGCTCATGGAACAACACTAGCTACCTGCGGACTACGTCGTTTTCTAGGTACGCTCTAAGTAACTATGGCGTGGTTGCTCAGGGACGAAGAAGTCTTAGCCACAGCTGAGATTGCCGCGACTCGAAAGCTTCGACGTAAAGGTCTCCTTGGTCGCGATTCGATAGACGGCGCACTGGTAATTCGGCCATGCAGACATGTTCATACGATTCGGATGTGTTTCAAAATTGATGTCGCATTCTGCGACAAGGATGGGTTCGTGTTAGCCATCAAGAGCTTGGCACCGAACCGACTTTCTCGAATCGTGCCGCGGGCAGGTTTCGTGGTCGAAGCAGCAACTGGAGCATTCGAGCGATGGCACCTTCGCGTTGGCGATCAACTCGAGGTACGCGAGTGAGATCGGGTGGTGCACTCGTACTTGTTGCAACACCGATTGGCAATTTCGGCGATCTGAGCGCACGAGCTATAGCGACTTTTTCGCAAGCCGATGAAATCTGGTGTGAGGACACTCGACGTACGCGCGTGTTGCTGAACCATGCAGGCATCGACGGGGTGAAGCTTCGGGCGGTCCACGAGCACAATGAGGCTGCCGCTGCAGTTGAATTAGTAGAAAAAGTTGCGTCTGGGCTGACTATCGCATATGCGAGTGACGCTGGAATGCCTGGAGTGTCTGATCCAGGAGAGCGCCTCGTTGCTGCGTGTGCGGCGTCTGATCTCGCTGTGAGTGTGGTGCCCGGTCCTTCTGCGGCTGTTAGCGCACTAGTGATATCTGGTTTACCGTCTAATCGTTTCGTATTCGAAGGATTCATTGCGCGCAAGGGAACCGAACGCAAAGACGCCCTCGCTCGTATTGCAAGCAGCGATGCCACATCGATTCTCTATGAGTCCCCTAACCGGATTGCCGCAACCATCGCAGATCTCGCAGATGCATGCGGCCCAGACCGGCCGGGCGCCGTGGTGCGTGAACTAACAAAGATCTACGAAGAGGTCGTTCGTGGGCCGCTCGCCGAACTCATTTCGGTGAAGGCTCGCGGTGAGTGTGTGATTCTTATAGCTGCAGCTTCGCCCAAGCCGATCCCAACAGATGCAGACATTGATTCGGCATTACTCGATGGCCTCGCGGACGGGTTGAGTGCGCGCGACGCGGCTAACTCGGTAGCCAAGACGTTGTCGGTGTCTAAGAATCGTGCCTACGAAAGAGCGACGGCGATCAAGTCGAGCAAGCTCAAGTAGCGCTTTTTAGTTCTGCGTTGCACGTTGCGCAGATAAGGCGATTCTTGAAGGAGATCAGGTCCTCGGTCCCTGCGCAAAAGAGGCAACTGTGCTCGATACGAGCCATGATGACACGCCCGTTGGCGATTTGAACGTCGAGCAAGTCGCCAGGAGTAATTCCGAGTGCATGTCTCATCTCCGACGGGATTACGACTCGACCTAGTTCGTCGATTTTCCTCGGGGTGCCTTTGGCCGTGAGTACCGACGGCGGTGGGGTGGGTAGTGCTGGTGGCGTCGGAATAGTCACGGAAGCAAGCGTACGGTCTAATCATCGACCGTTTGCCGTGTGACGGGGCAGAATGTAGGAGTGCCAGACAATCCTGCGACTCCGTTTTATGTGACAACGCCGATCTACTACGTCAACGACGTTCCGCACATGGGGCACGCTTACACGACGATCGCAGCAGACGTGTTGTGTCGCTGGCGACGGATGTTCGGAGATGATGTCTACTTTCTTACAGGCACGGATGAGCACGGTCTCAAGATTCAACGCTCGGCTGAGTCGCAAGGGGTTACGCCGCTCGAATGGGCAGATCGCACGGCGGTTCGATTTCTAGAGGCTTGGGAAGAACTAGGGATAACTAACACGGACTTCATCCGCACTAGTGAGCCGCGCCACTACGCGGCTGTGCAGAAGTTCTTGCAGGTTGTTTACGACAATGGTTTCATCGAAAAGGGCACCTACGAGGGCTACTACTGCGTTCCGTGCGAGGCCTATTACGCAGATGACGAAGCCGCCGGTGGCGCATGCCCGATCCACGACAGGCCACTCGAGTTCGTGCGTGAAGACAACTACTTCTTCAAGCTCTCAGCGTTCGAGCAACCGTTGCTCGACTATTACGAGCAGAATCCGCAGGCCGTGCAACCAGAGTCGCGTCGCAACGAAGTCATTGGATTTATCAAGCAAGGTCTCAAAGATTTCTCGATGAGTCGCACTTCGATCAGTTGGGGAATTCCGCTTCCTTGGGACCGAGACCATGTCACGTACGTCTGGTTCGACGCCCTGTTCAACTACTGCACTGCCGTTGGATATGGGGTAGATGACGCCGAGTTCGATAAGTGGTGGCCAGCCGATTATCACCTGATCGGTAAGGACATCTTGCGTTTCCATGCTGTGTACTGGCCAGCAATGCTGATGGCCGGTGGCCTGCCGCTCCCGAAGTGTGTTTTCGCTCACGGGTGGCTTCTTGTCGGTGGCGAAAAGATGAGCAAGACCAAGGCGAACCAGATCTTGCCTCACGATCTCATCGAGGAGTTCGGGGTCGACGGATACCGGTATCACTTCATGGCAGATCAGCGTTTCGGCCCCGATGGCGATTTCAGTTACGAAGGGATGATCACGCGTTACAACGCCGATCTAGCTAACAACTTCGGCAATCTCGCAAACCGCGTGCTGAACATGGCCATGAACTATTGCGATGGTGTAGTGCCACAAGAACGTGCGAACGGCCCACTCCAAACGCAGGCCGAAGCAGGGTTCGCCGGCCTCGAATCAAGTCTCGCGAAGCTCGATTTCGCGAGCGGGTTCAGCACGGTGTGGGATCTAATTCGCTCCACTAACGCATACATCGAAGACCGTGCACCATGGGCGCTGTTCAAATCTGGCGACAGGGTTGCAACGGCCGAAGTGATCGGAGACTGCCTCGAAGCCTTACGGATAGTCGCGCTGCTCGCGTCACCAGTGATTCCGACGGCAGCGTCAGAGTTGTGGCGACGGTTGGGTCAGTCGGGCACTCCGGGCGAACAACAACTTCCCGATGCGGCGCGGTGGGGTCAGTTGGTGCCCGGGAACGCGCTCGAAAAGGGCGACCCTTTGTTTCCTCGACTCGAAGCAAAGACCCAGTAGCGCTAGCTACCCGAACAAGCGAATACAAATAGGGTGCAAGGCATGTGGATTGATTCTCATTGTCATACCGAAGATGACGATGCTCTACAGCGCGGACGCGCCGGTGGCGTAACCCATTTTGTTGTTGTCGGAACTGATCTCGAAACCTCAACGAAGGCCGTAGAGACAGCCGCTCGCCACGCCGATGTTTTTGCGACGGTCGGGCTGCACCCCCACGATGCCAAGCAGTTAGATGACGAGTGGGAACAGATCGTGGCACTCGTCGATAGCCCGAAGGTGGTCGGCATCGGCGAAGCTGGCTTCGACCTGTTCTACGAACATTCGCCAGTAGCCGAACAGTCCGTTGCGTTCGAACGTCAGATTCGCCTCGCTCAAGAACGCGACCTCCCGTTAGTGATACATGCCCGCGATGCGTGGCATGAAACATTCGAAATGCTCGAGTCCGTTGGCGTTCCAAGGCGCACCGTTTTTCACTGTTTCACGGGTGGCATAGCGGAGGCGAGACGGGCGCTGAGTCTCGGGTGTTCGCTTAGCTACTCGGGCATAGTCACATTCAAAAATGCAGAAGATCTACGTGCCGCAGCTGCGGTCACTCCAGCGGATCGCTTGCTGTGTGAGACCGATGCGCCATTTTTGTCTCCGGTGCCGTTGCGCGGCAAGCCAAACGAGCCAGCATTCATAGCGTTAGTTGGCGCAGCTTTGGCTGAGGCTCGCGGCGAAACCGTAGAAGCCGTAGCGGAGTACACATCCAAGAACGCGATCGCGATGTTCGGCCTCAGTTGAGCGAACTGCTTACTCCGGCGACAATCGCAGCGACGCTCGCCGAGCGCGGGATCTCGCCAAGTAGGGCGCTAGGGCAAAATTTTCTTGCCGACCCGAACACGGCGCGAAAAATCGTGCGTCTTGCCGAGATCGGGCCTGGCGACACTGTCGTAGAAGTCGGTCCGGGCCTAGGCAGTCTTACCAATGCACTACTCGAAACAGGAGCGAAGGTCATCGCCGTCGAGTTAGACCGACATTTGCTCGATCCTTTGCGTGGCAACCTTCCTGAAGGCGCTCCTGTCGAAATTATTCACGCCGACGCGCTGACAGCCGATTGGGACTCAATTATCGGCAATACAGAGAACGTCTCGATGGTTGCGAATCTTCCGTACAACGTTGCCACACCGGTGGTCATCCGGGCGTTAGAGACTTGCAGCAAGATGGGCCGGTATCTAGTGATGGTTCAACGCGAAGTCGGTGAGCGATTTGCTGCGAAGCCTTCAACGAAGGCTTATGGGGCCGTCACAGTCAAGGTGGCGTATTACGGCAAAGCGAAAGTAGTTGGTTATGTGCCAGCGAACGTGTTCATCCCGAAGCCAAAGGTGGAATCTGCTCTCGTGCAGATCGAATGTTTTGCGAACCCCCCTGTGCACGTGGACGACGCTGCATTGATGTTCTCGCTAGTGCGCGCAGGATTCGCGACTAGACGCAAGATGCTAAGACAGTCTTTGCGTTCCGTTTTGGCAGACGATGTCATTGCTGTGCTCGAACGCACTGGTATCGATCCGACCACACGCGCAGAGGTACTCGAACTTGACGCGTGGGCGGCGTTGGCGAACAACGTATGAATAATGGAGCCGCTGCAAGCGAACGCCGTTTAGCTGTGCTCAGAGGCAAGTCCCGAGCAAAAGTCACGCTGTCATTGCGAGTTCTTGGGACCCGTTTCGATGGTTTTCATGATCTCGAGGCGTTGACGGTCTCAGCATCTAACCCACACGACGACGTCGCCATCTACTCAGCGCCCCGCGGCACGTCGGTGACTGTTACGCCTGCTGGTGCCGCCCCGAAGGCCGCTGGCAACAATCTTGCAACCCGCGCGATAGAACTCTTACGACCGAAGCTCCCAGCAACATTCGGGGGGGTGAGAGTGCGCTTGAACAAACGCATCCCGATGGGCGCAGGACTAGGCGGCGGTTCTAGCAACGCGGCAACGGTCTTGAGCCTCTTGGCGAAGCACTATCAGGTACCGAGAAGAACAGTTTCAGCCGCGGCAGCGAAACTAGGCAGCGATGTGCCGTTCTGTGTGGCCGGCACGCCAGCGATGATGCGCGGGCGAGGCGAGATTCTGGAGTCGTTAGATAGCGTTCCCGAAATTCATTTAGTTATAGCGACACCGCCATTCGGTTGCTCGACCCCAGAGGTATTCAGAGCGTGGGACGAACTTCCAGAACCACGGCGGTCGAGGGTGCTCGAGACCGATCTCGTTGCCGGTGACCTTTGCAACGATTTGGAACAAGCCGCCTTGCTGGTAGCGCCAGGACTCGAGGCGTTTCGCGACGCGTTCGAGGTAGCTACAAGCGAGCCGGCGCTGATGTTGGGTAGTGGCAGCAGCTACGCCGTGATCGTCGAAGATGCTGAGTTAGCGGTCGTTTGCGCTGAGCGGGCCAAAAAAGCGCTTGGGCTCGAAACCGTCTGGGCCGCAACCACGATCGGGTCGCCAAAACGGGCTACGGCCTAAAAGAAACAGCCACCCCGAAGGGTGGCCGTAGAAGGTTATGTAGGGCGCAGAATTACTTGCCCTGAGTGCGACGCTGCCAGCGCGTCTTCTTCAAGAGTTTCTTGTGCTTCTTTTTGCGCATGCGCTTGCGGCGCTTTTTGATCAGGCTTCCCATACGAGTTTGCGACCCTAGCCCGGGTCAGTCTGCGAGGTCATATCGAAGCCGCAAGATGATTGGCGAGACGCGGCGTATAGCGAACGAGTCTGTGCCACGCTTCGCGATATTGTCGCTGGAAGACATTCGTTATATATCGGCGATTCATAACCCAGGTCCACCCAGTCGGGGGTGGTGTAATCGGCAACACTAGAGATTTTGATTCTCTCATTCAAGGTTCGAGTCCTTGCCCCCGAGCAACAACGAAGTGCCCCGAACGAGGATCGATCGGAGTTAAATGAGCGATTTCAGACCGCTTGCCGCAGTAGTTCTCGCCGCGGGCGAAGGCACTCGGATGCGTTCGGCAAAGGCCAAGGTCCTGCACGAACTCTGTGGCCGTCCAATGATCTTGCACGTGCTCGACTCGCTAGCGCGACTACCCCTAGAACGAATCGTGATTGTTGTCGGCCATGGTTCAGAAGCCGTAAGCAAGACAGTTCAGGACCAATACAAGGGAACCGTGCCTATCGAGTTCGTAGAACAGCACGTTCAGCGTGGAACGGGCGATGCCGTGAGCGTCTCTCTAACTGCTGCATATTTCGACGAACTAGATGGCGAAGACGATCTGATCGTGTTGCCGTCTGATGCGCCCCTGATTAAAGCTGAGACCCTCACGAAGCTAGCTACCGAGCACCGCGACCACGATGCCGCAGCAACAGTGCTCACAGCCATCGCGGCCGATCCGGAAGGACTCGGCCGTGTCGTGCGCGGCAAAGATGGTGGCGTGGCTCGTATTGTCGAACATCGCGATGCTTCGCCAGAAGAACTCGAAATTACAGAGATCAACACATCGATTTACTGTTTCCGGCGAAGCCTGCTGGCGCCGTCATTACGCCGCCTGTCCCCAGAGAACTCGCAAGGCGAGTACTACCTCACCGATGCCATCTCGGTGTTGCGAGGCGCGGGCCACAAGGTGATCGCCCTTGACGTCGAAAACAATGATGAAGCGCTAATGGTCAACGACCGTGCGCAACTAGCCGTCGCCGAAGCAGCGTTGCGCGACCGCATCAACGGCGAATGGATGCGCGAGGGCGTCACGATGGTTGATCCACTCTCGACCTATATCGACTCCGCTGTCGAAATTGGTACAGATGTTTTGTTGCACCCTTCCACAATTCTCGCAGGACACACAGTTATCGGCCAGGGCTCTGAGATCGGGCCAGATACTCGTATCGTCGACAGCATCGTCGGTGAGCGTGTCACTATCGCGAACTCTGTTGTGCGTGAAGCGGAGATTGCGGACGATTGCAGCGTCGGTCCCTTCGCTCACCTGCGTGCAGGGACGCGATTATTAAAGGGTGCCAAGGTCGGGGACTTTGTCGAGACCAAGAACGCAACTCTCGGCGAAGGAGCGAAGGCCAATCATCTCGCCTATCTCGGCGACGTAACTATCGGCCCTGGAGCGAATATCGGAGCTGGCACTATCACGGCAAACTACGACGGCAAAAACAAACATCAAACGGTCATCGGGGCGCGAGTGCGCACTGGCTCGAACTCTGTGATCGTGGCCCCTGTAACAATTGGCGACGACGTGGTGATTGCTGCTGGCGCCGTCGTAACCAAAGATGTGGGGGCACGGTCGCATGTTCGCGGGGTGCCGGCCAAGGTCGTCGAGGGTTGGATCGACCCAACGAAAGACAACGTAGACACAGAAACAGAGATAGACAAATAAGGTCGAGCTAGGGCGAAAATGAGGGACCATGGAGCTAGTTAGTAAAAAGAAACTCGTACTCGTATCGGGCCGCGGCCACGAGGACTTAGCGGCCGAGGTAGCCGAGGCCCTCGGTGTGAAGTTGGCAAACATCGTGTTGTCAACCTTTGCGAACGGCGAGATTTACTGCCGATACGAAGAGACGATTCGCGGTACTGACGTGTTCGTTTTCCAACCGCACTGCGACCCGATCAACGACACGCTCATGGAACAACTCATCATGATCGATGCGGCCAAGCGTGCGAGCGCAAAACGCATTACTGCAGTATGTCCGTTTTATGGCTACGCCAGACAGGACCGCAAGGCCGAGGGCCGCGAACCGATTACGGCTCGCCTTGTGGCCGACATGCTCACAGCGGCTGGTGCCGACCGCGTTGTGACTCTCGACCTGCACACAGGTCAGATTCAGGGTTTCTTCGATATGCCCGTCGACCATCTGACTGCTGTGACTGTTCTTTCGAAATATCTCGCGACTGCGGTGAGTGGGCCGATCACAATCGTGTCGCCCGACGCAGGTGGCGGCAAATTGATGCGTCGTTACGCGAACCGTTTCGAAGAGGCTGGCATCGCAGATGTCGAACTCGCGTTCATAGACAAGCGCCGCCCGAAAGGCCTGCACAATGTCGCGCTCGCGGGCGAGCTAGTCGGCTCGGACGTAACTGGCCGGAGTTGCATCATCGTCGACGACATGATCGACACGGCTGGCACAGTCGCCAACGCCGCTGCACTACTTCACGAACGCGGAGCATCAGAGGTCATCATCGCCGCAACGCATGGCCTGATGTCTGGCGCTGCGGTCGAGCGCCTAATGGGTTGTCCGGTCAGCGAGGTCGTGCTCACGAATACGTTGCCGATTCCACCAGAGAAGCGGTTCCCTAAGCTCACAGTGCTTTCCATTGCTGAAATAGTGGCCGAAGCCATCGACGCAGTATTCGAAGACACAAGCGTCTCAGAGCTATTCCACGGGGACAACTTCTAGGGTTAGTGCGCTCAACTGAGGCTTTCTGGCGTGCATGTGGCATCATGGAGCGTTCTAGTTCCTCAAATCACGGGGTATTTCGCGTTATGAGCAGCGCCGCTGTCACTCTCAAAGCAACTATTCGTCCGCTACGTGGCAAAGGCCCAGCGCGCCAGATTCGCATGAAGGGTGGCGTGCCTGCAGAGGTCTACGGCCTAGGCGAAGCCAATCAGTCAGTTGTAGTCGATGGCCACGACCTCGGCATGATCCTTCGGGCTGGCAAGAACCAGGTCATAGCCCTCGATATCGACGGTACCAAGCAACTCACTCTTTGTCGCCAAGTAGATCGTCACCCTGTTAAGACAACGCTCACACACGTCGACTTCATCCGGGTCAAAGCCGACCAAGAGATCGGTGCTGAAGTTGCGCTCGTGCTCACCGGTGAGCCCCACGGAGTGGCGATGGGCGGAATGCTCGAACAACTCTTGCACTCTCTTTCCATCACGGCGAAGCCGTCTGCGATTCCTACGGAGATTAGCCACGACGTAAGTGCTCTCGTACTTGGAGGCCAACTACACGTCTCAGACATCGTCGCTCCGAAAGGCGTGACGATCGCGAGCGAATCAGATGGACTTGTTGCTCTGATAGCAGCACCACGTGGCGCTGCAGCCGAGACCGGCGACGATGCTGCGGGCGATGCTGCCCCAGCCGAAAAGGCCTAGCTAAGCGTGTTGCGCCGGGGCGACCGCACCGGCACACCTGCAGACATTCTTGTAGTAGGTCTGGGCAATCCTGGACCTGAGTATCGCCACACGCGCCACAACGCTGGAGCGGATGTTGTTGAGTTGCTCGCTAGTCGACATGGCTGCAAGCTCAAGGCTGGCAGGTTCAACTCGCTTGTCGCAGAAGCCAATATCGCCAGCCGTCGGATGGCGCTAGCGATTCCGCTCACATATATGAACGAGTCAGGTAACGCAGTTGCTCCACTTGCACGGCGCTTCGGAGTAGAGCCTGAGAGCATTGTCGTAGTTCACGACGAACTCGATCTCGAACCGGGTGTTCTGAAGCTGAAAGTCGGCGGGGGCCTTGCAGGTAACAACGGTCTGCGCTCGATCAAAGCGCATCTCAAGACGGACGAGTTTCTGCGAGTTCGTATCGGAGTCGGTAAGCCGACTTCGAAAGAATTTGGTGCCGACCATGTACTTAGTCGTATGGGCAAGAAGGCTCGCACAGATTTTGAGGTCACTCTCGCCGAGGCAGCAGACGCAGTTGAAGCGATTCTGAGCGACGGCATCGAAGCCGCGATGAATCGCTACAACACTCGTTCCTAGCTATGACCCGCCAGACCTAGATGGAACCCAGGTTCCGTGGAAGCCATAAGGAACTCGTTGCGGTAACGGAACCTGTGCAACTGGGCCACCCTTGATGTTCGTAGCATCGAGCACCACGAGTTCGCTCTTGCTCGTCGATTCGTCGTGCACGTAGCAGATCAGCCAACCAGCATCGTCGCTCGTATCGTTGTCGATACTCGGAACAAATGTCCATTCGTTGGCGTGCTTCGTCGGACCCGGGTCCCAAACTTCGCGCCTGTCGTTCGAGTAGTCGTGCTTGATCAGACCACCGAACTCGACAGTATTTGGGTTGTCGCGAGTTCCAACGAAATAGCCGTAACGATGTTCACGGCCGGTGCGGCGAGGGTCGCGACTTGGAAGCTCGCCAGACTCAGGGCCTTCGACGATGACCTCATCTGAAAACGTGTTCGAGGCGGTGTTCATCGTCCAACGTCTGAGAGAGAGGTCGCCAGCGAGTACATCGTTAGAGTCGAACATAGAACTAAGCCTGCAAATATCGAGGACAACGTCGGGACCACGCCTGAAAGCGTTCACGCCATGAAACGCGTAACAGGGGTCGATGTCGAACCATTGGATTCTGGTCGCAGGACCACCGAGAGGCATGACGCCGACTCTTGCGCCGGCGCTCGGATCCCACTTGTATGGAAAGACTCCTGACTCGGGTTCCTCGATCCACTTGATGGCAGAGGCGAGATCGAACAACACGGGTAGATCCCAAAAAATCACGTCATGTTCTGTGATTGCGAAGTCGTGAATCATCGTGCTGTTCGGTATCTCGACAACCTCGGAGTGAACAAGTGACCCGTTTGAATCTGCAACGTGATATGTGAGAAACGGGGGCGTAAACCCGTATCCGAAGAAGTGCATTTTGCCCGTTGCCGGGTCGATTTTCGGGTGTGCAGTGAATGCGGTCGTCAACTTGCCTTCGAAGTCGTGCACGCCAATCGTCGACAAATCAGTCGCCGCAATTTCGTGAGGGAAACCAACCTCTCCGCTAGTTAGCAGTCGGTTCCCGTGCCAGACGACCGAGACGTTCGCTTGATTTGCGCCTTTGCCAGGGACACTGTCGCCGAAGTCGGCATTCGAGTCGTACATCGAGGTGTGTACGTAGCGATTGCGATACGACTCTGCCTTGCCGTTGGCTAGTTGGACTCCGTGGACCATGCCGTCGCCGAAGAACCAGTGTGAAGAGTTTTTGCGTGGAGGATTCGAACCGTTGCGCACATAGAGCCCCGAGAGTTCTGGCGGCAACGCCCCAAGGACCTCAAGATCGAATGCTTCGATTTCTTGCGCGACTGGACCGAAGTTTCCCTGGAGCCACCACGGCTTCGATGGGTCTGCGCCGACGGTCGTTGGAGCGTGAGACGTAGGAGTGGTGCTTGGCCTGTCTGAACTGCACGCAGCGAGAATCGCGGCCATCGGCAATGCGCCACCGGCTAGTGCAGACCATCGCAGAACGTCTCGACGGGGTATCGCTACCATTAGGCAAGTATTACACGCGGACCGATCGCGACGACGCTGATCGCGTATCCTCTGACTCCGATACCCGGTGTGCGAATGCATTTCGGGTGATTTGCGCGTCTTATGTCTGAAACTAACTCTCCACTCAGTGGTATTGCCTCAGCTCTCGCAGCCGACCCAGCTGTGCTTGTCGCGTCCGGCGGTGGCGGTGGGAGCGTCGCAGCGTCTGAGAGTGTTCGTGCGGTTTTAGTCGCGTCGCTCGCACGCACTAGCGCCCGGTTGCCAATAGTCGTTGCGGTCCCACGCGGCGACGAAGCAGTAAGGGTCGCCCACGACATCTCTCTGATGCTCGGAGACAATGCAGTCGAGGTATTCCCGGCGTGGGAGACGCTGCCGTTCGAGAGGGTTTCACCAGCGCTCGACACGATGGGCAAGCGGCTTCGTGTCATGTGGCGACTGCGCGTTGGCGGCGATCATCTGCCACGCGTGATCGTTGCTCCGGTTCGCGCGCTTGTGCAACGCCTCGGTCCGCACGTCGAAGACGTCGAACCGGTTGTCGTCACCAAAGGTTCACAACTAGATCGCGATGAACTCCTAGCGCGGCTAATAAACCTCGGTTATCGGCGTGAGTATCAGGTCGAGGCCCGCGGCGAAGTCGCTGTGCGTGGCTCGATCATCGACGTGTATCCAACGACCGCTGATCACCCTGTGCGCATTGATCTTTTTGGCGACGAGGTCGATCGTCTCAGCCACTTTTCTGTCGCTGATCAGCGAAGCACCGAGGACATCGCGAGCGCATGGGTTTTCGGCGCGCGAGAACTGTTGCCTACGCAAGAGGTCCGAGAGCGTGCTGCTGTACTCGCAATAGAACAGCAGTGGGGTGCCCGCAACTGGGAACGACTTGCAGAAGGCGCGATTTTCGACGGCATGGAAAGCTGGCTTCCCTGGCTCACTGCAGATGAACATTTGCTCACGGATTTACTCCCGCCTGGTGCGCTCGTGCTGGTGTGTGAGCCACGCCGGTTGCGCGACAGGGCTCAAGAACTACTCGACGAAGAAGCACACCTCGCCGCCGCGCTAGCTCCGACCTGGGGTGTGCCTGAAGGTCAAGAGATGCCGAGGCTCTCGCTCGAATTCGACCGACTGCTAGCGCATACCAAGAGCGGGTGGACGCCAGTCATCGCGATTCCCGATAAGCCAGATACGCCGCAACTCCTTGCGACGCCATTCGACCCAATCATCGGCGACAGTGCGGCACTCAGCGATCGCCTGCGAAGTTTGCGCAGCCAGGATTACACGGTGTTGTTGTGTGCGGAAGGCCGCGGTAGCGCAGACCGGATAGCGCAATTGCTCGCCGATGAGGGAGTGACAGCAGACGTCCATGCCGCGATTCCCGATCGCTCGCCTCTGCTCGACGTACCTGGCATCCATTTAGTCATCGCTCCTCTCGATCGCGGGGTACTGCTACCGGCGCATCGACTAGCGCTTGTCTCAGAAGCAGACCTCACTGGTCGTCGCCGTGTTCACCGCAAGCCGCGGGGAGCGCGAAAGGGCATCGACTTCTATGACGGGATGACGAAGGGCGACTACGTCGTGCATCGCCAACACGGCGTAGGGCGGTACGAAGGCATGGTCTCAAAGACCATGTTCGGACTAGAGCGCGACTACCTACTTGTCGCGTTCCGCGGCGAAGAAAAGATCTATGTGCCGACAGACCAGATTGGCATCGTCCGCAAGTACACAGGTGGCGAGACCCCAAAGCTTTCCAAGATGGGCGGCTCCGACTGGGAGAAAGAACGAGCTCGTGTTCGCAAAGCGGTGCGCGACGTCGCAGGCGAACTCGTTGTTCTCTACAGGCGACGGCTCGCAACTCCGGGCCATGCTTTTGCGCCGGATACACCGTGGCAATCGGAGGTCGAGGACGCTTTCCCATACGAAGAAACGCCAGACCAACAAACTGCCATCGATGAAACCAAGGCCGACATGGAACGATCCGTTCCAATGGACAGGCTCGTCTGCGGAGATGTCGGTTTCGGAAAGACGGAAGTTGCGCTTCGCGCAGTTTTCAAGTGCATTCAAGACAGCAAACAAGCAGCGATCCTCGTGCCTACGACTCTGCTCGCTAGCCAGCACGGCCAGACCTTCCGAGAGCGCTTCGCGAACTATCCCGTGCGCGTCGAGGTTGTGTCTCGATTCCTGACAGCCAAAGAACAAAAGACTGTGCTTGAAGATCTTGCGGATGGCCGAGTTGATCTAATAATTGGCACGCACAGGTTGCTCTCAGAAGATGTTCACTTCAAAAACCTTGGGCTCCTCGTCGTCGACGAAGAGCAGCGATTCGGCGTGATGCACAAGGAACGCATCAAACAGTTCCGTGCCGGCGTCGATGTTTTGACGCTCTCTGCTACTCCGATTCCGAGAACGTTGGAATTATCTCTCACCGGTATCAGGGATCTTTCGCTAGTTAACACTCCGCCGGAAGATCGCATGCCGATACTTACTTACGTCGATGAGTTCGACGAGCGCGCTGTAACAGAGGCGATTCGGCGCGAGCTGCTGCGAGAGGGCCAGGTCTTGTATGTGCACAACCGTGTCCGCGATATTCAGCACATCGCCGATGATGTTCGCAGGCTTGTGCCGGAGGCGCGCGTAGCAGTAGCGCATGGCCAGATGGATGAAGGCAACCTAGAGAAGGTCGTGACGGCTTTTTGGGAACGCGATTTTGACGTACTTGTGTGCACGACGATCGTCGAGTCTGGTCTTGACATGCCGACGGTGAACACACTTGTCGTGGACCGCGCTGATCTCCTCGGGCTGTCGCAGCTTTATCAGCTGCGAGGCAGAGTCGGCCGGCGCGGCCAGCGCGCTTACGCATACTTGTTGTATCCGCGTGACCACAAGTTGAGCGATGAGGCATACGAACGTCTCAAGACAATTGGTGAGTTCACAGATCTTGGTAGCGGTTTCAAGATTGCGATGCGCGACCTTGAGATTCGCGGCGCAGGAAACCTTCTAGGAGCCGAGCAGAGCGGTCAGATCGCGGCAGTCGGTTTCGACATGTATATGGAGATGGTCACAGAAGCAGTCGGCGAGCTAACGGGCGTCGAGCAGGTTGTCGAAAAAGAGGTGAGTATCGACGTCGGCGTCGATGCCCACTTGCCGCGTAGCTATGTCGAACGTGACGACGTGCGGATGGAGGCTTATCGACGTCTCGCTGCAGCAACCACGGAATCAGAAGTTGCCGACCTTGAAGCCGAGTGGACAGACCGCTACGGCGAGCCACCGTCACCTGCTGCTGCACTCCTCGCGGTTGCGCGACTACGAGTGGCGCTGCTCGAAAGAGAGATTCGGGGTATCTCAGTTCAAAAAGACGTCGTGCGGTTCGACGGTTGGACGCTCAAGAAGAGCCAAGAGATTCGGTTGAAAAGATTCTCGGTTAGCGCCAGGGTCACCGAGAGTGTCGTGCAGGTGCCGTTCTCTACTGCCACAACGGGCAAGGGAATCGGGCTTGTCGCGGCGCTGCTCCAACTGTTAGCAGAGATCGCACCGCTTGAACTCACCCCGGTAGCCTCGCCGGCATCATGAGTCCACGAAGCCGCTCAATTTTCAAGTCAATTGGTGCAGTCGTCGCTGTCGCCTTGAGCGTTGTCGCGACGCAAGGCTGCCGATCGCAGACCCCTGCCGTGGTCGTGAACGGCCACGAGGTGAGCATGTCTGTGCTCGAGGCCGACTTAGTCGGATTGCTAGAGGCCGAAGCGATTTCTGCGAACCCTGAATTCATATCGAATGGTCGGCCAACTCCTGCGCTCACAGCAGAGTGGTTAAATGTCCTGGTCGCCCAACAGGTATTCGTGGCAGCACTAGCGGAACACGATCTGCAAGTCACCGATGAAGCCCGCGACGCGGCAAAAGAGTCGATGGACCCCGAACTTCTCAAAGCCTTGCCCGCGAAAGTCGCAGAGACGCTCAATTTCCAGACGGCTGCATTCACCATCCTCTCGCAAGCACTAGCAAGCGAGAACCCTGGCGCAGACCCAGCCGCGGACCCTGCAGTGGTTCTAGTTGAAGAACGCATCAAGAGTGCTTCGGTCAAGGTCGATCCGCGCTACGGCGTCACATGGGACGCCGAAACCGGCAACGCCGCAGTTGTAGCCGCTCCACAAGTACACGATGGTCGTAGCTCGATTATTCCGGCAATCCCGACAAGCCCGCTCGGGGCGACTCGAGGTTGATCCGCCATGGGCAGAATCACAGTTGTTGGCCTCGGGCCCGGCGGCGCTGAACTGATCTTGCCAGCGTCGCGCACGGCGATCGAGTCGGCTGCGTTGCGTTTCGTGCGGACTGCCCGCCACCCTGCAGTCGATGACCTCATGGCCGAGGGCATCGAGTTCGAGAGCTTCGATCGGATCTACGAAACAGAGGCAGACCTCGAGACCGTGTACCGGACAATCGTTGAGTCTCTGCTCGCAACTGCGGCCGATAGCGAAGCAGATGTTGTCTACGCAGTCCCAGGTAGCCCCGTTGTTGCAGAGCGCACCGTGGTCTTGTTGCGCGAACGACTCGGATCGGGCATGCGCATTATTCCGGGTATCTCATTCGCCGATCTCGCATGGGCTGTAGTCGGAGTCGACCCTCTCGGTGGAGCAAAAGTTATCGATGCACGCTCATTCGCGATTGACTCAGCAAATGTGAGTGGTCAAATGCTGATTGCTCAATGCGATAGCGAGTTTGTGCTCTCAGACGTCAAGCTCGCGCTGCTCGATGTGCTCGACGCAGAACATCGCGTGACGGTTCTGCAACGTCTCGGTCGGCACGACGAACTTGTTGTCGAACTCGCGCTCGAGGATCTCGACCGTGGCGGCTTCGAACCCGATCACCTCACCAGTATTTTCGTGGACACAGGCGAAGTCGCAGTTGGTGCCGAACTCAGCAGACTCTGGGAGATCACGTTGCGTCTTCGTGGTCCCGGTGGTTGTCCGTGGGACCAGAAGCAGACGCATCACTCTTTGGCGAGGCATTTGCTCGAGGAGTCATACGAAGTTGTTGAAGCAATCGAACGCTTGCCAGAAGATGCTCCTGACTCCGACGAGATTCCCGAAGGTGCGTATGAGGCTCTCGCTGACGAACTTGGCGATCTCTTATTCCAAGCGATGATCCACTCTGCTCTTGCTGCAGAGGCCGGAGCATTCACAATTGGAGACGTAGCAAACGGCATCCACGACAAGCTTGTTCGGCGCCACCCGCATGTGTTTGGTGAACTCCAGCTAGACACCGCAGACGATGTGGTCCGCAACTGGGAACTAATCAAACGGGCCGAGAAGCCAGGCAAGCCCGAATCGCATGTCGCTGGAATTGCCACGACGCTTCCAGGACTCTTGCTGCTCCCGAAGCTTTTCCGCAAAGCAGTCGCCGTCGGGCTTGAGCCGGGAGCGACGGCGAGTGCCGATATCGACGAGGCAGTGGCTAACAAAGACGTCGGTGGAATCATCGCAGCGGCCGCAGCACTTGCGTGGGATCAAGGCATAGACCCAGAGGCAGCCGTGAGGGCAACTGCGCAGGGTTACATCGCGAGATTTATTCGTATGGAACATCTCGCAGAACATGCTGGAATTGAGGTAGGTGCGGACCCGGTTGCAACATTGGGACTATGGGAAAAGGCCGCTAAAGCTTCAGACCAAGGAATAGATTCGTGACATCAGTAGCAACAAAGGCACCAGGAGCAACACGTGACACTCATTGAGGACGTCCTAGCTCGCGAAATTCTCGACTCTCGCGGAAATCCGACAGTCGAAGTAGAGGTCGGCCTCGCATGCGGGGCGCGTGGTCGCGCCGCTGTACCCAGCGGTGCTTCAACCGGCGCACATGAAGCGATTGAGTTGCGCGACGGCGGCGAACGCTATCTAGGTCGTGGAGTTCTACAGGCTGTCGCGAATGTCAACGGAGAGATCCGCGACGCAGTTATCGGCCTCGACGCCGTAGATCAGCGTGCGCTCGACCTAACTCTGAATCTGCTCGATGGCTCAGCGGCCAAAGGCCGTCTCGGAGCCAACGCGATTCTCGGTGTGAGCCTTGCAGCAGCGCACGCGTGTGCATTAGCCGTCGGCGTACCGCTTTATCGCTACATCGGTGGCGCTAACGCTCACGTGTTGCCAGTCCCTCTTCTAAATGTCGTCAATGGCGGCGCACACGCAGATAGCAACGTCGACCTCCAAGAGTTCATGTTGGTACCAGTCGGAGCTGCAAGTTTTTCGGAGGCGCTTCGCTGGGGGACTGAGACGTATCACGCGCTGAAACAAATCCTCAAGAATCGTGGTCTCGCTACGTCGTTGGGCGATGAAGGTGGCTTTGCTCCGAACCTGCCGAGCAACGAGGCGGCATTGCAACTACTCGTCGAAGCAATTGCGGCTGCCGGCTACGAGCCGGGCGCTGAGATTGCGCTCGCTCTCGACGTCGCGGCTACAGAGTTTTTTTCAAATGGCGCGTACAACCTCAGCGGTGAAGGCGCGAAGTTCACTGGAGTCGAATTCGCCGACTACATGACCGGTCTTTGCGATCGTTACCCGATCGTTTCGGTAGAAGATCCAATGTCAGAAGACGATTGGGATGGCTGGAAGGCACTTACGGATCGAGTGGGCGATCGCGTGCAACTTGTCGGTGACGACCTCTTCGTCACGAATCAAGAGCGACTTCAGTTTGGCATCGATCGAGATATAGCTAACTCCATACTCGTAAAGGTGAACCAGATCGGTTCTCTTACAGAAACGCTGGACACCGTCGCACTCGCGAATCGCCACGGTTACACAGCGGTCATGTCTCATCGAAGCGGCGAGACAGAAGACGCAACGATCGCAGACCTTGCTGTCGCGACGAACTGCGGCATGATCAAGACCGGAGCGCCAGCTCGTAGCGATCGCGTCGCCAAGTACAACCAACTGCTTCGGATCGAAGCACAACTCGGTGAAGGTGCCGCGTATCTCGGGGCAGCGGCATTCGCTGGCAAGGCAATAGATGCTTGCTGACCTCTTATCGCACGTCGGCTACAAGACGCGGTGGGGTATTGGTCTGGCGATCATTGCTGTCTTACTTATCTTCTTCGTATTTCCGACTCGGTCGCTGCTAGCACAACGCTCAGAACTACAAGATTCAAGGCAGGAATTGCGAGCTCTCGACGAACAGAATCGTCGCCTCGAACTCGAGCGTCAAAAACTGCAGACCGCAGAAGAGATCGAGAAAATCGCGCGCTCACTGCACAACATGATCATGCCCGGCGAGACTCCCTATGTTGTCGTGCCGAGCGCTCCTCCCGTGACTACTACCACGCTCGCTGCTCTACCTGCCACTACGGCTCCCTGATCAGAGCATTCATAGACTTAGCGTGCGTGGATAAGGCATCGGCACTCGACGTAGAGGAATTGCACCGCTTGTTGGGCCGGCCACCCCGCGCCAACTTTGAGGTCGTTGTTCGGAATGGATCGCAGATCATCGTGGTGCGCAACGAACCGTTCCTCGACGACGGAACTCCCATGCCGACTCTCTATTGGCTTGTCGACCCAGAGTTGACTCGCGCGATTTCATACCTCGAATCGCATGGTGGCGTGCGTGCCGCCGAATCGGCAGTCGATCGCGACGACCTAATCATGGCCCATATTGCATATGCCGCTGAGCGGGACACAACTATCCCTGCGGGCCATCCCGGGCCGTTTCCATTCGGCGGTGTAGCAGGGTCGCGCAAGGGCGTCAAGTGTCTTCATGCCCACTACGCGTACTTTCTCGTTGGCGGGACTGATCCTGTAGGCGCATGGGTCCAGGCACGTCTAGATGAAAAGGCGCATGAGCACAAGAGCACGATCGCGCGATGACTCGTGTCGCTGCCATCGACATGGGTACAAACTCGACGCGACTTCTCATTGCCGATGTCGAAGGTCATGGTCGCGATGCGCGACTTGTCACGATCGATCGCCGCATGACAATTACTCGCCTTGGTGCAGGTGTTGACAAGGAACGTCGTTTGCATCCTGACGCGATCAGTCGAACTCTCGCCGCACTCGGGACATACGGCGCCGCGATCAGAGCAGCGAACGTCGAGGTTGTTCGCGCAGTGGCTACGAGCGCTGCGCGCGATGCCGCGAATCGCGATGAACTATTTGATTCCGCCTGTCAATTGCTCGGTGTTCGGCCCGAACTTATAGACGGGATCGAAGAAGCTGAACTTTCATTCCTTGGAGCTACAGCAGAACTCGACGGGAACGGTGCCCCGTACCTCGTGGTCGACATAGGTGGCGGGAGCACAGAGTTTGTGGTCGGAGAAGCTTCGCCTAACGGTGCTGTCTCGATCGACATGGGTTGTGTCCGGCTGACAGAACAGTTTTTGCATTCTGACCCGCCGAAGGCCGAAGAATTGAGTGCGGCCATCGCTTACGTTCGCGATCAACTCGAGCGAGTAGACGTTGAGGTGCCAGGGGTATCATCTGCAAAGACCCTGATTGGTCTCGCCGGAACCGTGTCCACGATCGCGGCCGTCGAGATCGGTCTCGTCGACTACGACCGCGACCAGATACACGGTTTCAAGCTCACGCATGCTGCCGCAGAAGATGTCTTTCGTACTCTCGCAACCGAATCTGTCGCGCAACGGCGTCACAATCCAGGGCTCGACCCCGGCAGAGTTGATGTCATCGTGGGCGGTGCGATAGTGCTTGTGAGCCTGATGAGGCACTTCGGTTGCGACGAGATGCTCGTGTCGGAGTCCGACATTCTCGATGGCATCGCGCGAACAGCCGTGGCCTCCACCCAATCCAAGTAAGCCATTTCGTCTTACTGATCCAAAAAAAAGGGCTTAGTCCAACCCTCGGTAGGTCGATTGAGAACTTGTGAATCTCAGTAAGTTTCTCCTTGCACTCGACGACCTAACTCTCGATGACATTCGGGCGTTGGCGAGCGAACTCGATGCGATGGTCGCGAACGCTGCAGAAGAAGTCGAGGTAACTCGCTCGTATCTGAGAATCGAGTCGATTCTGCGTCATGAACACAAAGTGAGAGAGGCCGCACACGCAAGTCATCGTGCTGCTGAAGCGATCGTCGCTGTTGCAACACGTTGTGGTGCTGACCTGCCCGACTCGACGGTGACACGAGTGGCACGCGCCGCGGCAACTATTGCGCGTGGACTTGTCGTCGAAACGCAGGCAGCGCCCGAAGTTGCCTTCTTGTTGCAGGGGTTTGCCCATACGCGACCTGTTTCAGTTCTCGTCTGAGCCGCATCCGCCGAAACATTTCGTGCAACGTCGATATCTCCTCTAGGCAGCGCGCAAGCGTGCCGATGCATGTGTCACTCCTTCGACCACTAAGGGTTGTGGGTGCCTGATAAGCGGCGGTGGGAATGAAATTCAGCGAGGAACTACTGCGCCTACCGACGCAACCAGCGACGGCCGAACTCGTATTGCGACTCGTTGCGGATCCGAACGCGAGCACGGTGCAGTTGTCTCGCGCAGTCGAAACTGACCCCGCGCTTGCAGCGCGCGTAATTCGGCTAGCTAACTCTCCGTACTACGGCGCGCCGCGCCGAGTTTCGAACGCTCAACACGCCATCGTGCTGTTAGGCCGAGATACGGTCTCTGGTGTCGCTGCTAGCGCAGCATGCAGTTTGTTGTCCGAACAGGCTGACTCTGGCCCGACAGACTTTTGGAGTCACGCCCTCGCTACTGGCGCCGCTGCCTCAGTGGTGGCGACACGCCTTGGCCTATCTCCAGCCGACGCATTTAGTGCGGGTCTCTTGCATGACTTGGGCGCTGTGCTCTTCCACCGACGTGACGCTGAAGCGTTCGCTCGTATCCAACATAAAAAGTCGATGTCGCAGATAGTCGCCGCTGAGATCGAAACATTTGGAATGACCCACGCGCAAGCTGGAGCTGCAGCGATGGAAGCTTGGGGATTTCCACCAGCATTTGTTGAAGCTGTCGCATTGCATCAACACGGAGTTGAGGAACCAGTTTTTGCGCTTGGCCGCGTAGTACAACTAGGCGAAGCTCTCGCTTTAGACATCGAGCCTTTGCAAGGGTACCCAGGTCGCGCGAACCTCTTGACCTTGTTGCGCTCTGTCCAACTAGGCCCGAATGACATCGAAGAATTGCGCGCAGATACCGAACTCATCCTCGATCGACTCGCCGACCAGTTAGAAGCGGCGTGACAGCATGAAGCCTCTCGAACGCCTAGCCGCGGTCCAAGCGCGTGCTCTCGAGCGACTACGCGAAGGTTCAGCCGACCGAGACTTCCTCGTGCAACTTCTAGAAAATTCGTGTTTGCTCGAGCTAGCAAAACTTGACACGAAACAGGACTTAGCAACGAATGTCCAGGCCGCCGTCGAAGTCATCTGCGCGATGTTTCCAGTCGATGGTTGTGCCGTCGTGTTCGATACAGACGATGGACGCCCCTGGGTTGTGTCTTCCGGAACGACGCCAGCCGATGAGTCTGCTCGCTACCGCGCGGACATCCTCATAGGCGGTGCGCGCGCTGGTGAATTGCGTCTTGGCAAACTCGACGCGAACCTCGATGCGCGCCGATTCACTCAAGCAGCGGCGGTGCAGTTAGCTCACTGTTTTGCCAACTCGATAGAGGCCGAGAGCTTGCGACGTTCAGCAGCCACGGCGACAGCGTCGCGCCTTGCGGCCGAGCTCGATGGTGACGGAGCAGTCGACGCCATCGGCGCGATCGTGCAACAACTCGCGGCATTCCCAGGTGCGATCGCTGCTGAGTTGCTCGTCGACCACCCTGCGCTCGGCCCTCCTCTGACAGTCGCCGCAGGGAATCCTGGTGAGGTCAAGCCGGTGGTCATATCACGCGCCATTCCAGGCTCAGGGGTACTCGCAGCGAGAGTTTCGATGCGGCAGGGCTCAGCGCCACCTGATGGAGCAGTTGGCGAAGTGCTCGATCGAATCGTAGGTTCTCTCGAAAGAATTTCGCGCGAGCAACGGTTGCTTCGCGAGGTTGAAACCGATCCGCTTACAGGGCTGGGGAACCGTCGCCGACTAGACCACGCTCTAGAAGTCGCGATTTCACGTGCGCGTCGTTACGGCGAACACGTCACGGTATTACTCGTCGATTTCGATGGCTTCAAGGGTGTGAATGACACGCTTGGTCATGAGGCCGGAGATCTAGTGCTGCAAAGTGCGGCTGCAGCGGCTCGTAGCGTCACCCGCGGCTACGACGAAGTGGTGAGGCTCGGAGGCGATGAGTTTGTTGTGCTCTCCTCGTCGACCGAACTTTTCGGCGCACTCGCATTAGCCGAAAGTTTGAGAACGAGCATTGCCGAAGCGGCAAGTGGCGTGTTGCCCCTTGACAGGAGCATCACAGTTTCGATCGGAATCGCGCTGTATCCAGATTCGGCGCTCGATGCCGATGCGCTGATGCGCGCAGCCGACGGTGCCTTGTATGAGGCTAAGGCCGCGGGCAAGAACTGCGCTTCTGTAGCGCCAGTGGCTGGTCTCGGACCAGCAGAAGCCACGGAGTTCGTCCCGAGTAGCGATCGCACTGGTGTGGTCATCGACGGGGTCGCTGCGTTCGCGACGCGTGCGCGCAGGCGGGGTTCGTGGCGTCGTCAGAATTCTTGACCTGTCAGGCGAGCGCAAGGCGCCGCTATTTGAGAATTGTTTCTCGGTAATAGACAAGTTCGGCGATCGATTCTTTGATGTCGTCGAGCGCTCGATGTGACTCCGACTTGCCTGGCCGACCGCGAAACTCATCTGGATACCAGCGTCGGCACAATTCTTTGAAACTAGAAACGTCGATGCTCCTGTAGTGCAGGTACTCGTCGATTTCTAGAAGGTATGCGGCCATGAATCGCCGGTCCATCCCGATGCTGTTCCCACACACAGGTGCAGTCCGCGGTTTGGTGACCCGTTCGCGTATGTAGCGCATGACAAGTTTGCTGGCAACTTCGATGGTGAGCGTTGAGACAGCGATCTGCTCTAGCAGTCCCGACCGGGTATGCATCTTGCGGACGTAGTCGTCCATCGCTGCGAGGTCGGTGTCGGACGCATGGATTACGAGATCTATGCCGTCGTCTATCAGGTTTAGTTCCGAGTCGGTGATGAGAACTGCTATCTCGACGATTTTGTGCCGACTCGGATCGAGTCCTGTCATCTCCAAGTCGATCCACACGAGACGGTCGTCTGAGGTAGGTAACGCGCGTTTCGCGGGGCGGCTCGGGTTGTCGTTTTGGTCTTGCACTCCTAGAAGCTACAGCCACGGTTGTTGACTGCTCGCTAGCCTGTCGCGTGGTGGACAGCAATTTTGATGGGCTCGAACTTGTTGCTCGTCGCGTGGTCTTGCGTCCACTCACGATTGCCGATTTCGATGCATGGAGCGAGGTCCGGCTTCGTTGCAGCGAATGGCTCGAGAAATGGGAACCATTACCAGAGGCGGGTAGCGCTGACCCCGCCCGCGACAAAGACGCTTATCGGATTCGTTGCGGGTCATGGGACCGCCAACGGCACTTCGATGCTGCACACGGTTTTGGAATGTTTCTCCGAGCAGACGGTCGGTTCGCTGGCGAGGTGAGCCTCGGATCGGTACAGCGCGGACCGTTTTCATCTGCTTACGCCGGCTATTGGATCGATGAGGCGCTCGCTGGAAACGGCTATGTCGCCGAAGGTGTTGTCGCTCTATTGCGGTACGGCTTCGAGTCGCTCAACCTTCACCGCATTGAAGCAGCGATAGTGCCGCGGAACTTGAGTAGCCGCAGAGTGGTAGAGAAGATTGGACTCAGAGAAGAAGGCACGTCGTTAGGCTTTTTGCAGATCCGGGGTGTGTTCGAAGACCACGTTCGTTACGCAATCACATCTGAAGAGTGGGACGCGCGCGCAGACGAGTTATCGAAACTTTGGCTTTAGGTACTGCTACTCGCGACGTGCCACAGCTGGCGAGTGTCGGAAGAAATCTTCGACCTCTCGCTCGTAACGGTACGCAGGGGAGTTGGTTCCAACAGTTCGCTTCAAGCGGATGCCCTGAGCGAACGCTTCGATAGTGCCTGCTGTGCTGTAGCGATATCTGAAGCCAGCCTTCTTATAGCGGCGGTTGTCTAGGCCCCGACCGAAACGTAAGAGGTCGAGCATCTCCGGTGGAAGGTTGACGATGCCAAGCATCCGTAATGGCTCGGCAGCGAAGTTGGTCAATATCGGTGGGAGCGGGATACGTCGCTTGCCAACGATTTTGCATACCTCACTCCATGGGATGTTGCCATCGCCAGCGACATTGAATACGCCGGGAACATCGTGGCCCGTCGCGTACATCAGCGCACCGACGACATCAGCTTCGTGAACGAACTGCAAACGTGGGTCGAAACCAAGTATCTCTGGCACTACCGCCAAGCGGAGGGCTTGAGAGAATGGCGAGTCGAGGTGGTCTCCGAGGACGTTCGCGAAGCGCAACAAGTTGACCGAGATATGTGGGTTGTCAGAAGCGAAGTCACGCAAGAAAGATTCGACCTCTACTAGTGATCGCTCGACATTGGTTCGCGGGCTAACGAGGCGGTGCGCGTCTTCGCGGAAGAAATACGGGTCGTGGCTACTAGCGCCATATATAAGGCCACTGCTCTTGACGATGACCTTGCGGACGGGACTACCTGGCATGCCAGCGGCCGCGAGCAGGTTCATCGTGCCGATCACGTTGATCTCGTGCAGTGTCCTACCGCTGACACGAGTTGAGTCGACAATCAAGTGAGTGTGAAGAATCGTGTCGACCTGCGTTGCCTTCACAATGCGTTGCAGAATCGAGTAAGACGAGTCGGCGCGAACGAACTCAGTGCGCTCTAGAGGTACGCGAGGTTCTTTGGTGTCAAGACCGACGATTACTTCAACGTCCTCGCGCGCTTCGAGAGTTTGCGCTAGGCGGCCTCCCCAGAATGTTGATAGGCCAGTGACGAGAACTCGCATCGCCTAACCGAACCAGACGCTTTTACGTGTACGCAACATGTCGTAGAGCGCATCTTGAATTTCGGTGCGCACGCTCTCGGTGGCATCCATGACTCGACTGCGCGAGTAGCGCTCTTCGTCTGGCTCATCTGAGAAGTAGATGGGAGGGAGCACACGGATCTTGAACTTGCTAGGGAAGTAGCCGACAGCTCCGAGAAGTGGACCGAGCGCGAGCATGTTCGCTGTGATTGGGAAATATGGGATGCCAGTTAGTCGCGCCAGAGGCTTGTTTTTCCAGATGATCGGCATGGATTCTTCTGCGCCAACAACAGCGATAGGGATGATCGGCACCCCGGCGCGCATCGCGATCTCTACGAAGCCTCCGCGCCCGAAGCGCGCTAGCTGATAGCGATCTTTATATAGTTTGCCGGTGCCTTTTGCACCCTCGGGAAACACGAGAACTAGCTCTTTGTCGTCTTTGAGGAGCCGGTAGGCATTGTCTGGGTTCGCCGCGACTCCGCCGACGCGAGACCACATCGTCCCGACAACTGGCATGCGTCGAAACAAGTATTCGGCTAACCCGTAAACAGGCCTGCCGAGGTCGCGCTCGATGCCGTGCATGATTGCAGGTGCATCACTCGGAATGGCGCCAGCATGGTTCGCGACGAGTAGCGCGCCACCCTCTTTCGGCAGGTTTTCGAATCCTTCCCATTCGACCCGAAACCAGTGCTTGTAGAGCGGTTCGTATATCGAGCGAACTATCGACCGTGTTTTTTCACTACGCCCCCAGCGGTCGACGTCGGACCGGCGAGGCGAATCGAATCGTGCAGGGGAGGCTTCTGGTCGCCCATTTTGGTTACCGGTAAAAGGCACGGGAACGAGTTCTGCGGGTGGCGTGAACGCGATGTCCGTTGCGCCGTTGCGCTCGGCATGTTGAGCGGCTTCAATTTCTTGTTCGCCCTCGCGTTCCATATCGCCTATTGCACACGCTCAGAGGGTCAAATGACAAACCGAAGTCGCTTGCTTAGCTGTCCGAGGGCCGCTTAGGTACGACAAGCTCCGGTTATTAGCCACTTGTCTGTCCGATAACGCGCGCCAAGTCCGATTATTCGGGCGAAAAGGAAAACGCCGAGGGCGAGCCAAAGAGCGTTGAGGCCAGCCTCGGTGACGGTCACATATATCGCGCAGGGCAGGAACGCCAGGGTTGCACCGAGCATTGCGAGCGCGAGATAACGCGTTTCTCCGGAACCGATGAGAATCCCGTCGAGCACGAAAGCGATCGCACCGATTGGTTGCAACAACGCGACTATAAACAGAACGCTCTTGAGCGCATCTTGTACTTGTTTGTCGTTGGTGAAGATCGATGCAAGCGGTTCTCGTAACGCCACGACTATGGCCGCGGCAAGGATGCCTGTCACGACCGCGAATTGCAGCATTCGTCGCGTCATCTGTCGAGCGCCGACAGGATCGGCTGCGCCGAGATATTTTCCGACGATTGACTGACCAGCGATAGAGACAGCATCTAGCGCGAACGAGAGAAATAACCAGATTTGGAACGCGATTTGGTGTGCCGCAATCGCGGTGTCCGAGATTCTGGCGGCGAGCGAAGTCGTAATCGTGAACGCGGCGATGAGCGCAGCGGTACGCATCATTAGGTGGATGCCGACGCGCGCCGTACGGAATACTGCTGCGAAGTCTGGACGAATACGACCCTGCACTCGTCTCCGATGCCGGTCGATGAGCACAAGAAATGCAACCGCACTCAATGCCTGCACGATGACGGTGCCCCACGCCGAGCCTGCGACCCCCCAGTCGAATCCGTAGACGAAGACAAGTTCGATGATGAGGTTCGCTACGTTTGCGATTACAGCGATAACTAGTGGAGTGCGCCCATCTTGCGTGCCGCGCAAGTAGCCCACGCCAGCCAACATGATCATCAGCATTGGTGCACCGATCAAGCTGATACGGATGTAGGTGAGCGCATAGGGACGTATCGCATCCGATGCGCCCATGACATCGACGACCGTGGGAGCGAGCACTAGGCCAACAACGGTGATTGCCGTGCCGAGGCCGAGCGCAAGCCAGAGTCCGGCCAAGCCTTGCTCAACCGCTCGTCTCGGCTCTGTTGCTCCGATCCAGCGCGCCACAGCCGCGGTGGTGTTGTAGGCCAAGAAGTGAAAGATCCCGAATGCCCACGCCAGGTACGCGCCAGCAATTGCGACGCCTGCTAGTTGGTCCCGCCCGAGGTGTCCGACGATAGCTGTGTCGACAAGAACATAAAAAGGCTCTGCAGTAAGTGCAAAAAACGTGGGGACGGCGAGGCGCATTATCTCCTTGTCTGTTGGTCGCAACAATTTCATCATGGGACTTGCAAAAATAATCGTCGGCATTGACTGAAGCTTGATGAGAGGTGAGTGTCGTAGGCGTATGGGATGATCAATTCATGGCGAGGGGTATAGAGACAAAGAGAGCAGAAGCTGCGGTTGGCGGAGCTGGGGGTACTGGTTTGCCGCAGTTTGGCGCTCTGTCGTTCGCCCGAAGTGCTCGCTGCCTACAAGATGCTGCGAGAGCTGCTGGGCTCGTCGTGCCGGCATTTCGGAGCCCGCCGCGCCGCAGCGATGTCGATCGAACAATCCGACGTTTGCCGGGTGGCGCAGTAATCGCTGTAAGAGTCCGCGACCGGAGCGCGACGAGCATCCAAGCGGATATGGTCGAAGGCGTGATCGCAATGAACCGACTTACGGGTGCCGCAGCAAAAAACATGCGGGCGTTGCTCGTCCGGGCGTTGGCTCAGGTAGTCCCTGTCGCCGAGTTGTCCGAAGCTGCCTGACGCTTCAGCAGTCTGTGTTGCTTAGTCGTATCCTTGCATCGAGCAACAGTGCCCGGGTGGCGGAATGGCAGACGCAGGCGGCTTAAACCCGCCGGCTCCGGATGGGGCTTACGGGTTCGAGTCCCGTCCCGGGCACCACACGTGACGACATCGCTCGCTAGTCACAAATGTCAGGTTTTCTTGACGATGACACTGGCGAGTTGTCTTGGATCTATGGGGACGGAGCTGCGCCGCGGGCTCCGCGAAAAAGCCGCTGGTGTAACTAATCCGACGAAACCGATACTCAGAGGCCGACGAAACCGCTACTAACGCCCCGACAAAACCGATAGTCAGAGGCCGACAAAACCGATAGTCTATTTCTGGTATGGATTATCTCCCTCGTATCGGCGACGCCGAACTCACTCGACTGCTCAGTACAAGCCCGATCGTCATGCTCGATGGCGCCCGTGCGACTGGCAAGACAACTAGTGCGGTTCGTGTTGCAGCATCTGAGTTGAGACTTCCTCGCGACCTCGCAATGCTTCAGTCCGATCCAGTAGCTGTGCTTCGCAACCTCAAAAAGCCAGCGCTAGTCGATGAGTGGCAACTCGCTGGCGTTGATCTCCTTTGGGCGCTCAAGGAGATCGTCGACGATGATCCCACTCCAGGCTCCTTCATATTGACGGGTTCCGTCGAGCCTGAGTCGCTCGGTCCTACGTATCCGTTGGCTGGCCGAGCCGCTCGCCTGGTTTGGCGGCCGATGAGCGTTCGCGAAATTGCTGGTGCTGGTGGCGCGCAGTTGTGGATAGACCGCCTCGCCAACGGAGACTTGTATACGCCCTCGAACACGGCCGATCCGACCGCCATCGACCTACTGACACGTTCGGGATTTCCTGCCGTGAGGACGCTCGGCGATCCCAGACCCGCCTTGCACGCATACGCGGACTCGATTGCTCAACGCTCGATTGAGGAACGCAGGGACGCTGTTGGTGTCGGTCGGCTGCTTCGCGTCCTTGCTGAACTCGAATGCTTGGTCGTTCCTGAGGAAAGGGTTTGGCGGGCGGCCGATATCAACAGAGCGACTTGCGTGAGCTACCAGGCGATGTTGCAACGCACGCACGTGGTCCAGCCTTCGAATGCGTGGCTTACGAATCGACTGAAGCGCATGACAACCATGTCGAAAAGGTATTTCGCTGACACGGCCCTAGCGCTCGCCGTAGCTGGGATTAGCGCAGAGCAGTTGCGCCTTGATCCCACTATCGCTGGCCGGTATTTCGACTCGTTCATAGCGTGTCAGCTGCGGCCCGAAATCGACGCCAAGCGGGCAACGATGCATCACATGCGAAGCAAAGGTGGCGAACACGAAATCGATATCGTGATTGAGTCAGCTGGCAAGATCTTTGCCTTCGAAGTTAAGGCTGGTGTTCGGCCAGTCCCTGCTGACGCGAAGCACCTGCAATGGCTTCAGAGTGAAATCAGCGATTCCCTGATAGCAGCGGCCGTAATTCATCGAGGTGCGAGCACATGGGAACTCGTACCGGGGATCTGGGCTTTGCCTGCGAGTTCGATTTGGTCGTGAGCGCCGACGCTCCGCTGCCCTCGATGTTTAGAAACCCGCTCTATTCAGTCGCCGAGTGCCTCGAGGAAACTCCAAGTTGTGGCAGCGACTTCAGAAGTCCTTAGCGGGCAGGTCGAAGCTGGCCGTTCGACGAAACTGACGGTATCGCTGTTCCTCGTGGCATAGGCAGTCGCAGTCGCGATTGCAGCGGCTGCCACATCTTCGGTGAATAGAGACATCGACTCAGCACATGGACTCAGGATGAAAACCTTGCGCACGCTCCCAGGGAGAGCGCTACGCAACTTGTTCAACTGGCGACTGGCGTCGTCTTGCCAGTCGCGCGACGTAGGGGGCAGCTGATCGCCCTCTATAAAACGGTCCATGATGTCTTCGTCTTCCATGAGGATGAAAACAGTGGTCGGGCTGTACGCGCCAGCGATGTCCTTGGCGATCGATCCGAGGATGCCACATCCGTACAAGTGACTACCTTCAGGGTCGAGTTGAGTCGTCAGCGCTGAAGCGCCACAATTGCGCCCGCCAACCGCGACTCCTACTGACTTCGAGCCATCGCGCCAGGTGCCACCGTGCAAATTGAGGTTGAAAGCATCGGCTCCGCCTACGACGAGCATGCGTTGGCCGCCAGAGTATTGACCAGCGAGGTCTGTATACATCGATAGATCAGGCTCTAGTTGAGCGGCTTTGGCTGTGTGTAGAACTACCTGACTAGTCACCGCGATCAGCACGGCAGTTACGGCCATCGTGATCCAAGGCCACCGCAATCCTGGCTTGGCGTTGCGAACCGGTTGCTCTATCCATCGCCAGGAAACGTAGGACACTGCAATAGTGATGAGCGCCTGAGCGGTAACTAGAAGTGGCCTAGTCAAACCTGTCGCTTCAGCCGAAACGAACTCAATGACAAATACTTGGTAGAGATAAATGCCGTACGACCATGTTCCGATGCGTACGAGAAAGCGGTTCGATAAGAACCGACTGGTGATTGTTGAGGGGCACCGTGCAGCGAGGATAATCGCGGCCGTCGACATTGCTACAGCGAGGAAACCTCCGTGATAGTGGTCGGAGTCTCCTGACCTCCAGGTTGCGAGTCCCCATATAAGCACTCCACCACCAATGAGGGCAAGCGCGTCTAGTCGTCGTTGCGTCGACTTGTCTGAGCGATTGGGTGAAGTAGACAGCAAGAGCGCTGTTAGCGCGCCAACCAGCAGCGCCAAGGAACGCGTATCAGTACCGAAATACGCGCGGGGATCGAGCGGTTCGTAGAGTCGAGTGGTCTGGATAGCCGCCCACAAGGCGCATAGCGAGACTGCGGCAACTAGCCAACGGCGCCCTAGCCGTTGTAGCAATACGAACGCAACGGGCCAGACGATGTACCACTGCTCTTCAATCGCGAGTGACCAGGTGTGTTGGAGGAGCGATTCGGCGCCGCTGAGGGCATGAAAATTTTGGTAGTAGAGCAATGCCGGGATTACCGCAGAACGCAGATCGCCTTGTGTCGTTGCGTCGGAAAACAGTTTGCCGAGCACGACAGCTACCGCGATCGTCGTGAGTAACGCTGGTATTAGACGTTTGAGGCGCCTCGCCCAAAAACGCCTCAGGCCAAGCTCTCCTGTGCGCTGGTGCTCGTTGAGCATCAGCGCAGTTATCAAGTAACCAGAGAGGACGAAGAAGATGTCGACTCCGATGAAACCCCCAAGGCTGGAAGTATGAACCGCGAAAACCATCGCGACGGCGACAGCGCGTAATCCGTCTAGGGCTGGTACATGTGGCAACGTCGCGACCGGGGACTCAGCGCTTTCGGCGATGTCGACTCCTGTCGTCGCTACATCGCGGTTTATCGATGGTGGCATTCAACAACCCTAGTAATGCACGTCGATCGAGTGGAGCCGATCACTTCGATGGCCACTTCGCAGATCTACAGCACCGCTAACGGGTTCTTGCCGGTCAAACTCCCCGACATTGCACTCGGGTGGAAACGGATGAACGCTTCTTGTTTGTGGAAAGCCTTCTGATTCCCGCTCGCGATGGCGCTCGGGTGAGCGGTTGCCGCGTGTCCGTAGGCGTAGGCCTGTGCACTGGTATCGGAGTCCCAGATCGAACACGTGGATAGGAACGGTGGTCTCGCGATACCAGTTGCCCAAATCAGGCCGTCCGCATTGATTGCTGCTCCTTCGGCTTTCGCGCTTGCGCGAAAGAATCGGGGTGTTTGGCTCAAGCGGAGTCGCGCTAGCGTCAGAACCACGACTGGGCCAACGTGATCAACGTTGCGCACCTTCGGAACGTTGTTATCGAGACCGGGCCACGTGCCGTGGGCGCGCAATGGCGACAAGCGAGCGGAAAGCCCCGACACAAACAGATCGTCGAAACGAGAGTTCGAAGCGATGAAATTGTCGAGCACTCTCTCGTTGTCCCAGAAACCAATCAACGCGACTCGCCCAAGAGTCGGCGACTTCAACATTGACCCGCTTAGCGGAGCGGTGACACCAATGTCCGCGTGGCGCAGGCCAGCGACGTCGCGAGGCTTCGGCGGGCTCGACACAAGGCTCGGCACACGGGCCACGCCTACATCTGCGATGTTCAACGAAACGATCATGAGTTCCGCCTCGAGATACGCCATGAGTTGTCGCAACGAATGACGGTCTGATCTGTTGACGTGATTTCAAAAATTGCGACCTGACCGTACTTTGCGCCAAGTTCGAGCGCAACGTCTTCGGTGATACCCGTGCAGGCCCAACTCTCTTCTGCGTGATCAGAATCTGGATCGCTCCCGAGCGCGCTCACGGGCGTCGCTCCGAGAGCGTGGAGATCGTCGCGGAGCACTTCGTTTCTCGCGCGATTTGTTTCGAGACTTGGTCGCTCGTCGCCCGGGTTCCAGGCTGTAATCACGTAGACAGGCCCACGAGCAACGAGTGTCGACAGCACAGATACAACGAAGTCATCGCCTTCCAAGACGGTGACGTCGGTCTTGAGGTACGAGAAAAGAATGTCGCGAATCATTGCGGTTAGCCTGAGTCGTCGAAATTGGAGCGTCTAGTTGGCGGTGCGATCATCTAGCCGATCCATAGTGAGTAAGATGTTATGTCTAATAGCTTCTGGTTACCATCGCACGGTTACGGTGGGTTTGGAGTCCATGCTATGGCTAAGCGGTGGTTTGGAATACGGCATCTAGTAGCTATCGCTGTCGTATGGGCGATGATTGTCACGAATTGGGTGGTTGTGAGCCAACTGAACGCGTCAGCGCAACTGCTACCCCAGGTAGTCGTGGGAGACCTCGCGATGAGCGAAGGCCATACGGGCACTCGCACAATGCTGGTGCCGATTACCCTCAACGTTCCGGCCGCAACAACTCAGACTGTTACCTACGCACTTGCGGCGGGAACGGCCACGCCAGGGACAACGTCGCAATCGACATCTACGGCCGACTTCGGTCCGTTCGCCGGCACGCTCGCCTTCGCAGCTGGCACAGTCGTGCAGTACGCAAAGATAACGGTTTACGGCGATGTGAGGATCGAAGGCAATGAGAACGTGAACGTCAATGTCGTGGCGGTGTCGTCTGGACTCGAAGTCTCTCGCGGGACCGGCACGGTTCACATCAGAGACGACGAGTCCACGCCCGGGGCCGTGATCTCAATCGGCAGTATTTCGGTCGGCGAGGGTGACTCTAAGGTGCGAAAAGTCTCCGTTCCAGTCGTGTTGTCGAAGGCTGCTCCAGGTGCGTCCGTGCAATTGCGAGTAGTTGCGGGTTCTGTAACGGGTGGTTGGTCGGGGACCGGGGTACCGCCCGTGGGTGTCGACATCGGCGACAAGAGTGGTGCCACGCAGACAGTCACCTTCTCGACCACATCAGTGCTTAAGTTCGTGACGGTTGTCGTTGCTCCCGACATGGCGGATGAGCCGAACGAAACGTTCGCCATAGTCATAAACGCGGTGAGTGGAGCGAGCGCAGGTGCAAACGGCGTGGGAACTGTGCTTGACGAAGATCGAGCTTTAACAAGCGATCCTGCTTATGGCCCTAGCGATACGCCAGTCGGGGTAGTTGCGCCCGGTTCCACTTTGGTTGGGTGTGCGCAGGCGACGACTCGAATCATTGTCACCGCGTCGATCCACCTTGATCCTGCTTGCACCTATACCCGCGGACTGAGCATCGGGGTTTCAAATGTAACGGTCGACTGCCGCGGAGCAAACCTCGTCAGGGGAGCGATCGCCACCGATTCGTATGGAGTTCTGATTTCGGCGCTTTCGACCACAGCATTGGCAAATATCACCGTGCGTAATTGTCACGTGTCTGGCTTCGGCAACAACTTGCGGGTTACGCGATCCGGATTTAAGGCGCTCGCGATCGGTTCGGAATACGTTAATGCGTTTTCGCAGATTCTGATCGACAACAATTCGTTTAACGCTTCGCAGAACAGCGGTGTGTACATCGACGGTTTCGTAACCGGGGTGAAGTTCACTCATAACTCGGTAACTAATTCAGGAGCCGTCGGTATCTACCTTGAGGCTGGCAGTTTGGGCTCGGAACTTGGATTCAACATTGTTCAAGGCAACGGTTTCAAGGAGATCATCAACGGCCCGCAGTCATACACCTTCTCTGGCATCACGATTTACTTCGAGAGCACTGGACGTGAAGGAATTGCGGTCGATGGCTCTCGCTTTAACGTCATTCACGACAACCGAATTTCGGGTGATGCAAATGGAGGGATCTTTCTCTATAAAAACTGCGGCGAACATGTAAGCAATACCGGCCACTGGGTGCGCAACTACGGCGCAGACGGCAACGTGATTCGGTCGAATGTCATTACCGCCGAACACAACGGGGTGTGGATTGGGTCGCGAGCAGCAGAAAATCAACACTTCATGGATTGCAGCGACACGCCACTCATTGATCAACCTGGCGGTCTGAATCGGGTCTACCTAGACCCGGCGGTCGGAAATTCGGTTGAGTACAACTACTTCGAAGGCGTAACGAACGCGATTCGCATTGAGGGCGATAGCTCGACTGTGCGAGGGAACTGGATCGCGAACGGGACGAGAGGCATACTGCTCGGAACGAAGCACCGCACAACGGTCCTCGCTCAACCGATCACAGGGGCTGTGATTTCAAGCAATGTCACGACCTCGGTTGCTGAACCATTCGGCTGGATATGGGGCAAGGGCGTCACTACATTCACCAGCAACGTGAAGAACGGCACAGCCGCAGGGCTCGCCGCGGGATCCCAACCAGATATCAGTCCATATCTGTTCGTGCGTCAGTTTGTGCCTGCTCCCTAAATACTGGGCTTAGGCTTTTGCTAACAAGCCCGACGTTGGGCGGGACGCATAGGAGATGTGGTTACCTAACACATGCGTTTTTGCAAGATTGTCGCTCTGGTCGTTGTCGCGGCGACCGGACTATTTGTTGTTGCTTGTGGCAGCGACCAGCCGGATAGCGGTACTACGACTACCTCGGCGGGATCGGCCGATGGCGCCGACCTCTATAACCAGTCTTGCGCCAAGTGCCACGGTGTGGATCTTCGCGGAACGGCGAAGGGTCCGTCGCACCTGTCGATCGTCTACAAGTCTGATCACCATTCAGATGACTCTTTTCGTAGTGCGGCACGCAATGGCGTCGGTGCTCACCACTGGGACTTCGGCGATATGCAGCCCGTAGAAGGACTCTCCGATGCCGACATCGACGCGATCATCGCGTATGTAAGGACAGTGCAAGAGCGCGAAGGGTTCGAGGATTACCCGCCAGCGCCGTAGGTTGTTATTTGCTAGCTATCTCAAGTTGAAGGGCATCTAATGAGAACTCCTATATGCGAAAAGCTCGGTATCGAGTTTCCGATTTTTGCGTTCACGCACTGCCGCGATGTTGTTGCGGCCGTTAGCAAGGCCGGCGGTCTCGGCGTGCTTGGTGTTGTAGGTCTCACGCCAGAACAAATGAAGATCGAACTCGACTGGATCGACGAGCACGTTGCCGGTAAGCCGTACGGAGTCGATGTCGTCATCCCAGGCAAGTACGAAGGAATGGGCGAAACAGACCCCGACCAACTCGCCGAAATGTTGCGTGGCCTCGTGCCAGCAGAGCACCTTGCGTTCGCGAGCAAGATCTTGTCCGACCACGGCGTCCCAGAACTGCCAGCAGACGAAGGCAACAGCATGAAGCTGCTCGGCTGGACGGAAGCCACCGCGACTCCGCAAGTCATTGAGGCACTCAAGCACCCGAATGTTCGACTCATCGCTAACGCGCTCGGTACTCCACCGCCGGAGATTGTGCGCGAGATTCAATCGACGGGTCGGTTGGTTGCTGCGTTGTGCGGATCGCCACACCAGGCTCGCAAGCACGCTGAGGCTGGCATCGACATCGTGATCGCCCAGGGTGGCGAAGGTGGTGGCCACACAGGCGAAGTCGGCTCCATCGTGCTTTGGCCACAGGTGATTGCAGCGATTGGGGACACGCCGATGCTTGCTGCTGGTGGTATCGGGAGTGGTGGCCAGATCGCAGCCGCAATGGCGATGGGTGCGCAAGGAGTATGGGCCGGGTCGTTGTGGCTCACGACTGAAGAAGCAGATCTTCCGCCAGCGCAAAAACAACAGTTGCTAGACAAGGGCTCAAAAGACACTGTTCGGTCAGCGTCTTTCACAGGTAAGCCTTGCCGCATGATTCGCAACGACTGGACGGAAGCGTGGGAACGCCCCGACACGCCCAAGCCACTAGCGATGCCAATGCAGTACATGGTCTCTGGCGACTGCGTGGCCCGGGGGAGTCGCTATGCAGACAAAGCTGGCGATGTCATGTTCAACCCAGTTGGCCAAGTTGTCGGCCAAATGACCAAGGTTCGCAAGACCGCTGATGTCGTTCGCGAACTAGTCGAGGAATATATCGACGCAGTTGAGCGCCTGAATCGCTACGGAAGTTGACGTTGCGCGTACAGGTGCGCCGATTCGTTCACTGAACTGACCGAGCGCACACCTGAGCGCGAAGCAACAACGCGAGAAATCGACGTATAAACAGGCTCGAACCACAGGTGTCTGTCGAGGCCAATCACCAACGCGATTGCTGTGTTGATCACGCCGCCGTGACAGACAACTAGGACACGCTTGCCAGCGTAAGTCGAGATGGTCCGGTCGAGTGCTGCGCTCACTTGAGCGCGGAACTCGTCTGGGTGCGCTCCGCCGAACTCTTGCCAGCGCCCATCGATCATGGCTTGCATCCGTGGGTCTTTCGTGGCGCGTAGTTCTTCCATCGGGATGTAGTCGTCGGCCCGCGCGTCGTACTCCAGCCAACCGTCGTCGACAATTGGAGTAATGCCGAGTAGCGCCGCGATCGGCGCTGCAGTTTCAATCGCACGCAGTTTCGATGATGTGATGACGGTATCGAAGGTTTCGTGGCTAAGCCAGTCGCAGAGTCTTGCTGCTTGAGCATGTCCGCGTTCGGTCAACGCAGGATCTGCTGGTTTGCCACTCGTGTCAGAACTTGTGAGCCTGACCGGTTCACCATGTCTGACTAATACGAGGTCCACTAGAGCAAACCAATGCCAAGGTGCGCAGCAAGTTCGCTCAGGGCAACCATGTGATCGACGACCTTGATCGTTGTCATACCCATATC
>SXGU01394115.1_pt1 | contig 103510 bp, 111 predicted proteins | sample 3174531 | NCBI WGS metagenome assembly SXGU01 (sample SAMN11356863, study PRJNA531348) | freshwater metagenome | isolation source: freshwater sample F1-140 | place: China: Fuxian Lake, Yuxi | collected 2017-12-25
ATCATCTTTCTAAATATACAATCGTTGAACTTGATAATCGAACTCATGACTATTTAGACTTTAACACAATGAAAAAAGAAATAATCATATTCTTAGAATATCATTAGTTTTTTTACAGAAGTATTTTAAAATTAGTTCATCAAATTTATTCTTTTGTACTGATTCTAATTTTAAATAGCGAAGATTCAATTTGTTAAATCCTTCTCCTCCAATGAAACTTTGACTTGTTTTCCCTCCGATTATTAACGGGCATAAAGTTAGATGCAATTCATCAATAATATAGAACATCTAACTAACGAAAACTCTATTACCTCTTATTTTTTTAAGACTAAAGAAGATAATTATCTCCCTTAAAAAATTACAAATTAAATAGTTTGATCAAATAATCGCGTTTTATATTATCGAACTGCATGAATAGGTTATATTTCCAATCCAAATAAATTTGTTTATTGAATTGCCCAGCACGAAAAAGTATAAAAAGCGATAGAACAAAACAATTAAATAAAATGAAAAAAATATTGTTATTTGCTATAATATTTATTGTACTAATTGCATTTGCAAAAGCAGAGGGTGTTAAGATAATAGCCAAAACTGAGCCATTTCATAACTTGATACTTAGAATTCAAAATCCAATGACTGGTTCAGAGATAATAAGTTTATATGGAAAGACTAATGTTTCAGGAACATTTGTATGGGATTACGATGCAAATATCAACAAATTAGACTTTTTGTTAATCTTAAGATTATTCGGAGAAACTGTATTAACACAAGAATTCAAAGATATAACGGTCAAGCCCTTGATAACTTTGTCAACTATAAACGAAACAGAATTGCAAGTCCCTGCAAATGTAGATCAAACAATCGTTAATAGCGACACTATCAACTCAACCAATTCGACTAAACTATCAAAAATCACTGAAAATCAAGTGGGCAGTTTAGATGAAGAAGAATTGACACAAATAACAGGGTTTACGATATCAGAAAATTTCAAAGATGTCAGTAAAAAGGCAGTTTATATATTAATAGCAATGCTCCTAGCTGGGAGTTTGTTCTTCATTTTCAAAAAGACAAGAGCAAAAAATAACGAGCAGACTACATTTAACGATGAAATAAATGAGGTTTTACGAAAGCTTCACGAAGCAGAAAGAGAAATAAAGGATCTCAGAAACAAAAATATAGCTCTAGATCAAGCACAAAAAAATTTTATGCAAGCAAGAGAAAAATGGGAAAAAATAAGAGGATACGGTCCAAATAGAATAAATGGCAGTCAATTGACGAAAGAAACAGATAATACAAGAACAGATAATCCTAAAAATTAATTAAAAATCTAAGAAAGAGCAAGTTTTATAAACTATTCAAAACTCAAATTAATATGAATACACAAACTCCGAGGTTTGTTCATCAGCTCAACTGAACGAGCATTTTCTAGTTTAAACTCAAACACAATAAACTCAAATTCGCAGTCTTTAAATACGAACAATAAAGGCAAACTAAATAAAGCATGGCGGATGTTGTGTAATGGTAGCATAACAGCTTGTGGTAAGAATGTTCTTTTTAGAGCAGAATTACAAAACGCTGTTGGAGTGAGTTCGATTCTCACCTTCCGCTTTAGAGAAGAAGAATCGAACGAACGTAGTGAGTTTGATTCACTACAACTTGTAAAAGTTGGAGTCACAGATATGTTATCGAACGTATCAAGTGTCACCTTCCGCTTTACAAAGAGGAACTAAAAATGATATATGAACCAGAAATAGTCAAGGGATTCCAGGATTTTCTGGCTCCAGAATCGCAAAAAAGAGTAGCTGTAAGAACAATAATCGAGCAAACTTTCCAAAACTATGGATTCGTTCCCGCAGAAACGCCATCTATAGAATACGAAGAATTAATGAAACCAAACTCTCTCGAATCAGAAGACGATGCAGTTTCAGAACGATTTCGCCTAAAGGATAGAGGGGGTAGAAACCTTGGGCTAAGGTATGAATTCACATTTCAATTAGCAAGAATAATGAAACAAAACACCAATATAAAACTCCCTTTCAAAAGATATCAAGTCGGAAACGTATTCAGAGACGAGCCAATCGGACAAAACAGATTCCGCGAATTCACTCAATGTGACATAGATATTATCGGTGATATGTCATCAGAATCTGAAGCAGAGTGCCTTGCAGCAACAGCAGATATCTTGACAAAATTAAAAATTCCATTTGAAATCCAAGTAAACAATCGCAAATTATTGAATGCAATTTTGGACAGTCTGCAAATTGGAAACAAAACAACAATCATACGCGAAATTGACAAAAAAGACAAACTAGGCGAAGACGAAATAAAAGCAAATCTGCGAAAATACGCAGATGCGAATCAGATAATTGCGCTATTCAAATTATTAGAAAAAAATTTAGACTTCTTCAAAGAAAATTTATTTGAGGGTGCAGACGAAATATCCAAACTACAAGAGCTTGGAAAAATATATGGCTTCAAAATAAAATTCAATCCGTGGATCGCACGAGGTCTTTCGTACTACACTGGAAACATCTTTGAAGTAAAAACCGAAGGCATAAAAGAAACACTCGCGGCAGGAGGACGTTACGATAAAACAGTCGGCAGATTTCTAAACCGAGAAATTCCTGCAGTCGGAATCTCGTTCGGTCTTGATAGGATATCCTCAAAAGCACAAATAGAAATTCCAAAAACAAAGGCGATAATCATCTCAATAAGTCAAGATAAAGAAACAATTAAGCTATCTCAAAAATTCCGCGCATCAAATATTTCATGCGTCACAAGTTTCGACAAAATAGGCAAAGCCCTCGAATACGCAGATTCATATCAAATTCCATATGCAATCTTCATCGGCAAAGATGAAATAAAACAGAAAAAATTAAAGCTCCGCGATATGAAATCTGGTGAAGAAACTCTGCTTATAGAAAAATCAGTTATATCTAAATTAAAAAAAAGTTAAATCCCTTGATTAGGTAAAGGATTATCAGAATAATTTTCAAGTCCTTCTCCAATTTCTCCTGCAAGCCCTCCAGAAAAACCGCTCACAGCTTCAATAATATGCTCACTTTCCAAAAATTCAACTTCACGCTTCAATTTTTCAATCAAGTTTTTATTTTTTGATTCGTAAATTTCTTTAAGTAAAATCCAAATCTCCTCAAAATGACCTTCTTGTTCAAGCCATATTTTTTGTTGATTGTCTAAATGCAAAATAGACACAAATGCAATCAATTTCTCTTCAAAGGTTACTGCTCCCAAAGACGAAAAAGCGACTCGCTCATCAGAGTTGACAAACCGTTTCTTTAACTTTGAATAAATATCGGAAATCTTTTCCTGTAAATTGAACAATCTCTTGGGGATTGGCAAATGCGCCTCAAGTTCATGTTGTTTCAAAACAAGAACCCTTTTTATTCTGCGTGTTTCAGTAGAAATCGCCTGCGATAATGCTTGCATCAATTCCTGTAATGTAACTCTCTTAAATCTCGGTAAAGGTGTCCGCGGAACAAGTTCAGGCACATCTTCGTCAAGTTCAATTCTCTCTTGAACATATTTCTTTTCATCTTTTTTACCATAAAGAATATCGTCTAAATTCTGGAGATCGCGACTCAAAAGCAATTCCGACTTAAACCTCAAAAGCAAAGACGCTGCCAAAAGCACTTTAGACGAAATAAAAAAATTAGCTTCCTCGAGTTCTCGAATTTTTTCCATATACTTATTTGCCAAAACGGCAAGATTAATATCCCAAGGATCAAGTTGCTCGGAGTTTATCAAGTCATAAATAATCGCCTGCCAGCTCAATCGGTCATCAAAAAGTAAATCGTGAATTTGTTCTTGTCCAATTTTATCTATTTTCTTTGGAAAATTAGATATTTGTGATTCATGTCTAGAGTTTTCTCCAATTTCATCAGAAACTCCCGAAAAAGAATTTATCGTTTCAGAAAAATCATCACTCATGACGCACTTAAAACCTCTCGCCTTTAAGCAGTTTTCGTATAATCTGTTCTTATTATTAAGTTACGACATAACCGAAAGGTTTAAATACTAAAATGTGTTCGTTTAATTATCATCACCTCTTTTCCCAGGAGGGGACATCATAACTTCTTTTTGATGGTTGTGGTCTCCCCTCTATGGGTTTAAATAAGAATTATTTATTATTCTTCAAGGTTCTTAAAAAGTCCTTTGTTATAAGGCAAAGAACATATCCGGATAGAGAGGTGATGTAAAAATTATTGCTTATTAAATTCAGTATACCTACATTTCCCGCAATGCATTCTACTCAATCCACCACCAAGAAATACTCCTGGACCGCATCTTGGACAAAATTTCGCATTTCTACTGACCTTATCGCCTGAAATTTTGTACAATTTATACTTTGCGCTCGATGGCTTATTCTTGTGTGGTTTCTTTCCACCTTTGTCCTTCATTTTAGACCCGCCTTCCCGTTCACTCATTGTCCTGCCTCCAATTTCTTCATTTTAGGCTTGGGCTCAACTTTCTGCAAATTTTCCAAAGAATCATAAATTCTCGCATCAATATTGAACACATCACTACCAAAATTACCCAAAACATTGCGAATCACAATGCAATCTTCCGACGCCTTGAAACATTCAGCAATATCTTTCTTCGCAGTCACAAAACCAGGATTAGAGATATATTTCTTTTGAACGACTATTTCTCGTCTCTTCAAAAGTTCATTCCGAAAATCTTTAATGGCGTTCATCTTAGTCGTATCGCGAAAACTCCTTTTCCTTTAATATTTAACTGCTTAGCAATTTCAGAATTCTCTGGATCCACAATAGTAATTTTTCCCTTGAAACCCTCAACATGATCCGTATTCTGACAATTGGGACACGAATTACTCTCATAAACCATTTTGCAATTTTTACACGCTTTTTCTTTTTTTGCCATATTTATTATTTATTCTCCTTTTTCTTTTTCATACCCTTCTCACCTTTTTCAGCCCTCTTCGCAGCAGCTACAGCTTTTTTCTTGTTTTCCTCAAGCCATTCCAATTTACCAAGTCCTGGCTGTCTCATGGTTAATCCTATTTTAGGCTCACCTGCTTTGTAGCTAATAGCGACAATTCGCGCAAGACAATTATCTCCAACGACTAAAGCTCTCTTCGTAACTTTACCTTGTAAACTTCCAGTTTTGCTCAATGAAACAAAATCCTCCATCGTCTGTGAAACGTGAATCATTCCTTGTGTCGGTCCAATCTGTATAAATGCTCCGAAATTAGTTATTTCTTTAATTGTACCAGGAACAAGCTCGTGTAATTCTGGCTTCCAAACTAAAACCGTAAATACTGATTTATAGTAAGCCGCACCATCTCCAGGAATAATTATTCCTTCGCCAACCTCTTGCACTCCAATAACTGAAATAACAAAGCCCAAGTCCTTGTGCATAGTCTTAACATATGATTCTTGCAACTGTTCAGAAACAGCATCTTTTGTAGCTAGACCAAAATGTCTTGGCTCTACACGAACATGATCTTCTACTTCAGCAAGATAAAACATAATAAGAACAGAAAAATATGGTTTTTAAAACTAACGTTCCGCGGATATTTTACTCAAATACCTGCCTCAACACCAACTCGCCCCTGTGCACTAAAAATGACCACTCTATTTGGTACTTTCTTTTTAATTTCTCTATCGAGAGTAGCAATATAAATTCCAGTTTTACCACGTCCAATTAAATAGTCGTCGACTTTTCCTGCGCCAAAACTTGTTTTCTTCACCTTTCCTTTTTCAATCATTTCCAAAGCGACATCAACTGCAAGTCTGTCTTCACGAGAAGTCCCGTTTCGATTGCGTAAATCTTTTATTTCTTGCAAAACTTCTCTCGCCACAACCGGTGTAAAACCTTGCTCTGCTAATTGCACAAGAAAATCAATCCTATCTCTCACGCACGAAATAATAAAACTGCTGTCCAATAACACTTGCATATAGATAAAAACATAAAGCGGTATATTAAGTTTTCTAAATCTATATTTTTTTATCAGAATTGATTGTGCCCGCATTACGCTTATATTTTACAACATAATCTATCACATGCCCGACGGTATTCATCCCATCAAATTCTTCGAATGGGAGATCAAGATTATATTTTTCTTCAATATATATAGCAGTTTCAATTGTATCCAAAGAGTCCATTCCCAAATCCTCTCCAAATCTTGAATCTCTATTTATCTTATTCTTGCTAACACTAGTCATATTTGAAAAATAGGTTATAATTTCTTCATCCAAACTCATAAATTAGAAAAATAAATGTAATTTAAAAATATTTCCGTGAACAATAAGGATTTATATATAAAAGAAGACTTATTAATCAATGGAAGAACTCAATCATCTGATAGAAATTCTGTCCAGAGCCAGAAAAGCATTAGAACAAGAAGATACTGCCGAACTAAAAAACCTATCTGATAAAACAATCCACTCTGCCTCAGTTTATCAGCATACAGATTATATTCTAGTCGCAGTCATAGTTTATTCTTTAAGTAAGATAATTGAAAGAAAAAATACTCTGCAAATTTCTCAATGGAGCATCTTTATAAAAGATATAAACTCCTTTCTAACATTATGTATCTCGTCGTTACAACAAAAAAAGCACGTTCAGTTTCTTAAATTTATTAATAAAATAAAGCAAAAATTAGAACAAGAATCAGGGGATATGCACTATTTAATAAAAGAAGTTTTGAGAAAGGCCTCGATAAACAAGGCATCAAAAATTTATGAGCACGGCCTTTCATTGGCGAAAACAACAAAGCTCCTAGGCATCAGTCAATGGGAACTTTCAGAATATATTGGTAGTAAAGAAAATTCTCAAAGTCATCTAAACAAAACGATAGATATAAAATCGCGCGCCAAAATGGCTTTGGAGTTCTTCGAATGAAATTTCTAATTCTCGACGCCGGTCCATTGATAAACTTGTCAATGAATGGTCTACTTAATATTTTTGAAAAAATAAAGTCATCTAATATTACTATATTAATAACTAGCCATGTTTATCAAGAAGTTGTAAATCTCCCATTAAACATTCCGCGTTTTGAATTAGGTGCGCTTAAAATTAAAGAACTGATAGATAAAAAAATAATTCAATTTCCTGAAGAAATAGGAATAAATCTTCAAGAGTTAGATAAAGAAACTCAAAAACTTCTAATCATCGCAAATTCGGCAATAATTACCAATGGAAAAAATATAGACGTTGTCAGTATTGCAGAAACATCATGTCTCGCCCTAAGTTCACTATTGACAAAAAAAGGAATCCAAAATATCATAGCAATAGACGAACGCACAACAAGAATTCTATTCGAAAAACCTGAAAATCTCAAAGAGCTGATGTCAAACAAACTCCACAGAAAAATAAATCTAAACTTAAATGAGTTAAAAAATTTCAACAAGTTTAGATTCATCCGTTCAAGTGAAATAGTTTATGTCGCCTACAAAAAGGGATTCGTGAATTTCAACGACAAGCGAGCACTGGAAGCTCTACTATACGCAACAAAATACAAAGGCTGCGCAATTTCATGGGAAGAAATAGATCAACTTAAACACATATACTAATCTTTAAAAACACAATTCTGACAGATAACACATGGAATCCAAAAATGAATATTTATATGTGTATGGAACAAGTACAAATTTGAATAAGAATCTTGATAACTGCAAATTTTACACAAATCTTGCCGAAGTAAGAAACAAACTCCTAAAACCAAAAGGAGAACTCTTAATTCCAAAGTTTGTAGGAGTTTATCAGACAAAAAACGGGATGGCGAAAATGAATGAACTTAAAGAAATAGCCTTCCACTCTATTCACGAACTTTTGAGAAGTGGTCTCGAAATAAAGGTGGCAATTGAAACTGCAAAAGTGATGGGAAAAAATGCTACCACAATTCAACCATCAATGATTTCCGTGCTGTATGACTCTCGGCAAGAAACGCTTGCTTCGGTAAATCTTCTATTCGACGATCAATTGCAAAGAATTGCCGTATATCCAATAAATGAAGCCCCAAATTTTAGCAACAAAGATCCGTCATTAAAAGAAATTACTCTGGGAAATATTAAGGAAATAATTACAAACGAAAATTCGTATAACGAGCAAATTAGATTATTAAGAATAAATTTGGAACTGATGAAAGAAGATCGCAGAAAATATGGTTTAACGTTGGAAGAATGGGTATTTTTGAATAATTCAAATGTTTTATGGAGTGATGAAGCCAACATCCGAGACCAAAAAAAAATGATAAGAGACATGAGAAAATATTGTAAAAAAATTGTAAAAGAAGAATAACTAACCTGCACAATACTTAAAAGGAAACTTCTTCTTAAACGAATAAGGGTCCGTCGTTCAATGGTAGGATATCTGGCTCCAGCCCAGCAGACGGGGGTTCGATTCCCTCCGGGCCCATTTTAGAAATTTGCCATTCGTGAAAATCTTTATAAACATCCTACAACTCAATTAAACATGCATAAAAAAGAGTCTTCTGTTCATCATAAAAATACCTCTTCTCATCAAAATTTGGAAGACCACATATCTCATAGTTTGATTGAATTGCAAAAAGTCAACTTAAACTTGGCAGAAAAATTTGAAAAGCTTTCACAACAAATAGAAAATCTTTTAGCATTATTTGAACTAGCGGCAAGAAATTTCGCAAAACAGCCTCACATGCAGACTACTGAAAAAGACAAAGAGTTCCTTGATAAGATAGACAAATTATTAGAACAGAACAAAGTTCTCGCAAAGGGTCTAACACTAATGGAGGAGAAAATGCGCGAGCGCCTTTACGGTCCAAGCACAAGACTTCAGCAAATGCCGTCGCAGACCCCGCCACAAAATTTCTCACAGGCGATGCAACGTAACAATATTCAAGAAATATAATGTCTACAAACAATGAGATAGGAGAAATTTTTCTCAAAAGATTCATTCAAGAGTTAATACTGTTCTCGAAACTATCTCCAGGAATAAATGAAGAAAACATTGCTAATATAAATCGTTCTCGAAAATCAACAAATGGAAAAGATATAATCCCTATGTTTCCAGAATTTAAAAAATCTGTGTTAGCGACCCAAGTTAAAACTCCAAATTTTATCAATACCAATCAAGCCCAATTAATAAAAAAATTTTCTCAGCGAGAAAGATTCCAGCCATCAAGAAAGGTTGAAACAATTCAACAGCCAAAAAATTCTTCACAATCAGACACCAGCGAAATTTCAGTCATCGAAAAATTAAATTTCTTAATTAGAGATCCAGCAATTACAGAAATAGAATGTTCTGGTTCCGACCAACCAATCCTTGTGAAAAAAGCCGGCGTGATACAACGCACAAAAGTCGCGCTATCTATAGAAGAAGTCTACGAATTAATTGCGGAATTTTCTCAAAAAACTAAAATTCCAGTAGTTGAAGGAACATTCAAAGCAGCATTAGATAACTTAGTATTGACGGCAATATTATCTGAAACTCTCGGTCCGCGATTCATTCTCCATAAGAAAATTCCCTTTCAGAAATTGCTCCCTCAATAAATAAAATTCAAATTAAACATAATATCTGAGAGTGAAATTTATTTAACGTCTCATGCCGTAAACAAATTTCTCATATAATGGTGCAAGTTTTTCCTTCTCGCGTTGCTCTAATTGTGAATACATTTCAGCAATCGCTGGAGCACGCAAAATTGATTTTTTTCTATCCTTTTTCAAATCGTGTAAAGCATCATACAAAACGTTTTCAACTCTCTGAAAATCAGTTAAAGAATTACGAGCTAAAACTATATTCGAAAATTTATTTTCTCCTGTAGTCGTAGAAAACTTAACATTTCGCATATTCAAACTACCTTTCAACAAAATAAAGTAATTTAATACTTCTTGCCTGACATCCTCCCCATTATCTTCACATAAATCATCATATCTCATAGTTAATTCATTATACTGCGCAACAGCTTTTCCAAAATCTCCCTTAAATATCGCGCGTCTACCTTCAAAAATCAAACGCTCGTGTGTCGGTAAAAGATAATTCCCAAAAAATATGAAAGGAACAGTCACAACAGCAAGCACTATCCATAACATCCACGGCGTATTTCTACCAAAATCAGCAGCCAAAATTTCGGCGGAAGCAGTTTTCGTTTCCAAAACCTCATCATGTAAACCCAAAACTACTTTCTGAACAAAAGTGTTGATTTCATCAGCAAGATTCCCTACACTCGGTGAGCTAAAAAATCCCAAAATAAATTGTCCAGTTGGATTTAAGGCTGCGGCGAATGCTTCATGATTTACTTCGCCTAAAACTGGTTCAAAAGAAAAAACAATTGTCTGTAAATATCCAGTATTCGAAACTCCAACACCTAAAACTATTCCCGGAATAGTAGGCATTTGGGGTGAAGAAATCGGGCCAGAAGTAGGCAAGTTAATGAATGGTTTTGGTTTGGGAATACTTTGTTCGCAAACATCTCCATTTACTAAACCGAGGTTATCAATATCCTCCACTATATCAAATGCTAACAAATCAGCAGGGATATCACATTCAGTTATCGTAATCTCTGATGTAATCGGATCCACAGAAGGAGCTGGAGGAATATACGCACTATATTTATCAATATATTTTTCAACTAATTCTTTATTTTCCTGAACAGCTTCTTCATGAGCGACCATATTTTGTGCAACTCTAACATTCCTCGCAGTAATTTGAGCAACAGTATGATTTAATTGTCGCAAAATTAATTTATTAAGATTAAACAGCAATTCCAGATTTTTTACAATTTGTGCTCTATTCTTTTCAATTTCTTTATTACGAGGAAACTTCTTTGAAGACATAAGAACTTTTTCATATAAATCAGTAACATTCTTAATAGCATTCGAAACCATAATATTTGCTCCAATCAATTCTGTTTGACAATTCAAAAGACCCCCAGAACAGAGATTAGTGGGGGATGAAGTTGTAGTCGTAATCGGACCATTGCCAGAAATAGAAGGAATTTCTTCCGTAGACATTCCTGCTCCATTTCCGCCAAAAGACACAATATACTGAGGAAGATTAACTAAAACTTTATCAGTTAAATCTTTAACATTCGTGACAGCAATTTCGGAAGTAATAACTGCAGAAATAACTAAGCTTGGTTCGGCACTACTCCCCCCAGAACCTCCACTAGAACCTCCACCTGAAGCCATATCTTCAGTACTTTTATCAATAGGAGGAGGCGGAACTTCGTCATTCTCCGTAACAAATCCAGTCACATTCCTATGATACCAATCCGCATAAAAAAGAGAAAAAACTGTCAAAGTAAATGCAAAAAAAAGAAAAACAAATGACCAACCATCTCTCTCAAAAATCACCTTTCGCAAAACCATATTTCTCTAAACAAAAATAACTTATTAAATCTTATCGCTCCGAGTTCGCAAGTAGTACATCGCCGGTCTGATGCACTCATTGAATACTGCATAAAACACTTGACGAGCATCATTAGAATTTACTTGCGCACAATACTTGTATTTACCATCACTTCTATCCACTGAAATCTCTTTCAAAAACTCCCGATAATTTGCGCGTTCAACCCTTGCTTCATTTGAAATAGAATTATAAAATTTATCAATTTCTCCATTTGAAACAAAATTTAAATAATCTTTATCCAGAAAACTCGATTCGAGCAAAACAGAAAGTTCTTTTTGTTGATTTAATCTAAAACTCACGAATAGTGAACCATAAATGCGAATTTCCGAAATATTCTCCCTCAAAAAAATCTGTTTTTCAGAAAAACCCCTTTCAGCAAAATAATCGAAAAGACTTTTCGCAAGGTTTTCAGATGTAAGCACAAAACAAGAGCATTTAAAACTTTAAATAAATTACTATATTCAAGACATAATGAAAAAAAAGACAATTGTGATGAGTTTAGGCGGTAGTTTGATTGTGCCTGAAAAAATTAATCCGGAATGGCTTAATCAATTCAAAAAAATATTAATAAAAAATTACAGCAAATACAAGTTCGCAGTCGTTTGTGGTGGCGGTTTCGTCGCACGAGAATACATCACAATTCTCGAAAAAGAACATCAAAACAAAAAACAACAGTCGCTGGCTGGAATTCGGGCAACAAGAGCAAATGCTCAGTTGATGATGCAGTTATTCGGCAAAAAAGCAAACAACAAACTCCCTTTAACAATGAAACAAGTAAGAAGTCTCTTAGAAAAAAACGAAGTAGTTTTTTGCGGAGCCCTACGTTACGCACCAAATCAAACTTCTGACAGCACAGCCGCAAAACTCGCAAGTTACTTAAAAACGGATTTCATAAATCTAACAAATGTTTCAGGGTTATATTCTACAAATCCTAAAACAAATCCGAAAGCGAAACTTATTTCCACAATATCTTGGAAAGAATTTAGCAAAAAAGCAAACAAAATAAAATATCATCCTGGTCAGCATTTTGTCCTTGATCAAAAAGCCGCATCTCTAATAAAATATCACAAAATCAAAACATACATCATAGGTCAGGAAATACAAAACTTGGACAACTTACTTAACAACAAAAATTTCAAAGGAACTAGAATTACAAGCTGAAAAAGTTTAGAAATGACTTTTCAGCATCGTCAAATATAAGAAATATTAAGGATTCTTCAATCAGGAAAGATATTCTTAAAATTTATTCTTATTTTTTCACACCATATTAGAACTATTTTAATTTTCGAGCACAAATATATTTATAAAGTTTGAGTTCCAAAAAATTATATGACTCTATCCATAGCTTCTTCAAGATTGGAAAGTATAATGATCCTGCAAATATGATTAAATTTGTTAATCCGACAAATGAGAAAGAATTCGCAAAGACCATCAAAATAGCAATTAACACTAAAAATGATAATTCTAAAGAAGATTATAATTTATTACGAAGAGAGCTTGGAAATCATTCAGATTATGTAGACCAGATTGAAAAATATCTGTTTTCTTTTTTGTAAAGAAATTGTAAACGGTTTTATTTTTAAAAAATAATTGTTCTAATATAAGTAATTACTAAAAAAATAGTCTGTTAAAAATAAATGAAAGAAATATAAACTAAATTATGCACCTTGTTTTAGATATAAAATGAACATAATAAACACCAATAACTTAGAAAAGGCAAAGCAACTCATAAAAACAGCGCAAGTTCCAATAATCGTCAAAGCCCAAAACGAAGAATTCAATAGAAAAATATTAGAATATGGTAAATTTCAAATTTTGCTATCCCCCGAATCTACGTCTGGAAAGAATTCAGTCAGACAATCAAACAGTGGCCTAAATCACATCCTCGTAAAAATAGCAACAGAAAATAATATAGCTATTGGTATCGACCTCAAGGAAATATCCAGTCTCGAGAAAAAGGAAAAAGCAGAGAGCTTAACAAAAACCAAGCAAAACTTAAAAATATGTAGGAAGTCAAAAACTAGACTAATCGTTTTAAATGCGACAATTCAGCAAACACAAAATTTACTTCAAAGTCTCGGCGCATCAACACAACAGATAAAAGAGTCAATATCATCCAAAGCCAAATATTTTTAACTGCTTAAAACCTAAAACTATATGGAAAAATTAATTGAATCTTTATCTGAAATAGAGCGCGCAATAATTCCTTACTTGGATAGTTCAGTAGAAGAAATCATAAAAAAATCCAATCTTGATAAAACGACAGTATTAAGAGCATTAACATTTTTAGAAAATAAAAAAATATTAAACGTGAACCACTTGCATAAAAAAGAAATAACTCTTGGAGTAAATGGTGTCTACTACAAGAAACATCATCTACCAGAACGCACACTTATTATAGCAATAGAACTCAATAATAATAAGACTCTACGTGAAGTGTCCGAATCTACCAAACTTTCAGACAACGAATTTCGAGCAGCACTCGGAGCATTAAAAAATAAGGCGCTAATCAGTTTAGAAAATGGCCGTGTAAAAATAATGGGCTCAAAAGAAGAAATATCTGAAAAATTCCCCGAAGAACTTTTGCTTGAAAAACTCCCGATTGAACCATCTTCGCTTTCAGACATAGACAGAAAATCATTAGAAAACTTAAAATCGAGAAAAGATATAATTGAAGTAATAGAAACAAAAGAGACGTCATTTGAACTAACAGGACTTGGTAAAAAAATAGCTGGTAAAAAAATAGAATCTGATTTAATAGAAGAAATAACTCCGGAAATAATAAAAGAATTTCAAAAAGGGAAAAAATTCAGACGTTATGATTTAAACGCAAACGTTCCAGGAATAAATGGTGGCAAAAAACATTTCGTGAATCAGTCAATTGAACACGGTAAAAAAATCTGGCTCGAACTAGGATTCAAAGAAATGCCTGGCTCACTCACATCAACATCTTTTTGGAATTTTGACGCCCTATTTACTGCTCAAGATCATCCAGTAAGAGAAATGCAAGACACTTTCTTTATAAAAAATGTGGAAGGGAAGCTCCCACAGAATCAAATACTTTTGCAAAAAGTAAAACAAGCCCATGAACAAGGAATTTCAAATAGTAGAGGATGGCGATATCAATGGAAAGAAAATAGCGCAAAAAAAGTGCTGTTGAGAACTCACACAACTTGTTTGTCAGCACAAACATTGGCGAAAATAGGACAGTTAAAGAATAAATTAGATATCTCTGGCAAATATTTTGCAATAGGTAAAACATTCAGGAACGAAACAGTTGATTGGAAGCACGGATTCGAATTCAATCAAACAGAGGGTATCGTCGTTGGAAAAGACCTTAATTTTAGACACTTACTTGGCTATCTTAAAGAGTTCTTTAGTAAAATGGGCTACGATAAAGTAAGACTTAGACCGAGCTACTTTCCCTACACAGAACCATCAGTTGAAATAGATGTTTGGCATCCTGAAAGAAAAGAATGGCTCGAAATTGGCGGTGCCGGAATTTTCAGGCCAGAAGTGACAGTTCCACTCTTAGGTGAAAATATACAAGTTCTCGCATGGGGTCCTGGCTTTGACAGAACAATAATGGAATATAACGAAATAAACGACTTAAGAGAAATGTATTCTAATGACATAACTAAACTAAGAAATAAAAAAATATTATTAACATGATAAACCATTATGGCTCTAACTGTGGTTCGGCATGCTCAAGCTGGGATATATCAAAAAACGGAGAAATCTCAACATGACAAAAGTAATTTTTTCAAGAAAGGAATTTGAAAGAGAAATAAAACTAACCAAAGAGATAGAGGGAAAAATAAATCTCTTTGGTGCGCCAATTGAATCTTTAACAAACGATGAAATTGAACTGGAAGTCAACCCCAATCGCCCAGATTTGCTGTCGTTATATAATTATTTAAGATCTTTAAAGACATTTATCGGAAAAGAAAATGGACTAAAAAAATACAAAATAAACAAGCCAGAAAAAGATTACAAAATAACTATCGATCAATCTGTAAAAGAAGTTAGACCCTATAGTGTTTGCGCGATTGTGAAAAATCTCTCACTTACAGAAGAAAAAATCAAAGACATAATAAATTTGCAGGAGAAAATTACGTTTACCGTGGGGCGAAACAGAAAGAAAATGGCGATAGGCATCTATCCGCTAGACAAAATCTCTTTACCGATAATTTATACCGCAAAAGATCCTAAAGACATAAAATATCATCCGCTCGGAGCACAACAAGAACTCACTGCTCATGAAATACTCCTTGCTCATCCAACAGGAAGAAAATATGCTCATATTTTGGAAGGGTTAAAAAAATACCCCGTATTTATTGATGCAAATAAACAAATTTTATCAATGCCTCCAATAATAAATAGCGAACAAATTGGAAGAATCGATGTAAACACAAAAGAAGTATTTATCGAATGTAGTGGTTCAGACAAACCAACATTAGAAAAAACTCTCGTAATAGTCACATCAGCTCTTGCAGAGATGGGGGGTAAAATTTATCAGATGGAAATAAAAGATTCTGAAATTGATACAACTCCCAATTTCGAAATAGAAAAAATGAAAATATCTCTGGAAAATGTCAACAAGCTTCTCGGAATTTCTCTCACAGAGTCAGAATTATCAAAATGTTTGCAAAAAATGGGACACGATTATAATCGAGGAAAAGTAGAAATCGCTCCATGGCGCACAGATATTTTACATGAAGTGGACTTAATTGAAGACGTTGCGATAGCATTCGGATATAATAATATCTTACCTGAAATTCCAAATATATCTACATCTGGAGATGAATCTAAAGAAAGCATAATAAAGAGAAAAATTTCTGAAATCTTAATTGGGTTAAGTTTGTTAGAAATATCATCATATCATCTGATAAAACAGGAAGAAGTTGAATCCTATGATTTAAAAGCATTATTGGAATTGGAAAATTCAAAAACTGAATACAAATATCTGCGTCCAAATTTGTCAATCCCTTTGTTGAGAATCATTGCCGAAAATAAGGATGCTGAATATCCTCAAAAAGTTTTTGAAATAGGCACGGTCTTCTCCAGAAATTCAGGAAATGAAACAGGAATAGACGAAAAAATTAATTTAGTCATCGGGCTAACCCCTGCAAATGCGACTGAGTGCAAACAACACATAGATTATTTATTCAAATCTCTGAAATTAAAATATTCAATAAAGGAAGCCGTACACGAAAATTTAATAGATGGACGTACAGCAGATATTATCTTAAACAACAAAACAATCGGTCATTTTGGCGAAGTTCATCCGTTAACTCTAAAAAAAGTTGGAATAAAAATGCCCATTGTTGTAGCAGAAATCTCTCTGGAAGAAATATTCAAAGTCATAAATTAAAGTTTTACGAGCACGTTCAAGTGGACAAGTTTAATTAATTAAAATATTCTCTTGTCTTATTATTTTTTGAAGAGCTATTCTTCCAATTTCTCTCAAAAATGCTTAGCAATTTAATAAGCTCAGATTTATTGTCATTCCAAATAATATTTATCTTTTTGATAAATTCCACTTCATCTGCCTCCGAATATTCAACATCGAATTTATACGATGCAAGTTCAATCTCAATAAACGCAGAAAAAACTTTATCCAAAACTTGTTTATCAGAAGAAGTAATTTCTTTCAATAATATCAAAAAAATTGGCGACGCTTGCGACGGATTAAGCATCAACTCCATCAATCTCAAATAATGTGCAATCTTCTCAATCAGTGTCCTTCTGACATCGCGCAATAAATTTCCAGAGTCGCGTTCAATTTTACCGATATCGAAAATGGCGTTCAATTCATCAAACCCTGGAAGATTATATTTTCGTTGTAATACGTTATAGGCCTTTCTTAGCTCATCAATCTCCATTTCTCACAATCGAACTATCCCTATAAAAATATATCTAAGCCTCTGCCGGGATTCATCATAACTCGTTAGAGTTTGATGTAGACAACGACTTGCTCGTTGGCGTATGTTCAAATCCAGAAGCCTCTGCCGGGATTTGAACCCGGGACCTCGTCCTTTTTGTAATCTTTTGAACACTTACAACTCTTTCTCTAAAAGAGGCTATATCTATACCAAGGACGCACTCTACCGGCTGAGCTACAGAGGCATCGCAAAATCTTTGTGTTTTCCACGTAGACTTTGTGAATTCACAGTGTGATAGCACTACGACATCAATCAAGAATATTTTTAGGTTATTAAAAGGTTTAGTTTATCAATCACTCGCTTCACTTGGCAAATCTGGCAACCATCCATTCCCAACAACATATCCAACAACGACTGCTCCATGATCAAAAAGTTCTGATAACCATGCAGTATACTCTTCAAAAAATACTGTTCGATTTTCATGAAATTCAAGAGCAAGATTGTTGTTGCTAATAATTAACAAAGCACCAATCACAAGCACCTTAGTCAAAATCATTATTAACTTCATTCTATCTTCCGCCTAAAGTCACATTATCAGTCGCATTCCAATTTAGTTTAGTTACTTGTCCAGTAATAGACACCGCATTCTTCCCAAAACCGACAAGCCACGAAACGTAAGCCTTACCACCCAAGATAAATCCTTCAAAACTCTTTATGTCTATGCTATTCGTCTTAACGACACTAAAAAAAGAAACTAAAATAAAAATCATCAAAGCTGCAATAAAATAAGTCCACCATCTTTCATATCTAAAAGAAGTCACCTTAAAAAAAAGAAATGCAAATAAAACAATGATGCCAATAATTACTAAGTTAACCATTTTTCCTCGTAAAATAAAGATTATTGTTTTATAAAAGGTTTTCTATATTTTAATTTTTAATTTTGAATTCTGAAACAATTATAACTATTTGAGAGATATACCTTTTTCAAATTGATATAGCTCACCCATATCAACCGAACAAATTGAGATTTGTAGGGCTGTTAGGAATAACCGATTTCCTTCGTTCAAATCCATAAAATGCTCCTGCCGGGATTTGAACCCGGGTTTCCGCCGTTCTCCACTACCGCGTTAGCGGCAACGAGCATACCTCATGCTACTCGAAAACGAGTAGGAAGGTATAGTCTCATCGACATAACCTCACATGAAGTTGTATGCGAGAGGGCGGTGTCCTTGACCACTAGACTACAAGAGCTAGTCAAGATAAATACAAATAATCATTTAAAAGTCTATCTAAATATCGTAAGTAAATTTATCAAGTCTATTCAAAATATCTCGAGGAATTTTTCCTTCCAATACATTTCCATCTTTATCAATAACAAATTTCAAGAACTTTTCAGGGCCATTTCCGATAACTTGAATAACGTGACGATCCCAAACCGAAACATCGGTCGGGAATTCAGAAATTGCATATTTTGCCCCATCCACTTTACCACGCACTCGCGAAATTCCATAATCGACATCGCATAAGCTTTGTACAACTATATTCTCCAAACTATCATAAACCTGTCTTCGAAAATCGGGTGTATTTTCCATGACAAATTCCAAAAATTGAGGTATTTAAATCTAATTAACAATAAACAAAACTCAAATCAGAATCATTCTTTAATTGTAATTCTATTAAAAATTACACCAAATTTAATCAATATGTTTAAACTTTTTGAGAACCTCTAACAAGTTTGAAGGAATAAATCTATCGGAGTTCCCATCATCCCAAATTGTATATCCCATTTTTCCATTGTTTTCCAAAATTTGAACATATCTCTTAGAAGAAATAGAACCCTCTCCAAAATTGTGCACTAAAGTATAAAACTTTTCATCAATCCTTCCATGAGCTGTGCCGATTCTTATATCTCCTTTGGACCATTGAGAAATAATTGGGCGAGTTGAACTAAGTAAAACTATTTTTTCAACTTCCGAATAAATAATTTTTCCAAAATCACTCATAAAAAATACAAAGAAGTTCTATATTTAAAGGTTACAAATTTAAGTTTTGATAATTAAATATATTTAAATTATTGATAAAAAATAAAATTTGAAGAGATAAAAATAGTCTTTCTAATTCGATAATAGCCCCGCCCGGATTCGAACCGGGGTTACAGGAGCCAGAGTCCTGTGTCCTTGACCACTAGACTACGGGGCTTTAAAATTCATTCGAGAGGAAGGTTTAAAACCATTGCGTTTTAATAATCAAAAAATCATCGCGTTTTGTTCAATAGAGTTAGATATTCAAAAGTCAGATTATGTAGAGTCTTAACATAAAAATATAAATACAACATCAACATTAAAATAAAAAAGGTGAGAATAATGGAAGAAATAAACACAAAGAGAGAAGTTCAGGTTCATATAATTCCGACGCTATCAGAAACCAACGGTCAGCAAAAAGCAACAAAGGAAGAAACTAATCAAATTTTAAGAACGATTGCTCTTGGTACAAATTTCAGAACTGCTCTTGAAGGAATTGTCAACGCGAAAAAAGGCGCATTAGTTGTAGTAGAATTAGACGGAATAAATACAATACTTGATGGTGGATTCAAGATAAACAGTAAATTTACCCCTCAAAAAATGGTTGAACTTTCAAAAATGGACGGAGCAATAGTTTTGTCAAAAGATATGAAAAAGATAAATTATGCCAATGTCATGCTTTACCCCGATAAAAGAATATTAACAAGAGAAACCGGAACTCGTCATAAAACCGCCGAGAGAACTGCAAAAATGATGGGGACGTTAGTAATTGCAATATCTGAAAGAAAACAAGAAATAACGGTATACTATAAGAATTTCAAACATTCATTGAAAAACGTAAATGAGCTATTACGCAAAGTTAACGAGCAAGTTCAGTTGATTGAAAAACAAAGAGATCTTTTTGACACAAATTTGGAAACGCTCACACAGATTGAATTGCGCAATAATCTAAGTCTTCATCAAGCTGCAACAGTCATTCAAAAAGGAAGGATTATAGAAAAAATGGCCGGCGACTTAAAAGAGTTATTAGTTGAAATTGGTAGCGAAGGAACTACAATAAAAACGCGCCTTAAAGAGCTCCTCGCCAACATTGAAAAAGAAACTAATTTTGTAATAAAAGATTATACAAAAATAGATTTAAAAAAATCGCGCGTTCTAGTAAATAGTCTAAATTATGAAGATTTAACAGACATTTCTAATATAATTAAATCATTAGCTTATGAAGAAATCAACAAAGTTGAAAAAATCAGAGGTTGGAGAATCCTATCAAAAACATCATTGCAAGAAAGTGATATCGCTGCACTCACAAAAGAACTCGTCACACTTGGAAAAACAATAAATTCCAACTTCAATACTTACAAAACTATCCTCGGCGATGAAAAATCTCGCCTGTTCAAAGATGAAATAGACAAAATAAAAATGTCTTATTTCTCATAAGTAACCTTTAAAAATCCAAAAATACACCCCCTAACTATGAAAAGGTCATCACGACGCTGGAAGAAGAAGAACCAAATGCGGTGGAAGTGGCAACGCAAGCGTATCAGAAAAGAAAAACGCAAGCGAAAACTACATCGAGCACGAACCTCTTAAAAATAAAAAATTTCGGTAGTTAGCTATAAGATAAATTTCCGCGAATGATTAAAAATTAATTTTCAGAAGATTTGTATCCCAGTATAAAAAATAAACTGCTCAAACGATTAATGTATTTGAAAACATCTGTTCTCAAAACACCCTCGCGAAGCAATTTGACAAGCAAAGTTTCCAATTCACGACAGCGAATACGACATTCATTGAACCAAATGCTATTTTCATTCGTGAAACGAACAAATTTCTGCGGTGGCTCACCCATAGAATCAATATAACATTCCAAATATTCTAAATCTTTAGTAGTCAAAGGAGCATTCAAACATTCGCCAGGGCAATTCGCAATCTCGCCTGCTGTTTGCCACAATTTTTGTTGAACTTTATGCAAAATTTCCTTATGCTCTGAATTGAGTATCAAGGCCATATCAATCGCAGACTGTAAACTATCTATCTTTCCATTCACAAGAATCCGCACATCATCTTTAAGAAGTATATGTCCAGAAAAATCTTTGGTAAATCCACTATCTCCATTAGCAGTGTAAACCTTCATACCAGAAGGAAATAATAAAGGCCTAAATAAATATTAGGGTATTGTATTTTGGTTATTACAACTCCAGATTGAAGACCGATAATATCAATTAACAAACACTAAAAAAGTCATATCAAGATTATGGTGCAAATCAGTCGATAATTAAGATATATTTGTTCAGACAAATACCAACAACCAAAATATTTTGATTATCCTTAAATTAAATCAGAAAATGTCGATGCACCATCGAATGTCAAAACCTACTGTTTTTGAGCACACTAAAGATTTCATTAAATATTGATGTAATAAAATGTGCGATTTTAGATAGAATATTGATATAATCAGCTGCAAGAATAGCTGATTAGTTATAGACTATATTACCTAAATGTTTATAATTCAAGAAAAACCAACAAAATTATATTAAATAAAAAGAGTTGTTAATATGAGTCAAAGCGAAATATGGACAGAAAAGTATCGCCCATCTAATTTTGAGAATGTCGTAGGGCAACAAGAGATAGTGAAACGTGTTCAAGCATTAGTTAAATCTATGAATATTCCTCATCTACTTTTCGCAGGCCCATCAGGAATAGGAAAATCAACTCTGGCCTTGATTATTGTCAAAGAGTTATTTAGAGAAAAATGGAAAGACAATTATCTGGAATTAAACGCATCGGACGAACGAGGAATAGATGTAGTTCGACAAAAAGTCAAGGACTTCGCAAGAACAAAGGCCATAGGCACAGTTCCATTCAAAGTTATTTTTCTAGACGAAGCAGACGCCCTCACGACAGAAGCGCAACAAGCATTGAGGAGAACAATGGAGAACTACACAAACACCTGCCGGTTCATAATGTCGTGCAACTATTCAAGTAAAATAATAGATCCTATTCAATCTCGTTGTGTCGTATTCCGATTCAAAATTTTGGAAAAGAAAGATATCATTACTGTAATAAAAAGAATCGCTGAGACTGAAAATCTGAAAATAACCGACGACGCATTAGAAAATTTATATGAAATGAGCGAAGGAGATTGTCGCCGTGCTATAAATCTCCTTCAAGCAACATCCTCAATTGCCCTAGATATCAACGCAGAAATGATTCGAATGATAGCATCATCATCAAGACCAACAAATGTTCGTATAGTCCTAGATTATGCCTTAGCTGGTGACTTCCTCAACGCAAGAGAAAAACTTCTTGACATAATGCTTAAAGAAAGCGTCTCCGGAACAGATATTATAAAATCTATCCAAAAAGAAATCTGGAATCTTCAAATTGAGCCAGAAGTAAAGGTTAAGATTACAGAAAAAACTGGCGAAGCTGAATTCCGTATAACTGAAGGCAGCGACGAATTCGTTCAACTCCAAGCACTCTTAGCTTCATTCGTCCTCGCAGGCAGCAAAGAAAATATTTAACGAAATGACACAAACTCTCAGTTTCGTAGAGAAATACCGCCCAAGGTCTACTAAAGAAATAATTGGCCAAGAAATAGCCATTCAAGAAGTTTTAAATTTTCTTAAAAATTTTCCAAAAAAGAAAGGAATAATCTTACACGGTCCACCTGGAACAGGAAAAACAACAATTGTCCATGCTATAGCGAAAGAGCTTAATTTAGACATATTTGAACTTAATTCTTCTGATTTAAGAAATCGTATTAAATTGGAAGAAGTCCTCAAACCAGCAAGTCTACAACACAGTTTATTTAAGTCTGGAAAACTTATTCTCATGGATGAAGTTGACGGTGTCACTGGCAAAGATATAGGTGGTGTCCCAGAGTTAATAAGAATACTAGAAAAGACAGCACACCCTATAATCATGACTGGTAACGACATCTGGGATTCAAAATTCAGTGACCTTCGCCAAAAGTGTAAACTCATCGAACTCAAGCCATTATCGGCCGAAAACATTGTCAACGTGCTTCACAACGTTTTGGAAAAGGAAGACGTTCAAGAAAATCCACATTTTCTAAGACAAATAGCTATAAAATCTCAAGGCGACTTGCGAGCAGCATTAAATGACCTGCACACTTACGTTCTTTCAGATCACTCAAACATAAATTTCCTAGAAGAACGCCACAAAGACGACAACATTTTCAATATTTTAAAAAAATTATTTCAAGAAAGAACTGACAACCTCAACTTATTCGACAATACGCAAATGTCTTTAGACGAAGTTCTGTTATGGATTGAAGAAAATCTTCCTAGAGAATATAAGGGTAAAGCTTTAGCAAAGGCATACCTCGCATTAGCACATGCAGATATTTTCCGTGGTAGAATTTACCGCCAGCAATTCTGGCGTTTTCTTGTTTATCAAAACATTTTCCAAAGCGCAGGAATTTCTTACGCGAAAGACAAACCAAAGGCGGGATTCACAAAATACGAACGCCCTACAAGAATTTTAAAAATTTGGCTCAATAACCAAAAAACCGCAAAAAAGAAAACAATATCTCAAAAATATGCACGTTATGTTCATTGTTCAACAAAACGAGCAATGCGCGATTTCCCGCTAATAAAAAATATAATTCTCTCAAATCCAATCACTACAAAAAATCTCAACCTCACCGATGAAGAAATTGATTTCATCAAAAAACCTTAATTTTTAAAAATAAAAAATTTATATCTCAACTAATCCAAAATAATAAATTAAGTACCTGGACAGTTATAACAAACAATATATTTAAAAACCAAAATTATAGCAAATAAATATGGAAAATTACAAATTCACACCATATAATCAACTATCTCTATCAGACTCAAGGGGAATGGTCTTCAAATGTGAAGATAGTAGCGAATATAATGTGAATTATAATTCCCGGCTTTCTGGCCCAAATGTTCTGAAACGAACAGGCGAACATGTTTTTTGGACATTATTATTCGGAGGGATTCCTCGTTATATGCGAGAAAAAGAAATAGAAAATAGGAAGAACGCGACTCTAACAAGAATGACTAATGGTAGTAAAATAATTTTCGGTGAACTTACTAAATATATAGAAAGAACAATCTTTGAGGAAATTGATTCGTTTAGAGACAAAGAAATTCAAGAAGAAAGACGCACGAAAGCAGAAAAGATTCTATATGATCCTAATAATTTAGGGCTTGCAGAACATTTAATTCGTCCCGAAGTAGGAATGCGTCTTGCAGCCGGATTCATAGTTATTAACCGAGAAACACAAGATGAAAATCTTCAAACAATATCAAGAATACTAATTTCAAAAACCCCCATTTCAGAAATTTATTGTTTACCGGAATAATTTTTCTCAACCATATTCCAGTTAACAAGATTCCACCAAGCTTCAATAAACTCAATTCTTCTATTTTGATATTTGAGATAATAAGCGTGTTCCCATAAATCAATAACTAAAATAGGTTTCTTTCCTATAGACAAAGGCGAGTCCTGATCCTTCGTCTGAATAATCTCCAATTTTTTAGATTTTGAATCAATCACGAGCCAAACCCATCCGCTTCCAAATAAAGTCAAAGACTTTTCAGTAAATTGACTTTGAAACTCAGAAAAACCTCCAAAACTACTCACAATCGCTTTCAACAAATCACCAGAACATTTTCCATTTGAAGAAACAGGACACATAGTTTCCCAGAAAAAATTATGATTAACAAATCCCCCTCCAAAGTTTCTAACAGCTGTTTGAATATCTAAAGGAACAGAATTCAAATTCTCCAACAAATCTTCAACTTTCTTTTCAAAAAACACAGGATGTTTATCCAAAGCTAAATTAAGTTTATCACAATAAATCTGATGATGTTTACCATAATGTATCTCAAGAGTTTTAGCGTCCATATATGGTTCTAAAGCATCAAAAGCATAAGATAGTTTAGGTAAGGCGTGTTTCTGCATTTAAAATATTAAATAAATCTATATTTAAAAATTTCCCTGGGAATAGAAAACACGAATATACCTATCCATCAATCAATTAGCCATAACCTATTTAATGAGAAGAAACTCTTTATTTAAATGAGTTACAACATCATATTGGGAAGAGACGCATCAGACAAGAAAAAATTCGGAGACGCTGGACTCGTGTTTTTAGGCAAAGGTTACGTGACAATGGGAAACTACACCTCGCTTTCAAACAATTTATATTTGGATGTCGCTCGTTCGCACGTCGTACTCATAGCAGGCAAACGTGGATCTGGAAAATCTTACACGCTTGGAGTAATAACTGAAGAAATCTCAAATCTTCCACCAGATGTATCTAAAAATATAGCTCCCTTAATTTTTGACACGATGGGGATATTTTGGACTATGAAATTTAAGAACGAGAAAGAGCAAGATTTACTTGGAGAATGGGGTATTACTGCCAAAAATCTCCCGATAAAAGTATTCGCACCTTTTGGAAAACTCCAAGAATACCGCAATAAAAATATTCCTGTAGATGAATCATTCGCCCTCAAAGCATCAGCACTGGAAACTGAGGACTGGTTGATTACATTTAATATTTCAATGACATCACAAGAAGGCGTTTTAATAACCAACACAATCACAAAATTAAAGCGAAAGGAAAAAGATTTTACAATAGGTGATATTATGCACGAACTGCAAAGCACTCACAACGTAAGCTCAGAAACGAAAAACATCGTTTCAGCATTATTTCAAGCAGCAGAAAGTTGGGGCATATTTTCAACATCAAATGAAGGCACCGAAATAACTGACCTCATAAATGCTGGAAAAACTACAATAATAGACTTGTCAGTTTACAGCTCAATCGGCACATTCAATGTAAGAGGGTTGGTAATTGGCCTCGTTAGTCGAAAAATATTTACGCAAAGAATCAACGCCAGAAAACAAGAAGAAATTCAATCAATCCAACACGGAATAAATTTTACAGGATACAACCCTACAAGAGAAACACCTTTAGTTTGGTTATTTATAGATGAAGCACATGAATTTCTTCCAAAAACATATAAAACTCCTGCAACAGATTCATTAGTTCAAATTCTTAGAGAAGGGCGCCAACCAGGGATTTCATTAGTTCTCGCAACGCAACAGCCGGGTCAAATCCATGAAGATGTAATGACTCAATCAGACGTAGTAATTGCTCATAGAGTCACCGCCAAACCAGATATAGAAGCCCTAAACCAGATAATGCAAACATATTTGTTAGAAAACATAAAAACATCTTTGGACAATCTTCCATCAAGTAAGGGTTCGGCGATAATTTTAGACGATAATTCCGAAAGGATTTATCCAATGCGTATGCGTCCTCGTTTAACATGGCACGGCGGAGAATCTCCCGCAGCAGTCAAAGGTCAAATCACGATTTAGATACCTTTAAAAATAAATTTGGAGTGATAAACCTATGAACATCTATGAAGCAAGAAAATTAATTATAGCCAATAGTTTGGACTCGCAAGTTGCCTACTTTTTGGGAGCAGAAATAAAAATAAATCCGGAACAAAGAAAAGGTTTATACGAAGCAAGAAATACTCTTGATCGATACAATTTTATGACAGGACATTCAAACAAAGAAATAGACACAAATTTATCTTATATGACTGAACACGGCGAATAGTTCTATCCTATATCTGTTAAATTCTAATATTTCAGAATTTTATAACTTGACAAATTTTCTTCTCAATATTCTTTCAAAAGTCTCTTTTCTTATACGGTTTATTTATATTTGCGTCGTTATATAACACCTTCAAAGAATTAAGAATCACTGGCTCAATTTCGTTTCTATGTTTAAGAGCATGTTCAACAATTTTCTGCGAAGTGTCTAAAACCTCTGCAGTTTCTTGATAGTTAAATTTGCATTTATCCCGAGCTTCATAAATTTCACTTGCTAAACGATAAGTTAATGCTTCGTGATTTTCTCTGGAACCGAATTGTTTAATTGGTTTGAAAAAGCCTTGTTTTTTCGCTCGCAGACCCCATTGAGAGATATTATTTTCAACAATATAACTTTGAATTCCTAAGAAATAAGCAATATCAGCAGAAGGCATTTCTACATTTACAGAACGTTTAATCGCTTCTTTTTTGTATTTAGGAGTTACTACTCTTTTCTTTACATTATCTCCTCGTTTCATCGGAGAAACTCCTACAGCGTTAAGAACTTTTCCAACTTGAACAAAATGATAGCTTGATCCTTCAGCTAATTCCATCAATGAAAGTTTCTGGCCAGTTTTCTGTGCATCTTCATATTTTTCAAAAACAGCCAACAAATCATCAAAAGAATGGCTTACTAATCTGCTTCCTAAATTTTGTCTTGGTTTGTCTAAATATTCAAGTGCTTTCTCATAGGCCCATCCTTCTTTTTTTACTAAATCTTTAGTTCTTTCAGTTATATGTCCAAGAATTTCTTCAAGAACTTTATTTCGTTCGTTTTTTTTGAAAGTTTTAGTTTGCATATTTCTGTTTGTTTTGAAAACTTCTTTTTTTCCATGGACTTTAATAATTTGTCTTGCTCTTTCCCTTCCTACTCCATAAACTCGTCCTATTTCTTTCAAACTTAATCCTTGTTCTATCAATGAATTCAAATCCGCACGCTCTATTCTAAAACCATTCCCTTTAGGAAGTTCAATATTTGCCATCTTTGCATATTTCCTTATAGTCTCATAAGGATAATTTGTCTTTTCCATAATGTTAGTTATTGAGTAAGCTCCATTGGCAATTGCATCTCTAATTTCATTCGCAATTTGTGTTCCTTTTACATTCGAACGACCCCACTTAGGAAGTTCAATATCTGCCATCTTTGCATATTTCCTTATAGTCTCATAAGGATAATTTGTCTTTTCCATAATGTTAGTTATTGAGTAAGCTCCATTGGCAATTGCATCTCTAATTTCAGTCACAATCTTTGTTTCTGAACAACTCAATTCAAGAAGTCTATTTTTTAGAGAAATATTTCCGTTAATTTCAGATGCAACTTCTTCTAAATTTCTCTTAGACTTCTTTTCTCCATTCACTCGTTTTTTCGGCCAATTAATTCCAGCCCCATACCCATAAATTCTAACACTGCCTTTAGAAATTTCAAGTTCTAAAGCAATTTCATTGCGCGACTTTCCAGAATCATATAATTTTTTTACTTGTTCTCCCCTTTCTGCGAACGAAATAGATTTATTTTCTACGCCTTTTTCATTCATTTCTTGAGAAACATAAAGCTTCTGACCAAATAAGACAATAGCTGGCGAAACCTTAATTTCTTGAGCAATTTCTACCCAGTTCTTTCCTTGAGAAATACAATCTAACAATGTATTCTTGAATGTATTTTCAACATATTCAACCAATTTAGGCGAGTAATTAATTTCTTTTCCAATAGCCTCGCTATCAAGTCCACGTATTCTTAATCCGACTATCTTCAAAAGGATATCGTCTAAATGTTCACTCATAAAAAATCACAAAAATTATCGATTTATAAATATTACTAATTCCTTAATTCAAAATTTTTAAATCTGTTCTATATCTAAACTTTCTCGTTCCAATATCTCCAGCTTTAACCACACGCAAAATCTTAATTTTTTTGTCAAAAAGTTTAGCTTGGTCTAAAACTAATTCTTTTAATTTATCAATTTCAGATTCAAGATAAAAGCCATAGTAATGAATAATCGTTCCATTTTGAGCAACGCGAAAAGCAACGTCCAAAAAACTATCTTCTAAATTTGGGCGAGCCATTACAATTCTATCAAAAATCCCAGATACTTTTTTACTATGCCCAATAACGCGTCTAACATCTCCTTGAACAGCAGAAACAACACCAATAAGCTTATTGCGTTTAATATTCTCAATAGCATATTTAGACGGCTCTTTTCCCAATTCAACACTAATAACTTCCCTTGCTTTTTTCATTTTACCAATCACGATAGCAAATGGGGCAACACCTCCAAACATCACAAGAACTCTCTCACCTTTCTTAATAAATGAAGCAATATTTTTTCTTTCTTCACTTAAACGAGGAGAAAAGTAAGAAGTATCCACATTAAATCTAAACTCACATCCATTCTCACGATACAGTGCTTCACGAGTTTTTTCACCAGCAAGCCATTTTGTCTTAAGTGTTCGTAAGCGTCCAGAAAATTTACCTACCTTTTCAAGCACAGTCGTAACTCCCTTATGTCCTCGCAAATAATCAACAGCGAATTTCTTTTTGACAAAAACAGATGCCTCTCGGTCAAACTTTAATATCGCAATATTGCCCACGACATCATAACCAATCCTACTGAACATATATAATTAAACAATTCAAGATTTATAAATAAATACTCTAAATAATAATAATGAGCAAAATTAAAAAACAAAGATTACAATCAAATAATTCATAATAAATATCTACCTATAAAATTTAAACATTAGAATAAATTTTGAAAGTTTTATAATATTCAGGTTAAAATCAGCACAATAATCAGTATATTATCGACAAACAAGAGAACTTAAAATTTAGGTAGTCTTGCGAGTTTGTTTCTCCAACCAAATACGATGGTTAGTTAGTTTTTCAATTTCTTTCCGCGCTTCTTCAGGTTTAGGATGATATCCATTAGTAATATTTTGAGATATTTTTGCAATTTTTTCATTGGTTTCTGCAATTTGATTCCAAATTTTACGATGATAGTCTAATTTTCTTTTTTGATCATCTAACCATTGTTGAACACGAATGTCAATAAAGAAGGCATAAATTAGAGACCCGAGAGCACCCCACAAATAAACACTTGCATAGGCTTCTAATTCTGTCGTTGTCCACAATCCAAAATAAATCACTGCATAAAATATCCAAGCAGCCTTTTTAATCCATCCATCAAATTCTTTCACAAAATACCAATAAATCATAAATGGAAGTATTCCAGCAATCGCAACAAATAAAACCTGATATTGAACAAGAATAGTTCCTATCCAAATATAATTCAGATTTCTAACTCCCAAAAGACCAATTATGATTGCAACAAGTCTAAGAATTCCTTTATGAGTTCTATCTTTGAAAATTGGTAAATTATGTAAAACAAGACCAGTAATAATTGAAATTAATACGAAAAGTAAAACTTTCTCAAAGAGTAAATATCCTGTCCAATCCTGTCCTCCAAGCAAAGCACGAAACAAAGGTTCTAAATTCTGAACAAGTGAATTGATTACCTGTTCAGTTCCATAAAAAAACCCCCCTCCACCCCCATAATACTGCCCAGAAACAAATCCCATTAAGCCAAACAACAACAAAAATACAAATAAACTGATTTTCATATACCTTGAGAGTTAAAGGTGTATATAAATATTATTCAAAGGAAATCATATCGCTCAAAAATACAATTAACTTAATTAAATTAAATAATGATATAAATATTAGAGATGAGACACATCAGGTAAGGGAATATTAAAATATTTTGCTGTAGCGGTATGTTTCAAAATAATTTTTTTATAATCTGCATCAGACATATGTCCTTCCATCCATTGATTCTGAATCTTTGCGAGTTTTTCAACAAAGTTAGCTCGACCTTGCATTTCGCGAACATCTATTAAGCCTGCAGACTTATTCCTAATAAATGCTTTCTGTATAGTTTTATCAAACAATAAAAAACCAAAACAACAAAGTCCTGCAATCATATATATCCAAGCATAACCCGAAGGTTCCAAAAGCGGAAGTCTAATAAAATAGAGCGAAATAAACACAATCAACGCAAAAATCCACGCAGATTTTCTCATCACGGTATAAGACGAACCTTCCAATCCTTTCTCAACCCAAACAAAATATAATATTAAAGGCAAAAGCGCAGTTATCGCAATTCCAATAGCACTATATGGTAAAAGAATTGAGCTGATAATCTCCGAATGCAAGAATCTTATAGATAATAGACCGAACATTAGAGATATAATAAATGCGATACCCTTTCGTTCATTGCCTACAAACGGCAACATTTTCACAGGAACCCAAATAACCGAAATCACAAGAATAAGCAACAAGAGTTTAGCAAAAAGAAAATTAGAGTCTAAATTACTCTCACTACCAGAATCTCCAACTAAAAGTTTTACAACGGGTTTTACCTCATCAACAAATGATTCAATAAAAGAAGCAATAGAAATTCCTGAAAAAGTATTAGGAATAATAGATCTTTGAGCAGAAACAAAACTTAACAAAAGCAATAAAGATAAAACAAGAAATACACCAATTTTCTTCATTTACTCCAGAAATATAGGGTATTTATAAACATTTCTACGAGAAGAGATTATATTAAATAAAAACTTGTTTGAAAAATCAAAAACCTTTATCTTGTGTAAAAACGAAAATAATTTCATAGTTTTTACAAATGATCCAATAACAATTAAGTTAGCTTATCTTTGGTACCATAAGCGGCTAATTCTTCTTGTTGTAATGTGTGTAAAAGTTTGGCCTTCACAGCGACCTTGGCTCCTTCTTCTTTTAACTCTTTCAACTGTCCTTTAAATATAGCATTTCTTATCAAAGGCATAAAAAAGAACAAAACTATTCCCCCAAATATAGCAATAAAATTAGGTATATTCTCGGAAGATAAGAAAACTTTTTCTCCAGTCACAGCAGAATAAGTAATAATTGTAAAATAATAAAGTGCATAAAATATCCAAAGAACTCTTCCAACGAGTTCACTTTCAATCCGCGTAGTAAATATGAGCATAATAATAAATGGAATTATTGCCAAGATAGTCGCGCCCATTGCTCCATATTGGTCTCGTATAGAACTCAAAAAATTAGAGGGCAGAGCAATTAATACCAAAGCAGTAACTGCCCCACTAATAACAAACGTAAAAAATTTATTATGTTTAAACATTAAGCTAACTAAAGGGTAAAGAATCATAAACAAAAGAATCGTAAACAATGTTTGAGTAGCTATTTCTTTTTCACCAAACAAAAAACCCATCTTCTCACTGACCCATCCAGAAGAATCACTCAAAAAATCCGCCGCAACAAATGGAGTCGAAAAAAGAAAGAAAAAAATACTAAAAAAATATAAATTTCTCATTTACCAATTTGATTAGGAATTTATTCCTAATTCTGCATCCGCCCGCATTTTGTCATATTTCAACTGCAATCTTCTTGTTTCAATATATTTATTCATTTCTTCTTTACCTGATGCAACTGACCCTGCCCAAAGGGCATGTTCAATTAACTCTCCAACAAAGACCATCATAAATGCTATAAAAGTCGCAATCCCGTAAAACCACGCATAAATATCTCGTTGTGTCTCAGTTATAGCCAATGTAGACTTACCTAACATTGATGTAGGCTCATCTAACATTGAATTAATTGACATTGCCAATAGTATAAGACCATACATAATCCACGCTGCGTGCCTAAGAAATCTATTTTTAATAGTGCTATGTACAAACGCAAACATCAAAATAAAGGGTAAAACTCCAAGAATAACTGTGCCTAATGCAGTATAAGGATTAACCATAATCCTCAATATATCTTCTGGAATAAACATCGTTGATAAAATAGTGACTGTTACACTAATCAAAAATCTAAGAAATGGGCTTCGAGAGTTACCATCATCTCCCTTACCAAACAAAGGCACAAATGGAAGAATTGCACTAATAACAAGAAAAACTAAAAATGAGAACAATACTTTCAAAGCCAAACCCCCTTCGTTGCTAAATAAATTTTCAAAAAACAATCCAAACTTATCTTTCAAGCCTAAATTATCAAATAAAGACTGAGCACTAACAAAGCTCATAAAAAAAGATAATACTATAATCAGAAATACGAACAAACTAACCAAATTTCCCTTTTTCATAATTCACAAACGTACACCTTATTTATAAACTTTATGTCGCACTAAAAGAGATGAAAAGACTAATTTGTTTATTGTTTATGATTACCCTTTTTAGCAGTTTGCTTTCCGCTCAGCTTGAAGAAACTGAAAGCAAAATAATAGAGCAAGCAAATAGCTTAGAAAATAAAGTAAAAAACCTTAATGAAAGAGTTGAACAAATAGCCCGGGGTGAAACAAGAGAAGAATATCTGCGAAAATCTTGGGAAGAAATATTAAATAAAAGCAGTATGGGTAAAATACTATTAAATATCAGCAATTCTCTAAAAAAGATAAACCCTTTCTTTAAAATAGTCCTCGGAGTTGAATACTCTTTATCGTGGCAGTTTTTCTTTGCCACAGTAATTTGGTTATTCATTTTTTGTATTCTTCGACCTATAACAGAAACTATTTTTAAAAGTAAATTGTTTTCAATAATCGGTTCGTTTGCAATCACTTCAATAATAGGAATATCTGGAGTCATTAAAAAAAGCACAGACCTAATATCAAAAAACATAAATTCACCATGGTTAGTAAGTCTCCTGTTTATTATATTAATAATTTTAGTAGTTATAGCAATAAAATCATCTAAGTTCTGGAAAGAATTGAGAAAAAAAGAAAGAAAAAGACAAGAAAAAAAAGACCAAGAAATACTTCACGCTGAAGCTGAAACTATAAAAAAACAAATCAGTGAAAACAAGTCTAATAATAAAATTAAATAAAAATATTATCTCTTTCTTAAAACTCTGAAAAAGATATCAAAACAATTTAACTTGGGCATTTGATTTAATCATCGCACGCAATTTCTCAATTTGATTATCTACTCTCTCCAACGAGAATTCATGCCTATCAACCAATAGTTCACGAATTTTATTCTCGTCAAATTTCGGAAAAATAACTTTTTGCTTAGATACATTAGGCTTCTTGAATATCTCAAAAATCTCACGCCAATCAAAACCTAAATCTCCATGTCTTTCAATAATCTCTTGAAAAATAGATATGGGATACACTTTTTGTTTCACAAGAACAAGCGCTTTTTTAGGTCCAATTCCTTTAACCCCTCCTGGATTGAAGTCTGTTCCGACCAAAATAGCCAAACAAATAAGTTGATCCCAGGTAACACCTAATTGATTTATGACGCTTTCAAATTCAATCATTTCAGGAGAAATATATATGAAACCAGAAACTGTCTTTCTTTTTCTAGACAAAGTCAAATTTTGAATGAGTCGAGTGCCACCAACAACTAACGCATCATAATCTTGACTTCCAACTGCATATGCTTGTCCATTCTTGACAAGTTCTGCACATTGCATCTCTCCTTCTCCAGGTGCTTGAACAACAGCAATTCCCATCGCTTCAAGGAGTTCTTTGCTTTCGGAAATCATTTTTTCATCTAATCTTGAAAATCCTTTTGCATATTTGCCCATTCCTTCAACATCTTCTTCCATAACTGCTTCTTCATATTTTTCAGCCATTGAATCTTTTACAGCTTGGCGCAATTCATGAGTTTTTCCTTTAAGATGATGATACTCTCCATCAAAAACATAAATTAGTTTTATTCCTTCAGAAAGCAAAGCGACATTTCTGTAAAACAATCCAGACAAATGAGAAGTAACTTGTCCGTTAGAGTCCATCAAAGGTGTTCCATCTGGTTGCCTAACTGAACTCAAAAATTGATAAATCGCATTAAACGCATCTACGGCAATAGTCTTTCCTTTAAGCTCTGCAAAATTAATTTCTCGCCGATTCACCAAATCGCCTATTTGTAAGCCCATAACTTTCAAAAAGCAAATACATTAATAATAATATCTATTGTTCAAATGGAAGGTCAAGTTGTTTTCCTTTCTTCATTTTTATAGGCTTATCTCTAATCGCTATTTTGGAGCCAAATCTTCTGCTCGCAATCTGAAACATTAATCTGCCTTGTAGTAACAATTCAGAATAATCTAACCCTTCAGCATAAACTCTATTTTCAGAAACTTCAGAAATCAGACTTCTCAAATATTTTTCATTCTTGCTCGGCCCATATGCGAGTATTCTCTGTGCCTGTTCATCGCTCATAAAAATATAATCTCTTCGCATCATAAATAAAATTATTAAAACAAATTAATAAATATTATTATCTTAAATCTCTCTCTTGCTCTTTAAGTTTAGCATTTCTGTTTCTAACTTCAATAAGTACATCTGGGCAATTTTGACTGGCCAAATCTTCAACTGCTCTATGAACTTCTTCAGTTAAATAAATCCATAACTCATCTCGGTTAAGATTGGAATAAGGTTCCAAATGATAATGAACCGATTTTCCAGCTTCATTGATTTCGTGAGCTCTTCTTCTTAGACCTTTATCAGATACATCTTTAGAGAATCTCACTAAAGCAATTCTAACAAGAGGAGAATAAGGACTTTCAGAAAATTTTTCTGATTGAATTCTAAAATCATAATTCTCTATTTTAGAAGAGTCAATAGAAACAGAACTATCTAAAGAGTTTTTTCTAATTAATTCGTCAGCCAAATGTTGTTCATACAAATACTCATCTTCTATTGGAACTCCCTCACGCACACAGGCAGTTACATAATCAGTGGGATTTCTTTCAAACCACGCATCTTTAACACTTTTGTGCATAAAAATATCAAATTATAATCCTTTTAAACTTTGTCATTTTCAGTAGTAAATAAAGTCACCAATATAAGAATTCAGAAAAACAAGCACAAACATCATAGAAACACTAAAAAAGCAAAGATAACTTAGGTTTTTATGAAAGGCCACATAGTAAGCATATCATCTTCAAACGATAATGAGAAAACAACAATAAACATATTCGGGCGTTTGGAAAACGGAAAGTCATTTGTAGCAATAATCCCATTCAATCCGTATTTTTACATCAGGGAAGAAGATGAAAAAAAAGCAAAATTGATTTTAGAAAAAACAAGAATAGAAAAGACCAATTTAGTAAATAAAAATAAAGAGAAGGTTATAAAAATAATTCACGAAAATCAAACAGAATTAAACAAAATAGCAAAGGCAATTCATCAAAAAGATATAAACACTTATGAGTCAGATTTAACACCGTCAATAAGATATTTAATTGAAAAAGATATTTATAACACAATAGAAATTTTAGGAGAGTCAGAACCAGCAGAGAGTGTAGATTTAGTTTTCAAAAATCCCTCAATAAAACCAACGGAAGCTAATATTCCGTTAAAAGTAATTTCCCTAGATATAGAATCAAACAAAAAAACAAGCGAATTATTTTGTATAGGGATATACAATCCAAATAAAAGTATAAATCTAATAATCAGTGATAAGAAAGTAGAATCTGCAATAAACTGTAAAGATGAAAGAGAGTTATTAACAAGATTCAGAGAAGAAATGATAAAATTAGACGCCGATATCCTAACTGGTTGGCACGTAATTGACTTTGATTTGGATTTTTTAAGAAAAAAGTTTGATGAGCATAATATTCCATTCAATTTTGGAAGGACAAATGAAAGAATAAGAATAAAAATTGAAGATAATTTTTTCAGAAATTCAACAGCAACAATTCCAGGAAGACAGGTTTTAGACGGATTAAACTTAATCAAAGATCCATTTATTCAAGAAGCACCGTCTATAAAAAACAAAGAATTTGATTCTTACACCTTAGAAAATGTTTCACAAAAAATGCTCGGCGAAGGAAAGTTAATTTCGGGTAAAAATAGACACGAAGAAATAGAAAGGCTATATGAAAAAGACAAAAAGAAAGTAGTGGATTATAACTTGCAAGATTGCAAATTAGCTTATGATTTGTTAATTAAAACAAAAATATTGGATTTGGCAATCGAGCGTTCATCACTTACTGGACTTCCATTAAATAAATTAGCTGGTTCAATAGTAGCTTTTGATTCTTTATACATAAGAGAATCTCACAAAAGAGGCATTGTCTCTCCAACAACAAGATACACAGAAAAAGAAGAGCGAATAAAGGGAGGTTTTGTAATGGAACCAAAACCAGGGATATACCATAATGTTTTGGTAATGGACTTTAAGTCTCTATATCCTTCAATGATGAAAACATTCAACATAGACCCTTTATCTTTATTGGATAAAAAAGAAAAAAATTCGGTAGAATCTCCAAACAAAGCATACTTCAAAAATGAAGAAGGAATTTTACCACATATTTTAGAGAAATTACATTTCGCAAGAGAAAAAGCAAAAAAAGAGAAAAGAGAACTATCAAGCTATGCAATAAAGATAATAATGAACTCATTCTTCGGCGTTCTCGCATCGCCAAACTGCCGTTATTATAATCTTGCAATGGCAAATGCAATAACTCATTTCGGACAGATGATAATACAATTAACAGCTAAAAAAATAGAAGAAAGAGGTTACAAAGTAATTTACTCCGACACAGATTCCGTATTTGTAGAAACAAATCTTAATAAAGAAAAAATAATATCTACTGGAAAAGAAATCCAAAACTACATAAACAAATTCTACGAAGAGTATGTAAAAAAAGAATACAATAGAAAATCTTTTTTGGAATTAGAATTTAAAAAACATTATCTCTCTTTGTTATTACCTAAATTAAGAAATGCCGAAAAAGAAAGGGGTTCAAAGAAAAGATATGCTGGATTAGTAGAAAAAAACGGAAAGGAAGAAGTAGAAATAACAGGTTTAGAAGCAATAAGGGGAGATTGGACTCAAGCAGCAAAAGATTTTCAAATTGAATTATTAAACAAAATTTTTCATAAACAAGACCCTATAAATTTCATAAAAGATTATATCAAAAAAATAGAGTCTGGAAAACTCAATGACAAACTTATTTACAGAAAATCAATAAGAAAAAATCTATCAGATTACACAAAGACAACTCCTCCCCACGTTAAAGCTGCACGTCAATTGGAAAATTTAGAATCAAATATCATAGAATATGTAATAACTCTTGAAGGTCCAGAACCAATTCAAAAACTAAAACATAAAATAGATTACGAACATTATATAAAAAAACAGATAACTCCAATAGCGGACACAATACTTCACTTCTTTAACACGTCTGTTGAAGAAATTCTAAAAAACACAAAACAAAAAACTCTGTTTTAATTGCTTCCACCAAAATTAGTAGCCATTGCCAATCTCTTAAATCTCTGATTACATCTAATAGCTCGCAAAATAAGTATGACTAAAACAGCAATCCCTGCTAAGAGTATCAAAACAACTAACCCGAAAATCAGGTTGCTATTTTCGCTACGTCTTTCTGGTCGCGAAGGTTCAACTGGTTTAATCGTCGTAACAAATTCGTTGCTCTCATCGTCATCCTGCACACTACTACATCCAGAATCTTGTAAATCAATTCTTCCATCCTTATCATTATCATTCAAATCATTACATTCCTTGAAAATTACTTGGGCTTCTCTTGTAAATGTTAGCGTAAATTTATTACCTTCAAGTTGAGTAACCACAACAACTAATTTCTTTCCTCCGCTAAGGATAAATTTATGATTTTCGCTTACTCCCAAAACAATGCTTTGTTCAGGGGTTGTGCTAACAACAAGATGAGCTTTGATATTTTGTTTATCTTTCACTCCAATAAAATACACTTTTCCATCTACCAATACTCTAATTCTTTCTCTCGCAGATAATTTGAAAGTGAATGGTGTCAAAAGCTCTCCTTCACTCAAATCAGTTGTTCTTAACCAGCTAAATGTACTTGATACTCCGCTTCCACTTCCGCCTCCACCACCAGAATCGCCACTATTGGAAGGCGCCACATTATTGCAATTCAATCCTTCATCAATTTGTCCATCACAGTCATCATCTTGACCATTACAAGATTCTGTTCCAGGCGAAGGTCCAGTGCAAACTCCAAATTGAGTTTGTCCTATCTGTCCAATTACAGCAACGCAAGTTCGCATTCCAGTCACACAAACTCCTTGTTGTCCAGAAACAATACACGATTGCGTGCTCCCTAAAGAACATTGTGCAGAAGAAAATTGCGCGCACAAACAAGAACTACAAATATTTCCCGAAGGACAAGTCAAACCAGGCTCACCACAAAATTCATTAGTTTCAAGAACATTATTTCCACAAACAGCGCTCACTCCTAAAACTCCTTCGTTGTTATCATTAATATCTGCACACGCTGTATCGCTCGGAAAGTCAATCAGATTATCATTGTCATCATCAATTCCATTATTGCAAGCAGATCTAACACAAACACTTAATCCGCCACTGCAAATCCATCCCATCTCAATTTGACAAGTTGACGAACAGCCATCATTATTATTTAGGTTATTATCATCACAAAATTCTCCTTGTTCAATAATTCCATTTCCACAAGCAATCAATGGAGCGTTGTATTCATCATTGTCTTGATTATTTGCACATCCATTATCTAACAAATCTACGAAAGTATCTCCATCATTATCAATTCCGTCCTGACATTGTGCCAAAGGATTTGTTTCATCAATATCTGCAGCGCTCGAACACGAAAAATCGGCCGGATAATCAATCACGCCGTCAGGATTTAATTCATTATCTAAATTATCTGAACACTGGGCAGGAATGGTTATTGAAGCAAGAACATATCCACTATTCCCTTGTAAATTCCACGCCCACAATCTAAAATAATAATTTGTTCCAACAAACAAATTCGACAAAGAATAGCTACATGTTTCGATATTCACACCAACATCACAAGCCATAAAATTGCCCGTGAGAAAGTTTGGATCCGTGCTTCCTTCAATTCTAAAACCTTGTTCGTTATTAGAAGTTTGTATCCAATTAAATAAAATACTTGTTGGAGAAAGCATTACCGAAATCTTTTTGTCTTCTTCTCTAACTTTTTCAACGCTAAAATTAGTAAAAATATAAACTAACATAACAGCTAGAATAATAATTAACACGGAATAATTCGTAAGCCTCTTTTCCATATTATTCTCTAAATTGCTTTTATTTTTAATACCTCGCATGCTCAATGTTCCCCTTTCTAACAACAAAATAAAGAATAATAATCAAAAGTCCCGCAAATACAAAAATCGCAAGATTTATGTAATTGACTTTATTTTTTTCAAAGTCATCAACGACCGCTCCAACAATTCCTCGTCGCGGATTTTGATTACTCTCTCCAGATAAATTATTTGTAGGAGTTAATATTGGAGTAGTTTTGTCATTTTCCAAATCGTTTTCAACATCTCCAAATTCTGTCAGCCCTCCCCCATCAGAAACTACATTTCCAGAAATACCTCCTCCAGTTCCTGTGCCTCCACCTCCACCAGAACTTCCCAAAGTTGCGCTTAAACTAGCGGGAGATGTAGGCAAACAATTAATTCCACAAGAAGGTATTGTGCTTTTTTCAGCCAAAAAAGACAAAAATCTCCAAAGCCAAGGCATCGCCACCTTCACATCAGCAGAACCAAAATCTGGATTTCTCCATGCAACTTTATTATATCCTGAAGAAATTCCGTATGCTGGTAAAGGAGCAGTGCCAAAATAAAGAATTATATCTCTCATGATAGGCGCCGCGTAATCCAAATACTCTGTGTTACCTGTCTGCTTGTAAAGCCAAGGCATCAGTTGTCCGCTGAAAATCGCGGAGGCAGTCGTTTCTCCACCATTACATACCCATAAAATATAATTTGCATTCGGCAATATACCTGACACAACACAAGTGTTTCCAGGCGAACTTGCACCAACAAGAGTAATGTGGAAATTATTATATAATCTCGTTGGTGTGAACGCACTCCCAATCGTCGGTTCCTGAATATTAACATGGGGTTTAACTAAATAATTATAATAATCGTTAAAAGCCGCAACATAAAAATCTTTCAAATTCACATCGTATTGCCCGTTTATTTGATAATCTGCCTCAAGCACTTCCAAAATTCCTGCGAGCAGATAAGAATTCGTAAAGAACTGTACAACATTAGATGAAGAGGGATTACAATTATAAGACTGACCATTAAACGTGTTCAAACCACTAGGAAGCATATTTTGATTAATGGCTGGAGAAACAATTATCTTAACTCCGTAAATATTCTCACACGCCTGCATAATGAACTTGACAGTTTTCAGATATTCTTTCGCAATCGCAACATATTGCGTATCTCCAGTCATCTGATAATATCCGACTAAATTAATCAATTGTGGTCCAATTGCTCCCAGCTCATCAACACTATTAGTCATATACACAATTCCTAAAGTTCTGCCTGCATTACCTACAAAAGTTGCGGGATATCCTGAGCCAAAATCAACCGCCGAATAAAGCAAGCTCTCTTTAATGACCTCATCAGCAAGCAACATTTTAGCCATTGTGTCTCCTTTTTCCCATTGATGTCGCTCAGAATTAGGGGTAAATGTTCCTTGATAAAATCCATATCTTGCATTTCCTTTTTCGTGCAAAATCGCGCCAGCAATTGAGTCAGTAATCAATTCCCAAACATATATTCCATCGATAGAGTTATGATAAATAAAATTACTCAATGTGGAAATAGCTTTCGAGTCTCTGCTTCGCATCAATGCAGTCATGATTCCTTCGGTCGCCCCAAAGGCATTATTCATCCATCCAGTTTCCTGCCAAAACAGCTGTCCATTGTACATTATTCCATAAGCTGGAAATCCGTGCGTACCAGCATCCGTTCCCATTTTCTGTCGATTCGCAAAAGTAACTTGTTCATAAGGGTATCCTGGCAAAGGTTGTTGAGTAACATAGCTCTCATCCCATAAAGAACGTCCCCACGCATCAACTCTTGAAGCAGCATCAATCAACGGCTGATTGAAACCAAACTGAGTCCAATCTTTTTCTTCAACATAAGCATAATTATTAGCAAAGGCGTTTGCAGTTCTGAAATAAATTGATGGAGGCAATCCAATCAACTGTTCTTGCGCTCTTCGTGCAAAACTTATTTCATTATTCGCATTCAGATTGCCAGCCGAAAAATCAAAAAATAATTTTTCATATTCTTGTGTTGCCAAATGCAAAATGTAATTTCCTTCATCAACAAGAGCATGTTCATTTAATGTAGTTGAATCCCATCCAACAAAAGTCAAATGATTATATTGACTCGGATTTAATGGATAAGTTCTAAGCATTGGTCCCTGATCATGAATCAAATAATTCTGTGATGAATCTTCAGGAAACAATCCTATTCGGATATTATTACCTGAAACCTTTAGTGTCTTTGGTGACTCTCTCCAAAAATCAAAAACGGACGCCGAGAATTTCTTACTGCCGTCGCTCACAGCTACAAGTCCATTAGAACGCGTTCCACTCAAACTCTCAAGTTCATTCTCTTCAAAATAAATTGTGTTCCCAGCACCATCAATAATTCTTAATAAAAAATTATCGATTATATTTCCTGGAGTCAAATCCTGCCCGTAACTAAGTGCATCAAAATCTTTATTTATCCGATTAAAATCTTGATAAGCCTCATAAGTTTCAGTCGTATAACTCACTTGCTGATTCGGCATGAACTCTGTAAGCATCAAGCTCTTTTGAATTCCTAAGTTCAAATTCAAAACGGCACTCAAATCTTTGAATCTTTTATGTGCGGCGCCGACATTTCTATCATAGTTCCCTTTATTCTGAAAAACAATTGGCAATTCTACTTTACCATCATTAAAAATCTTCAGTCGCGCAACATAACCTATAAATGGACTTCCAAAAGAGTCTTTAAATTTGCCTTCAATTCTAAAAACGACATGTAAATTACCCTGTCGTTCCAATGTAATTACCGGAACATCATTTGCCGTCGAATAAACAGTTCCAAAATCTGATTTAACTTCAAATCCGCTACCTGAATTAGGTAAAATCATTTCTTGGCCACCAACTGAAACTCTTCTAAAAATATCAAACGCTTGCTTGTTAATCTCAAAAACGTGCCCATTTCCAGAATCAACAGTATAATAATTTCCTGAGTCAACAACGTTCAAAATTTGTGACTGACTCGCTCTCTGTACATTGTTCCCATAATCTAAATAGTAAGTTCGTTCTTGATTCGCCTGCAAAGCATCTACCCTAAACGCAACGCCGACCCACCAAATTTCAGAATTTCTATAAGGATTCGCTGGTCGCATTGTCTGCACCCAAACATCCGAATAAACCTCATAATATTGCCCTGTTCCAACATCGAATCGCAGAACTCTTATATTATTCACGTTCGTCAAACCGTTTCTTTCGGGTAAAGGTATCCCAAAATAAGCCCATCCGTTCCCATCTGCACCAACCGCATCTTTTATTTTAAGTTCGACTAAATTTTGTGGAACATTTGCGCCACCAATAATCTGATAACCGGTTATTTTTCCATCTTTAAAATATAAAAGCGAAAGTAGAAATCCCACTAAAATAAAAAGTCCGAGCGTTAAAAACAAATCTTTTTTTTGCATCCATCATTCAAACAATTCGAATATTTAACGTTTCCTAAGAAACAACTACACTTAATGAGCCAGGCGTCATCGGAGCCATACAAATAGGATCAACTGCGCAAGAATTATCTTGACAGTCCACAGCATTGTCACAATCTTCATCTGCTCCACCTATGCAAATCTCCATAGAAGGTAAAATTTGGCCGATACAACTACTCCACACACCTGCCACGCAATTCTGTAATCCTGCGCTACACATTCCAATTCCAGCTGTTCCAGCCGTACCAGTATAGCAAATCTGAATCAAAGGATTATTCGGATTAGTGGGATGTTCATCGGTAAATCCATTACAATCATCATCTAAGTTGTTACAAATTTCAAAAGTTGGTAAAACTTGACCAACACAAGAATTATAACCATTTCCCTGTGCATTGCAAGTTTGAACTCCAGATTGGCAAATTCCAATTCCAGCTGTTCCAGCCGTACCAGTATAGCAAGCCACCGAAACACCTGGAACACATAAACAAGAAGCAAATCCGGCACAATCAGAATCAAAACAATCAATTAATCCATCGCAATCATTATCTATCGAATCAGAGCAAGTAACAGCAGTGTTTTCTAATCCAGCTAAGACTTCTCCGATACATAAACCCCACGAACCGTCAGCTTGACAAGTTTGAGTTCCAGCGACACAAGCGCCTTGCAAAGGATTACCAATTGAACTACACAACTGAGTTTGTGCAGGGGGCCCAGAATCACACTGTCCAAACCAAGTCAATGGAGCAGTAGTCGGTGACCAATCACTCTGCCCGACGGAATTTTCAGCGCGAACTCTATAATAATAAGCAATTCCTGAAACCAAATCAGTTAAAGAATGAGAACATGTTCCCTGTGCTCCGACTCCAGAAACAGGCCCAGTTTGACAAGCAATAACAGGATTAGCAAAAGTATTAACGACATCTCTTTGAACAGTAAATCCGTTTTCGTTACCAGAATTGTCTGTCCACATCAAATTAACACTTGTCGGTGAAAGCCACACATCAAGACCACTATCATTAAGATAAAAATACGCAAAAAATCCCACTCCAATCAACACGAACAACGAAACCAAATAAAGAATATCTCCTTTTTCCATCACATCGTTAAAGAAATATTATTTTTAACGTTTTCGGTCTCCAAAACAAAAATCATCAAATATATTTTATCAAATTATTTTTTATAAAAAAATCTAAATGATTCATCAAATTTATCTCAATCTGTTTACAATATTTCCATGTATCCCGTTGTTAGAAACTTCACGCGATTTGAAATATTTTAAAATTAATAAAATCAAGATTACAATCGCAATAGTGAGAACAGCAACAACAAGCCAGTAAATAACATTTTTAAATTCAACATTTCCTCTTGCAGACCGACGATTAAGAGGAGGGGTATCATTCAAATAGTTAGTAGTTAGATTAATGGATGGCGACGAAGAGAGATTACTCAAAACTCTGAAACTTTGAGTAGCACTACGTTTTTGCGTCGAATTAGTGAAATTTGCGTATGCAATGAAATTATAAGTTCCAACGGGTAGAGTATTTTGATTATAAGTAAAATGAGTATTACTGTTTAGAGAATTGACCATCGTGAAATTAGTAGATCCATTGTTCAAACTAAACCATACCTTTCCAGATTGACTCAGAGTAACAGCAAACGAAACTGGAAAATTATTTAAATAATAATCTTCATTTGTACTCGGTTCATCTATTACAACCGTCGGACCGCCAGAGGATATAGGCGTTTGAATACCATTAGTAACTCTAAAATTAACTGATTTAGTTGCATTTTGTGTTGAGTTAGTGAAATTTGCGTATGCAATGAATGTATAATCACCAATAGAAAGATTATTTTTGCTGTAAGTGAAATATCTATTGCTATTTGAATAGTTTATCATAGTGAAATTAGTAGATCCATTGTTCAAACTAAACCATACCTTTCCAGCTTGGCTTAATTCAACAATAAACAATACTGGAAAATTATTCACCAAATAGCTATCATTTACATCCGGCTCTTCGATAGTAATAAACGGACTAGATAAAGATGTAACATTTTCAGTAACATTAAAGTTAACCGATGCTGTTGCTTTTTGCGCGGAATTAGTAAAATTTGCGTATGCAATGAAATTATAAGTTCCAACGGATAGAGTAGTTTGATTATAAGTAAAATAAGTATTAGCATTAGATAAATTATTCATCGTGAAATTAGTAGATCCATTGTTCAAACTAAACCATACCTTTCCAGCTTGGCTTAATTCAACAATAAACATTCTTGGAAAATCATTTACGTGATATACATCATTCGAGTCAGGTGCACCTATAGATATAAATGGGGTTATTGGAGGATTTCCGTTAACACTAAAGTTCACCGACACCGTTTCTATTTGTGTCGAATTAGTGAAGTTTGTATAGGCTATGAAAGTATAAGTTCCAACGGGTAAGGCATTTTGATTATAAGTGAAATATGTATGGTTGCCCAGAGAATCATTCATCGTGAAATTAGTAGATCCATTGTTCAAACTAAAAGACACCTTTCCTGAATGCGTCAAGTTAACTTCAAAAAGTATTGGAAAATCTTCCAAATAATAAATGCTATTTGTTAAAGGTAAAGTTATCATCGTAGAGGGTATCGGTGAAGTTCCGACGCTAAGAGTGTAATTAGTCCAACTGTTTACACTAAAATAAACATTTCCAGGAGTCAAAGTAGTGAGGCTCGAGCAAATACTCGGAGAACAAAGAACACCGTTCCTCAAAATAGCAGGATTAATCACATTAGTAGAAATACCCTCAAATTTTATAGTTGCGGATTTGTTAAATCCAGGAGCATTAACAGAATCGACTTCCGCAAAATTAGTGCCTATTTTTACATCTGAACTTAAATTATTTCCAAAGGCTGTAATGCGCGGATACTCAAATGCTATTTTTCCTTTACCAAGACTTATGAATCTAATACTGGTATTTGTTAGATTGTATTTCGCGAGAACCATATCTATCAAATTAACATCTGTATACCCCATAGTCTTCAAATCACTATATAACAAATTAGTTCCTTCTACCTGTGTATTGGATAAATTAAATTCGACAGAATTGTAAAGAGTAATTGCATTTCCAGAGGAATTTCTGATGAGATTATTCATAAAATTATTACTTGCTCCACCAGAAGAATAAACTCCATTTACCTGATTTTCCACAAGATTATCTCTGAAGTCGTTGTTAGAAGATATGTCCAATAGTAACGCTATACCTTGAGTGAAATTTATAACAATATTTGAATTAACATTACAATTAGTAGATTGAGTAAATTGTATCCCTATATCATAAGGGGAGAATCTCCGTCCTATAATACTATTATTGTAAATTCCTTTGACTGAATCTCTTCCCAAACAAGTAGACCCTAGATAATAAATACCTTGAGAAGTTTGGGTGAGGATATTATTCATAACTGAAACATTTTTAGCTGTTAAAACCATAATTGCCGAACCGGTAATATTGAAAAAGCGATTATATTGTATTAAAGAATCATTTCCAAAATTAAGAATGCCATATGTAAATGATTGGATATTCATCTCCTGAACCACATTCACATTTCCGCGAATTTCAATAGCAGTATATCCACCAAATCCTTGTGAAGCACTTGCAGAAATATTATATTTACCAAGTCCATCAAACGTAGAGTTGTGAGCTTGGAGTACAATGCAAGGCCCAGCCATACTTCTTATTAAACTCATATTCAGAACATAGTACGTATCGTTTTGTGTCAAAATCCCACAAGCACTCACATTCACGGCATTCGTAGGGGGTGGTGCAAATAAAATTTCTGGAACTTTGATATTGAAAACGAAAACTAAAATCAACAAAGTGACGACACAAATCGCAAGCAACGAAACGCTATAATACAAAGGTACAACGGGTAATCCCGAATTTTTATTGTTGTTCATCTTTACCTCAAATAATAAATATTTTAGTTATTTATAAATATATATACCTATATCATTAAAAAATTTTATTTTCGTTTAATAATGTTTAAACGCAATTGCCAAGAATTAAAATAACTTAAAAGAATTCCACACCCATAATATAAGTTCTACACCCATAATATAAATGTATGAGATAATCATTGATATACTTGTTAGTAAACAAGTCCATCCCAATAGTTTTTCTTTATTGCTAATTGCTTTAATACTAAAAATAAAAAGAGTAATGATTGCTAGACCAGAGATTGTTGCAGTTATCAAACCCCAAATAAAATTGTAGGCGTAATCAATGTGAGATAGATTAATTAGCCAAAATCCCACACCAAAGATAAAAGAAGCTAAAAGTTTATCTTTAATAGCATCGCCCATATCTAAATCAATTAAGAATTCTATTTAAATCTTTACTATTCAAAATTCATTTGACAATTACACTCGGGAACCGATTATCAAACAGTACTAAACACACGAGGCTCTCCGTTCGCACCTCGTGCTCTGCGAGACGTTTAATATCTACTAAGCGGTAAATGTCTCACTTTCTCCGAAAGTGTTCTTCTTAGTTCAGAAACGACATTTAGCCTAAGTTTCAGATTTCTTGATTATTTACATTTGTTCTGAAACTTCGCTTAGCCTGAGTAATTAAACGTATCTTTAACAAATTTAATTTATAAATAATCGACGCAGTTCGGCGCTTCGCGCCTCACATTTCATTGAGGCAAATTCTTAATAAGCAATATAAATATCGTAAAATTTAACTATATCTCAATCACAACGCCGTCTCTTCCAACATTAATAACTTTCGTCTTTCCGATATTATCTTCAGTTCCAAAAGTTTCGTGAATATGTCCATGCAAAAGCAAATCTGGTTTAAATTTTTCAACTGCTTTTTTTATTGATTTGCTTCCTTCAAAACCAGTTTTCTCCGAAAGTCCCCCAGAAGGGTGCATATGCGTAAGCATGATTTTTTTTTCAATTCCTTTCAAACCATTATGTGCCTTTTCCAAAGTTGAAAATAATTCTTTTTCACTTATTCCAGACCTTGGTCCTAAAGCCGTTGAAGCACTTCCTGCACCAAAAAACCCCACACCCTCATAAACGGCAGAATATCCGTGAATATTAGTTACACCATATAATTGAGCCAAAAAATCAGTTGTTGCAAATGAATCCCAATTTCCGGGCAAAAGCAAAACTTTCTGCGATTTGTCCTTAAATGGTTTAATCAAATTCATGCTCTCCCCAAAACCTGTCAAATCTCCACATAAGACTACAAGATCTACATTTTCTTTCTCCGCTCTTTCAGCAAGGCGTTTAGTCAGACTGGAATCTCCATGCAAATCCGACGCCGCAAGTATCTTCAGTTTCTTAGACATAGATAACTAAAGAAAGTTCATTAAATAAAGATTACTAATCCAAATAAAACTCTGAATAAGTAACATCAAATAACTACTTTTTCAAGTAACAGAGTAGCAGAAAAGCTTAAAAGCAATATACTGATTCCAAATATAACGATTACAACACATATAACACAATGGTACAAAAAACAAAAGACAATTTCGACGTATTTTTCAGAAGAAAACCTGCCTTGATGCTTGTTGCTCTCAAAAAATTAACTCGCGCTCGTTACGGTTCAATTCTTGCAAAAGAAGTCGATTGCACTTACAGTCACGCAGTTAAAATTCTTCAAATGTTAGAAAAATTAGACCTCGTCACATTTGAAAAGAAAGGCAGAATAAAACTTATCAAATTAACAAAGAGAGGCGAAGAAGTCGCCAACAATATAGAAAACATAAAAAGAATAATCGCTTAAGGCTATTCTAACATAAGTTTAAAAATGATTTTTATTCTTAATTATTGCTACGGCCTCGTAGCTCAGCCTGGTAGAGCACCGGCCTTTTAAGCCGGGTGTCGCGGGTCCAAATCCCGTCGGGGCCATATTTTAAAATATTCCGAAGGGATTTTCCAAATATTTCAATTTGAGTGAAGCGAAAATTAGAGTTGCAAATATGACTTGCCCATAATTATAATCCAAGTCTGTTGAGGGATATTGGACAATGGAATTGAAAATTATTTTCCAGAAAAGAAATCTGCTAAAATAAGCCCAACTCCGATGCTCGTTTCAATAATATAGGAAATAGATATAGTTCTTTTAAATTTTTTCAATTCATAAATTTTGTTTTCTACAATTTTAAACTTTGAAAAAACTTTTTTTTCCAAACCTCCAACATTTAGATTTAGCTCATTAGTTGGAACAAAATAAGCGTTAAAATTACCTTTAAATTGTATAACTTTAGAATAAGTTATTCGTTCATCTCCATAGATATTTCCATCTCTTTCAAGAGTGCAACCATCTGGAGAATTTAACTCTCCACTATTAGAATCGTAAACATACTTTCCAACAGGATGCAGTTTAGTTACCACGAACAATTAAATCAGAACCAATATAAAAAATAATCGTTTATAACTAATTATTCTTTTTCATATCATTTACGCAATATCGTTCAAAATAAAAGATAGTAAAAAAATTATAAACTATCAAACTATCTGTAAAATCTCCAAGTATGTTCGCACTTCAAGCACTTGTAAAATTTTGTCTCGCTCTCGTCAGAAGAACGTGTTTGCAAAGTCCAGAAAAATGCTTCTTTATGTTTGCATTCGGGGCACTTCATCTCAACAATAGGATATGTGCTCAATTCACTTTCTTTGATGACTGCAACCCTCTCGCCTTTAGCCAATTTTTCTGAAACCTGTAATTTGAACTTACCCTTATGCTTGTGCCCACACTTTGCACACGCTGGCGTCTTGCCATCTTCTATAAGTAAAATACCTCCGCATTTAGGACAAAATTCCATATTTCTTAAAGTGTTCTTTCAAAACATAAAACAGGTATATAAATATTTGTAAATTAAAAAGTTATCTACAAAATCCTCTCTGTTCCTTTGGTTTTGAACCCTCAAAGAAAATCAGCTTAATCCATCCAAGACCAGGCACTCTCCCAACAGCTTTTCCGATAAATTGGTCTTCTTGAATATTCGTCTCGCCTGGAAGCTGTCCAAAATTATTGTCTCCCTTAGTATCATAGGGGTCAATCCGAATAAGTCTATGAATTAAAGGATATTTATATTGCGAATTGAAAATTAAAACATCTCCCTGCGAATAATTTCCCCGTCCCGAAACAAGCACAATGTCTCCTTTATTCAAACCCTTTTTGGAAGAAAATCCTTCAAACTCAATCTTAGAAATACCTTGCGATTCATACCATGCCTCATTTCTTTCCCACCATGAATCAAATCCATCTGGATGATACATACTACAAGATTCTACCACAACAAGAGGTAGAGACGTAGCAAATATCCAACTCATAAAAGGGAAAAAAATAAATTTGATAAAAATAAAGGCCAAAACAAGCGAAACAATCCACGACTGCCATGTGTCCTCTTTAAGAAATTTCCAAAACTTTGCAAATAAATTAAATTTTTCAGATTTGCCGTTTTGCGACGAATGTATCTCCCTCATCAATCAGACAAATAAAGCTTATTTAAAAATCTGCTGAAAATTAGACGACTTGCACATAAACATTAATTGGTGGTTCCTGTGCCAGATTAATATCTTCATCGCATAACTTAAATTCAAATGTATCATCCAAGTTACAGACATCTTTTTTAACCATAGGCGAAATTTCCGCTTTCACAAACGCATTTCCCGAAGACAAAACAGCAACATAATTTAATTGTTGCAATGCGTTCGGAAATTGCATCTGCTGACTTCCTCCAATTCCAGGAATTCCCCATCCAAACATTCCAAATCCTGAAGGATTATCTCCTTGAGAAACATCAAAAATAGTAACTGTTCCCAAATCATTGGTAAGTGCTATTCTAAATTTTTTCAAGCCCTCTTTATTGACTTTTATCGTCAGACCTCCAAGATTGTGATCAATGTCAAAACAAGTAATACGCGTATTTACAATATCAATAGAATTTTGTGCATCAATGCAATTTCCAAATCCAGAAAAACTTTTTTTAATCACTGGCACAAGCGCCAGACCAAGTGCACTCACCAACACAACGACAAATAAAATAATCAACATATTAGAAAGAACAACACTAACTCCTTTTTTATTCTGAAAATTCATAAAATAAACTATAAGAAGTTATTTTTATATCTAATTAATATAGAAAATGTTTAAAAACTTGACAATTTTATACTCATAATGAATTCAAAGAGAGGATTATTTCTAATATCTATCTTAATGATAATAGTGAGCTCGCAATTCACAAACGCTGGGTGGTTTGGTAATCTCTTTGGCCAAGAACCGGAACTTTCTCCAATCCCTGTAAGTGTAGGCATCCTTCCCAACAATCCATCTTTTCCAGTCGCATTTCTTCAAATACCTCAAGGCTTAGGATACTCAACCGCTCCATATTATCCGCAAGCAGGAACGATGAATGGTTTATTTTTTACTCTTTCTGCTTTTGAAGACCCAGACGGTGTTACAGATATTCCTGGAGACTCTGGCAATCCCATAGTCATAGGTTCAAGCACAACGACTCCTGGTGTAAATCTTGTTGGTGGAATTACTTCTCCAGTAAGTAGCGTTATCGGCGCATCAATGTTTTTACCATATACCTTATGTGTAAAGGTATCTTGTGCAGTTATCCTTGGCTGTATAAATCCTTCAAATCAAGCATGGCTTATGTGTCAAGGCAATCTTCCCTACTACGCACCACCATCTACCTCTGGAAATCCTACAGATAGATGGTCAATGAGTATACAAATAAAAGATCCTTCAGGTTGGTCAATTCCTGCACAAAGCGGAGATATTGGACCACTAGGTCCTACATTACCATTTGATTATGTAACTATTGGTTCACTAATTGCTCCAAGTATCAGTGGTAGTTTAAGTTGGACAACGCTTAGTTCAACAGCATCAAATGTAATTTCTACATCTCCAATAGTCACAACAAATCACGGAAACCAAGCGCCAACATCATTCGTTTTAACGGCATCAGATTTAACGGGCAATCCTCCAAATACTCAAAGCACACTAAGTGTAAATGCTTTTAGTGTCGGTATAGCTGGCGCAAACGCATGTGACACAATCACAAGTGGGGGCACAGCACTTACAGCTGGCCCTGTAAATTTACCTCAAAACACATTATATGGGTATTCTGGAACAGGTAATGACTTAAAAAGATTAGACTTCTGCATCGGTCGCGATAGTAATCCCATAAATAGTTACATCACAGGACTGCCTCCAATAGCACAGTCATATTCCGGAATATTTGACCTGACAATATCTTAAAATGAAAAACAAAGTAAATTTATTCATCGCATCAATTTTCATAATCTCAATTATATTAAGTAATCTCGCAAGTGCAGGATTTGCCGTCGGATTTCCTTATAAAATAGAACTCAAAAAAGGCGAAACTTATGAGGGGAATTTCCAATTACAAAACATCATCCAGCCCGTAGAACAAATCACGATTGAAGTAGTAATAGAGCAAGGTGAAGAATATATCTCATTTCCAGAAGGCAGAACAATTCAACTCGTAGCAAACGAAACAAAAAATATTCCTGTAAAGATAAGTGTTCCTAATAATGCAGGCGGGGGAGAGATATATAATGCAAAAATAATTTTTAAGCCCATATCTGGAGGGATACAGACAGGCGAGACAGTCAACTTTCGACTTTCTGTTGGAAAATCATTCGACATTGAAATCATCAAAGAAAATAATAACATTTTAACTATTGTAATAGTCTTTCTAATACTTGCAGTTTTGATAGTGATTATTTTATTATTAAAACTCTTAAAGAAAAGAAATAGCTAATCCTTTTTTGTACTAGTGTCCGATTTATGACTTTTGAATTTTGTGCAAATTTCGCCAATCAACCCTCTTGCCTTACGATCAATCCACGCAACTCTTGCTTTTTCAATTAAACTCAATCCTCGAAAATCCACAACAGATCCACCATAAACATTTCCGACAATAATAGGAGAAACATGAACATCTCTTACTATAACATTTACTCCTTCTGCAATCTTCAAAGATAATTCTTTAATTGTTTTAGAATTTCTCACATCTGTAAGCTCTGTTCGCTTATCAACAGAAACTATACTATGATAATCAACTACTTCTGATTCATCATAACCTAAAACTTTACGTGCAGCATAAGACAAAGAAAGAACATTACTATGCCTATCAATAAATGCATAACATCCTTTTGACTCACCATTTAATGGATTAATTCCTTTTTCAATCAGCTCACAAACTCTTGACCTCATAAATACATCAAACGCACCTACATTTTTTTCAGCAGCGAAACGTCTATGATTTACTTCACGATTCTGCACTTTCAAATGTTGTGCAAGATTTCGCAAATCTTCCACCTCGCGCGATGCATTTGTCAAATAATCTTTCGTTACAGCTAAATTTGTTCTTGTAGAATCTAACTCTCCTCGTATCGCCGTCAGATTTGTTTCATAATTTATAACTCTCGTTTCCAACTCACGCATTCGTTCTCGTTCTATCTGTTTTAGTGAATAACGTTCCTTAGAACAAAATTCATCTAAATCAGAAAAATGATAAAAAACATCTCCAACATCATCAACAACAAAATTACCAAGAGATTTCACTTTATCATACACTTGTTTGAGAATATCCATAATAAACAGGGAAGACATTAGAATTTAAACTTTTGTAAACAAATATATTTTCAAACATCAAAAAGTTTAAAACTGGAAAACGCAATTTGAAATTTTAAGCTGAGGATATCAATCAGCAAAGTTTAAATAGTATACACATATCCGTATACACATAAAAGACATACTATGACAGACATATTTAACGAAACAATATTATGCAAGAGTTGTAATATTACCATGAAGCAAATTATAGTTAATAAACAAGGATTAGAACTTCGAGCGATTCAATGTCCTAAATGTCAAAAGCAAATAATTCATCCTGCAGATTTAAATGGTTTTGAAAATTTCAAGAATCTTAAAGGCAAAACCTATAATGTGAAACTCCGTGTCGTAGGAAATAGTCACGCAGTAAGTATTCCAAAAGAAATTGTTGAATTTATGCGTCATCAAGAAAAAATGATGGACGACATGGTAAGACTTTGTTTTGAAGATATGCATAGATTAAGCCTGAATTTCGGTTCGGAAGAAAGCGAAGAAGATGAAGACGAACAATTAAATAATCGCATAAAATCAAAAAACAAATGGAGATATATCTAAAATGCCTGAAGCACCAAAATTAATCAAGTTAAAAGTTCTAGAAGCGTTACAAGACGACGCATACAAAGGCATTGCCAGAATTGACACCGAAGTTATGCGCGCACTCGGACTCAACCGCGGAGACATTGTTTCAATTCAGGGAGAAAGAGAAACGGTTGCTATCGTTGACCGTTCATATCCTGCAGACATAGGGGAGGGAATTATTCGTATAGATGGATTAACAAGAAAAAACGCAAAAACCGGAATTGGTGAAAAAGTGACGATAAAAAAAGCGCAGATAAAGTCTGCAAAAAAAATAACTATTGCACCAGCTCAGCAAGGCATAATGATTCAAGGAGATCCAGAAGCTTTCAAAACAGGACTCTTGGGTAGAGCACTTCTCAAAGGAGACATTATTTCGCTTGGCGGAACTCAAAGACGCAAAGACTTAATGAATGACATGGATGACATATTCAACAATATACACGACTTCATCGGCGCAAGTTTCGGCGGTGGTTTTCAAAACATCAGATTCAAAATAATCTCAACGACTCCGAATCAGCCAGTAATCGTGAATGAAGAAACTGAATTGATTCTAAGTCCGAAATCTGTAAGCACTGAAGAAGAAGTAATTCCAGAAGTTACATATGAAGATATCGGTGGCTTGAGTGAGGAAATAAGAAAAATCCGTGAAATGGTTGAGCTCCCATTGAAGCATCCAGAAATTTTCGGCAGATTAGGGATAGAACCACCCAAAGGCGTTTTGATGCACGGCCCACCTGGAACAGGAAAAACTTTATTAGCAAAGGCTGTCGCAAATGAATCAGAAGCTAATTTTATTTTATTAAATGGTCCAGAATGTATGAGTAAATTCTACGGAGAATCTGAGAAAAAAATTAGAGACATCTTCGACGAAGCAGAAAAAAACGCACCATCTATTATTTTCATAGACGAAATTGACGCAATTGCTCCAAAAAGAGAGGAAGTTCAAGGCGAAGTTGAACGTCGCGTAGTTTCTCAATTATTAACAATGATGGACGGCCTAAAAACAAGAGGTAGAGTAATAGTCATCGGTGCAACAAATAGGCTGAACTCAATTGATCCCGCATTAAGACGTCCGGGTAGATTCGACAGAGAAGTAGAAATCTCAATCCCTGACAAAAAAGGAAGATTAACAATTCTAAAAATCCACACACGAACAATGCCACTCAAAAAAGATGTGAATCTTGACGACTTGTCTTCAAAAACTCATGGATTTGTCGGCGCAGATTTAGAATCATTAGCCAAAGAAGCGGCAATGAATGTCTTAAGAAAAATAATGCCTGATCTAAATTTAGAAGAAGATAAAGAAATCCCTCAAGAAGTATTGGAAAAATTAATCATTGGCAAATCAGACTTTGAAGAAGCTCTTAAAGTAGTGAGACCTTCCGCAATGCGTGAAGTTTTAGTAGAAACTCCAAACATAAAGTGGGAAGACATCGGTGGATTAGATAATATAAAACAAGAACTAAAAGAAGCAGTTGAATGGCCGTTAAAGCACCGCGACGCATTCGAGAGAATGGGAATAACTCCCCCCAAGGGAATTTTGCTTTATGGTCCTCCTGGAACAGGAAAAACTTTATTAGCAAAAGCAGTTGCAAAAGAATCAGAAGCAAACTTCATCAATGTAAAGGGTCCTTCGCTTCTTTCAATGTGGGTAGGTAAATCTGAAGAAGGAGTAAGAAAGGTTTTTGAAAGAGCGAGACAAGTTTCTCCGTGTGTCGTTTTCTTTGATGAAGTAGATGCTTTGGCAAGCAAACGTGGAATGGAAATGGGAACAAAAGTAACTGAACGTGTTCTCAATCAAATGCTTTCAGAAATGGATGGTATCGAGGATTTGAAAAACGTCGTAGTCATCGGTGCAACAAATCGTCCAGACATGTTAGACCCAGCTTTAATGCGTCCGGGTAGATTCGACAGAATTCTTTTAGTAGATATCCCTGATGAAAAAGGTCGCGAAAAAATATTAGAAATCCATACCAAAAAAATGCCACTGGATTCAAGCGTAAATATCAAAACATTAATCAAAAAAACAGAAGGTTTCGTCGGTGCGGACATTGAAAATTTAGCAAGAGAATCAGCGCTGATTGCATTAAGAAAAGATATGAATGTAAAAACAATCACTATGGTCGATTTTGAAGAAGCGCTTGCAAAAACAAAGCCGTCCGTTTCAGAAGACACAGCAAAACGTTACAAGAAAATTGAAGAATATTATCTTAAAAAAGCAAAAGTCGGTGGTCTTGAACTCGGGCCAGTTTATGCAAACTAAGGAGAAGATATGAGCTTTAATAATGATCCATTTGAAGATATGATAAACCAATTTTTTGGAAACTCTACAAGAGTCCGTAAATCCAGAGTCAAAAGAGAAATAGAAGAAGAGCAAAACACACAGTTCATTGAAGAAGAAAATTATGTTTATCTGATAATAGAACTTCCAGGATATACAGAAAAAGATATTAACATTTCAGTAGATGATGACACAATCAATGTTTCAGCAAAAACTAAACAAGTAGTTGCTCAAGATTATCTTGCTCAAAAACAAAAGGAAGGAATAACAATAGAACAAATAATTCCAGAAAATATCAAGACTAAAAATTTTAAGAAAACATTTAGAAATGGGATATTGGAGGTAACCTTTGAAAAAAGATGAATGAAAATATTGAATTAGAAATAGCTGAATCTTTACAAGAAGACATTGATAAAGGAGTCGCCAGAGTTTCCTCCAAAACAATGAAAAATTTATCTTTAATATCCGGAGATATTGTAGAAATAAAAAACAAATCCGCTACTGCGGTTAAAATATTAAGAGGAATTTCAGCAGATTCAGATAGAGAAATAATCCGACTTGATGGTTCAACTCGTTCAGCAATTGGGGCTTCAATAGGCGACACAATTTCAATTAAAAAAACTACAATTCTACCAGCAAAATCGGTAACTCTTTCTCCATTAAAGGAAGTTCGTTTCAGCGACGACCCAACAGAATATTTTCATGCAAAATTATTAGATAAACCTTTAACAGTAAATCAAAAAACCGTAATTGATGTTTTTGGAACACGTTTAGAATATGTTGTTTCTCGTATAGACCCTAAAGGATATATTATCATAACCCCAAACACAAAAATAATAGTTTCGGACACACCTTATGCTGGAGACTTGAAAGCTACAGGAATTTCATACGAGGACATCGGAGGATTACATAATGAAATAGAACTAATTAGAGAAATGGTAGAATTACCTATGAAACACCCAGAAGTATTTCAAAAATTAGGTGTGGGTGCACCAAAAGGAGTTTTATTGACAGGACCTCCTGGAACAGGAAAAACCCTTCTAGCTAAAGCAGTTGCGAATGAAACAGATGCATCTTTCTTCTCAATTGCAGGTCCAGAAATAGTTTCAAAATATTATGGTGAATCTGAAAAACAAATTCGTGACATCTTTGAGCAAGCAGAAAAAAATGCACCAAGTATAATTTTCATAGATGAAATCGATTCAATAGCTCCAAAAAGAGGAGATGGAACAGACCAAGCAGAAAAAAGAATAGTAGCTCAACTACTTACTTTAATGGATGGGTTAAAATCTCGTGGTCAAGTAGTAGTTATGGCAGCAACAAATCGTCCAGAAGATATTGACCAAGCGTTACGTAGACCAGGAAGATTCGACAGGGAATTACAAATCAATGCCCCAGATGAACGAGGAAGAAAAGAAATTCTCAAAATCCACACAAGAGGAATGCCTTTAGACAAAGACATAAATCTTGACGAATTAGCAAATAAAACAATAGGTTTTACAGGAGCAGATATAGAAGTATTATGTAAGGAAGCAGCTTTGAAATCAATTAAACCTTATTTTGCACAACTAAAGAATTTACAAGACAAAGTTCCAATACAAATACTTGATAAAATAAAAGTTTCACGTCATCATTTCATTGAGGGTTTGAAAAATGTTGAGCCCTCAGCAATGCGAGAAGTAATGATTCAAAAACCAAATGTGAAATGGGAAGACGTTGGAGGATTAACAGATGCAAAGGACAAACTAAAAGAGCTCGTAGAGCTTCCTTTATTGCATCCAGAATTATTTTTAGAAGCAGGAATTAAACCTTCAAAGGGAGTTCTTCTTTCTGGCCCACCTGGAACAGGAAAAACAATGCTTGCAAAGGCAGTAGCTAATGAAGCAAATGCAAATTTCATTTCAGTAAAAGGACCAGAACTAATAAGCAAATGGGTTGGAGAAAGTGAAAAACACGTCCGAGAAATTTTTAAAAAAGCACGCCAAGTTGCCCCATCAATTATTTTTTTTGATGAATTTGATTCTATTTCAGGAATTAGGGGCCACTCATTTTCAGATGCAACTGAAAGAGTAGTCAATCAACTTCTAACGGAATTAGATGGAATTGAAGAATTAGAAAATGTTGTAGTCATCGCAGCTACAAACAGAAAGGAACTAATTGACCCATCGTTATTAAGACCAGGCAGAATAGACTCAATGATAGAATTAGGGTTGCCAGATATAAACACAAGAGAAAAAATCTTTGAAGTGCATACAAAGAAAATGCCACTTGCCAAAGATATTCCTTTGAAAGAATATTCTAAGCAAACAGAAAACTGGACAGGTGCAGATATAGAAGCAGTTTGTCGTAATGCGGGTATTATTGCAATCAAAAAATACTATATAAAGAAAGACAAAGAAAAACAAGCAATAATAATTGCAAAACAAGACTTTGACACAGCACTACAAGATATTTCAAAAACAATCAGCAAACCATTGCATGATGAAAGTCATAAAAATAGTGAAGATAAAAAGTTAGTGAAAAAAGAAGAATTAAAAAAAGAAAAATTTGTAACTGAAAAATAAAAGTGATAGAAACAATAAATTTACTATTTGAAAACATAGAAGAAAAACAATAGCATAATTGGAAAGAGATTGAATTAAGGATATGTAAAAGCGGTGAAAATATTATTTTTGAAATAAATTCTTAAAAACAATTTAATTCATTACATAAGGCCTAAACTTGTTCGCTTTATGATTAAAGGACTCATCTAAATCCCATTTTATAAATTAATCAATAAAAAATTTATTCTCTTGTAGTAATATATTTTTTATCATTTGCTAAAAGAACTGTATGTTCTGCTTGAGCAACTTTACCCCCAGATACTTCAACAAGTTGAGGATATTGATACAATATTTCTACTTGTTCTAGTTGTTTCAAAGCCAAAAGTCCACGAGAACCAAATTTCTTCCAAATCCATCGTGACGCAAATGGTAAAGTTTTAAACTCATCCGCAAGCCAGTTCAAAACTTCACGAGCAAATCTGTCCCTAACTGTACCAGAATCAGAATCAAGTCTATAAATTCCAGAAGGTTTGCCGTCGCGAACTCGCCCATGCCCATTTGTGACAAATGGCTCAGTCGCATAAAGTCCTTCCTCTAAAATATCAGTCTGTCCAGAGTCATAATTTGGAACAGTCCAACCGGCATGAATCACGAATCTTTCAATACTATGCCCAGACAAATTAACAATAGGGTTGAAACCGTGTGTAACAATCGCCTTACCAATCTTCGCACCAATCTCCGTCAGTCTTTTGTCAATAGCAAATTCCGAAACAGATACTGAAACAGCATCTTCTGCAGCCCCAATCAGTTTTTTATTTTCTTCTAAATCATCTAAATCAACAGAAAAAGCTGTATCTGCAATATAACCATCAACTTGAATACCTATATCTACTTTCAAAAGCCCGTGCGCGACGCCTGTATCACCGTAAGACGGAGTATAATGTGCGGCAATTTCATTTATACTCAAATTAACTGGAAAAGCAGGTTTAGCTCCAAGCTCTGAAATCTTATCATCAATCAAATTAGCAATTTCGAAAAGATTTCGTCCTGGTAAAACTATCTCTCGCGCATATCTTCGCAATTCCTTCGCAATTTCACCGGCCTTCAATATTTTATCGACAATGTTTTGTTCCATACTAAACAACAAAAAATACAGTTTAAAACCTTAACTCCTTCTAATTCTTCTTTCTTTCGGCACGAAATTTATCAGATTATGTCCATCAGAGATTCCGCACCCAAAAACATCCTCGTTTCTTTTGACAACATAAATTCCCTTAGCTAAACTAATCTGTAAACTCTTGCCGTTCATCCATTCCAAAACTTGCGATTCATTCAATTCAACAATATTCTTAGAAAACTGATTTTTCAAAAGTAAAGCCTCATCAAAACCAATTCGTAAATATATTAACTCTTGCCTAAATAAATATAGTCCTATAAATTCAATATTTGCAATCTTATCTAGTGAATATAATTCGTCAATCGTCAAGTCACCAGAGAATCCACGCACCTTTTCCTTGCCAGTTTCAAAAAGCACCCGAGGTAATTCAGAAACACCAAACTGTTCGTTCAATTGAGTAAGCAATTTCTTTCTTTTTTTAGTATCATAAAACTCAACTTTCATTTTCAAACTCCGTTTTCAATTTTAACTTAGCGACAAAAAATCCCTCTGAATTGTTATCCTGTGGATAAATTCTACAACATTTAACAACTTCTGAAGAAAACTCAACGCCTTGCCATGAAGTCACTCCCGATCTACATTTCAAAGGTAAATTCAACTCAATAAGCTCAACCGGAAAATTCTTCAGCGCGAAATCAATAACTGCCTCATTTTCTTCAGGTGCATGAGTACAGGTAGAATAAACGAGCACACCATCTTTTTTCAAACACTTCAAAGCGTTAGCAATCAGCTTCTTCTGCTCACGAGAAAGTTTTTCAACTACTTTTAAATTCCACATCAAAAAGGTTTTAGACGAGCTTCGCAAAGTTCCTTCACCTGAACATGGTGCATCCAACAAAATTTTATCGAACTTCCAACCATCACGAGCTAAACGTGAGCAAAGTCCGACTCCATCGTTACGAATAGAAATAGAATTCATCACTCCGCATCTTTCAAGATTAGCGGACAAAATTTTCAGTCTATCTAATTTAACATCATTTGCAATTAAAGTTCCTTTATTTTCCATTCTTGCGGCTATTTGAGTCGTCTTACTTCCAGGAGAAGCGCAAACATCAAAAACTCTCTCGCCAGGTTTAGGGTCTAATGCAATAACTGAAGTCATACTACAAATTTCTTGAACATAATAATAACCCAATAAATGTTCTATTGCATTTCCAAGTTCTCCAGGCATAAGTTCTTGGTCTATTAATATTATCTCTGGAAAATTTTCATATGGTCTAACGACATTCCACTTTTTTTTGAGTCTTGTAAAAAGCTCATCACAAGAAATCTTCAGAGTATTGCATCTAATGTAATTCAAAGGTTTTTTATGAATAATTTCATTATATTTTGTAAAGTCTTCCTTGTCAGGAAGAAGTGTCTGCATACGTTCCTCAAAAACTGGTTTCATTTCAGGTTTAGCCATATTAAATGATAAGAAAATACTCATTTAAACTTTTAGAATTCACTTTTTGTTAATAGTTGATTTTATAATTCCTATAATTATGGGCAAAATAGAAACAAATATTATCAATAGAATAAATGTGCTAAAATTTTCTTTTATTAAAGGAATATTCCCAAAGAAGAATCCTCCGAAAATAAAGATGAAGCACCAGAGAAATGCTCCAAAAATGTTGTAGAAAGCAAAATCCCTATATCTCATTTTGCCTATTCCCGCTACAAACGGAGCAAAAGTTCTGATTATGGGAACAAAACGAGCCAGAACAATAGTTTTTTTCCCATATTTTTCATAAAATGTCTGTGCTTTCAATAAATGATTCTGATTTAAAAGCCAGAATTTTTTAGAAGTAAAAACTTTTGGACCAGCATATTTTCCAATTTGATAATTGACTGCATCTCCAATAATTGAAGCAAGTAAAAGTAGTCCAAATAAAACAAAAACATTCATAGAACCCAAAGATGCTAAAGCTCCGGCTACAAAAAGCAAAGAATCACCAGGCAAAAACGGAACAATTACGACACCAGTTTCGAGAAAAATTATAAAAAATAAAAAAAGATAAGCTAAGTTTGGATAAGCAGAAACTATTGCATCTAAATAATAATCAATATGTAGAATAAGGTCAATAATTGAAGATAACATAAAAAAGATATAAAAAACAGCTTAATAAATACTTTACTATCATCAATAATTGAATTAAAAAATCTCAATAAAGCAGTAGTTTCAATATAAGCAAATTAGATACATACCCAAATTTCACAACAATATATAAAAAACATAAGAAGTCTCTTAAAAAGTAGATAAAATGCCAGTTGAATCCTTTATACCCTTGAGTGAATCAAAACTTACTATTGAAAAATCTGTAAAAGAAAAACCTAAAATTGAAGAGCTAACTACTATAGAAAGACCTGGAAGAAATCAAGAACAGGAAGAATCTGATTATTTACCTAAACGTAAAACTAAACGTAAAACCTCAAAAGCCAAAGCAGAACCCAAGATAAAATCGCCAAATCGCACAATAACTCTAATCGTAACAGAAAAACCACAAGCAGCAATGAAAATAGCGTCCGCATTAGGAAATGCAAAAAAATTAAGCGAAAACAACGTCCCTTACTACGAACTTGAAAGAAATGACAAACAAATTATAGTAGCTTCAGCAGTCGGACATTTATTCAATTTAACGTATGTTAAAGGTCAAACAGGTTGGCCAATATTCAATTTAGAATGGAAACCCTCATACACAGAAAAACATGCAGCTTTTACAAAAAACTATTACAATTTATTAAAAAAATTAAGCGTTAGAGCAAAAGAAGTAATAATTGCAACAGACTACGACGTTGAGGGAGAAGTAATTGGTTGGAATGTTCTTCGTTTCATAGTAAATCAAGAAACCGCGAAAAGAATGAAGTATTCTACTTTAACTAAACCAGAGCTAGAAAAATCATACGATAATCCTCTTCCAACGTTAGACTGGGGACAAGCTTATGCAGGAGAAACACGTCACAAAATAGACTGGCTTTATGGAATTAATTTATCAAGAGCATTAATGTCTGCAATAAAAAAAACAGGTTCATTTAAAATATTGTCAATTGGTCGTGTTCAGGGACCTACTTTAAAGATAATAGTAGAACGAGATAGAGAAATAAATAATTTCAAATCCCAACCATATTGGCAAGTCTTCGCAACAACACAAAACACCCAGTTAAAGCATCCAAAAGATATTTTCAATAAAGCAGAATTGTCAGAATTTGAAGGGATAACGAAAGGTATAGCCGAAACAACCGAAAAAAATGAATCATATATGCCTCCTCATCCATTTGATTTGACAACTTTACAGCGAGAAGCATATGCGAAACATAGAATTTCCCCATCAAGAACTCTTCAATTAGCACAATCTTTGTATCTTGACGGATTAATTTCATACCCGAGAACAAGTTCGCAAAAAATACCTAAAGAAATAGAACCAAAAAAGATACTCTCAAAGTTATCAAAACGCTTCAATGAAGTAAAAATGGCAACTCGTCAAAACCCTATTGAAGGGGAAAAATCAGACCCCGCACATCCTTCAATTTACCCGACAGGAGATTTTAAAAAACTTTCAGATGAAGAAGAAAATTTGTATCTTTTAATTGTTAAAAGATTTATTTCGTGTTTTTGTCCAGATGCAAAAGGAATATCTAAAAGAATAAGTCTAATAGCAGATAATCCAAAAAACGATGCAGATACTCGTTTTTTGGATAATAGGCATGGTAAAAATTTTACGGCCAACGGATTAACTATAACAAATAATGGGTGGATGGATGTGTATCCTACAATAATGGAAGAACGTTCAATTCCTACAATTACTGGTCCAGTAAATATAGAAAAAATATCTTTTGAAGAAAAAGAAACCCAACCTCCAAAAAGATATACTCCTGCTTCATTAATTTCGCTTTTAGAAAAAAAGAATCTTGGAACAAAGGCAACTCGTTCATCAATTGTAGATACTCTTTTCGACAGAGGCTATTTAGATGGAAAAAGTATAGAAGCGACTCCTTTGGGAGTTCATTTAATAGAGTCTTTAGAAAAATATTCTCCAATAATAATAGATGAAAATCTTACTCGTGATGTAGAAGAAAAAATGGAAGAAATTCAGAATTCAAAATCTGAATGGCCAGAGTTAGAGAATAAAACAATAGGTCAAGTAGAAAAATTAATTACGGATATTTCAAAAGAGTTCAAGATAAACGAATTATCTATAGGTAAACAAATCCTTGCGGGAGTAGAAGGATTAAGAGCTCAACAAAAAGAAGATAGCACAATAATGCCTTGTTCAAAATGTAATATTGGAAACTTGCAAATTCGATTTTCTAAAAAAACAAGAAGTTATTTTGTTGGTTGTTCAAATTATCCTCAATGCACAGCAGTTCACTCCTTGCCTCCAAATGCATTAATCAAAAAAACAGAAAAGAAATCTGACAGAAACTTACCCATTCTTCAAGCTCTAAGAAAAGGCAAAAGACCTTGGGAATTTGAGTTTAATCCTAACTGGCGTGCAGAAAATCCAAATTATCAAAAACAAGAAAGTCAAGAAGAAACAAAAAAAGAATGATTTTAGTAATTAAATTTAAAATAAATTTGATTGGATTATCCTTTATTCAATAAATATAAAAATATAACTATTTTCAAAACTACAACTTAACATAAGTGTCTAAGTATATATATTTTTCTAAAAGGAATTTAAGGAGTAGTAAAATTTTAAAACCTAAGTTTTATCTATGGATTATGAAAGAGAGGCGTTCAAAAAGAGCCGAGTTAGATGTAAAATATATTCTAAGAACTTATTGGAATTTTCTTAAAAGATACAAACTTCTCATGTTTGGAACTATGTTAGTAGTTATGTCTGTAACGGGACTATCATTCATAGGACGCTATTTCTTCAAAATAATCCTTGACAATGGAGAGTTATATACAAAAAATGAAATAACTTCGCAATCATTTATTCAAATTATATGGTTAATCGGAATATGTTGGGTAGCTGTTTTAGGTGGTAACGCCTTAATGCGATGGGTAAGAATTCATCTCCTCAATAAGTTGGAAATAAAAATGATGTTAGAGTTAAAACAATATTATTACACTCACATTCTGAGTCTCTCGCACAAATTCCATACAACTCACAAAACAGGCTCATTAATATCAAGAATAACCCGTGGGTCATCAGCGATAGAAAGACTTACAGATTTTATAGTTTTCAACACATTGCCATTATTATTTGAATTAATAATTTCAGGTTTGGCCTTAATGACCTTAGACAAAAGAATGGGATTAATTGTTCTTGCAACTGGAACAATCTTAGTATTCTACAGTGGCAAACTCCAAAAATTTCAGAGAAAACTAACAACTTTAACAAACGAAGCAGAAGACCGAGAAAAAGCCATGATTGGAGACACATTCACAAATATTGACTCGATAAAATATTATGGTAAAGAGGATATCGTGAAAAATAAGTATACTTCAATCGCAGAAAAAACAAAAGCTACCATGTTTAAACAATGGCAAGTTTACAGATGGATTAGTTCAGGCGAAGGACTAATTACTGGCGTCGGAGGTTTAGGAGTGCTTTTCCTAACAATAAACTCCTTCTTGAAAGGAACGATCACATTAGGCACAGTCGCGTTTGCTTGGGCACTTTATGGCACATTAATTGAAACATTGAGAGTTTTCATGGATGGTCTACGTGGTTACAATCGCTCAATCGCAGATTTCCAAGATTTATTTCAATATGGAAAAATAGAAAATGACATTAAAGATAAACCTCACGCAGAAAATTTAGAAATAAAAGATGGAATTATAGAATTCAAAAATGTGTCATTTAAATATCAAGAAAATAGTTTATTCAATAATTTCAATCTCACAATCCCTAAAAATAAGAAGATAGCCTTAGTGGGCCATTCAGGTTCAGGTAAATCTACATTAGTTAAATTACTTTACAGATTATATGATTTAGATAAAGGACAAATAATGATTGACGGAACAAATATTAAAGAAGTAAATCAGGAATCACTTCGCTCAGAACTTTCAATAGTTCCCCAAGAATGTGTTCTTTTTGATGATACTATTTACAATAATATATTATTTTCAAATCCAAAAGCATCAAAATCAGAAGTAATGGAAGCGATAAATTTTGCTCAATTAGACAAAACAATAGCAATTTTTCCTTACAAAGAAAATACGATTGTCGGCGAGCGCGGAGTCAAATTATCTGGTGGAGAAAAACAAAGAGTTTCAATAGCAAGAGCAATTTTAGCCAATAAAAAAATATTAATTTTGGATGAAGCAACTTCATCATTAGACTCAAAAACAGAACACGAAATACAAAGAGACTTGCAACGTTTGATGCAAAACAGAACATCCTTAATAATCGCACATAGACTTTCAACAATAATGAAAGCAGATATAATTGTAGTTTTAGACAAAGGAAAAATAGTTCAACAAGGCACACATAATCAATTAATTAGTAAATCTGGAACATATCGAGAGTTATGGAATTTACAAAAAGGTGGATACATCGGTGAATAAATTATTTTATAATCCTTCAATTTCTCTAATTTTCGCAATCGTTTCAGGAAAAGAATAAACTCTGTAAAGATTAGGATTCTCTTTCAATGAATTTCCGTAATATCCAAAAAGAAAAGTTCTCACTCCAGCTTCAGCACATGGAACAGCATGAATAGGATCATCTTCAATAATATAATTAATTTTATTGTCAATACATATTTCTACTTTTGTAGGTAAATGCGAGGTAGTCGCAGGAATATGGTGATTACGTGCAAAGTAAGTTTGTCCGGTAATTGCACGATTAAAATTAGCACGAAGCCAATGCATCGTATCCTCATAAGCCCAAGGAGGTCTTGAAGTTACTATTGAAGTTTCCCCTATTAATGACAATTCACGCATCGCTGAAACTGCACCTTTCGCAGGAATCAAATTTCTCATCCCAATAGTTTTATACATCTTAGATATATGATTTTCTAATATTTTATGGGGTACCTCAAAATCTCCAGAAAAATCCCTGCCTAAAAATTCTTCTTTTGTAAAATTTGTTCCATAAACGGAATTATGCCAATCAACAAAATATTGCCAATCAAAACAAACTCCATCCAAATCAAATCCGAAATGTAGCATTAACGATATGAAAAATAAGGATTTATAAAAATAATGTTACTTTCCTCTTCTGTTCCAGCTTCTCAAACTAGGACGGACCTTCAAAGTAGGGCTATGTCCACGTTTAGCAAACAAACCACGAGAACGTTTACCGGCAGAAGTCAAACCACGATAAACTCTTCCCCTATTTGCTCGGCGAGTAATCCAATTAGTAGTTCTGTCAGATTTTATCTCAGGCATTTGAGGATCAACTAAAATAACTTCAAAGAAATAATGTTGTCCATCCTTCCCAATCCAGTAAGAATTCAATACTTCTAAATTGTTAAAGTAATTCGCTGCACGTGTTTCCGCAACCCATCGATAATTCATTTTCAAAGTCTTTCGTATTGTTTGTTTACGAGTCTTACGTCCCTTCACACCAGCACGAACACGAGTACGTCCACCACGCATCACTCTCACACGAGCGACAACAAATCCTTTCTTAGCTTTATATCCAAGAGCACGAGCTCTGTCCAAACGAAGAGGTTTATCAACAACTTCAATCGCATTTCCAGCACGCCACGCAATCATTCTATTTCGTAAAGTCACAGTGTCTGGTTTTTTCCATGCTTCACGAATATAATGATACATTCCTTTGACCATATTCAAAACTTTCCGCCAATGTCTGTGAAGACATACTCGTTTAGTTTTGGATCATAAGCCAGCTTTGTTTGAACCATATTAAGTTTTATAAAAATCGCTTTAAAAACCTTCTCTTTTTTCGTTAAACTCTCACATCCTTAAATTAGGTTTGAGCCAATACCTAATCTATAAACTTCTTTTTAAAAATAATCAAGAATTCAAATAAACAAACCCATCAATATTCTTAATAGTGTTCATTCCAATAACTATCTCTCCACTGACTTGAGAAACTGGCAACGACAAAGCGTGTTCGCCATTATTAGTATGCACATAAATAACTGTATTCTCGAGAATTTCCGCCACATAAGTCAATCCTGAAATCTTTGTCGGCAAATTAAACTGTCTAACATACCCACTAAACGACTGTGACGCAAGACTTATTTCTTGCTGTATTTCCAAAGCCAATTCCTGTGTCAAAGTATTCCGGTTTTCCCATCTCTCGCTGGCCGTATTAGTATGAATAACTAACAAAAAAATCAAAAAAAAGAAAGCCATAAATCCAATCAATATAACGAGCTCAATTGCTGACTGCGCCGATTTATTCATCTTAGTATTAATTATAAATAATATTTAAAGATAGAGTAAGAGTAATAAATCAAGTCACCTAATAAATTATTTTAAGACTATTAAATAGAAATTTTATATAAAACTCATCCTTCAGAAAGATAAACTCTGTCTGTTCCAGCACGAACAATAATTCTCTTCAAACCTGCATTCATTGAAAATAACGGTGCAGACGCACCATTATCCAAAGGGACCTTACTCTCAAAAGCGGTAACTGCCATTCCACCAGAAGTAACAATGGTAAAAACAATATTATTATCTATAATTCTAATATCATAAACTCCTTCAGGCAAATAAGCCACAATCGTAACTTTAGAAGGTTCACCCGCATAATAAACTGATGCTGCAGAAGAAGTCACCTTATTTGCAAAAGTATAAATCTGATTCAACTTAATCTGGTCCCGTGTGCTTGAAGTGTAAAAAAGCGAAACGCCTAAAATAATAATAACTGCGAAAACAACAAACGCCACCACGATCAGATACTCCAGTCCAATCTGCCCCCTTGCCATAAATAAAAATAGTCGGTAAGGTTTATAAAATAGACGTCATAATTAAGTAAGACGGAAACTAATGACAAAACATAATCAAAAAACACAGGTGATTAAAGTAGTTGTTTCTCTGCTCACCCTCGCAGTCATAGCCCATACATTTTATAGTTTTTACAGCGTGAACACCATCACAATGGTCGGAATTTCTGGCAAAGTAATATCCGAAGATTTGGATGAATCGAGTTCAAAAATAAGCTTCGAGCACCGCTTGGTATTAGCAGGCGAATGGATTTTTATCATAGCGATTTTAATAGTATTTTTAATTAAAGCAAAAATGGAAATACGCACCGTTGAACACGCAATATTTACAAAATTAAAAATCAATAGAGGCATCGCCCAAACAGATTTAGATTTAATGTATGAATTAACAAAAGAAAAAAAAGCAATCAAAATAAATGCCCTCGCAAATTATTTCGAAGTAGAAGATAAAACGATTATTGCCTGGGCGCGAATTTTAGAAGAAGCAAATCTCGTAAGCCTAAATTATCCAGCGGTTGGCGAACCGCAAGTCGTTCTAAATGAAGAGGTGAAAAATGGAGCGCAAGAAAAATAAAAAACTCACTCCATTCTGGAATCCACTAAAAAAAATGAAAGGGATTAGCAAAGGTTCTAAATTTCAGAAAATTTCTCAAAAAATGCAAACTAAATCGAGCACAAAAAAGCTAATTGTAAAAAATCATACGTTTCACGCAAAACCGCTTATAACTCATCCAGAAATACTCTATGATAAATTAGCAATGCATAAACTCGTAACACAGATTCCAACAACATTTCCGGAAGAAATAGATAACGGCGCACTGTCTTTAGACTTGCCATCGGAAATAGATGAAGAAGTTGATAAAAATTCAAAAATTGAAGTAATTAAAAAAGAAACTGTGTCAATTAAATCAGATGAAGAACAAAAAGAAGAAACAAAAAAAGTCTATGAGGAAATTCCACAAATCCTTACACCTATAAAAATAACTCCTGAAAAAATCAAAGGGAACGTGATAGAAGAATATGCCATAAAACTTGACGGGGCAGTTGCAGAAATAAAAATAATTCGCGACGAAATCAATACGAAATACACAATAAATATCCCCAAAATAAGTGTAGCCACATCTGCATTGATAGACACACTACGCGAAGAGTTGATTGTGATGACATCAGTGAGTATGCAAGAACTGATTGACCCAAAAGCATTCTCTTCAATCAAAAACAAATTTAAAGAAGAAGCTAAAAAACTCATAGCTCAAAAAATACCGACGATAAGGGAAGAAACCGAATCTTTCATCATTGGAACATTAATGCAAGAAATGCTCGGTATTGGAAAAATTGAATATCTTATTAACGACCCGAATCTTGAAGAAATTGTCATTGTCTCAGCAAAAGAACCAATAAAGATTTACAGCAAAAAATATGGATGGTTAAGCACAAACATAGTTTTGGGAAAAGAAGAAACAACTCTCAACTACTCAAACATAATCGCCCGTAGAGTTGGCAGACAAATAACGGTCCTAAATCCATTGTTGGACGCACATCTTGTAACTGGTGACAGAGTCAACGCAGTTCTTTATCCCATAAACACGAAAGGAAATACAATAGTCATAAGAAAATTTTCCAGAGATCCTTACACCATAATTGATTTGATTAACAATAATACTTGTGATTTGGAAACCGCGGCTCTGCTTTGGCTCGCAGTTGAATATGAAATGAACGTAATCATCTCTGGGGGCACAGCTTCGGGAAAAACTGTTTTGTTGAATTCATGTATGCCATTTATTCCTCCAAATCAGAGAATCATATCAATTGAAGACACAAAGGAATTAATGCTACCTGAATTTCTATATTGGACTCCGCTCGTTACAAGATTGCCAAACGCCGAAGGTAAAGGCGCAGTTACAATGCTTGATTTGCTTGTAAATTCATTACGTATGCGTCCAGACAGAATAATTTTAGGTGAAATGCGAAAGCACGAAGAGGCAATGGTGTTGTTTGAAGCAATGCACACTGGACATTCAGTCTATGCTACCTTGCACGCAGATTCTGCGGCAGAAACAATATCTCGTCTGATTCATCCTCCCTTGGACATCCCCGCGAATCTGTTAAACGCAATAAGTCTCAATGTAGTCATGTTCCGTGACAGACGCAAAGGGATCAGGAGAGTTTTGCAAATTGCTGAAATAGAAACAGAAGGTGAGTCGGCCAAAGCGAATATGTTATATCGCTGGTCTCCAGAAAATGACAAATTAGTAAAACACAGTAAAAGTTCCAAATTTTTTGAAGAGATAAGCCGTCACACGAGCATGTCTGAAGAAGAAATAAATAAAGAATTAGTTCTCAAAAAAAAGATATTATCTTGGCTCATTAAAAACAAAATAAGAAATCTGGATAATTTAGGTAAAACAATTAATTTATATTATCAAAACAAAGAGCTGTTACTCAAAAAAATCTCCAAGGATGATATAAAATTTATCCTAAATTATGGAAAATGAAGTTCCACATACCATTTACATTCGCCAATTTGGACAGGCTGAAAAAAAGGCCAATGCTCATAAAAACGCTCCAACAGCGTAAAAAATATTCAAGACTTGACTATTATCTGGAAAATTCTGATTCGAATATAACAAGAGAGCAATATCTAAATATCTGTACATATAGTTTTATCATAAGTTTCATAATTCTTTTTGCAGTTATAACTTCCATTACAATTCTGGCTAAATCTCCCTCGCCAATTGCCCTATCATTAGTGCTCACTTTCTGTGCATGTTCATTCGTCTCGTTTGCACAATTATCCTATCCAAAAGTTCATTTCAACAGAAAACAAAAACAATTAGAAAGAAACCTCATGCCTGCTCTCGAAGATATGTTAGTTCAGTTAAGCTCAGGAGTTCCACTCTTTAATATTTTAGTAAACATTTCAGTGTCGGACTACGGAGAAATTAGCACGGAATTCAAAAAAGCAGTAAAAAAAATAAATGCAGGAGTTCCACAAATTGAAGTCCTGGAAGAATTGGGAGAAAAAAATTCATCACCTTATTTCAGAAGAACACTCTGGCAAATTAGCAATGGAATGAAGTCTGGAAGCGATATATCTACAGTAATCAAGGGAAGTCTAAGACTCTTAAATGAAGAACAAATTGTGCAAATCCAAACTTACGGCAACAAACTCAATCCACTTGTGATGTTTTACATGTTAGTAACAATCATTCTCCCTGCCCTAGCTGTAACTTTTCTCACGATAATCTCCTCAATGGTCGGGCTGGGCAAAAACGTCACGATGATTATGTATGGTGGGCTCTTTATGTTTACAATATTCATCCAGATAATGTTTCTCGGCGCAATACGTTCAGCAAGACCAACACTAATAACATGACAACAATCAAATACAAACATCCAGATTCAAAAAGAAAAAAGAAAATTGTCCTAAATATATTTCTCGCGCTAATAATTGGCGCGCTCATGGGTACACTCAAAAAAAGTATTCTCGCATCAGCAATTTGGTTTGTTGGCGCAATAATAATTATTTCAGTTTACCAGATAATGAAACTCAGGTTAGATGAATACAGCAAGATAAAAAAAATGGAAAACGCATTTCCGGATTTTCTCCAGCTAATGGCAAGCAATCTCCGAGCAGGAATGCCGACAGACCACGCCTTACTTATGTCTGCACGTAAAGAATTTGATCCTCTTGACAAAGAAATAACAAAACTTGGCAAGGAATTAATGACTGGAAAAGATATTGAAAGCGCAATATTTGATATGGGCCAACGCACACACTCTCAAAAAATCCAAAGAACTGTATCTTTGATTCTCTCTGGATTAAAATCTGGTGGAAACATTGCAGTTCTCCTTGAAGAAACTGCCTCAAATGCGCGCGAACGCTACTTCATTCAAAAAAGAGCCGCATCAAATGTTTTAATGTATGTTATTTTCATATTCGCAGCCATAACGCTTGGCGCACCAGGACTATTTGGTCTTTCAACAGTTCTAGTAGAAGTGCTAACTAATGTCTTATCCACAATACCTGAAGTTCAGGCGTCAGTTAATATGCCTTTCACCCTCTCAAAAATTGACATATCTGTAGAGTTCATAATTTATTTTTCAGTCGCATTTCTAATAGCAATAGATCTTATCGGTGCATTCGTCCTCGGTCTCGTCACAAAGGGTGAAGAAAAAGAAGGCACAAAATATCTCATCCCTATATTATCCGTAAGTCTTACAGTTTTCTTCACGGTCCGCATCCTCCTACTAAAATATTTCGCGGAATTCTTCAACATCTAAACGATAAAAAAATAAATTTAAATTTGTTCATTTGAACAATAACTAATTCATTGAATCAAATAATCAATCTCAACACAAAATAAAGCCAGATAGGTTTTTATACAAAGCTACCATAAAAATTATATGAAAATTAAAAAAAGAATTGGTGTAAAAAAGATTAACATAGACAAATTGTTAAATCTAAAAAAAGATAAAATTCAAAAAAATTCAAAACTGGAAAAACAAAAAAAGGTTCCAACAGGTATTTCAAATCTCGACAAACTAATTGAAGGAGGATTTGAAAAAAAATCTGTAAATGTCATAGTTGGTGGCGCAGGCAGCGGAAAAACAATTTTAGCAACGCAATTTCTCATTGAAGGTATGAAACATGACGAAAAATGTCTCTATGTAACGTTTGAAGAAAAAAAAGAGCAATTTTACAAAAATATGCTTGAATTCGGATGGGACTTAGAAGAATACGAAAACAAAAAGCGACTTACTTTTCTTGAATATACTCCATCAAAAGTCAAAACTATGTTAGAAGAAGGTGGCGGAACAATAGAATCAACAATCGTCAAACAGGGCATAACCCGAATCGTGATTGACAGCATCACTTCATTCATTCTGTTATTTGAAAAAGAACTCGAAAAAAGAGAAGCAGCCATAATGCTCTTCAATATGATTGGCAACTGGAACTGCACATCAGTTTTAACTTTAGAAGAAGATCCATTAAATGAAAAAGAGTTAAACTCGAAGCCAATTGAGTTTGAATCCGATTCAATAATTCTTATATATTACTTACAGGACAAGGGTGAGCGCAAACGCTATTTAGAAATAATGAAAATGCGTGGAGTCAAACACTCAAAAAGAATCCATATGTTTGAAATAGGTCAACACGGAATAAATATTTCAACAAAGCGTATAAATAAAATTATCGGAAAATGAAACATTCACAAAAAAAAGCACAAGCGTGGGGCTTTGACGCAATGGTCGCTAGTCTAATATTTATATCTGGAATTGTGATAATCTATGTTTATGCAATAAATTATCCTAAAGAAAGTCAGGAAACACTTGACAAATTTTTCACAGAAGGGGAATTTGCCACAGAGATGCTATTGAGTGAAGGTCTACCCACAAACTGGGACGAGACCAATGTAATTAGATTGGGAATAACAACAAACAATAAAATCAATGAAACAAAACTCGAAAGATTTTATAACTTAGCGAACAATCAATCACAGCAAGGATACGCAAAAGTAAAATCCCTTCTCAATATTAAGCATAATTTCTTCATGAATTTTTCACAGCAAATTGTCATAAACGGCAATAATGTTGGAGGTATTGGTCAAAACTTTGATGGCGTTCAAACAAAAAACATAATAAAAATAAATCGTGCAACTATTTATCAGAACAAAATTGTCTCGTTCAATATTTACATTTGGGAATAAACCTCATATTTAAGAACTAAAAATCCTATAAAAAAATATGAAAAAGAGAGGTATTTTCTTCAGTATAGATGCTCTTCTGTCATTTACTATAATTTTAGCGATTATCCTCCTTATCGTGCCGATGATAAAAATAAATAAATACGAAAGTCAAATATCTAGAGACATCTTGCTTTCATTATCTTCGATTAAAGTTGGTGAAATAAGTGATAATTATGTTCAGTCTTTGGTTTCAGCTAATATCTTAGATTCGAACAAAACTGCCATTGATCAAATCGGAATACTAACTATAACAAATGAAACTCTAGCAAGAGCTCTAACGAGTATCTTGCTTCAAAACATAGATTTAAAAGAAAATTTAGGAATATGGTTTAGTGGTAAGCTGATATACTCATCAAATTCAAGCGCATATGAAACTGCGAACAACATAGATACCGAAAGATATATTGTTAGTGGATTAGGTGGGCTAAACAACACAGAAGTTGTATCTGGTTATTCCGCTCGAGGATTTTTATCTAGTACATATCGCACAAAATATTCTTATTTTGGCGGTTACGTCGGTGATGGAAACATAACTTCAACAATAGAATATTCTGGAAACATCGCTTCCGCAGAACTAGAAATTGCTATAAATAGCAACTTTACATTATATATTAACAACTTAAGTGCTGGCAATTTCCAAGAGTCGCAGTCAGAGTTTACTCCACAAAAATACGATTTGACTCCACACTTATCAAAGTTCATCTCTGGAAAAAATTCAATTGAATTTAAGGGTGATAATCTATACCTTGCCGGAGGATTTCTCAAAATAACTTACGACAGTAATTCGACACAACAAATAAATAAACAATATCTTCCTGGAATAAACGGAATAATCAATCTTTACGACGGTCTTCATATTCCGTCAGATTTAAGCTCACTCAATATCACACTTGATTTGAACAGTCCATATGTCACATTTTTCAACATAGGAAATATCACGGTGTTTAACAGAACCACTAACGGCAGAGAAATAATCAACTTAAACGACACGTATCTTTTATCAAAGCTAGGAAATTATAATTGGCTTAGTAATAAAACGACTCCGATAAGACTCGGATTGGAAAATCTCTCACTTAATGTAACTGCAAAGGTCGATGTAATATCCGTAACAGATTTATCAGGAAGTATGGAAAGCAATTGTCCAGTTGGTTACCAAACAAATTTGAGCATTAGCCCATGTAAAATCAACGATGTAAAAAATGCTACAAAGTTATTGATAGATATAATATTGGGCTCAAACAATAGTCGAGTTGGTCTTGCAGGGTTTGAACGTTGGGCAAAAAAACCGGATTTCCACAACCTTTCAAATTCAAGCGACTCGCTAAAAAAATTAGTTAACGAAACCTGGGATGCCGATGGTACAACCTGTATTTGTTGTGGGATAATAAAAGCAATAAGATGTTTTAACAATCAAACTTTCTTTGACAACTTTAATGGGCAGACGTCTGGAACCAACCCTGTTGGTTGGGTCATTAGTGAACCGTTCGGTTCGTCAGTTGAAATTACCTCTCAAAGTTTAGAAGGAGACATGGCTACAAAATTAATTAATAGCAATTCGAACCCAAGTATGGCGCATGCATTTGCACCAGAAGAAGACAACATGACTATAAATTTCATGATAAATCACAGCACTGGAAATGGAAGAGTAAGAATCGAGATTGAAGGAGTAGATTCATTCGGAACAACATATCAAGATTATATTATTTTAAAAATGTACGACGGTCAGATACGAAATAATGACACCGCAATAACACCTTACAACCTAAATTCCATTTACAACATTTCAGTCCAGACTGTTCCATCTACTTCACAATTTAATTTATATGTAAATAATGTACTTGTCGGAAATAATCTTCAGACATTCGCAAACAAAACAAATATCGCGAGAATAAATTTCCTAACTGAAAACTCTACAATAAGTTACACTGTAGACAAAATTCAGGCCTATTTGAACAACCCACTTTGCGAGGGAGTATATGATCCAAACCGAACAAAAACGATGATAGTTATGAGTGATGGTGATACAAACAAAGTCTGCGGGCTCGACCCAATTCCCGATTGGGATGGAGATAGTGATATGACAGATGACCCCCACGATCATGCAATACAATCCGCATGTGACGCGAGAAGCAAATATAATATCACCGTTCACGCCGTCGGATTTGACATAATCCCTGGAAGTGTCGCAGAAACAACATTACAGCAAGTAGCTACTTGTGGTGGTGGAAATTATTATTTAAGCAACGTGACTCAACTTGCGCAAGTTTATCAAGAAATAGCAAATCTTATTCTCGCAGTATATCGCGAGCAAACACTGAGCGCAATAGCAGGAAACATAAACACGATTCTATATCCCAACTCAGTGATAGAATTCATGTCCGTACAGACGCAAAATCCTTTTGGATTAATTCTTTCTCTTGAAGAGCAGTTCACAAACACAACACAAGGAACATTTCAAACATATGCAAACTCAAAAGTTCTCGATGCGCAGGTTATATCTTATTCTGGCGCAAGATGGACAGAAAAAGTCAAACTAAATAATAATGCAGTTTATGATTTAAATAAATTCGGTATGTCTTACACAAAGCTCGGTGATCCTTATTCAATAATTCTACCCATCACAGCCATACTCACACAAAATACAATAAGTCTGACAACCGGCGTCGCACCGACAAACACCACGGTAGGTTCAGCGTCAAATAAAATAATTTACACTCTCGCGAAAAATTTCTCATCATTCTCCCCAATTTTGGCAGTAGCTCAAGGTTGTAATTGGAATATCCAATTTGACGATGGTATGAACCTGACTTTATCAGTTCCTGTTGGATACAATGGGTCTAATCAATGCTATTTCCCCTCAACTATTGGTTTCACACACGACTCCAACGACGCACTTCAAGTAGCAATTTACAATTTACTTTTACAATTAGATTTAGACGGCAATAATAAGATAGATCCAAAATTCACAGAACAAGCCTTACAAATTGATATGTCTCAAGTCACAGGAATTCCATTCACTTGGCAAAGCGAGGTACAAATACGCATATGGGATTAAAATTAAGCGCTTCGCACTATATAATTAGACATACAGAAACACGCAAAATGAATACTATTCAAAATACTCCGCGAATTGTAAATCGTAAAGGAGTATTCTTCATGGCGACAACAATAGTCATAATAACGCTAATTCTCACGTCTTACACTTTATACTCAAACTTCCAAGAAAGAAAAGCAATCCAAAAAAGAATAGGAACGATGAACAATTTCATCAACTCTATTAATCAGGACTTGGAAAGAAAATTATTTATCGCTGGATTCAGATCCATTTTCACATTTGAAAATCGCATAATCGAAACTGGCTCGTACATTCCAGATGTAAATGCGAGTTTTCAAGAACTGTTTTTCAACGGCACATTCAATAATCAACCTCAACCAATAATGCTCGGTGCAACATTTGCTGATATCGCAAGCGACATCAAATCTTTAGGACATAAAATCGCAATAAATGTAACCATTGCAAATCCAAAGGTTAACATCGACCAAACTGACCCTTGGCACGTGCGCATAACACTCATAGGTAATTTTACAATTCGTGACGAAAACAATCTCTCATCGTGGAACACTATACTCTCAACAACAGGGATAATTCCAGTATATTATTTCGACGACCCCGTTTATACCATCAACACTGGTAGCTTAATCGTGACAAAAATAAATCAAACAAGTTATTCATCGTTCAACTCTGCATCTTTATTAGATCACACAACAAAAAAATACTACAAAGAATCAACGCAAGCCCCAAGTTTTCTAGACAGATTCGAAGGCAACTTAAACACGAATAGCCCTTACGGAATCGAATCTCTCGTAGATATTCAAGTCATACAAAGCAAAAGTCTTTCAGTACAGCAAAAATCAATTGTGGATTATATTTATTTCTCATCTTCAAATCCAACATTCTGTCACATTTCAGGAATGCCAAGCTGGTTCTATCTTGACGATTCGCACCTCACAGCATACAACATGACTTGCGGATAGAACTCAAAAGCAAACAACAATATTCGACAATAAGCAATATTTATATACTTATTAAAATTAATACAATCACGTATTCATTAAAAAGGAGGTAAAATCATGCAACACAAAAAAGGTCAGGCAGCTATGGAGTTTCTTATGACTTATGGCTGGGCGATTTTAGCAGCGATTGTTGCCATCGGCGTTCTTGCATACTTTGGAGTTTTCAGTCCAGGTAAACTTGCAGGAAATACCGCAATTGTGAACAATCCATTTTATGCATCCTCTTGGCAAATATCTGCCACTGGTCCAAACGTAAAACTTGAACTAGTAAACAACGGCGGAGATACAATTATTGTTGATGGTATCACTGTCACAGGTACAGGTTCAAGTGTAGGAGTAGATTGTACTAAAGTATATTCTACAGCTATGAGTCCGGGTGTCCAAACATTATTTGGAGATATCGGACCATGTGTAGGAACAGTAACATTAGGAAATAATTATGCAGGAAACATAAATATTTTATATCATCGACAAGGAAGTGCGCTAAATCAAACCGCAACTGGTTCAATTCGCGCAACAATTGCCGCCTAAGTAAATTTATTTTTTTTATTATTTATTAAACTAAGATAAAGACCTTAACTCATAGCTAAAGCCATGAATCACACAATTAAATTATTCATTTTAGGATTATTATTTGTAATCAATCCATTATCTGTAAAAAGTCTGGTGCCTATGATTTCACTTATAGGGCTATGTCTCGTCACAACTAACTATCCTTCAAATTTCTCGCGTAAAGGTCAGGCAGCTATGGAGTTTCTTATGACTTATGGCTGGGCGATTTTAGCAGCGATTGTTGCCATCGGAACACTCACTTATTTTGGAGTAATCTCTAACAATCAAACCGTTCAAGTTCAGCCGATTATATCTCCGCCATTCACTGCGCAACAAACTTACAACGCACTAACTGGAGAAGTAGTTTTGGAGTTAACCAATGCTGGGCCAATAGCCGTAACTATTAAAGGATTAATAATTTCCAGTGAAGGACGAGCCAAATGTTTGACAACAACAAATGAAAACATCAATCCGGGAGCGCACCAAATCGTAACAATTCTTGGATGCTTAAACTTGAAAGGAAATGAGCACATTCAAGTTAATTATGTATGGTCTGGTAGCCAAACTCCTCAAACCGCCACTGGTTCAGTAAGTAATTCAGGAATAAATCAGCAAAGCCAAAACGGAGGAATTCAATCATTCTGTGGAAACGGAGTAGTAGAACAAGAAGAGGAATGCGACTCAGGAAATATCGGTATGGTAGGTTGTAATGATTTATGTAAAATCTCTTCTGGTTACACTTGTACCGGCGAACCCAGTAATTGCATCCCCAGCGCCATTTGCGGTAACGGAGGATTCTGCGCCACTAACGAAAATTGCGACAGCCCATTAGAAATCTGCGTAAATAATTTCTGTATTGAGTCAGGCGAACAATGTGACGACGGAATGCAATGCGACAATGGCTCTCCTTGCTTATCAACTGAAGAATGTGAAGTCGGTGGACAATGTTTGCCTCGTGACTGGGATGGTTGTAGCTCAATATGCCATTTAGATAAATAAGCATTTCAAATCCTGGAAGAATGATCATGCCAGGATTACTTTAATTCATCAGAATTTAAGTTGCCGATGACATCAGTCAACGAGCATTTCAAATCCTGGAAGAATGATCATGCCAGGATTTGAACCTGGGACCCCTGCCGTATCAGAGCAGTGCTCTACCGGGCTGAGCTACACGATCATAACAAAAGTGAGAAATAAAGGTTTATAAAATTGTCCATTTGACGCACAGTCATACTCTAATCACTATTTATCTCTCAATAATAAAAATTCTACAATCGACATCAAGATAGACTAATCAACTTAAATATTCAAATTGATTTATCTATCAACTACAAAAAAACAAACATTTAAAGAACATCCTTTTATAAAAGAATTATGCGGGGATGCCGGAGTGGTCAAACGGGCTGCGTTTAGGCCGCAGTAGCTTAGTGCTTACAGAGGTTCGAATCCTCTTCCCCGCATAAGATATATACGTTTAAATATCAAGAATCTATCCACAAATATGAAAAGAGTAGTTAAATTAGTTTTTGCAATAATTCTCGCAGGAAGTTTTATTCTCATAGCTCCAGGATATTATCCCCAAATATCCGACATAAATAGTATAGTCTCGCTAATTCAAAAGGCAATTTAATCACTCTATTCCGAATTCCATCGTTAGCTTGTCATCTCTCACAAAATACTTTTTCAAAGGCAATTCAACTTGTAAACTATTGACATAAATTTTCTTTTTCCCTACAGCTTTCACTTCATAACCTGACTCCAATTTTGAAACAAAAATATCTTCAACATTCTCAACTCCAGGAGCGTTTAATTCATAGACAACTTTATCACTAAATCTTCTTACATTTACTTTGGCCTCTCCACGTGGCAGAGTTTTCATGCGCGTTTTTTGTTCGTCAGTAATCACGCGTGGTTTTTCCTCTTGTTTTTTAGACGATTTTTCAGCCATTCTCGGCCCGATCTTAATCTGAATTCCATTAGGTAAGCGTTTAACCTCTGGTTTCATATCTCCAAAATCTACATTTTCAGTTTCTGCGTGTTTAAGCTGATGTTCCATCATTTTCATAATTTGTGCAAAAATCGCATTGAAATCTCCTGGCAAGCCCATCGTTCCACCCCCAAGTAAAGGCGTTCCAACAATATTATCATTTTTACCAAGCATTCCAAATTCTCGCATATCTGCTTCAGGATTTCTCAGATCAAGTCCGCAAAAAGGACAAAAGCTATAATCTTCCTTTAATTTACCTTCACAACGTTTACATTTTTTACTTGAAAACATTGAAAATCCAGTAAAAGCATCCTTTTAAAATTTTGCGAAACTAACAAAACAAAGAAACTGTTCAATTATAAATCAATTACAAAATTAATTATTTCTTTCCAGACCTTCCAAGCAAAGATGGTTGCCAATGTGACAACTGTCTATTCCATGCAATCATTGAATGGATTGCCTTTACAGGATGAGTCACACTCAAATTCAACCCCTTTATTTTTTCAAACAAGCGATTCTCTTTCAACTGGGGCAAGAAATAAAGCGACGCAAAAGTCATCAAAATAGAAGACAGAACAAAAACAAAAAATAAAGGTTTAATAAAATTAATTGGCATATACTCCACTAAAAATCCTCCAATAAAACTTCCTCCAAGAATTCCAAAGCCAGTCAACAACGCAGAATAAGAAAAGCAGATACCTCTTTTTTCTTTTGAAGTTGAATCATATGAAAAATCGGTCGTTCCAATTGCAAAAGCAGCATTCGCCAATCCTGAAATAAATCCGGGAATCAATGCTAACGCAATAGGGTGCTCCAAAAATATCCACAATAAAGGTACAACTGGAAACAAGAACGCACCAATATAAATCAATCTTATATTCCCATATCTATCTGAAAACTTTCCAGCTAAAGGTGAAAATATCAAGTAAAATATCGTCGAACTCAAGGAAATAAATGTATAAGTTGTGTAATCAAAATTCAAATCATCTAACATATAAACGGCAAAAAATGGCGCTGAAATCATAATTGCAAAATTAAAAATCGCCTGATACACACTAAATTTTCCGTAGTTGTCGTATCTCTTCAAAAAAGAGATAAATGAAAAATAAGATTTTTTCTTCGCGCGAAATTGGGGATTAAAAACTTTTGAAGTGTAACGTGCGGACAGCAATCTAAAAAATATAGCTACTCCGAATAAAATAGAAAACCCTAACAAGATATATCCTTTGGTTTTAAACAAATCAAGCAAAAATCCTGTAACTAAAAACGTAATGAGTCCGACAATTCCTGTCATCTTACCACGACTAGCAAAAAATTCTCCTTTTTTCTCAACAGGAATCAAATCTCCAAGCCACGAAAGAAAAGCGACATAACCTATTCCAAAAATAAACGGAATCGCGAGTCCCCATAAAATCACTATTAGCCACGGCAACGCGGAAGTAAACTGACCCTTCCAAAATAAATAAGCAAATAAAATCATAGGTATTTGTAAAACTGCCACCCAAATTTTTGCGTTCATTAATAATTTCCTGCGCGAATGTTTTTCCATAAGCCTACTTCCAGTAATCTCACCAACAGGATCTGCCATTCCATTCAAAGAACTCAAAAGCCCAACATGAAAACTATTCCCTCCAACCGCCAACATAAACGGCGTCAAAAATCCACTCGACATATTTACGGCAACAGATTGTGCACAACCTTCAGCCAAACTATTTCTCAAAGCGTGTTCTTTAGAATGCTTCAAGTATTCTGACTCATTAATTTCCAAATCTGCCTTTTTTTTAATTATCATTATAACAAGGTAGTAAAAAACATTAATAAACATTTTGAAAAGCCAAATTTAAGGTCACAAATATTCGCTATGGACACTACTAATCCCCCTATATCTCTGGAACCTCCGAAATTGCCAATCCCTTAAACTGGAAGACTAACTAATTTACTTCTCGACCTCTAACTTCTTAACAAAAAAACGAAAACTAATGAATTCAGAAAAAAAGAATTTTAAGAATACCGCTAAAATTCAATTCCCTAAATATGCGCCGGCCGGGAATTCTCAACACTCGGAGAGTTTGAGAGACTGTAGCGACTTGTTCGCTACAGGATGTTCAATTCCCTAAATATGCGCCGGCCGGGAATTCTCAACACTCGGAGAGTTTGAGAGACTGTAGCGACTTGTTCGCTACAGGATGTTCAATTCCCTAAATATGCGCCGGCCGGGAATTGAACCCGGCTCGTCGGCTTGGGAAGCCGAAATCATACCGATAGACCACCGGCGCAAACTATCTCATACGCAAACAAATAGCGCAACAATTTCTAACACAAATAAAACATTTTTATACCTTCGCCAACTCTTCAAAATATGACAAAAACATTTTACATCACGACAGCCATAGATTACCCTAACGCAGAACCACACATTGGCCATGCATATCAAAAAATAATCGCGGATGTTCTTGCACGTTGGCACAAACTCCAAAAAGAAAAAGTATTTTTTCTGACAGGAACAGACGAGCACGGCAAGAAAATTCAAGAATCTGCAGAAAAATCAGAAAAATCTCCAAAACAATTCGTTGATGAAATTTCAGAAAAATTCAAAGAAACGTGGAATTCACTAAACATTCAACCAGATAGATTCATAAGAACAACAGACAAAGACCACGAAAAATTCGTTCAAGAAATAATCATAAAATGCAATAAAAACGGAGACATTTACAAAGGAAATTATGAAGGACTATACTGTGTCGGTTGCGAAGCGTATTACACTGAAAAAGATTTAATAAATAACAAATGTCCTTTACACAATCGTCCACTTGAGTTGTTAAAAGAAGAATCTTATTTTTTCAGATTATCAAAATACCAAGATTTCCTTCTTAAGTTATATAAAGACAAAAAAATAATTTTGCCTTTGGAAAGAAAAAACGAAATAATAAATCGAGTAAAAGAAGGTCTCAAAGATTTGAGCATTTCAAGAACAAGTTTCAGTTGGGGCATTCCATTTCCATTGGACAAACAACATATAACTTACGTATGGTTTGATGCTCTATTCAATTATGTCTCCGGTGCTGGAAAAAACGCAGAATTCTGGCCGGCAGATATACATCTATTAGGAAAAGACAACGGCTGGTTCCATGCAGTATACTGGCCTGCTTTTCTAAAATCAGCGTCTCTTGAATTACCAAAAACTATTTTCATTCACGGATTTCTAACAGTTAATGGTCAAAAAATTTCAAAATCTCTGGGGAATGCCATATCTCCAAAAATACTATCTGAAAAATATGGAGCCGACAGTATAAGATATTTTGTATGCAGAAACTTCGTCTTTGGAGAAGACGGCGACTTCAACGAAAAAGCCCTCGTGGAAAGACACAACAATGAATTAGCAAACAAGCTCGGCAACTTAGTCAGTCGCGTCAGCACGTTAGCAGAAAAATATAGTTTAGAAAAAACAAATCCATCAATAAAAATAGAAACAATTTACAAAAAAGTATCAAATCTTATTAGTAATTATGAAATAGATAAAGCATTAAATGAGATATTTGCTTACATCGACAAAGCCAACGAATACATTCAAACAAAAAAACCATGGGAAACTCACGATAAAAAAGTGTTATACGAATTAGTTTTTGCAATAAAAAACGTTGCAATTCTCCTCTCGCCATTCATTCCAGAAACAGCCGAAAAAATTGCGCAAATATTTAATTTCAAAATTGACTTAAAAGAAATAGACAAACCAATCAAAATAACAAAGATTAAAAAATCAGATATTCTCTTTAAAAAAATACAATGACTTCTGCAAAAATCCCCTATTCCGATTTTGAAAAGCTCGACTTAAAAGTCGGCAAAATTCTATTCGTAGATGACCATCCCAAAGCAGACAAACTCTATGTGTTAACTGTTGATTTGGGCGAGCCGACAAACAGAACAATAGTAGCTGGTCTTAAATCGCATTACGCAAAAGAAGAACTCAAAAACAAACAAGCTGTATTTGTAGCAAACCTTGAACCAGTAATTCTAAGAGGAATACAAAGTGAAGGGATGATTTTAGCGGCATCAAATGAATCCAAAACAGAAGTTTTCTTCATCCAGCCAGAAAAAGAGATTACTCCTGGAAGTAAAATAAATTAATTAAAGATAAAAAAATTATTTTTGGACTCAGCCAAGTAATTTCTGCCAGAAACTCGGTTCTTCATAAGAAATACCAGCCATCTTCGCAGCAATTCTCTTGTAAGCCAAAGCCGAACGTGAATAGGGATAAAGATGAGTCACAGAATCTTTGTGTCTTAAAGATGCAAGAATATTTCTATCATGAGGTACGACACCAAGAACTGGAAGATCGAGCATTTCTTTAACATTTCCAATAGACATTTCATTTTTATCACCAGTAACTCGTGTCACAATCACTCCCTTTACGGATTTTCCTAATTCTTGCGCAAGTTTTACTGTTTTCAAAGCATCAGTAACTGCAGTAATTTCAGGATTAGTGACTATAATCAATTCATCAGCCGATTCCATCGACTTTGTAGCTTCATCTCCCAAACCAGCTGCCGAATCAAGAATAACAAAATCAGCGAGTCCCTTCAATCGTTTAGTAATATCTTTCAGTTTTTCAGGATTTATTCTTCTCAATTCCTTGACAGAAAGAGACGAAGGGATAATTTTAGTTCCCGATTCGTGTTCATAAATCGCATCAGTAACTTTGGCTTTCCCCTGCATCACATGATTCAAATTCACTGGTACAATCGGCGCACCCAAATGTAAGCCTACATTCGGCGTCGTTAAATTCGCATCAACAATTATTACTTCCTTACCAAAAGAATTCAAAGCAGTTCCCAAATTAATGGCTGTCGTAGTCTTGCCGACACCGCCCTTTCCCGAAGTGATTGTTATAACTTTCATAATCCTATAAATCTGAATTATTTCAAATAGCTTATAAACCTTTCGAGAATTTGCGAATACTCTGCCAACTTCTCAAGATTTATATTTACTGGTGAATTTTTGTACTGTACTTTCAAGTTGACTCCTTTTCTAAATTCACTTTCACGCATTTTATTCAGCTGTTCAACATCTCTAAAAAACTCATATAGATCCAATGCTTCCATCACAATCGGTTCGTCAGCGTAAATTTTCCGCAACTGAATCGCTTTGGCCCTCGGCGCGTTTGGCACCTGCTTCCACTTCTTCCCAGCTCGCTTTATCAAAATATCGAACGAAATATCAATCATAATCTTCCATCTCGCCAGCAAATTAAGAATAACATCACAAGTCTTAGTGTATTTAAGGCTTACATAAAGTAAATGGTCGGCACTAATCTTCTCCTTAATTACGTCGTCAAATAACATACCCAAAAATTACACCAAATGAAAACTATAGATAGAGATAGCTTTTTATACCTTTCTAATCCTTTAAAAGCTTTAACAACTACTAAGAAATAACAATAAATTGCAATTCTGAAGAAGTAATTGTCAAAATCCAACGAAGACGTGAATGAGATTTAATGCGAACTCCGAACTATCGCTCGGGTACTCATAAATCAACCAATCTTAAGAATAGCTTCTGCAATATCGCCGTCAGCTTCTTCAATTGCCTTTCGCGCCTCTTCATCCGACTTGCCCGTTTTTTCCATCACTAAATTAACATCTTCTTCACTAAATCTAGATGTTTCTTCCTCGTGTGCTTCGCCAGAAATTTGCCAGCTCTCCTGTCCTTGCATAACTATCTTCACAACAGAGGGGTTATTAATCACTATTTTACCCGAATCTATCCTTTCAATAATCACACGTGAAGCGTCAATTTCTTCCTGTTTAATACCCATCTGCTTCATAACCTGTTGCATCTTCTTAGGATCTATTCCGCCAAACATATTCATTTTCAAAATTCTTAGTTTTTATACCTTTCCTAAAATTTTCAATAAATTTTTTTAAGTTTTTCTTTCTCTAAATTTTTTTAATGGAAAGGCGACGCCTATTCCTCCAAGAGCTCCCAATCCTGAACTATAGGCTAATGGAAAGCCTCTAAGAATAGCACTAGACATCACATTAATCGTGACAGAAAAAACCCAGTACTTCAAATCATCAAAATTATCGCTTGCATCTGGAAAAACACTATAACGCATTAAAGCAGGCGGAACAAACATACCCATGGCCAATCCACTATAAACTATTCCCCTCTCAAATTGAGAATAACCTAAATTTTTCAGACTATTATGGAATTTATCATAATCTTCAATTAAATTATCTAAATTAGAATTCTTTCCTACCATGAACCTTTCAAAAATCGAGATTATAAAAAATTAATTGGTCTGAAGAAACTAATTCTTTATTGGCAAAACAACTTTAGTTCCACATTCAGCACAAAATTTAACATTGTCAGATAAAACCATATTGCATCCTCCGCATCTCAAAGGTTCAACTTTTCTTTCAATAACTGCCTTGTATCCACGCTTTCCAGAAACTAAAAAAGAAAAAGCATCAGCCACAGCATCACTATTCATTTGGTCTCTTAAATCTCTTCCGCTCGACATTTCATCACCTATCGCAAAAAATCTCACTCCCTATTTAAATATTTTTATATTTCCAAAATAAATAATTATTCTCAAGCTCCGACTGGCCAAAAAACCTTCAACATTACTACGAAAGTTATAATCGAAATAAGAAAGGCGATAACTGCTCCGGGTGAAAACGCAAATTTGCTGTGAAACTCCTCATTATATCGAGTCATTCCACCAAACATTCCAGGCATCTGTATCTGATTTTCTTGCGCCATAAAAAAATACACAAAAGAGAATATAAAAATCTATTGTTTCTATTTTATGTCTGCAAGCTTTTCAAGTATTTTTTCTTTTTCTTTTTTGCTCGTATAAGTTTTACCAAATTTCACTAAAGCCGGATTCACTCTATTCCAAAATTTTCGTGGAAACAATGCGCGCAAATCCATTTCAACACCCTCACGCGTCTTCGCTTCACTCCATCTTAATTTTCGAGCAATGTGGAAAACGTGCGTGTCAACGGCAAGCCCCTCATAGCCATATTCCGATAAAAATACATTTGCCGTTTTGCGCCCAACACCAGAAAGTTCAATTAATTTTGAAAAATCGTGTGGGACTTTTCCACCATATTTTTCAGCAAGTTCCTTCGCACAATTGACTACGTTCTTCGCTTTAGTTTTATTATAATTCAATCCGCTAAAAATTTTAAGGACATCAAAATATTTCGCTCTTGTTAACATATTCAAAGTATTGAATTTATAAAATAAATTTTCAGCTATAACTATCGTGGTTTCATCACGAGACTGTGCGCTCATTATTGTTGCAATAAGCGTTTTCCATTCTTCATTCCACGATTCAGCTGCAAGGCGCATCCCAACCCTAACTTCAAAAGTCTCCAAAGCTTTCAGTTGTTTAATAGCTATATCTTCATTCATGAGCTATATTCAAATATTCCCTTTCTAAAAATAATAAATCCCAAAATAATCACTAAAATCTGGAATCCCCAAACCCAAAAGACCACTTTTCTTTCAGTTGGTCTAACACCTATTTTTTTCATAGTCCATATAGCAACATGATTCAAGCTATAAACTTGAGGATATTGTAAGTCCAGACTTCCATCAGGCATCTTTTTAGCAAAACTCTGTTTCACGAGTCGGCCACGTAATTTCAGAAAAACTTCAATAATATAGGGAGTAAAAAAGAAAACTGCTACTCTTTCAAAACTTCCCAAAATCGCAAGAACCGCAATCAAACTACCTAAGGCATAAGTTAAAGAATCGCCGGGGAAAATTTTAGCAGGATAGAAATTGAAAAGTAAAAATGCGAAAAGCGCCATGACCATACATAAAGCAACAAGTGCCAACCAAGAATATCCGCCAAAATACAAAACAATAGCAGTCGCAATCAAAATAATAATTCCCTGTCCGGCCTCGAGCCCATTAAACCCTGCAAGAAAATTATAAGTCGAAGTCGCACCAACAATTCCCAAAGGAATTAAAATTAAGGGATAAATAAATCCTAATTCTACCTGTCCTATAAATGGAATTGTAATCAAATCTTTTCCCGCATTGATAGCCATAAGAGGGATAGAAACAAAAATCAGTAATAATAATCGCGATCTTTTATTAAGTCCAATTTTCCATCCCAAAATATCATCAACAAATCCGATAAATGAAGCCATGAGCACAACGGAAATCAAAGCCAAAATCTCCAAGATATTTGCAGTTGACTCATAATAAAACGTCTGTATCGCTACATAAATCAACACGCTGAAAACGAATCCGACAAGGACATTCACTCCTCCAGATTCTGCAATAAGTGCGTCACTAGTTTTATGCACATCTCTTCCAGCAATTCCCGCATTTTTCGCACGTCTTATCCAAATTGGAATAAGAAAAAGCGTAATAATAAAACTAATAATTAAAGGGGTTAAAAGCAAATATGAAACCATATATAAAAAATCTCAAGGAGATATTTAAATTTAAGCAAACCAAGTTATTGTTAGAGCCAATTCTATCCAGCACAATTATCTCAGAATTGTCAGACTAAATAATTGGTAGAATTATTTATAACCCCTTTATTGTTGTATTCAAAATGGAACAAAAGCAGACAACTCGAGAAATAGAAATAAAATGGATGACCTTCTGGGAAAAAGAAGGAATTTACAAATTTAATCAAAAAGAAACAAAAAAAATATTCTCAATAGATATGCCTCCTCCAACCGTTTCAGGCGAAATGCACATGGGTCACGCCTGTTCATACTCACAACAGGATTTTATCGCCAGATATAAACGCATGCAGGGATTCAATGTGTTTTATCCATTCGGCACCGACGACAATGGACTTCCAACTGAAAGATTGGTTGAAAAAAGAAAAAATGTAAAAGCAAAAGAAATGCCTCGCGAAGAATTTATCAAATTATGTCTGAATTTTTTGAAGGAAGAACTCCCAAAATTCCGCGATGACTGGAAAAATCTTGGAGTAAGCTGCGACTGGAATTTAATTTACTCCACAATAGACACACATTCAAGAAAAATATCTCAGTGGTCTTTTTTAGATTTATACAATAAAGGTAGAGTTTATCAAAAAGACGCCCCTGCGATGTGGTGTCCAGAATGTAAAACTGGAGTGGCCCAAATAGAGGTTATGGACAAAGAGATGGATTCTACATTCAACGAAATAATATTCAAAATTGAAAAAGAAGAAGTGACTATCGCAACAACGCGACCAGAACTTCTTCCTGCCTGCGTAGCCCTAGTTTTCAATCCAAAAGACAAACGTTACAAAAAATTACTCGGAAAAAAAGCAAAAGTCCCATTATATGGATTTGAAGTTCCAATCATTGAAGATACGCGAGTGAGAGAAGACAAAGGCACAGGAATCGTTATGTGTTGCACATTTGGCGACCAAACTGATATGGAATGGCAAAAAGCCTATGATTTGCCAATAAAAATAGCAATATCTGAAAATGGAAAAATGACTAAACTATCAGGCAAATACGAAAACTTTCCGATAAAGGGAGCAAGAAAAGAAATAATAAAAGATTTGAAGGAAAATAATCTTTTAGTAAGTCAGAATCCCATCAAGCATGCAGTAAATGTCCACGAGCGCTGCGACACTGAAATCGAGTTCATAAAAAGTAGGCAATGGTTTGTAAGATATTTAGATTTAAAAAAAGAAATGTTAAAATGGGGAAAAGAGTTTTCATGGCATCCAGAGCATATGCGCCACCGTTACGAAAACTGGGTCAATGGTTTACAGTGGGACTGGCTCATCTCAAATCAAAGATATTTTGGAGTTGCATTTCCGGTGTGGTATTGTAAAAAATGTGGTGAAGTCATTATGGCCGAAGAAAGTCAATTACCTGTGGATCCGATATCTGACAAACCAAGGCTAACTGTCTGTAAAAAATGTGGCACCAAAGAATTCATTCCTGAGACAGATGTCCTAAACACGTGGTTCACCTCTTCAATGACTCCTCAAATATCTACTCAGTTAATTAAAGATAAGAAAGTTCAAGAAAAATTATTTCCAATGGAACTACGTCCACAAGGTCAAGACATAATAACATTCTGGCTTTTTAATACAATTATAAAATCTCATTTGCATTTCAATAAAACTCCTTGGAAAAACGCAATGATTTCAGGTTTCGTCACACTTAAAGGTGAAAAGATGGCGAAATCCAAAGGAAATATTGTTCGTCCGCAGGAAGTAATGGAAAAATATGGTGCAGACGCAATACGCTACTGGGCAACGTCGACAAAACTTGGCGAAGATATAGAATATCAAGAGCAAGAGGTCATAGCAGGAAACAAATTCACGACCAAAATACTGAACGCTACAAACTTCATATTCGCAAATCTAAAATATCAAAAATCGGTAAAACCTTTAATCGAAACAGACAAACTATTTTTACAGCAACTAAATAAAACAATCAACAAAACAACACAGCATTTCGAAAATTATGATTACACTCAAGCAAGATTAGAAATAGACAAATTCTTCTGGAAAACCTTTGCAGATAATTACATTGAAATCGTCAAAAACAGAATTTACAATGGCAACGATAAAGAAAAATCTTCTGCTCATTATGCTCTATATCTTGCGCTCCTATCAATAATAAAAATGATGGCACCGATAACTCCATTTATCACAGAAGAAATCTATCAAACACACTTCAAACATCACGAAAAAACTGCATCAATACATAAAACTCACTGGCCTACAAAGCATAAAATCAAAGAAAATAAAGATGATGAAAAAATATGGGATAGGTTAATAGGTATAATCTATCAGGTTCGCCAGGCAAAATCGGAAGCTAAGAAGTCCATGAAAGCGGAAATTATTTTAACGCTTACAAAAGAAGACCATCAAGCTTTAAGTAAAGTTATGCCAGATATAAAATCAGTTTGTACAGCAAAAGAAATCAAAGAAGGCGACTTCAAAATAGAATTTATTAGCACATAACCTTTATTAACGAACCTCAAATTCAACAAACATGGACGACAAGCAAAAAGCGCAACTCGAAGAACAAATTGAAGAGTTAGAAGCCGTTAGAGGAAGACACACTGAATTAGTAACTGTACTTATTCCTGTAGATTTTAACATTCACAGCGTCACAAAGCAACTGGAAGCAGAACGTTCAACAGCAGAAAATATAAAATCGAAACAAACTCGTTCAGCTGTCACAGATGCGATTGATATGATTGTCCGTACATTGAAAGGCACAAAAAAAACTCCTCCAAACGGGCTTGCACTCTACGCAGGAAATATTTCCGAAAAGGAAGGTATACAAGACATAAAACTTTGGGCGATTGAACCGCCAAAACCATTAAAAATAAGAATGTATCGTTGCGATCAGACCTTCGTCACAGAACCACTAAGAGACATGCTTCAAACCGACGAAGTTTATGGCCTTGTAGCAATAGACAGGCAAGAATCAACAATTGGATTATTAGAGGGAAAACAAATCAAAGTTTTAAGAAAACTAACTTCTGGAGTCCCAAGTAAAGTGCGAGCAGGAGGGCAATCAGCACAAAGATTTCATCGAATTACAGAGGGGTTAGCAAAGGAATTTTTTCGTAGAACAGCAGAGGCAATGAAAGAGCTATTTTTTGATTTGCCGAGATTAAAGGGAATATTAGTCGGAGGACCCATACCAACAAAAGAAGAATTCATAGAAGACGGGCAAATAGTTACAAAATTAAAAGAAAAGATAATTGCCGTAAAAGATATAGGATATGTAGACGAACATGGATTAAAGCTATTGGTTGAAGCATCACAAGAGGATATAGCCGAACAAGAAATAATAAAAGAAAAAAAGATAATCGAAGAATTTTTTACAATTCTTGGAAAATATCCTGAAAAATCTACATACGGTTTTGAAAAAACTAAAATCGCTTTAGAGAGAGGAGCCGTATACAAATTATTAATGTCTAAAAAATTAGATAAACATATAATCGCAGAATATGAAAAAATGGCTATAGATATGGGTTCAGAAGCAATTCTAATTTCAGATGAAACCCAAGAAGGCGAACAATTTTATAATATTACTAAAGGTATTGGCGCAATTCTTAGATTTCAGATAGAATAAAAAATATAAATGGTCAAGATATTTTCAAAATAATATTTATATTAAACAAAAAATTCAGATGTGAATAAAAAAATATAGAAAATTTTAAATAGTAAAAGCGATTTTGGGTTATGAAGATGCCTCAAGAAGAAAATTCAGAAAGAAATGAAGAACCACTAGAACCAGATCTATTTGAAAAAAGATATAATCCTCGTAACTTAATTTATTCATTAAACGGCCATGGTCAACAATGGAGACCTGCTCCTTTTGAGGAAGCGATTGGACCTGATGGAAGACAATTCGTCAGAAAAGTAGGAACGCAAATTATTTATGAGGTTTATCTAGACAAAGGCATCGGAAAATATTCGTGCATAAATTGTAACTCACTAACTGACTATATCATGACTTCTCGTCAAATTCATCTAGGCCTCGGCATAAACCCCCATATTCGTTGCGAACCACACCATTACTGTCCGAACTGCGAATCCAAACCCTCAAAAAGAAATTTAAGCAAAATAGATGAAACTGAATTAAATCGTTAACAATTCCTCTTCACATTTTCGGCACGCTAACTCTCTTTTTGAATAGAATATAGCACTCGCACTCAAACAACAATAAATCATATAAACTACTCCTATTCTTTCAAATTATGGACCTAACAAAAAAGCAGGAATTGGAGCTTGAAGCAAAAAGATTCTTTGAAGCTCATAAAAAAGAAATAGGTAAATCAATCCGTGAAAAAGAAAATGTCGTCCGCGTGGATTTCGATCAACTATCCAAATTCTCACCCACAATTTCCGAAAGATTATTGGAAAGTCCAGAAGATATAACTATTTTGCTGGAAAACGCTCTCGACGAAACTGGGCTCGTAAAAAACCCAAGAATAAGATTTACAACTCTCCCTCCAACCGCTTCAATAAAAATCAAAGAGATTCGAGCAAAACATCTCGACCAATTTATAGCTATCGAAGGCATAGTTCGTCAAGCATCAGACGTCAGACCACAAGTTGTCAACGCACGATTTGAATGTCCGACTTGTGGGGCAATCCTATCAGTTCTGCAAATTGACAGAAAATTTCGTGAACCTTCAAGATGTTCATGTGGTAGAAAAGGTCTTTTCAAACTTTTATCAAAAGAAATGGTTGACGCTCAAAGACTCGTAATCGAAGAATCTCCAGATTCCTTAGATGGTGGAGAACAGCCACGTAGAATGTCCGTCTTTCTAAAAGAAGATCTTGTCAATCCAAAAATGGAAGACAGAACAACGCCTGGAAGCAAAGTTCGTATCATTGGCGTGCTAAAAGAAGTTCCAGTCCCCTTACCCCAAGGCTCAATTTCAACGCGCTTTGATTTGGCAGTTGAAGCCAACAACGCAATTCCTCTAGAAGAAACATTCGATGATTTAGAAGTCACTGAGGAAGATGAATTTAAAATAAGAGAACTTGCTTCGAACCCAAAAGTTTTCGAACGATTGATATCAAGCATTGCTCCAAGTGTATATGGTTTCAAGGAAGTCAAAGAAGCAATCCTTCTTCAATTATTTTCAGGAATAAGAAAAAAGAAATCCGACGGCGGAAAAACCAGAGGAGACATCCATGTTCTTTTAGTAGGGGACCCGGGCGTTGCAAAATCAGTCACATTAAAATTCGTTTCAAGCATCGCGCCTAAAGGACGTTATGTTTCGGGAAAGGCAGCAACGGCTGCAGGACTCACAGCAGCAGTAGTGAAAGATGAATTCCTTAAAGGCTGGTCTTTGGAAGCTGGAGCAATGGTTCTTTCAAATAAAGGAACAATCTGTATAGATGAAATAGAAAAAATGGATGAGCAAGATAGGTCGACAATGCACGAGGCAATGGAACAACAAACTGTCACAATTTCAAAAGCAAATATTCAGGCATCTTTAAGAGCAGAAACATCTGTTCTCGCAGCAGGCAATCCCAAACTTGGTCGATTTGATCCGTTAATTCCAATCCCCCAACAAATAAATATTTCGCCAGCACTATTAAGCAGATTTGATGTCATTTTCATTTTAAGAGACTTGCCAAACAAAACCCAAGACGAAGCAATCGCAAATCATGTCTTAGAAGAACATCAGCAGGAAGTAGAACGCGATGTAGTTAATCCGAGAACATTGAGAAAGTATATTTCATTCGCAAGAAGAAAATTTAAGCCAAAGCTAACTAACGAAGCAGTAGAAGAAATAAAAAACTTTTATATTTCTTTAAGAAACAAATCGACAAGTTCAACAGATGGAGTCAAACCAATTCCAATAACTGCTCGTCAATTAGAAGCTATCGTTCGTTTGTCAGAAGCATGCGCAAAAGTCCGCCTAAGCAACTTTGTCACAATCGAAGACTCAAAACGCGCGATTTCTCTCTTAAAATATTCGCTAATGCAAGTCGGCTTCGACCAAGAAACTCAAACATTTGACATTGATAGAATAGCTACGGGCATTCCTAGTTCAAAGCGCGGTAAGATAATCGTAGTCCGAGAATCTATATCTAAATTGGAATCAAGTATGGGAAAACTTATCCCGATTGAAGAAATAGAAAAAATAGTCGGCGACAAATTGTCTAAAGACGAACTCGACGACGCATTAAATCAACTATCAAAATCTGGAGATATATTTAAGCCCAAACCAGGATACATTCAAAAGCTATAAATTTAAATTGTTCCCAAAATTTTTACAAGATTATTTAAATTTAATAACAACAAACCTTAAATAAGCCGAGTTTTTGGAACTCATATAGCTCTTTTTCCTAAAAGGAGCGTATACAAAATGGGAGACGAATTCAAGAGACATACAGCGTACAAAGTAAAGATTGGAGATATTATAAATGGCAATCAAATCGTAGATGGTGAGAAACTCAGATTCATAGAAACTAATGGTAAAAATATTGCAAGAGTTAATCTGATAGCAAACGTTGTTGACAAATACATTCAGGACGACGAAAAAAAATTCGCATCTATCACTTTGGATGACGCAACCGGTCAAATAAAACTAAAAACATTCGGAGAAGATATAGAAAAACTCAAAGCATTTGAGCAAGGTGACACAATTCTGGCAATCGGGCTCATAAGAGAATGGAATAAAGAAGTATACGTCACTCCAGAAATAATCAAGAAAAAACAACCCGAATATCTTCTACTAAGAAAGTTAGAAATAGATTTAGACAAACCAAAACAAATGGACAAAAAAGAACTCACGGAAATTAAGGATAAAATAATATCTATAATCAAACGAGAAGAAGCCAATGGGGGCGTTGAAATCCAGAAAATGACAGAAGAGCTCCAATCAAAATCAGAAACAATCAATCAAGAAATACGCAAACTCTTAGAAGAAGGCTCAATCTACGAACCACGTCCAGGTAAAGTCAGATATTTAGGATAAATTTAGCGAAAATAATAATCAAATCTATCTTAGTTTCTTAAGAGCTAAATAAACTGCTGCAATTATCAATAATCCAAATAATAGAATTACAAATAGTTTATCATCAAAATTCTTTACAGCTGCTTCAATAACGAGAAATGCTCCGGCAGGCAGAGTAATAATTTGTAAAAGCAAAACTCCAATAGACAAACCTATAACAATTAAAGCAAAACCTAAAGAAGCAAATACATAGAAAGTTCTTCTATTGTAAGTATTTGTAGCATTTTCAAAATCCTTATTACACATATTGCATGCCTTCAAAGTTGAGGTGCACCCATATTCATTATAATTATATTCTGAAATTCCTCCATTTTGCGTACAAGCATCAGTCTCGGCCTGAATATCTTGTGAAAAAGTACAATTCAAACATTGTTCAATTCCAACTCCATATTTAACAGGATAAGGCGTTCCTATACCATATCTGCAGAAATCTTCATATTTTGGCGCCTCATAAACATAACTCACAATCAAATTAAACAATGTAATCACCATAATCGCAATAAAAACCCCTAAAATAATCGTCAATGCAAAATTACGACCACTCATTTTCTTTTTTGATTCTTTTATTACCATAAACTACAAAAACATAACAAGATTATAAATCTTCACATGCTATATTAAAATTAACTCAATGTATTCTAAAAAATCCCCATTTTCTCTTTTCATTAAATTTTAAGGCAAGCAAGATTAGTATAATTAATAAGATAAACAAAATTAAAAATTTCCACGCGCCGTCAAAATTTCTCCAATTAACAATCACTCCATAAAAGACACTCCCTATTCCCGAAGCCATCAAAGCACTTCCAACGGGTTCCTTAGAAAGTAAAAACAAACCAACGACAAAAGTAAGTAAACCTATTATAATAGAAATAACGAAAACCTTTCTGGAATGAATATCTAAAGCATCCTCATGGTCTTTCCCACATAAATCACAATAGCCATTGATAGGACAACCATCAATATCATACTCCCAGATAAATTCTCCTTTAATTTCATCATAACAATGTCTTTCTTTCAAGCTAATCTCTGGAATAAATTTACAATCTTTGGCCGTTCCTACATTAGAGGAGATAGTTTTAAAATTACAGAAGTCATTACGTTCTGGATCGGGATAAAATGTTTTAAGTCCTTGGAGCATAACAAGAATAAATACTACGAATATGCCTGCTCCCAAAATCATATTCTTAAACTTCATAATTTTACAAAATCAAGCAAATTTATAAACCTGTGTCAAATTCAAAAAGTATGAAATCCTACGAAGAATTGTTAGAAGAAGCCTACAAAAAAATCAAAGTAATCACGAATTCATCCGACAGATTTGAGACTCCAAAAGTCAAAGGCCAAGTCCAGGGAAAAAACACAATTATAACGAACATTTCAGAAATATCTTCTTACATCCGACGCCCAATTGAGCATTTGACAAAATTCTTACAAAAAGAATTAGCAGTTGCTGGGCTATTGGAAAAAGATCGTTTGATTCTAAAAACGCAACTAAGCTCTACAAGAGTCAATGATAAGATAGTCATGTATATCAAAGAATTCGTTCTCTGCACCGAATGTAAAAAGCCAGACACAGAAGTTATCAGTGAAAAGGGTATCAAATTCAAGCATTGTCTTGCCTGTGGGGCTAAATCTCCAATTAGATATAGTTTGTAAAGAGGGTAAAAATTTAGGTATCTTAAATAAACTATCCCATGATTTGGATAGGCATTTAGATTTTAAAATTGAGTAGGGAAAATATAAAAACAATTTTTCAAAGAAGTTTGAAACAAACATCTTTGGTATGCAAGATTGTTCTGATAAGGAGAGAGTAGATTTTTTCAAGAAAAGCTTACCAAAAACGCTTAATTTCAATAAATTAGAAAAAATAATAATTGCAATAAAAAATCAAAAAATACCCTTAATGTACGAATAAAAATTAAGTCAAATCTCTCAATATAACTTAAATCTTTCAAAACAAACATTTAAAATACCTTACCCCTTATCGTCGTTAGGAGGAAATCATGGCAACAAAAGGCTATTGCGTTAAATGCAAAAAACAAGTAGACATCAAAAACCCTGTTGAAAGCACGACTTCGAAAGGCACTAAAATTGCAAAAGGAAAGTGTCCGAGTTGTGGAACAACAGTGTGCAGGATGGGCGGAATTACTAAGTAATTCAACAATTTTTTTAATTTAAAAATTTATTATTAGAAAATGTGGGTAAAAATCCATAAATCATATAGAACTATAGTCGCAATTTGCGACGATAATGTTTTAGGAGAAAAATTTGAAGAGGGAATCAAGCAATTAGACATTCGTGAAAATTTCTATAAAGGTCAGCAAATAAGTAAAGAAGAGCTTGTAAAACTCATAAAAATAGAGTCAAAAGAAGATGCGACTTTCAATATAGTTGGTATCGAATCACTTAAAGCGGCTGTAGATGCTGGTTTAATCATCAAAAATTCCTGGAAACTAGTCAAAGGAATTTCATTCATTCTAGTATTAGCCTAACTAAAAACAATTAAAGCCCAGATAACACTAATAAAAATGAGTTCCCACAACTTTAAAAAGCACCACTCTCCAGCAAACAAAATGGAACAAGAAGAAAATGATTTCGGAGATTTTGAAGAAATTCTCGACGAAAACGCAGAAGAAAATCAAGAAGAAATACAACCAGAAGGATTCGTAAGAGCAAGAATGCCCAGACAAGGAGAAGTAATTGGGGTAATTGTGCAGAGATATGGAGGAAACAGAATGGAAGTCCGAGGCACAGACGGAAAATCAAGAAATTGTCGCGTCCCTGGAAAATACAGGCGACAACTATGGCTTCGTCCAAAAGACATTATTCTCATAAAACCATGGAGTTTCGACGACTTAAAGGGAGATATAATATACAAATATAGACCCAACGAAATAACTCAATTAAAAAAGAAAAACCTTCTAAACAATTTAGAAAGTGACTTCTAATGATTACAATAAAAATAAACAACCCTAAAGAAATAGTTAGGGCAAAAGAAAAAATAGAGCAAAAACTAAAAACAAAAATAAATTTGAAAGATAACTTGCTTGAAATAAATGCGGACCCTTTGGATGAATTTGAAGCGCAGAGATTTGTTGATGCGTTAAATCTCGGATTTTCAGCAGACAATGCCCTAAAAGCTCTCGATGAAGAAACGACATTTATCAAACTAAATATCAAAGATTACGCCAATACAAAAAACTTAGAAGTTGTGCGCTCTAGATTAATAGGCACACACGGTAAAACAAAAAAAACAATTGAAGAAATAACAAAATGTGATATATGTATCCATAATAACGAAGTAGGCATCATCGGCCCAACTGAAACCTCGGAAAGCGCATTAACCGCTGTAATAAATATAATCAAAGGAACACGTCAAGCAAATGCCTATAGATACTTGGAAAGAATAAACACACAAAAAAAAGAAGAAAGAAAAGAAAAAAATAATAAAATTAAAATAAAATTTTAAGGCGCTAAGTTATCGTTTTTTCTTAGCTGAACTCTTCTTCGAAGTTTTCTTAGAAGATTTCTTTGCCTTTTTCGCAGCCATTTGACTCATACACCCCTTTAAATAAAAATATGCAAACTTATATTTAAAACTTTGCTAAAAAAAATAAAAAATAAATTTCCAATAAAAAATCTAAAATCCTTTATCGTCGGAAAAATATTTTATGTAAAAAAATCAAAAAACATGTCTTTAAATATGAAACGTCCCGAGGAGGACTCGAACCTCCGACCCCACGGTTAACAGCCGTGTGCTCTACCTGCTGAGCTATCGGGACATAAAATAGAAAGTTATTTGATGTTATTTAAATCTTCTTTTTTACGGCAGACAAATAAGATTTATATATAAAATTGAATTAAAGATTAAATGAAATTTCCATTCAAATCCGCAACTCTGCCCCCACATACGCATTCACAAGGACCAAAAAGCATAGAATTCATTCTGGCAGTGATAATAGCTGTAGCATTAATCAGTTCTTTAACTTCGGAAAAAATGATAAATCTTCCACACTATATAACTCCCTTTCTGATTTTGATTTTTATTGCGCTGAAAGTTTTACATATTCGTCGTCAAGGTGGAACCCTTCTCGAAGATTACACTACAATCGGAGTAATGGTAGTTTTTTCAATTTTACACATTTTATTAAAGGGAAATTTAAATCCTATGCTTATAATTGTAGTAATAGCCATTCTACTCTACGCAACAGGACTTATGTTATGGGTCAAAACAAAACTCGGTTCAAAAAAAATAACTCATTTTCTCATTAGTTATATAACCACATTATTCATGATTATTTTCTTATTCGCCGGAGCTTATCTATCAAATTCGGACGAATTCATGATAAACGGCGTGAACAACAATCTAAGCCTTAACGAAGCATTATATTTTAGCACAGTAACTATAACTACAGTGGGTTATGGAGATATACTTCCATTAAGCAATATAAATAGATTTCTTGCAGCATCAGAATCGTTTCTCGGCATGGTCATAAACGTCGCTCTACTCGGATACGTCCTGTCAAGCGGAAGAATATCAAATTAAAATCCTACAAATAAATTTTAATATCAAATAACCAACTAAAAAGAATACATCGTCGACACGCAAATATAAATAATATGGCTACTCTAAAAGTTATCGTCGAATTACGCAACGCACGACAATCAATAATTTGGTAAATCAAAAAGTTCTTTTGGGCCTTTCAGGCGGAGTGGATTCTGCAGTCACAGCTATGCTTTTGAAAAAACAAGGTTACGAAGTAATTGGGGCATTCATGCGTTGTTTCTCTGAAAAAAGCGAGCTAAATGGAGAATGTTCATATTTGGAAGACAAAAAAGACGCACAAAAAATCGCAGCTCAATTAAATATTCAATTTATAGAATTAGATTATGAGAAAGAATATAAAACCCAAGTTCTCGATGAAATGTTCTACGCCTATGAAAAGGGTATAACTCCAAATCCAGACGCGCAATGCAACGTAAAAATAAAATTCCCATTTCTCTGGAAAGAAGCCAAAAAGCACGACTGTCAATTCATAGCAACGGGACATTATGTTCAGAAAATAAATAAAAATAATCAAGAATTTCTAAAAATTCCAAAAGACAAATCAAAAGACCAAACCTATTTTCTCTACGGACTAACTCAACAAGATTTAAAACATAGTTTATTTCCCATAGGAAAATATACAAAAAAACAAGTTAGGCAAATAGCAAAAGCGAACAATCTATTCAACTGGGACAAAAAAGGCACGAAGGGTTTGTGCTTCGTAGGCAACATCAATCTCAAAAAATTACTCAAACAAAAAATAAAAAACAAACCGGGTAATATCATAAGTCATGAAGGTAAAATAATAGGTAAACATCAAGGAATTCAATTTTACACAATAGGTGAAAGAATAAAAGAAGAAATAGAATTAAACAAAGACTTCAAAAATAAAGTAAACTCCAAGTTATATGTAGCAGAAAAAAACATAAACTCCAACACTTTAACGATTGCTCCAAAAAACCATCCAATTCTGTTCAAAAAACAGTTTCAAATAAGAAAAATAAATTATTTATCTGAAACGTCTAAATTTTCATTAAACAATATAAATATAAGAATTCGCCATTTAGGTCAATTAATTAATGCAAAAATAGAAAAAAAATTAAACAAAACAATAGTTACACTAAAACAAGCGATTCAGGGCATAGCCAAAGGTCAATCAGCAGTTATTTACACCAAGCAAGGAGTTATGCTCGGTGGCGGAGAAATCGCATAATAAAAGATTTTTATATAGCAAAGCATTAGATAATCTATGAAAACCCAAGAAGCAATAGAATCCAGAAGCTCAATAAGAGAATTTTCAAATAAATCAGTAAAATTCGGAGAAATACTAGAAGTAATAGATGCAGCAAATCACGCTCCCTTTGCAGGAAATATAAACAACCTAAAGTTTCTAATAATTGAGACTCAAGAAAACAAAAACTTAGTCGCGGAGTATGCCCAACAATACTGGATAAATGAAGCACAATGGATTGTTTTAGTCGGTTCAGAAATAAAAAAATTAGAAGAGCTATATCAAAATAGAGCTACTTCTTATTCAAAACAACAAG